>Ga0079037_100002356_pt1 | contig 10339 bp, 6 predicted proteins | sample Mud3Dept4metaG_FD_71479 | JGI IMG/M metagenome (GOLD analysis project Ga0079037, IMG submission 71479) | Freshwater wetland microbial communities from Ohio, USA, analyzing the effect of biotic and abiotic controls - Mud 3 Core 4 Depth 4 metaG | ecosystem: Environmental > Aquatic > Freshwater >... | reverse complement strand
GAGGAGATCGTCGAGGGCTCGGTCGCCGTCGATGGTGCGGAGGTGACGGTGCGCGCCCGCAGCCTGCTCGTGCAGGCCGGCCGGTACCGGACCGAGATCGTCGAGCGCGGGCCGGCCGGCGATCTGGTGGGCGTGTCCCGCCGTGTGGCGCGGCACCTCGCGCGCGACGCCGGCGCGAGGATTCCCGACAACGTCGTTCGGCGTGACGGCGAGGTGCCGCTCGACGCCTTCGAGCTGTACGTCAAGGGCGTGGTCGCGGGCGCAGCCGACGCACGGATCCGCCTCCTCCGCGCTGCCATCGAGAAGTACCCTGGATACGATCGTGCGCGGCTGGCCCTGTGGGAGGCCCAGGCCGAGGCTGGCGATCACCAGTTCGCGCTGCAGGCAGCCCGGGGCGTGCCGGCCACCTCGCCGCTCGCCCGCGACGCGCAGTTCGCCGCGGCGCGTTCGCTCATCGAACTGCAGCAGTACGAGGAGGCGTACGCGACCCTGACGGGACTGACCGACGCGAAGGCCGACCCCGGCGTGCTCAACAACCTGGGCGTCGTGCAGCTCCGTCGTGGGGGCGGCGCCGAGGCCGGGAGCCCGGCCTACTTCTTCCATCGGGCCGCGGAGCTCGACCCCGACGACCCGGACCTGTTCTTCAATCTCGGGTACGCCTATGCGCTGGCCCGTGACGCGAACGCGGCCATCTACTGGCTGCGCGAGGCCGTCCGGCGGGACCCCTCCGACAGCGACGCCCATTACGTGCTCGGCGTGGCGCTGCTGGCGTACGGGGCCGACGCCGAGGCCGCGCGCGAGCGCGAGCTGGCCCGCCGCCTGTCGGCGCGCTACGAGGACGAGAGCCGGCCGGGCGAGCCGCTGGCGCGCAACCTGGAGCGCGTGAAGGACAGCCCCGAGCCGCTCCACACCGTGCGGTTCGACCGCAGTCTGGCCGAGGCCGCCGAGCCGCAACGGCGCGACATGGCTCGGCTGCAGATCGACGAGGGCGAGCGCTACTACGCGCAGCACAAGGACAGCGAGGCGCTCGGGGCCGTGCGCCGCGCGCTGTTCCTCGCGCCCTACGACCGCGACGGCCTGCTGTTGCTCGCGCGCATCCAGCTCCGCACCGGTCACGTGCGTGATGCCGCCGAGTCGGCACGGGTGGCGTTGTGGGCCGGGGAGACGGCGGCCGGCCACGTCGTCCTCGGGCAGGCGCTCGTCGAGGCGCGCGACGTCGCGGGGGCACGCGCCGAGGTGGATCGCGCGCTCGCACTCGAACCCGACTCGCCGGAGGCTCGCGCGCTGCTCTCCCGCATCAACGCGCTCGCGCGTTGACTTCACCACGGGCGCGGCGTAGCGTACCATTAGTTACCGCGGTGCGTCTCATGCCTCGTCACGCTTTGCCCGCGCGCTGGTTGCTGCTGCTCGCTGCGAGCCTGGTCGCGTCGGGCGCTCCGCTGGGCGCGGATCCTCCCGAACCCGCCGCCACGCCGCTCGTCGTGACCGCGGAGGTGGACGCCATCATCCATCCCGTCTCGGCCGACTTCATGGTCGCGACGATGGACCGCGCCGACCGGGAGGAGGCCGCCCTCGTCGTGTTCGTGCTGCGCACACCCGGCGGCCTCGTGGACTCCACGCGCACCATCGTCACGCGGATGATCGCGGCCAGGACCCCGGTGGCGGTGCTCGTGGCGCCCTCCGGGTCGAGCGCCGCATCGGCCGGCTTCCTGATCGTCCTCGCGGCCGACGTCGGCGCGATGGCACCCGGCACGTCGATTGGGGCCGCGCACCCCGTCTCAGGCGATGGGCAACCGACCAACGAGACGGTCTCGAAGAAGGCCGCCGCCGACGTGGCGGCGTACGCCCGCACGCTCGCCACCAAGCGCAACCGCAACGTCACCCTCGCCGAGCAGGCGGTCCTCGAGAGCCGCGCGTTCACCGACGAGGAGGCGCGAACGGCCACGCCGCCGCTCGTGGACCTCGTGGCGCGGGACGTCGACGACCTGCTGCGGCAGCTCGACGGCCGCAGCGTCCGGCGGTTCGATGGGACGACGACGACCCTCGTGCTGGGGAAGGCGCGGCGCGAATCGGTGCAGATGACCTGGCGGCAGCGCCTGCTCAGCACGGTCGCACACCCGCAGATCGCCTACTTGCTGTTCAGCCTGGGCACGCTCGGCCTCACCATCGAGTTGTGGAACCCGGGCCTGGTGCTGCCGGGCGTGGTGGGCGGCGTCTGTCTCCTGCTCGCGTTCTTCGCGTTCCAGGTGCTCCCGGTGAACTACGTGGGGTTGCTCCTGCTGCTCTTCGGGCTGCTGCTGCTCGTGCTCGAGGTGAAGGTGGCGAGCTTCGGGGTGCTCGCGCTCGGCGGGATCGTGAGCCTCGTGTTCGGGTCGCTGATGCTCTTCGACGCACCGGTGCCTGGGATGCGCCTCGGCCTGCAGCTGGTCCTGCCGGTCGTGCTGGGTGTGGCCGGAGTGACGCTGTTCCTGGTGAAGTTGGCCGTGGATGCGCAACGCCGCCGGTCGGAGACCGGCGCGGCCGGCATGCAGGGTGAACGCGGGGTCGTGCTCGAGACGATTCCGCCCGGCGGTGTCGGCCGGGTGTCGGTGCACGGCGAGATCTGGAACGCGACGGCCGCCGACACCGTTGCGGCCGGAACGCCGGTCGAGGTGGCCGGCCTCGACGGTCTGACGCTGACGGTTCGGCGCCCGGACGCGCCCGAAGGGAGGACGCTATGACGATCACCCCGCTGTTGATGGTGGCGCTCGTCGTTGTGCTCTACGTGATCAGCTCGATCAAGATCCTCAACGAGTACGAGCGGGGCGTGATCTTCCGTCTCGGCAAGGTGCTCGCCGAGCCCAAGGGGCCCGGCGTGGTGCTCGTGTTCGCCCCCATCGACCGCATTGTCCGCGTGAGCCTCCGCACGGTCGTGCTCGACGTGCCGCCGCAGGACGTCATCACCAAGGACAACGTGTCGGTGAAGGTGAACGCGGTCGTCTACTTTCGCGTGATGGACCCCAAGCGGGCCATCATCGAGGTGGAGAGCTTCAACTACGCGACCTCCCAGCTGGCCCAGACCACGCTCCGCAGCGTGCTCGGGGAGGTGGAGCTCGATGACCTGCTCTCGGCGCGGGAGCGGCTGAACCAGCAGCTGCAGCAGATCCTCGACCTGCACACCGACCCATGGGGCATCAAGGTGTCGGCGGTCGCGGTGAAGCACGTGGACCTGCCGCCCGACATGCAGCGCGCGATGGCCAAGCAGGCCGAAGCGGAGCGCGAGAAGCGTGCTAAGATCATCCACGCGTCAGGCGAGCTGGCGGCATCCGAGCAGCTGTCCCAGGCTGCCCACGTGATCGCGTCCGAGCCGATGACGATCACGCTGCGCTACCTCCAGACGCTCACCGAGATCGCGTCCGAGAAGAACTCTACCATCCTCTTCCCGCTGCCGATCGAGTTGCTCAACGTGCTCCGGGGCCAGGACACCACGAAGACCTCATGACAAGCGACGCCCGCGACGCGCGCGGCGGGGGAGACGACGGCTTCCACGAGATCCACCTCAGTGGAAAGCAGCTCGTCTTCCTTTTCATGGCCACCACCGCCGTCTCCATCGTGATCTTCCTCTGCGGTGTGCTCGTCGGCCGCGGCGTGCGCGGCGGCGCCCCTGTGGCGCAGGCCCAGGCCGCGCCAGCTGGGAGCGCGGCGGCGGCCATCGGGGGGGCCGAATCGGGGGGCACCGCCCCGGCTGGCGAAACGCCGTCCCCCGACGCGCTCTCGTACTTCAGGCAACTCCCCGCCGATCAGGCGCCCGTCGACGAGCTGCCGGCAGGAGCGGCCGGTGATATCGAGCCCGCGGCCGCGCCGCCCGCGGCGCCGCCCTCCCCAAAGGCGACCGCGAAACCGGGTGCCCCGCGCGAGACAGCCCCGACCAGCCCCGCCGCGGCGGCCGCCGCAGCCAGCCCTCCGCCAGCGGCCCCGCCTCCGGCACGGCGCGGCCAGTACACCGTGCAGGTGGCGGCCACTCGTGAACGCGGGGAAGCCGATGCCCTTGCCCGGCGCCTCACCGGCCGCGGCTACCAGGCCTTCGTGGATCCCTCCACGGGTCCCGGCGTGCGCATGTACCGCGTCCGCGTCGGTTCGTTCCCCGACCGTCGCGAGGCCGACCGCGTGCGCCAGCGGCTCGAGAAGGAAGAGAAGTTCAAGCCCTGGGTCACCACGCGCTAGCGGTCGTCGCGGGCCTGCTGCTCGCGCTGAGCTTCCCCAAGTTCGGGCACCCCGCGTTCGGGTGGGCCGCGCTCGTCCCCTTCTTCCTCGCGGCGGCGCGCACCGCGCGACGCCCCTGGCGCAGCGCCTTCGCCGCGGGCGCCTTGACCGGAGCGGTCTGCTTTGCCGCCACCGTCTATTGGGTTGCCGACACGATGGTCGTCTACGGCGGGCTCGCCCGGCCGGTCGCCATTGCCGTCACCGGCCTGCTCGTCGGCTATCTCGCGATCTACCCCGGGCTCGCCTCGCTCATCCTCGCGCGGAGTGTCCGCCGGTGGGGCAGCCGGGCGCTGCTCGCCGGGCCGCTCGTCTGGGTGGCGACCGAGTTCGCGCGGGCGCAGCTCTTCACCGGGTTCCCCTGGGTGCTGCTCGGCTACAGCCAGGCCACCGCGCCGCCCGTGCTGCAGGTGGCGAGCCTCGGCGGGATCTACGCCGTGTCGGCGCTGGTGGCGCTGCCGTCGGCCGCGGTGGCCCACGCCCTGCTCCTGCGCAATCGTCGAGCCGTGCCGGCGCTCGTCGTCGCATTCGGCATCGTGACCGGGTGCGCGGCGTGGGGCCAGTGGCGCGTGTCGCGCGGCGAGCTCCTGCGCGCCGGGGTGCCGCTGCGCGCGGCGGTGGTGCAGGGCAACATCCCGCAGGACGTCAAGTGGGACCGCAGCCACGCATCCTGGATCCTCGAGCGCTACCTGACCCTCAGCCGCGATGCCGCGCAGCGCGGGGCCGCGTTGATCGTGTGGCCCGAGACCTCGACGCCGTTCGTCTACGCCGGGTCGTCGCCCGGCCGCGCGGCGCTCGCCGATCTCGCGCGCGAGAGCGGCGCCGCCCTGCTCGTCGGCAGCGACGAGATCGTGGCCGAGTCGCCGCCCAGGTACTACAACGCAGCCTATCTGGTCGGGCCCGACGGGCAGACAGCCGGCGCCTACCGCAAGATGCATCTCGTCCCGTTCGGCGAGTACGTCCCGCTCTCGTCGTTGCTCTTCTTCGTCGGGCCGCTCGTCGAGTCGGTGTCGAGCTTCAGCGCGGGCGAGGTCCTGAGCACGTTCCCCGTTGCCGGCCACCGCGTGACGACGGCGATCTGCTACGAGTCGGTGTTCCCCGAGATCGCGCGCGCCGCCGTCGCCGAGGGGAGCGCCCTGCTCACCACGATCACCAACGACGCGTGGTACGGCGTGAGCTCGGCGCCGTTCCAGCACTTCGAGCAGGGCAGCGTGCGTGCCGTGGAACAAGGACGGTACCTGCTGCGCGCGGCCAACACCGGCATCAGCGCCGTGGTGGATCCGTACGGACGCCCGGTCGTGCGCAGCGGGCTGTTCGTCGAGGCGGCGCTCGTCGCCGACGTGCGGCTGCTCACGCAACGCACGGCCTACGCTACAATCGGAGATTCGTTCGCCTGGGCCTCGGTCCTGCTGAGCGGCGTCCTGTGGGCCTGGCCCCGGCGCCGCGCTGGGCGGCCCGTGCAGGGAGCCTCGCGTGACACTCAATCGTGACGACCAGATCCGCCGGTACGAGGACCTCATGAAGCGGGCCGCCGGCCTGCGGAGTTATCTTTGAGGCCGCTCGCCCCCAACAGGAAATCGCCCGGCTCGAACAGCGCATCGCCGCACCCGACTTCTGGGGCAACCAGGCCGAGGCCCAGCGCGTGCTCCAGCGTCGTCGCCGCCTCGGCGAGGACGTGGAGCTCGCCAGCAAGCTGAAGACCACCACCGAAGACCTCGCCGTCGTCCGCGAGTGGCTCGACCAGGGTGAGCCCGTCGACGAGGACTTCGACCGCGGCCTCGACGAGCTGCAGACGGAGGTGGACGCCGCCGAGATCAAGAAGATGCTCGGGGGCGAGCACGACCGCAGCAATGCCATCGTGACGATCCACCCCGGGGCCGGCGGCACCGAGTCGCAGGACTGGGCTGAGATGCTGCTGCGCATGTACCTGCGCTGGACCGAACGCCGCGGCTTCAAGCGCGACGTGATCGACCTGCAACCCGGGCAGGACGCCGGCATCAAGAGCGCCACGATGACGGTGACCGGCGAGTTCGCCTACGGTCTCCTCTCGGCCGAGGCCGGGGTCCACCGGCTCGTGCGCATCTCGCCGTTCGACCAGGCGGCGCGCCGCCACACGTCGTTCGCCTCGGTGTTCGTCTGGCCCGAGCTTCCCGAGGACGTGGACATCGTCATCGAGGACAAGGACATCCGTGTGGACACCTACCGATCGAGCGGTGCCGGCGGCCAGCACGTGAACGTGACGGACTCGGCCGTCCGTATCACACACCTGCCGACGGGCATCGTCGTGTCGTGTCAGAACGAGCGGTCGCAGCACCGCAACCGCGACGCCGCGATGAAGGTGCTCAAGGCTCGGCTCTACGACCTGAAGATGAAGGAGCAGCGCGACCGCCTCGAGCAGATCGGCGGCGAGAAGCGGGAGATCGGGTTCGGGAGCCAGATCCGCAGCTACGTGCTGCACCCGTACCAGATGATCAAGGACCACCGCACGAAGGAGCAGGTGGGCGACGTCAACCGTGTGCTCGACGGTGACATCGACCACTTCATCAAGTCGTATCTCTTGCACCGGGCCGAGGGGACGCTCGCCGCCAGCGATACCGACGACGTGTAGGGGCGGGCGTCGTGACCGCCATGGCGGTGGAGCGGCTACGACGGCGCGTTGCCCCGCAGGGTGGTGGCGCGGCAACACCGGCGCGTGGTGGTGGGCTGTTACGGAAAGACCCCGGTGTCGGGCTGCGTGCCTGAGATGAACACCTCCGGGATGGCGCCCGGGGTTCCGGCGGCGGCTGGCGATCCGGTGGCCGGATCGATGGCGACGAGGACCACGTTGCCGGGGGACGCAAAGGCCGGCCGCTCGGGGCGGGTGGCAATCCAGGCGCGCATCACGTCCATCCAGATCGGCAGCGCGGCGGCCGAGCCGCTCTCGGAAGGGCCAATCGGGCGCTTCTGGTCGTAGCCCACCCAGACCCCGACGGTGATGTCCGGGTCGAACCCCACGAACCAGGCATCCGTGTAGTCGTTTGTGGTGCCCGTCTTGCCGCCGAGCGGCCAGTCGAGCGCCGCGGCCCTGGCCGCGGTCCCGCGCTGCACGACCCCTTGGAGGAGGCTGGTCATCACGTAGGCCGTGTCGGCCCGAAGCGCGTCGTCGGGTTGGGGCCGGTTCTCCTCGACCAGGTTGCCCTCGCGATCGACGATCGTCGTGATGGCCTGCGGGGCCATCCGCACGCCCTGGTTGGGAAAGACCGAGAAGGCGCTCGTCACCTCGAGCAGCGTCGCCTCGCCGGCTCCGAGCGCCGTCGAGAGATAGGGTGGGAAGTTCGCCGTGAACCCCAGGCGCCTGGCGTACGAGAGCACCGTCTTGGGGCCGAGGGAGTCCATCAGTCGCACCGCCGGGACGTTGCGCGACTGCTCGAGCGCGCGGCGCAGCGTGAGCGGGCCCCAGAAGCGGTTGTCGTAGTTGCTCGGCGAATAGGCGCGGCCGCTCCCGCCTGGGAAGCTCACGGGTTCGTCCACGAGGACGGAGGCCGGCGTGAAGCCGCGGTCCACCGCCGCCGCGTAGACGACCGGCTTGAACGTGGACCCGAGCTGCCGCATGGCCTGCACCGCACGGTTGAACTTGCTGCGATCGAAGCTGTACCCGCCCACCATCGCCAGGATCCGGCCCGACCGGTTCTCGATCGCCAGGACGGCTCCCTCGACGAGCGGCGCCTGCTCGAGCCTCGCGGGCGCGGTGCCCCCGTCGGCGGGAGGCTCGCCCAGACGCACGTCCACCACGTCGCCCGGCTTGACGAGCGCGGTGCCGCTGCCGCGTCCGGTCCACGCGAAGCCGTCCCGGCCGATTTCGACGTCGGTGCTCCCCACGCGCACCACCAGACGCGTGGCCTCGGCCGTGCGAACGACGCCCGGCACGACGTCTCCGGACTCCATGGGCCGCTTCCAGCGGGGGAACGACACCGCATCGATGCCCTCGCCGCTCCCGGCGACGTTGCGCTTCGGCGCCCGCCACCCGCGTCGCTTGTCGATCTCGCGCAACCCGTCCTGGAGGGCCTGCGTCGCCGCGCGCTGCAGCGTCGGGTCGAGCGGCGTGCGAATCGTCAGTCCGCTCTCGTAGAGCGCCTTGGCCCCGTACTTCGACTCGACGTACTTCCGTACTTCCTCGACGAAGTACGGCGCGACCGCGTTCTCCTGCGTGGGCAGGCCCACGGTGACGATCGGCGACTCCCGCGCGGCCTCGGCCTCGGCTGGCGTGACGTAGCCGTCCTCGGCCATGCGGGAGAGGGCGTAGCTGCGCCGGCCGCGCGCGCGCTCCAGGTCCACGTAGGGACTCTGCCGGCTTGGCGTCTGGATGATCCCCGCGATCAACGCGGCCTCGGGCAGCGACAGGTCCTTTGCCGACTTGCCGAAGTAGATCCGCGAGGCCGCCTCCACTCCATAGGCGCCGTGACCCAGGTAGATCTGGTTGCAGTAGAGCGTGAAGATCTCGGGCTTCGTGAAGCGCTTCTCGATCTGGATGGCCACGATGGCCTCCTTGATCTTCCGCTCCCACGTCTTCTCGAACCCGATTGTGTCGGGGAACAGGTTGCGGGCGAGTTGCTGGGTCAGGGTGCTCGCGCCGGAGGCCATTCGCCGCTCCAGCACGTCCTTCACCAGCGCGATCACGATGCGCGGGACGCTGAGTCCGAAATGCGAATCGAACTCGCGATCCTCCGACGAGACGATGGCCTGCCGCAGCCGCGGCGAGATCTGGTCGTAGCGGATCACGACCCGGCGCTGGGTTGCGAACTCGTCGAGTACCGTGCCGTCGGCCGCGTGCACGCGGGTGATCGTGCTCGGCGCGTAGTCGTCGAGTGCCGAGATCTCCGGCACGTCGCCCGCATAGACGAACAGCACCCCACTCAGCAGGCCGAGCAGGGCCGCCAGCGCGAAGAGCGAGATGACCAGAAACTGGCGCGCGAGCGTGATGACAACGCGGGTCACGATACTCCGGTCAGGATATCAGTGGCGGGGCGCGGCGCGTCGACCGCCGCCGGACGACGGTCCGCCACCCCCTGACCGGCTGGGGCCGGCACTGCGATTGCTGCCGTAACTGCCACCGCCACTGCGCGGCGACGCGTAACTGCGCCCACCGCCCTCGCCCCCGCTCCGCGGGGCCGACCACGAGCGGTCCTGCCGGGGCTGAGACGACGGTGCCTGATAGCGTGGTGGAGAGGGCGGCATGGTGTTCCGGTAGGACGGCACGGCGCCCTCCGAACGGGACTGATACGACGGGGCGGATCGGCGCGGCGCCTCGTAGTGCGGAGTGACGGTCGACACCGACGGCCGGGGCGCGTCGTATCGCGGCGAAGACGGCACGCGGTAGGCTTGCGAGCGTGGTGCATCATCGCGTCGATAGGAGGGCGAGCCCGGCGAGGGGCCCTGAGACGGAGGCACCTCGGCTCTCGGCGCAGACGCCGACGCGCGATACGGTGACGACGCGCCGCGCAACACCTCGGTGCGAGGCACCGACGAGCGCCCGCGCACGGCCGGTTCCTGGGCCTGCGATCGGCCCTCGCGCGGCGCCTGGTACCAGGGCGAAGTGTCCGTGCGGCGATAGGGAGTGGCACTGGTGCGGGGAGCGGTGCCCCGTTCGGATCCGCCATCCGCGGCCTGGGGCGCAGTGCGCGCGGTGTAGCGCGACGTTGCGGCGCGCGAACCCTCGGCTGCCGCGACGCCACTGCTGCCGACCCGCGACGCGCCGTCCGGCGCGCGGCGGACCCCAGAGGCGAACTCGCCAGGCCGGGACCCGGAAGCGGGACTGCCCGGAGCGCGCCCGCTGCCTGCGCCGCCACGCCGGGCGCCCAACGTGTCGGCAACGTGGCCCTGAGCGCGCCCACCCTGGCCCCCGTAGGCTGGCTGGCTGCCACGCGGCACCGCGCGGTGCCCGGAGCCCCCGGCACGCGCCCAGTCGTCGCCGCGAAACTCGCCGGACGAAGAGGGCGGCCGGCGGTACACGTTGAAGCGACGGCCGTCGAGATCGCGAACACGTCGCCCGTCGAGCGCGTAGTGCGACACGTGCACCCCGTGGCGGAAGTGCCGTGCTGGCATGACCGTCCAGCCGCGCCAG
>Ga0079037_100002354_pt1 | contig 10341 bp, 9 predicted proteins | sample Mud3Dept4metaG_FD_71479 | JGI IMG/M metagenome (GOLD analysis project Ga0079037, IMG submission 71479) | Freshwater wetland microbial communities from Ohio, USA, analyzing the effect of biotic and abiotic controls - Mud 3 Core 4 Depth 4 metaG | ecosystem: Environmental > Aquatic > Freshwater >... | reverse complement strand
GAGGCGACGGGAAAGTTCTCGTAGTGCCGGCGGGCGATGCGCTCGCAAGCGCTGTACGCCTCGTCGAGTTTCACCACTCGGCCTCGGCCACCCCGGCGCGGCGGTTGACGACGCGGGCGAGCACGAAGAGCAGGTCGGAGAGGCGGTTCATGTACGCCAGGAACTCCACCTCGAGCACCGCGAGCGCCACCATGCGCCGCTCCGCGCGCCGGCACACCGTGCGCGCGAGGTGCAGGGCAGCTGCCGCGGGCGTGCCGCCGGGAAGGATGAAGCGGCGGAGCGGCTTCAACTCCTCCTCGCACTTGTCGATCCAGCCTTCGAGCCGCGTGACGTCTTCGGGTCCGAGGGCGACTTTCGTCACGCGGTCCGCGATGCGTTCGGCGGGGTCTGCGAGGCGGGAGCCGAGGGCGAACAGATCGCGCTGGATCTCGGCGAGCATGTCCTCGATGTCCTTGTCGACGCCGCTGGCACGGGCCACGCCCACAGCCGCGTTGGCCTCGTCTACTTCTCCATAGGCGTCCACGCGCGGGTCCGACTTGGCGATGCGCGTGCCGTCGAACAGCGTCGTCGCGCCGCCGTCACCGGTTCGTGTGTAGATCTTCATGCAGGTTGAATTATAAGTGTGTAGATGGGGTTTCAGCACGGCAACCGGCGCCCGGCGGCGGTGCGTTCGTGAGCGCGCGGAAGAGCCCGGTCCGGCCTGCAGGGCGGACGCCAGCCTTTCGCGAACCGCCGCCCGGCGAGCGGCAGCGGTTTCGCAGGGCCCTGCTCCGCTGGTACGACCGGAACGGCCGGGACCTGCCCTGGCGGCAGACCGACGACCCGTACCACATCCTCGTCTCGGAAATCATGCTGCAGCAGACCCAGGTGGACCGGGTGCTGCCGAAGTACCACGAGTGGCTGGGCAAGTTCCCGTCCCTGCATGCGCTTGCCGGCGCGCGCGAGGAGGCCGCGGTCAAGACGTGGTATCCGCTCGGCTACAACATCAGGCCGCGGAGGCTGCACGCCATCGCGCGGGAGGCGGTGGCGCGGTTTGGCGGGACGCTTCCGGCCGACGAGGACACGCTCCGGTCGTTCAAGGGCATCGGCCCCTACACGGCCGGGGCGCTGATGAGCTTCGCCTTCCGAAAACGCGCGCCGATCCTCGACACGAACGTGGCGCGCGTGCTGTTGCGCGTCGTCATCGGCCGCGGCAATCCGAAGTCGCACCGGATGCGGAGGCATCTGTGGAGGGTCTCGGCACTGATGGTGCCGCACCGGCGAGCGTTCGACTTCAACCAGGCAATCATGGACTTCGGGGCGCTCGTCTGCACGGCGCGGCGGCCGACGTGCGGGACTTGTCCCATGTCGGGCTGGTGCCGTGCCTACCCCTTCGACCCGCGCCACGAAGGCCCACCTCGGTGTGGCGGGGAGCGTTGATGGCGGGACGCGAGCGGATCGTGGTGACGGCGGCAGTGATCGAGCGCGACGGGGCGTTCCTGCTCACGCGCAGGCTCGACGGCACCCACCTTGCCGGTCACTGGGAGTTTCCGGGCGGGAAACTGCATGCCGGCGAAACGCTCGAGGAATGCCTCGCCCGCGAGATTCGCGAGGAGCTCGATGCGGAGGTCGACGTCGGCCCAGAGGTTCTCGCGACCGTCCACGACTATCCGGACCGGTCGGTCGAGCTGCGCTTCTTCCGCTGTGCGCTCGCGTCGGACCCGAAGCCGACGATGGGCCAGCAGATGCAGTGGGTGGCGCTTCGCGACCTGCCGTCGGTCCAGCTCCCGCCGGCGGACGATGAACTCGTGCGCTTATTGGCGGCGGCCGACGGCGTTCGTCGAGGCTGAAGCCTCGACCTCCAGCCGAGGATGGAGCCCCGGGGCTTCCCTTCGGCTTCGCTCAGGGGGGCAGCCCTCGGGGTCAACGCACGAAGGGCAGATCGGTGACGGTTGCCCGGACCCTGTCGTCGCCGAACAATATGGCCACCGCGGTCCCCGGATCGACGAAGTCGCGGTGCACGTAGCCGAGCGCAATCGGCTTGCCCAGCGCCGGCGACACCACCGCGCTGGTCACGCGGCCGATCTCCTTCTCTTCCCCGACTATTGCGCTGCCGGCGGCCGGGGCGGCGTCGCCCTCGATTGTGAGGCCCACCAGCTTCCGGATGATCTTGCCGTGTCCCCGGTCCCGGATGCGCACCAGCACTTCCTGTCCCGGGAAGCATCCCTTCAGGTAGCTGACGGCCGCGGCCTCGATCCCGGCCTCCGGAGGGATCGTGTCGTCGCTCATGTCAACCAGGAACGCCGGCTCGCCAGCCTCGATCCGGAGTGCTTCCACGACGTCTTCCGGCAGGACGGCGGCGCCCGCGTCATCAAGCGCCCTCGCGAGCCCGGGCATCGAGCTGCCGGCGGCAAAGAGCAGGAACCCGACCAGGCCCAGCGCATCCCGGCGCGCCGCGACGACCAATTCGCCCGCGTGCTCCAGCCTCGCGTTCTGGAAGGGAGCGAAACCCGATACGTCCGAACCCAGCACGCCCCCGACAACGGCAGCGGCCCGAGGCCCGCATACCCCGATGCAGCCCCAGGCGTCGCTGACGTCTCCGAGCTGAACGTCCTCGCTGAAGATCAGCTGATCGAAGCGCTGCAGCAGCGCGCCTGTGACCTCGCGCCTCGTGTCGAGCAGCATCACGTCGCCGAGCTCAAATACATTCATGTCGGCGATCATCCGCCCCTGCGGCGTCAGCAGGGTGGCGTAGCACCCAGAGCCGGCGGCGAGCAGCGCGATGTCGTTCGTGAGCAGGGCGTGCAGGAACGTCTTCCGGTCGGCGCCGCGCACGACGATGCGGCCGCGGCCGCCGAGGTCGATCATGCCCGCGCGGCTCCGGGCGGCCAGGTACTCATGTGAGGCAGTCATCGGTCGAACCTCGAAGCGGCTGGGCGGGCCCTGGCGGCGGGATCCCTGCGCCGTCGGATTGCTGATATGCTCAGATTCGTCATGGTTCGACCCCATTCTATCGTCGCATTTCTTCTCGTCCTAGCCATCGCGACGGCAGGCGCCATGCCGGCCGAGGCCCAGGGCCCGGCGCCGGTGGGCAACCTGCAGATCTTCATGCAGGGCCGCCTGCTCGGAACCGAACAGGCCACGGTGACGGCCACGGCCGACGGGTGGATTGTCCGGGGCACGGGCCGCCTCGGCATGCCGATCGATCTTTCGACGACGCGTTTCGAGATGCGGTACGACCGCGACTGGCGGCCGATCAGTCTCGAGGTGGACAGCACGCTGCGCGGCCGGCCCCTCATCATGCGCACGGCGTTCGCGGACGGCAAGGCCATCAACGACATCACGCAGGCCGGCGTGCAGACTCGCAAGGTGGACGACGTCTCGGCCGATGCCGTGGTGCTGCCGAACATGTTCTTCTGCTCGTACGAGGCGCTCGCGCTCCGGCTGCGCGGAGTCACGGTGCCCGGCGCGCTGAAGGCGTATATCGCCGGGCAGATCGAGATCACGATCCGGGTCACGGCAAGCGGGAGCGAGCGGATTCAGACGGCAGGCCGCTCGGTGTCCGCGACGCGCTACGAGCTGACGCTCGAAAATCCCGGCACCCCCCTTCAGACCGAGGCCTGGATCGACCAGGACGGCCGCCTCCTGCGGTTCAGGGTTCCGGCGCAGGGGCTCGAAGTGGCCCGCGAGGATATCGCCGCCGTCTCGTCCCGCGTTGAGACAATGGGGCGGCCCAACGACGAACAGGTGCGCATCCCGTCGGCCGGCTTCACGCTCGCGGCCACGATCTCGAAGCCGGAGTCGGCGCCCAAGCCGCCCAAGCCCGGCAAGGCGCCCGCCTATAAGCTGCCCGCCGTCGTGCTCGTCGCCGGGTCCGGCCCTGTCGACCGCGACGAAACGGTGGCGGGCATCCCGGTGTTCGCGCAGTTGGCCAACAGCCTCGCCGACGCCGGCTTCATCGTTGTGCGCTACGACAAGCGCGGGGTCGGCCAGAGCGGCGGCCGCGTCGAATCGGCAACCATTCAGGACTTCGCCGAGGATGTGCGCGCGGTGGTGGAGTTCCTGCGGGATCGGAAGGACGTCGACAAGGAGCGCATCGCCATTGTCGGGCACAGCGAGGGAGGCCTCGTGGCCCTGCCGGCGGCCGCGAATGCGAAGCCGAAGCGGGTGAAGGCCGCGGCCCTGCTCGCCACGCCGGGCACGGCAGGCGCCGAACTGGTGCTCGAACAGCAGCGGTACCTGCTCGACAAGCTGAAGCTGCCCGACGACGAGAAGCAGGCTCGAACCGAGCTGCAGAAGAAGATCCAGGCGGCCGTCGTCAGCGGCTTCGGCTGGGAGGGCATTCCGGAGGCCTACCGGAAGCAGGCCGACACGCCCTGGTTCCGCAGCTTCCTTTCATTCGACCCGGCAAAGGTGATCGGCAAGGTCGAACAGCCGCTCTTGATCGTCCAGGCGGAGCGCGACAGGCAGGTGCCCTCGCCCCGGCACGGCCAGTTGCTGCTCGACGCGGCGAAGGCCCGCAAGAAGACACCGGAGGCCAGCCTGGCGACTATCGAGGGCGTGAACCACCTGTTCGTGCCCGCGGAGACCGGCGACGTGGATGAGTACCCGCTCCTCCAGGACAAGCGGGTCAGCCAGAAACTGACGGACACGCTCGTGCCGTGGCTCAAGGACAAACTGCATGTGGGTGCTGCGGGCGCTGGACGCTGACGTCAACCATCCCCTGTCGTTCCGCCTGACGGCGGGCATGATCAAGACGATCGGCCGAGTCGGGGCGGCGGATTTCTGCCTGGACGTGCCTCTCGTCTCGCGCCTGCACTGCCGGCTCGAGATGGGGCCCGGGGGCGAGCTCACGGTGGTGGATCTCGACAGCACGAACGGCACGTGGATCGACGGCGAGCGGATCGCGCGCGCGTTGTTGCGGCCGGGCAGCGTGCTGCGCGTCGGGCGCGTCGAGTTCGTTCTTGAGGCGGAGGCTCCTGTGCGCCGGGTCTGAGGACCCGGCCTTCATGAGAGACGCAGCCCGGGTCTTCACACCCCGCGGTTCAGGAACGGATTCGTAACGCGCTCGCGGCCGATGGTCGTGTCGGGTCCGTGGCCGCTGTGCACGAGGGCGGCATCGTCGAACGTGAACAGCACGTTCCGGATCGAGCGGATGAGCGTGGGATAGTCGCCGCCCGGCAGGTCCGTCCGCCCGATGGACCCCGCAAACAGCGTGTCTCCCACGAAGAGGTGGGTCTGCTCCACGTCGGGCCCGGCCACATGCAGGCACACGCCGCCCGGGCTGTGACCCGGCGTGTGGTGGACGTCAATCCGGCAGGCGCCGAAGGCCAGCGGAACACCCGGCTCGAGGTCGAAGTCGGGTGGCGGAGGCTGTTCGAGCCGGTAGCCGAACACGAGTCCCTGCTCCACCGCCGAGTTGTACAGGAACACGTCCTCGCGGTGCACGCCAATGCGGGCGCCCGTGGCGCGCTTCGCCCGCCCGACGCCGCTCACATGATCCATGTGCGCGTGCGTCAGCAGGATCAGGCCGACCGACAGGCGACGTTCCTCGACGAAGCGCAGCAGGCCGTCGATCTCGTCGCCGGGATCGATGAGGACCGCCGCTCGCGTATTGTCACACGCCACCACGAAGCCGTTCTTGTGGAATGGCGCCACCGCGCGGGTTTCGAGCATCAGGGCCACGGCTCAATCCTACCCGTTTCAAGGGTAATCTAGTCCCCCATGACGATTGCGGACATCATCGAGGCCCGAAGGCGCATCGGGCCGCACATCCGCCGCACGCCCATCCTGCCTTCGGCGTGGCTGTCCACCCTCACGGGTGCCGATGTCCGCCTGAAGCTCGAGTCGCTTCAGCTGACCAACTCGTTCAAGCTCCGCGGCGCCGTCAACGCCACCGCGGCGTTCGTCGAGCGCCGCCGAGGATCGCCGGGGCCGGCGGACACACTCGTGACCGCGTCGGCCGGCAATCATGGTCGCGCGATGGCCGCTGCCGCTGAGCGCCTGGGCCTGCGCCTCGTCGTCTTCGCCCCGCAGTCTGCCCCCCGCGCCAAGCTCGACTACATCGCGCGCCACGGCGCCGATCTGCGGCCGGCGCCTACTTACGAGGACTCAGAGCGCCTGGCCAAGGCGTTCGCGGCGGAGACGGGCGCCACCTACATCTCGGCCTACAGCCATCCGGACGTTGTCGCGGGCGCGGCCACCGTGGCCGTCGAGATCGTCGAGGACTGGCCGGAGGTCGACCTGATCGTCGCGTCGGTCGGAGGCGGGGGCCTCGTGAGCGGCATCGGAATCGCCGCGAGGGCGCTGGGCGGGCGCGTCGAGGTCGTCGGCGTTGAGTGCGCGGCGTCGCCGGCGTTCCACGAGGCGCTCAAGGCAGGGCACATCGTCGAGGTCGACGTGCAGCCGACGCTTGCCGACGGGCTGGCCGGGAACATGGACCCCGAGAGCATCACGTTCGACCTGGTGCGGCGCTTCGTCGATCGAACCGTGCTCGCGCCGGAAACAGCCATCGCCGACGCGATGTGCGGGCTCTTCGAGGAGGAACGCGTCGTGGCGGAGGGCGCGGGGGCCACCGCGGTGGCGGCCCTGCTGGGCGGGCTCGGGGTCCGAGGACGGAAGGTGGCCGTCGTGGTGTCGGGATCGAACGTTGACGCCGCGCTGCTGGCGAGGGTGCTGCGGCGGGAATAACGCAGGGTCACAGGCCCTGCAGGAGACCCGCCGCCTCCGCGCGCAGGCGGGCCAGCGATGCGTCGATGCGCGCCAGCGCGTCGATCACGGCGGGCGACCGCGCCACGTTGCTCCAGGGAAACACCGACTGCCGCAGAGAGATCTGCCCATCCACCACCGGGTTGACCGCCCCCCAGGCGCGCAGTTCGGGTTCCGAGGCTGCGATCCGGCGCAACGCGGCCGCGGCGCGCGCAGGGTCGCCTGTGGCGGCGGCGGCCATCGCCGCGCATCCCGCCCATCCGGTGCCGTCGGGCGCATCGGCCGCCATCGCCAGGATTTCCGCGGCTGAACGCGCGCCATCGGAGGACCGGCCAGAGCCGGCCGTGACGGCCGCCAGCATGGCCCGCGCTTCACACGAATCCGGATGGCGGCGCACGAGCGTGCGTGCGAGAGCTGTTGCGTCCGCGGGGCGGCCGGTGACGTGCAGCACCGCCACGCGGAGAATGATGCCAGGCGGGAAGTCCCCCGCGGCGCGTGTCTCGACCGCGGGCCCGGGGTCGCGCGCCGTCGCGCGGGCCAGCCGGACGCGGTCGCGGAACGCATCCCACCACGGCTGCGCCGGGGCGAGCGTCTGGCCCTGGTCCATCGCGGCCAGCGTGCCGTCGAGGTCGCCCGCGGCAAGCGCCGCCGACGCCAGGCCGTAGTATGCGAGTGGCTGCAGCGGATCGCGCTCGATCGCGCGTCGGGCGAAGTGGGCGGCTCGCCCTGGCTCGATGGTGCGAAGCACATCGGCCAGCGCCAGATAGGCCGCCGTGAACGACGGATCGAGGTCGAGAGCCTGCCTCAGTTGCTGGAGCGCCTCGCGCAGCGTCGGAGCCGTCAACGCCATCGCGAGCCTGCTGGCGGCGAGATCGGGATCGGTGGCGAACGCCGCCTCCGCCGCGCGCCTGGCTCGCCCGTGGACGCTGCCGAACATCTGGCGACCTTCGAACGCCGATGTGGTGTAGAGCGCCTCGGCCAGGCCGGCCTGGGCTTCGATCAGGCTCGGGTCCTCGGCCGCCGCGGCCTCGAACAACTGGGCCGCGCGACCGGCATCGTAGGTGGCCATCGCCTCGCGCGCCTGCAGGTACTTGTCGTACGCGGACGGGCTGACCAGGCGCAACGCCGCGCGGCTGTACTCCGCCGTCGGCGCGCCGCCCAGCCTCAGCCGGGCGGCTACCTCGCGCGCGATGTCGGCCTGCAGCGCAATCTGGTCCTGCGCGGCGGTGGTCTGCGTGCGGCTCCAGATGACGCGGCCGTCGCCGACATCAATCAGCCGCGATTCGACTTCGAGCGACGTCCACTCGTCGTCTGTCGGCGTGATGGAGCCCGTCAGCGCCAGCTTCGCCTTCAGGGCGGCGGCGGTCTGCTGCGGCGGCCGTCCCGCGGATGCGCGGACCGATGAGGGTGCGAGGATGGTGAGTCCCCGCACCTTCGCGAGCCGGCGGGCCAGCTCTTCGGCGAATCCCGCGCCGTAATAGGGCCTCGGCGCGTCAACGGGCGCCACGTAATACGGAAGGACGACGAGCACCGGCTTTGGCGTCTTGCCGAACCGCGCCTGCCACGCCCCGAGCAGCGGTTCCCGCCAGTGCCACAGCCCGAGCGCCGAGAGGGCGAGCAGGACGAATGCGTAGGCAGCCGCCCTCCGGGGCGACCGCCGCTTGTGCACCACCGGCTCGACGTCGGCCGTCTGGCTCTGCAGCGCGGCTTCCGCGTCGCGGAGGTCGGCCGCCATGAGCGCGGCGTCCTGGTAGCGGTCTGCGGGCTTCTTCGCCAGTGCCTTCCCGGTGATCCAGTCGAGCGCCCGCGGCAGGTCCGGCCTGACGGCCGTCGGGCCCGGCGGGCGCGTCTGCAGGATGTTCACGCCGATCTCGAGCGTGGACCGGCCCGCAAACGCATGCTTGCCCGTCGCCATTTCGTAGAACAGCGCGCCGAGGGCAAACAGGTCGGCCCGGTGGTCGGGCGTCTGACCGAGCAGCTGTTCAGGCGCGGCGTAGGCCACGCGCGAGCGTCCGAGCGCCTCGATGCGGGCGGCTTGCCTGTCGGCGGGGCGCAGCGCCGCGAGTTCCTTGCCGCCGATGTCGGGAAGGCAGGCGGCCAGGCCGAAGTCCAGGATCTTCGCGTGTCCCTTCGGCGTGATGATGACGCTCGACGCCGTCAGGGCGCCATGGACGAGGTTCAGCGCGTGCGCGTCGGCGAGGGCGTCGGCCAGCTGCGACGCCAGGTCGAGCACCCGTCGAAGGTTCATGGGCTGGCCGGCCATCGCCGCGTTCAGCCGCTCGCCGGAGATGAACTCGTAGACCAGGTAGACCGCGCCGCGCTGCTCGCCCGCGTCGAGCAGCGTGGCGACGTGCTGGTGCGTGAGCGCCATGAACGGCTGCACTAGATCGAGGGCCCGCGCGCGCTGGGCGGGATCGTCCATGCCCTCCGTCAGCACGCGGATCGCCACGGTCAGCCCGAGTTTCGTGTCGCGGGCGCGGTAGACGGCGCCCACCGGGCCGGTTCCGACGGTGCTCAGGATGTTGTAGTGAGCGATCCGGTCACTCATGGAACACCCGCGACTATACTGGGACCCGGCCGGCGGGGCCACTGCCGCAAGAATACACGCGGCCGCGCCACGCAGTGAGGCCTATTCGCCGTATCGGCGAATGCGCCCGCGGCCGTCAGAGTCGTTGCGTGAACCCATACCGCGCGCTCCTCACGGAGAACCGAAACTACCGGCTCCTGTGGCTCGGTCAGATCGTGAGCCAGTTGGGGGACTGGTTCAATTCGGTGGCCGTCTACACTCTTCTGCTCGAGTTGACCGGCAGCGCGACGTCCGTCGCGCTGATGATCATCGTCCAGTTCCTGCCGATGGCCCTCATCGGGCCCGTGGCGGGGGTCGTCGTGGACCGCGTCAACCGGAGGCGGCTGATGATTGCCTCCGACATCCTCCGCGGCCTGGTGGTCCTCGTGCTGCTCGTCGTCCGGCGCCCGGACCAGGTGTGGATCGCGTACGCGGCGATGGGGACGGTGGTGTCGTTGACCGCGTTCTTCGAGCCGGCGCGCACGGCGGTGATCCCGAACCTCACCACGCGGTCGCAATTGTTGACGGCGAACGCGCTCTCGAGTGCGACATGGTCGGCCATGCTCGCCATCGGCGCCGGTGTCGGGGGCGTCGTGACGGCCCTGCTCGGGCGCAACGCGGCGTTCCTCGTGAACGCGGCGTCGTTCCTAGTGTCGGCGGCCATCATCGCCAGGACGTCATTCAACGCCGACCCGCCCGAGGTGAAGCGTCCTGCGGGGTGGTCGTCGCTCACGGGATTTGGCGACCTCCTGGAGGGCATGCGCTACGTGCGATCCGACCGCCACGTCGCGGCCCTGATGCTCGTGAAAGCCGGATGGGGCGTGGCCGGCGGCGTGCTGCTCATCATGACCGTGCTCGGCGAGCGAGTCTTCCCCGTCGGCGGGAGCGCCGCCGCCGGCATCGGGGTGCTCTACGCCGCCAGGGGCGTGGGCGCCGGCATCGGCCCGATCATGGCCAGGGCCTGGCTCGGCCAGCAGCCCGACGAGATGCGCCGGGCCATTGCGCCCTCGTACTTCCTGGTGTCGGTGTTCTATCTGATGCTGAGTTGGTCGCCGACGCTCCTGGTCGCGAGCGCCGCCGTCATCGGG
>Ga0079037_100002353_pt1 | contig 10342 bp, 8 predicted proteins | sample Mud3Dept4metaG_FD_71479 | JGI IMG/M metagenome (GOLD analysis project Ga0079037, IMG submission 71479) | Freshwater wetland microbial communities from Ohio, USA, analyzing the effect of biotic and abiotic controls - Mud 3 Core 4 Depth 4 metaG | ecosystem: Environmental > Aquatic > Freshwater >... | reverse complement strand
CTCTTTTGTGATGTACACCTGCGCGCCCTCGCCGATGGACACGAGCAGGATCACGGCCGTGACGCCGATGATCACGCCAAGCATGGTGAGTCCCGATCTGACTTTGTTCGACATGATCGCTTCAAAGGCGACGCGGAATGTTTCCAGTAAGTTCATGAGACCACCTGGTCGCTGATGATCTGGCCGTCCTTGAGGTTGATGATGCGCTTGCACCTCGCGGCAACATCCTTGTCATGCGTCACGATCATGATCGTGACCCCTTGTTCGTTCAGTCCGGTCAGAATATTCAATATTTCAACGCCGGATCGGCTGTCGAGATTGCCTGTCGGCTCGTCCGCGAGCAGGAGCGGCGGATGGTTCACCAGCGCCCGCGCGATGGCCACGCGCTGCTGCTGCCCGCCGGACAGCTCCGTCGGCTTGTGATCCATGCGATCGGCAAGGCCGACCTGCTGGAGCAGCGGCATGGCGCGCTCCTTGCGCAGGCGCGCGGGGACGCCGCTGTAGACAAGCGGCACTTCAACGTTCTTGAGAGCGGAAAACCGGGGCAGGAGGTTGAAGGTCTGGAAAACAAACCCGATCTTGACGTTGCGGATCGACGCGAGTTCATCGTCCGTCATCGAACTGATCTCCCGGTCCTCGAAGCGATAAGAACCGGACGTGGGACGGTCAAGACAGCCGATCATGTTCATCAGCGTTGATTTGCCGGACCCCGACGGCCCCATGATGGCGATAAGCTCGCCCGCCTGCACGGAGAGGGTAACATCGCACAACGCGCAGATGTCGAGCGCTCCCATGCGGTAGTTCTTGTTGATGTGGGAAAGGGTGATCATGATGTTGATAGGGTTCAGGGTTCAGGAGTTTTTCTATTCCGCACTCCGCACTTTTAGTTTACTCAACCCTCACCTTCGCGCCGTCCTTTAATCCCTCGGCCTCCGGCGTGGTTATGACGAATTCGCCTTCACCAAGGCCCTTTGTCACCTGAGTGAAAGTCCAATTCGTCTCACCGATCTCGATCGGCTTGAGCTTCGCGACGGCTATGGTGCCGGATTTGATATTCTTGCCATTGACGACAAAGACCTGTTTTTTCCCTTCCCGTTCGATGACCGCCTGCGACGGGACCGACAGCACGGACGGCAGCGTCGCTACCAGGATCTCAACATCGGCCGACATTCCGGGTTTGATTTTGGAATATTTCTTATCAAAATAGATCCAGACATCGGCCGTACGCGTCTCCAGCTTCCCGCCGCTCACGATCGGTGAAATCCTCCTGATCTTTCCGGAGAACTGTTCACCCGGGTAGGCGTCAACTGTTATTGCAACCGGCTGATCCAGCCGGAGCCTTCCAACGTCCACCTCGTCGATCGTCGCGAGCACGTAGATCTTGTCGGGATTCACGATCGTTGCGATCTGTTTGCCCGGCAGCAGAAGCTCGCCCACCTCGGTATATTTCTTCGCGATCACGCCGTCGAAGGGCGCGGAGATGACCGAATACTCTTTTTTTACCCTGATATCTTCCCCGGAGGCTTCATACTGCGCTTTCGCGATCTCGAAGGCTTTGCTGGCCGTGTCGAGGTCCTGCTGCGCAACCATCCCCTTCTCGAACAATTCCTTGATACGCGTAAGGTTCTTTTCGGATTCCACATAGGCGGCCTTGCTCTGGGCCAGAGCGTTCGCGGTCTGGATGGTTTCTTCAGTCAGGTCGAGCCGGGCGATGAGCGCTCCCGCTTTGACAATGTCGCCTTCCTGCACCGGGAGGTTGATCACCCTTCCTGTCCGCTGCGCCGAGAGCGTTACTTCAGTTTCGGATTTTATTGTTGAGGTGGTTGTTGCGTTGACGATAACGCGGAGCTCTCCCGATTTAAGCTCAGCGGCCTTCACGAGTATGGGCTTCGTTCCGCTGACGAAATATATCGCGGCGAGGACCAGTGCGATGAGGACAATCCATGTTATTTTATTTTTTAACAGTTTGGCTGTTATCGACATGTCATCAGTCCTTGCAATTCAGGTACAGGGTACTCACAGAATGAAGAAAAAAGCTTTGTCGAGGCGATGCCTCAAACCAGCACGTCATGCCCCCCTCACCCCAGCCCTCTCCCATCAGGGGAGAGGATTAAGGTGAGGGGTGGTTAAATGTCAACTTACTCTGTTTACGGAGGGTTTGTCATGATCCGGGCTCACTCTGAGCGTTATACTCAAGCCGTTCTTTGATGGCCTTCATAAAACCCCGGGTCACCTCTCCCAGCTTTTCCGCGACTACCATTTCCTGAAGAAAGGAGAAGTGGCCGGTCACGTGCCCTTCGAGGTGATAGGTAAGCTCCGTTTCATCCTCGGAGATTTTTCTGAACAATACGATTCCCGAGGTGATCAGGTGTTCATGCGTCGCGGTCCACGTCAGCCGCTGATGCTCGACCATCTCGGTGGTATGCGCGTGCATCTCGATCATGCGGCTGAACGGGCCGAGCGACATCCTGATCGTCCAGATGGAATCCAGATCATTCAGGATCTCAACGCCCTTGCATCCCGGGAAGAGACAGCCCACCTCCTTCCGGTCGATCATAAAGCTCCACACGCTTTTTATCGGCAGCTTGATCGTGAATATTACTTCTCGTTTAGCCATAGTGCGGTCGCTCTCTTTCTCGGCTCATGCGATGTTTTGTCCTCCAAGGATCGATGGATGCTGCTGACCGGAACACGGTGTTCATTCCATCTTCCCCATCGCTTTATATAGCCGCGCAGCGGCAAGTTGATAATCATAGAGTGCCTTGACATGGTTGATCTCCGCGTCTACCGAGGCCACCTGCGCGTCCGTCACTTCAATATAGGCGCCGATCCCTGCCTCGTATCTGCCCTGTGCCAATTCAAGGTTATCGCGCGCGTTCTTGAGTGATGACTCCATTACCGCTATGCGTGCTGTCGCGCTCTCAATATCGGCGTAGGCCTGATGCAATTCCATAAAGATGGACAGTTTCAGGGTCTCGCGTTGCGACTCAAGGGCCCTCACATTTGCGCGGGCCTCATAGACCTTCCCCTTCGTCATGCCTCCTTCGTATAAGGGCACCGTAAGGAAAATACCGGCGTTCCAGCTGTTCTGAATGTCACCCCGGTACATCCCCATCTCGGCCGTACCGTGTGACATATTGTAGGCGCCATTCACGGAAAGGCTCGGAAGATAACCTGATTCATCAGCCTTGATTGTTGCCCTTGCTGCCTCGATGTCGGCATCGATCTTGAGCATTTCGGGCCGGCCTTTGACCGACTCATCAAGGGCTTGTTCCAGCGGAGGGATGACAGCCTGATCGGAGAGGACATCCTCAATTTCGATCTTGATCCCGGGACCAACACCCATTGCATTATGGAGAGCGATCGTACTCATCTGCACGCGGTTCTTCGAATTGATGATACCGAGCTTGGCATTATTCACGTCCACTTCAGCGCGCGTTACATCAAATCGCGGTTTTGAGCCGACCCGGAAAAAGGCCTCTGCCTGCCGGAGATGGCTTTCCGCCTGCTCAAGCGTCTTATCAGCGACCAACTGGAGTTTTTTGGCTGCGAGCAAGGCATAGTATGCCTGCTTCACGTTCAATATCACTTCGCTGACAACGCGATTGGTATCATGTTCAGCCGAACGCGATCCCAGACGCGCCGCATCGAGGGTGTTGCCGGACTTCCCGAAGTCGTAGAGCATCTGGTTTATCGACAGGGATGTGGTATAGCTCTTGGAAATGGTGTCTCCCAGGGCGCCTCCCAGCGAGTGGCTCTCGGAGTAACCAGTGCTTGCATTTAACTGCGGCAGATAGGGAGATGTGGCCTGCGTAACGCGCCCCTGACTGGCATTGACGTTCTCCTGTGCCGCCTTGATCGTTGGCTGGTTCTTGATTGCCAGATCGATACAGTCGCGGAGCGAAAGCTGCTCTGCTGCATTGACCGTGGTGAAAGTCAATACAGTTACCAACAGCAATATGGTGATAATACTTTGCCTGAACATATCCTTGAATACGATCAATGTCAGATGAGCGAATTACACTGTTGCCACTGAAGCAACGAATAATCTAAAAAGAGCATTTAGACACGGAAGAAGCGGATTTAATATATGATAAAAGCGGATGAAAACACAGTCAACATTCTTTAAAGCCCATCACCCTGTGGGTAAACTGCTTTTCCGGTTTATATCCGAATTTATCCGACTCTTATCCGCTGTAATCCGTGGCAAATGACGTTTCCAGGACAATGATTGACCCGCTGCCCGCATTATCGAAGCAGCCGCAGTGCGAGTTCCATGACCCCGCCGGACACGATCGGGATCACCAGGTTGTCATTTATGGGGAGCGGGAGGAGTTCAACGCCTGCGGCAACCAGTGCTCCCAGGACCATCACCCACGGGTTGGTCCCCGATCCCATGAGAACGAGGGCGCCTCCGGCCGCGAGCGCCGCAATGACAAAGGCGATCGTGCCCTCCAGGCTCTTGCCGCCGATCTTTGTCCTTCCGTATCGCTCCCCGATCGTTGTCGCGGCCACATCGCCGAAGGCAAGAAAGCAGATCGCCGCTGTCGCTACTGGCAGAGAAAAGGCATACAACGACAGGCCAATGCCCAGGACATACGGGGCTGTGCCGGTGAGCTTATGCGCCTCGTTCTTGCGAATGAAGCTGCTGAACCGGGTAAACAAAAAGGTGTTCACGGCCGGGATGGCGAGCCGGGTGACATCCAGGGCCAGCACCATTATGAATAGCACTGAATAGAATACCAGCGCCCGGTCTCGTCCCAGGAGATAATAGAGGTAAAGAAGCCCCACGCCGCCCAGGAGATGGTATAGTTTACGGCCGATATGGTGCATGGTGCCCTTTCACATCCCGCTCAGACCAGTGGCCTGTTTTTTTCATCGCGTGCTGCCTGACGCTGCTTTACCGTTGATTCCGGATATCATCGGGAAGACTGCACGCCGGATTCATGTCGCACTTCTCGCACTCCAGCTGAATGGTACTGTGGAGTATTTTAAACTTCTCGGAGAGGAGCTTTCTGATCCGGTCATTCAGCTCCCTGCTGTCGCTGACCAGCTGGTCGTCGATCAGCACATGGGCGCTCAGGGCATAGACGCCGGACGTGATGGACCAGAGATGGATATGATAGGCTTCACGAACGCCCTTGATCTGTGCTATCTCCGCGGCGATAGTGTCAATATTAATGTGCGCTGGCGCCGACTCAAGGAGAATGTTCACCGATTCCTTTACAAGAGACCAGGCCCCGTAGATGATCACCAGCGCAATCATGATGCTCAGGATCGGATCTATCAAATACCAGCCGGTGTAGAGGATGATGACCCCGCCGATAACGACGCCGACGGACGAGAGCGCGTCTCCGACGATGTGCAGATAGGCGCCGCGTATGTTAAGACTGGTATGGCTGTGTTTGAACAGGAACAGTGCGCCGATGATGTTCGCGACCAGGCCGATAACTGCAATGACCAGCATCAGCATGCCCTGCACCGGCTGGGGGTGGACCATCCGCAGATACGCCTGGTATATAATGTAGAGCGATATCAGGACAAGCACGATGCCGTTCACGAACGCGGCAAGGATCTCAAGCCGGTAGAACCCGAAGGTCTTTCGGTCATTTGCCGGCAAGGAAGCAAAGGTCATTGCGAAGAACGAGAGCAGGAGCGCGAGGTTGTCAGTCAGCATATGACCGGCGTCCGACAGAAGGGCGAGGCTGTTCGAGAGCAGTCCGCCGATCACTTCCACAACCATCATCAGGAAAGTGATGGAAAGCGCGATCAGAAGATCTTTTTTCCCCCCACCGGCGACCGGGCGCAGGGCAGGCGCGATATCATGTTCGTGAGCATGTTCATGTTCGTGATCATCGGTATGAGGATGGGCCATTGACATGGTGCCTGTGCTCCAGAGATATTGAAAAGACCCGGACGAGTCAGAGCCAATTATGCCGCAATAGCCAGTATGATGTCATCACTGCGAATGGTGAATTACCCGGCCCCTCATTCATCGTGATTTCCCCGTGTCGTGGAGCCCTTATGGCGCTATTTTGTTTCCACGAGCCTTATTCCAGGTTTACCAGGAGATCATCAACTTTTTGTCCAGAACCGAAGCGTAGACACCGGTTCGATAGCGCCGATCTCCGCGGCATAACCGTAAAAAGTCAGAAGTCCCTTTTGCTCGTCCTTGCCAAGATTGTAGCTGAATGATTGCCAGTACGTGAACAGTTTCTCAGCCGGGACATTGAACCGACCCGACTGTGAAGATGCCAGTTCCTGTAAATGCGATATCCCATAAACCTTCGATGTTATTAGTATATCATACAGTGCGGCGATGTCACGAGCGACGTTCTTTTTATAGTTCACATGCCAGAGCGCGAATACGAACGGAAGACCGGTGAATTCATGCCAGAGTTCTCCGAGGTCATAACGATAAGGAAACCCGGGCAGCAGAGGTTTTGTGAGCGCCAGGTCGCCGATCGTGAGCATTGCATCGGCCTGTTCTGAAGGGTCCTCCGCACCCTGCTCATACCGGGTGTAGCCGGGGTCGATGCCATACCGCAGCTCCAGCAAAATTCGGAGGAGAACCACCGAAGTTGCTGACGCGGTGGTCAGGGCAATCACTTTTTTGTCCAGATCCTCTATCGGAATCTTGCTTTCCAGGAGGATGCTCATGACCTTGTTCTTCGAGGTGATCGAGAGGGTCGGCAAAAGATGATAGCGTCCGGGATGCATCGCATACTCAATGGATGAGGAGGGTGAGACATCGATCTTTCCCTCATAGAGCAGGCGGTTCAGCTCAGTCGGAATGCCTTCCACAACCTTGAAGGGGCATGGGACCGTCTGCATGATGATCCCGGCATGGGGAGGGAAGCAGTTGGAGTATTTGATATGGCCGAGTTTGAGCATGGTCATTAATTCCCAATGCAATATTTTAAATGCCTGATCTTTGAAATTGCAAATTGGTTTATTGATCTGAACTTTGATCCTGAATATTCGAACTCTTTATCTTCTTTTTAAACAGGTTTTCCAGGTCATCGACGAGGGTGTAGACGACCGGAATGACCACGAGGGTAAGCAGCGTCGAAGTGATCAGGCCGCCGATGACCGCAATCGCCATGGGAGCCCGGGACTCCGCTCCTTCGCCCATCTTGAGTGCTGTCGGCAGCATTCCGAAGACCATGGCCGCCGTGGTCATGATGATCGGCCGGAGCCGGACCGGTCCTGCTTTGAGAAGCGCTTCCTCCCGACCCATACCCCGGTGTCTGAGCGTGATCGTATAATCAACGAGCAGGATCGCGTTCTTGGTCACCAGGCCCATCAGCATGATAATGCCGATGAGGCTGAAGATATTGATACGTTCCCCGGTGAGCATGAGAAGTCCCATGGCGCCGATCAGGCTGACCGGAAGCGAGAACATGATCGTAAATGGATGAACGAAACTTTCAAACTGCGCCGCCAGGATCATGTACACCATGATAACGGCGATGATCAGCGCGAACGCGATGTTCTTGAACGCGTCGAGCATGGCGTCGGCCATGCCGACATAGCGGGTTGATAGTTCAGGCGACATGTTTTTCGCGACGATCCGGTCGAGGTCTTTAATGGCCTCTCCGACCGGCACTGACTTTTCGGTGTTGGCGAACAGGGTGGCGGCGCGCTGCCGGTTATAATGTGTTATGACGGTCGGCCCCGTGCCCGTATCGATCTTAGCCACATCGCTGAGACGAACAAGCTCTCCGTCGGACGAACGCACCCAGAGTTTGTCAATGCTCGCCGGTTGCTGGCGCTCGGTCGGGATCAGGCGGGCCTTGATATCATACCGCTCGCCCTCCTTCTCGTCCTTGTATTTCCCGATGATCTCGCCGCCGATCATCGTATTGACCGTACCGCCGATGGACGCCGCGCTCACGCCGAGGTTCGCGGCCTTATCACGTTCGATCCGGACCCTCACCTCGGGCTTGCCGATTTCGATGGACGTGTCGACATCCACGATGCCGGGTAGTTTTGCAAACTCGTCCTTGATGGCGAGCGTCCGTTTGTTGATGTCGTCCAGGTCCCTTCCCTGTATCATAAGCTGTATGGGAACGGACCTGAACCCGCCGCCGACCATGGCAATCGGTTCAGTGGACGATTTCAGATCAGGCACGCTGATAAACTCATCCCGGACCGCCTTCATGGAATCGATCTGGGCGATTGTCCTCTGCTTTCGCTCCTTCAGGTTGACATAGATGATGCTCTTGTTGACATCCGGCGTGAGCTGTGAGCCGGTGACATAAAACGTGCTCTGCACCTCCGGCCGCTTGCGGATCTGTTCGTCAACCATTTCCATTTCTCTGTCGGCCCGCGGCAAAGAATAATTGATGGGGGTTTCCAGTCTGATGAGGTATCTTCCCTGGTCATCGGCCGGCATGAATTCCTTGCCCAGGACGCCGAACATTACCAGGCCGCCCGCCACGCTCACGCCCGCGATAAGAATGACCTTCCACCGGTTCCTGAGCGAAAAGGCAAGCAGCGGCCGATAGATATCGTACAGCTTATCGAACCCCCGCTCAAGGAACATATACGCCCTGCCATGCTTTTTCCGATAGTATAAAAAACGCGACGTCATCATGGGCGTCAGGGTGAGTGAAACAAAGAGTGAAACCAGCACCGCAACGGTAACGGTGATGCCGAACTCAAAGAAGAATTTTCCCACGATCCCCTTCATGAACGCAACGGGTATGAAGACCGCGACAATGGACATGGTCGTGGCCATGACCGCCAGACCGATCTCGGAGGCGCCCTCCTGGGAGGCCTTCATGGGCTCCTCCCCTTCTTCCATCCTTCGATAGATGTTCTCGAGCACGACAATGGCGTCGTCGATCAAGATACCGATCGAGAGCGACAGACCGAGCATGGTCATCGTGTTCAAGGTGAAACCAAAGGCCTGGATAAAAGCAAAAGAGGCAATGACCGAGACCGGCAGGGCCACCGCGCTGATCAGGGTGCTTCTGATGCTCCTCAGGAATACAAAAATGATCAGTACGGCAAGCACGGCGCCGAGCCAGAGCGAGACCTGCACATCCTCGATCGACCGGCGTATGAATTTAGACTGGTCAAAGGTGATGTCCAGCCTCATCCCCTCGGGTGGTTTGATCCCCGCAACGGCCGACTTGACCCTCTCCGCGACCGCCACGGTGTTTTCTCCCGACTGTCGTTTCACTGAGAGCCCCACGCCCAGCTTCCCGTTGAACCGGGTTATGGAGCGCTCTTCATCGAGGCCGTCCTCGGCATAGCCGATATCGCGCAGCTTGATGAGCCTGCCGTGGCGATACGAGATGACCATGTCATTGAACGCTTCCGGTGTTTCAAACTCGCCCTTGGTCTTGATGATGTACTCTGTGCGGCTGTTCTCGATCCTCCCGCCCGGGACCTCCCGGTGCTCTTGACCCAGAGCCATTTTAACATCATCCGCCGTAAGGGCTACTGCATCCAGCTTTTTCAGGTCCATCCAGATACGTACTTGTCTGTTCCGGCCGCCGGATATGGTCACGGATCCGACACCGGGGATCTTTTCGATGTCGCGTTTCAAGACTTTGTCCGCGTAGTGCGTCAGGTCTTTGATGGATCGATCGCCTGAAACAGCGATCCAGACAATGGGCTGGTCCTCCGGACTGATCTTTTCGATCACCGGAGGCTCAGAATCCTTGGGGAGGCGGTTCCGTACCGCGGCCACCTTATCTCGTACATCCTGCGCGGACAGGTCGACGTTGCGCTCGAGATAGAACTCCACCGTTACTATGGAATATTCTTCCGTGCTGCGCGAGGTGATGGACTTGACGCCGTTTATGGTGTTCACGGCCTCTTCAATGACGTCCGTGACATCGACTTCCATGATCTCGGGGCTCGCGCCCACCAGCTTGGTGGTGATGTTCACCACCGGAAAATCGATCTTCGGGAAAAGGTCGAGCGCCAGTCTTGGGAAGGCAACAATGCCGAACACAATGAGTGCCAGACCCACCATGGTAATGAACACCGGCCGTTTGATCGCTATTTCAGGAAGTCGCATGGTTGATCCTTACATTTCATTTCTTGCCATCGTCCCTTTTGACTGTCTTACCTGACCTGGACAAGCCGAAACTAAAAAGGGCGTCTCTCGCAGAGCACGCGGAGTACGCGGAGTTTAATCAAAACCTCAGAGGCTTGGTTTTTAACCGGAACATATTTTAAGATTTTCTCTGCGAACTCTGCTCCTCTGCGAGAAAATGACTTCTCCTTTTAAGAAGAACATGACTTACAACATACTAAAAACCTATTGATATTCCACTCCCAGCATGCCGATGGTCTTCCTGAGCCGCAGGATCGCAACCTGCTG
>Ga0079037_100002352_pt1 | contig 10342 bp, 7 predicted proteins | sample Mud3Dept4metaG_FD_71479 | JGI IMG/M metagenome (GOLD analysis project Ga0079037, IMG submission 71479) | Freshwater wetland microbial communities from Ohio, USA, analyzing the effect of biotic and abiotic controls - Mud 3 Core 4 Depth 4 metaG | ecosystem: Environmental > Aquatic > Freshwater >... | reverse complement strand
GACGACCTTGCGATAGTCGTCGACCCAGCCGATGGCCCCGAAGCCGACCGTCACCAGCAGCACGGCCCAGACGAAGCGGTTGGTCAGGTCGCCCCACAGCAGCGTGGTCGCGCCGATGGAGACGAGGATCAGCGCGCCGCCCATCGTCGGCGTGCCGGCCTTGACGAGGTGCGTCTGCGGCCCGTCGTCCCGGACCGACTGCCCGATCTTCATCCGGGTGAGCCAGCTGATCATCTTCGGGCCGACGACGAACGAGATGAGCAGCGCCGTCATCGTCGCCAGCACCGCGCGCAGCGTGATGTAGCCGAAGACGTTGAACGCGCGGACGTCCTTCGCCAGCAGTTCGGTGAGCCAGAGCAGCATCAGTGCGTCCCTCCCGCCGCAGCCTCGCCGGTCAGCATGCCGACGACGCGCTCCATGCGCATGAAGCGCGAGCCCTTGACCAGCACCGTGGCGCGCTCCGGCGCGTCCTGCGCGAGGCGTGCCACCAGCGCTTCGACGGTCGCGAACGGCTCCGCCCCCGCCCCGAACGCCGCGGCGCTCTCCGCCGCCAGCGCGCCCGCGGTGAGCAGGCGGTCGACGCCGCGCGCGCGCGCGTACTCGCCGATCTCGCGGTGGAAGGCGGGGCCCTTCGCCCCGACCTCGCCCATGTCGCCGAGCACCAGCCACCGCGGGCCGGGCATCTCGCCCAGCACGTCGATGGCGGCGCGCACCGAATCCGGGTTCGCGTTGTACGTGTCGTCGATGACCTTGACGCCGTGCGGCGCCGCCCGCGCGACCAGGCGGCCGGCGACCGGGCGGAAGGCTTCGAGCCCGCGCACGACCGCCGCGAGCGGAACCCCGACGGCCATCGCCGCCGCGGTCGCCGCCAGCGCGTTGGCGGCGTTGTGGCGCCCGGGCACCGCCAGCCGGACCGTGGCCTCGCCTGCCGCCGTCGCGAGGTCGAGCACGCCGGCGCCCGCGCCTCCCGCGTAGCGCCCGCGCACCGCCGCCGCGCGATCGAGGCCGAAATCGACGACGCTGCCGTGCCCGTGCGCCGCCGCGCGCCACACCGCGACGTGCGCGTCGTCGGCGTTGAGCACGGCGACGCCGTCGGCCGGCAGCGCGCGGACGAGCGCCGCGTGCTCCTCGGCCACGTCGGCGGTGCTGCGCATGAATTCCTGGTGCTCGCGCTGCGCGTTGTTGACGAGCGCCACCGTCGGCTGCGCGATCGCCGCCAGCGCGGCCGTCTCGCCCGGATGGTTCATCCCGAGCTCGATCACGGCGACCCGGTGCTGCGGGCGCAGCGCCAGCATCGTCAGCGGCAGGCCGATCGCGTTGTTGAGGTTGCCGCGCGTCGCGTGCACGGCCTCGGCGCCGAAATGCGCGCGCAGCACCGCAGCCAGCATCTCCTTCACCGTCGTCTTGCCGTTGCTGCCGGCAACGACGATCACCGGCAGCGCGAACTCGCGCCGCCAGTGTGCGGCGAGCTGCCCCAGCGCCGCCAGCGGATCGGCCACGACGATCAGGTCCCCGGGCAACGCCCCGGCGCGGCTCTCGGCGACCAGCGCCGCCGCCGCGCCGCGCTCGAACGCCGCGGCGACGAAGTCGTGGCCGTCGAAGCGCTCGCCGGCCAGCGCCACGAACAGGTCGCCCGCGGCCAGCGCCCGCGAGTCGGTGGTCACGCGGGCGAAGCGCACGTTGCCGCCGATGACGCGGCCCTGCACGGCACTGGCTGCGGTCGCCGTGTCCATCATGCCCCGCTCCACGCGGCCAGCGCGGCGGCGGCGACCCGCGCGTCCGAGAAATGGTGGCGGACGCCGTTCTTTTCCTGGTACTCCTCGTGGCCCTTGCCGGCGACCAGCACGACGTCGCCCGGGCGCGCCGCCGCGACGGCCGTCCGGATCGCCCTGGCGCGGTCGGGCTCCACGCTCCACTTGCGGTTGGGCGTGGTGCGGATGCCGGCGACCACCGCGCTGGCGATGGCGACCGGATCCTCGGTGCGCGGATTGTCGCTGGTGACGACCAGCCGGTCGGCGAGCCGCCCCGCGGCCGCGCCCATCTCGGGACGCTTGCCCTGGTCGCGATCACCGCCGCAGCCGAACACGCAGACGAGCTCGTGTTCCGGCGCGACCGCCGGACGCAGCGCCGTCAGCACCTTCTGCAGCGCGTCCGGCGAATGCGCGTAGTCGACGACGACCAGCGGCAAGAGATCGCCGCCCAGGCGCTGCATGCGTCCCGGCGGCGGCTCGATCCGCGCCAGCGCGTGGAGCGCCGCGTCGAGCGGCACGCTGCTCGCCAGCAGCACGCCCAGCACGCCCAGCACGTTCGCCGCGTTGAACGCGCCGACCACGGGGGCCACGAGCTCGCCCTTGCCCCACGGCGTCGCGACGGAGAGCGCGAGGCCCGCCGGCGTCGGCGCCACCGTCGTCGCGGTGATGTCGGCACCGGCGAAGCCGTAGGTCAGCAGCCGGCAGCTTCCCTTGCGGACCAGGTCGACCAGGCTCTGTCCGAAGGGATCGTCGACGTTGATCACGCAGGTCGACAGGCCCGGCCAGGTGAACAGGCGCGCCTTGGCCGCGCCGTACGCCGCCATCGTGCCGTGGTAGTCGAGGTGGTCGCGGGTGAGGTTGGTGAACAGCGCGACGTCGAAGGCCACCGCGTTCACGCGCCCCTGGTCGAGGCCGTGCGACGAGGCCTCCATCGCCACCGCCGTGGCGCCGGCCGCCTTGAACTGCGCCAGCGTCTCGTGCACCAGCGCCGCATCGGGGGTCGTGCCTTCGGCGGGGACGAGGGCGCCGACCAGGCCGTGGCCGAGCGTGCCGATGATCGCGGCCCGCCGCCCGCACTGGTCGAGGCACTGGGCGATCCACTGCGCGCACGAGGTCTTGCCGTTGGTGCCGGTGACGCCGACGATCCACAGCGACTGCGACGGCCGGCCGTAGACCACGTCGGCGATGGCGCCCAGCTTCGCGGCGAGCCCCTCGACCCCCTGGTTCGCGACCTGCCACGCGGGATTCCAGTGGAAGCCCGGGGCCTCCCACAGCACGACGGCGGCGCCGTTGCGCAGGGCATCGGCGATGAACGCGCGGCCGTCGGCGCGCATGCCCGGGAACGCCGCGAAGGCATCACCCGCGCGGACCTTGCGGCTGTCGCCGGTGATGCGCGCCGGGCGAACGCCGAGCCGCGCGAACAGCGCGGGCACGTCGACCTCCGGGGCAAGCGCAACCGACATCAGGTCTCCTCGCGTATCTCGGCGCCCGGGGGCGGCAGGATCACGTTGCCGACCGGCGCGTCAGTCGGCACGCCCAGCATGCGCAGCGCACCGCCCATCACCGTCGAGAACACCGGCGCCGCGACGGTGCCGCCGTAGTGCTGGCCCGCCGACGGCTCGTCGAGCATCACCGCGACCACCAGCCGCGGCTGCGACACCGGGGCGAAGCCGACGAACGACGACACGTACTTGTTCGTGTAGCCGCGGCCCTCGAGCTTGTGGGCGGTGCCGGTCTTGCCGCCGACGCGGTAGCCGGGCACCTGCGCGCGCGGCGCGGTGCCGCCGGCCTGCACGGCCATCTCGAGCATCCGGCGGACGGCGCGCGCCGTCTCCGGCTTGACCACCGGCCGGCCCGCCACCGGGGCCCCCGCCTTGAACAGCGTCGCCGGCTTCAACTCGCCGTCGGTCGCGAACACCGTGTACGCGCGGGCGAGCTGGACGAGGTTGACCGAGAGGCCGTGGCCGTAGGCCATCGTCGCCTGCTCGATCGGCTTCCACGTCTTCGCCGGGCGCAGCCTTCCGGCCACCTCGCCCGGGAAGCCGGTCTTCGGCGGCGTGCCGAACCCCGATTCGGCCAGCATCTTCCACATGGTCTCCGACGGCAGCGACAGCGCGATCTTGGCCGCGCCGACGTTCGACGATTTCTGGATGACCTGCTCGACGGTCAGCGCGCCGTTGGCGTGGGCGTCGTGGATCGTGCGGCCACCGATGGTCATCGTCCCCGGCGCGGTCTGGACGATGGTGTCCGGCCGCACCTTGCCGACGTCGAGCGCGGCGGCGATGGCGAACGGCTTCATCGTCGAGCCGGGCTCGAACACGTCGGTCAGCGCGCGGTTGCGCATCTTTTCCCGCGCGACCTTGTTGCGCGCGTTCGGGTTGTAGGTGGGCCAGTTGGCGAGCGCCAGGATCTCGCCGCTTTCGGCATCGAGGATCACCAGCCCGCCGGCCTTGGCCTTGTTGGCCTCGACCGCGGCCTTCAACTCGCGGAACGCGAGGTACTGCAGCCGCGTGTCGATCGCGAGGGCGAGGTCGCGGCCGGCCTGCGGCGCGCGGATGGCCGCGACGTCCTCGACCGCGTCGCCGCGCCGGTTGATGATGACGCGGCGGCTCCCCGGCTTGCCGCCGAGCCACTCCTGCTGCGCGAGCTCGATCCCTTCCTGCCCGGCATCGCGGTCGCCGGTGAACCCCAGCACGTGGCTCATCGTCTCCCCTGCCGGGTAGAAGCGCCGATACTCGTTCTGGTCGTTGACGCCCTTGATCGCGAGGCGCGCGATCCGGTCGGCGACCTCTGGCGGAACCTGCCGCGCGAGAAAGATGAAATCGCCCGCGTCCGCGAGTCGCTTGGCGAGCGCCTGCGGCGACGTCTCGAGCAACCGGGCGAGCGCGGCGAGCTGCTCGGGGGTGGCCTCGACCTTGGCCGGGAACGCCCAGATCGACTTGACCGGCGTCGAGATGGCGAGCGCCTCGCCGTAGCGGTCGACGATGCGGCCGCGGTGCGCGGGCAGCTCGATCTCGCGGCTGTAGCGCGAGCTGCCCTGCTCCTGCAGGAATTCGTTGTCGATCCACTGCAGGTACAGCGAGCGGCCGATGAGCCCGGCGAACAGCAGCACGATCGACGCGAAGAGCAGCGCCGCGCGCGCCCGCGGCAGCGGCGACGGGCTGGCCGCGGCGCGCGCGCGGGTGCCGTTGGCGCCGGTGGCGGCGAGCCTCATCGCGGGCTGCCCGCGGGAACGATCTCGACCCGGCCCGGGCCCGGCATCTGCATCTTCAGCTGCTCGCGCGCGATCTTTTCGGTCCGTGCCGGCATCGCCCAGGTCGACTGCTCGAGCTGGAGCTGGCCGTACTCCGTCTCGTAGCCGCGCGTGGCGGCGCGCTCGCGCTCCAGTTCGACGAAGAGCTTGCGCGCCTGGTGCCGCGAGGTGACCAGCGACAGCGCGCAGCCGACGAGCACGGCGAGGAGCAGGAGGTTGAGTCGCACCATCGCGGGATCCGGCGCGCGCTAGGACAGCGCCGCGGCATCGGCAAAGCCCGGCGGGAGCGGGTGCGCGGTGCGCTCGGCCACGCGCAGCGTCGCGCTGCGCGCCCGGGGATTCGTCGCCACTTCGCGCTCGGAGGGCCGGATGGCGCGGCCGACCAGCGCGAGCGGCGCCGCCGGCAGCGCGTCGGTGCGGATCGCGAAGCGCGCGAGCCGCGGGTCGCCGCCGAAAGGCTGCGACGCGCGCGCGAAGAAGCGCTTCACGATCCGGTCCTCGAGCGAGTGGAAGCTGATGACCGCGAGCCGGCCGCCGGCGTTCATCAGCGACACGATCCGCGGCAGGGCCAGCGCGAGCTCGGCGAGTTCGCGGTTCACGAAAATCCGGAGAGCCTGGAAGGTCCGCGTGGCCGGATCCTGACCCCAATCACCCCGCGGGCGCGTGCGGACGGCTTTGGCCACGAGCGCCGCAAGCTGCCCGGTCCGGACGATGGGCGCGAGCGCGCGAGCCGCAACAATCGCTCCTGCAATCGATTGAGCAAACCGTTCTTCACCATAGTCGCGAATCACCTCCGTCAGTTCGCGTGCGTCCGCACGCGCGAGAAATGCGGCGGCGGACTCGCCGCGGGTCGGGTCCATGCGCATGTCGAGCGGGCCGTCCAGGCGAAACGAGAATCCGCGCTCGGGATCGTCGATCTGCGGCGAGGAGACGCCGAGGTCGAGCAGCACGCCATCGGCGCCGGCGACGCCGAGCTCGCGCAGGACCTCGGGCAGCTCGGAGAACCACGCGCGCCGGAACGTGAAGCGGGAATCATCGATCGCGCGCGCGGCCGCCTCGGCCGCGGGGTCGCGATCGAGCGCGACCAGGCGGCCCCCGGCGCCGAGGGCCGCGAGCATGGCGCGGCTGTGGCCGCCGCGGCCCCAGGTGCCGTCGACGTAGGTGCCGTCCGGCCGGATCGCCAGCGCCGCGAGGGCTTCCCGGACCAGAACGGGTGCGTGGCCGCCATCGCTCATCAAAGCGAGAAGCCGGTCAGTTCCGGCGGCAGCTCTCCGGCGACGAACGTGAGCGCGCGCGCCGTCTGCTCCTGCCAGCGCGCCTCGTCCCAGAGCTCGAACTTGTTGCCCTGGCCGACGAGCACGACGCGATGGTCGAGCCCGGCGTACTGGCGCAGTTCCGGGGACACGAGGATGCGGCCGGCGCCGTCGAGATCGACATCGTCGGCGTAGCCCACGAGCAGCCGCTGGATGCGGCGCAGCTCCTCGTTGAACGCCGACAGGCCCATGAGGCGCGCCTGGATGGGTTCCCAGACCGCGCGCGGGTAGAGCAGCAGGCAGCGGCTGGGGTCGGCGGTCAGGACCAGCGACCGCTGGCCGGCCTCGGGCGGCGGTGACTCCGCCATGGCCGACTGGAGGGCGTCGCGGTACTTCGCGGGAATCGCCAGCCGGCCCTTGGCGTCGAGCGCGAGATGGGTGACCCCCCGGAATACCGGGCCATTGGCCGCCACACCCGTCGCTCCCTGCGCCACCGCGTCCCCTCCTCGCCCCGGGGAAAGGTGAGCGCTCGTTTACGCCGCCGCGACCCGGCACCGAGCACCCCCTCGATCACCCACTTTTACCCACTTCTTACCACTTCGGCGAACTATAAGGGAATAGACGGTGGTCGGTCAACGCTTTTCCGTTGCTCCATCAAGGACTTAGCTGCACTGTTGTATAATATTCTTCTCCCATTGTAAACATATACTTAGAACAAAAATCGAAAGTAAAGTGCGAAGAATGACGCGCCTTCCGGACGTTTCATCGCACGTTCGTTCGATTCGACCGGATCGACGCGGTTGCCGGCCGCGCCACCGATGCCCGGCGGCGCCCCGCGCAAGGGCCGGCGACGGCGATGGACGATAATCGCGCCTGTGCTTCACGTTGCGCCTTCCTTCCGGTGTCTCGCCGCCTGCGCGGTCGCGCTGTCGCTCGCGGCGGGCGGCCCTGCGGCCGCCGCTGCCGCGACGGATGGGGCGACGGATGCGGCGACGGCCGCGCCACCCGTGGCGCCGGAGAGCGCCGTGGCCCCGCCGGTGATCGCCTACCGCGTCACCGTCGACGCGCCGTCCCCGCTGAAGGAGATCCTCACGCGCGACGTCGGCCTCGTGCGGTGGCAGAGCTATGCCGAGATGTCCGAGGAGCTCCTCGCCGTGCTGCTGCGCGAGGCCGCCGACGAGGCGCGCAACGCGGCGGCGGCCGAGGGCTATTTCTCGCCCGCGATCACCGTCGCCGTCGATCGCCAGTCCGATCCCGCGGCGGTGACGCTCGCGGTCGTGCCGGGCGAGCCCTCGCGCATCACCGCCGTGCGCATCACCGTCACCGGGCCGGCCGCGACCGACGTCCCGCTGGGGACCGAGGCCATCGCGACACTCACCCGCGACTGGGGTCTCGCCCAGGGCGCGATCTTCCGGCAGCCCGACTGGTCGGCGGCCAAGGCCAAGGCGGTCGCCACGCTCGCGGCAAGCCCTTACGCCGCCGCCCGGATCATCCACAGCGAGGCGGCGATCGACCCGGAGCGCCGCAGTGCGGAGCTCGTGGTGGAGATCGACAGCGGGCCGCCATTCCGCTTCGGCGACCTCGACATCACCGGACTCGCGCGGTACGCGCCGTCGCTGGTCCGGAACTTCAGCAGCATCCGCCCGGGCGAGCCCTACCAGGACCGCGAGCTCGACAACCTCGTCCGACGGCTCAACACCTCGGGCTATTTCGCGAGCGTCCAGGCGACCATCGATCCGGACACCACGCACCCCGACGACGCGACCATCAGGATCGCGGTGATCGAGGGTCCGACACGGCGGTTCGAGGGCGGCGTCGGCTATTCGACCGACGTGAAGTTCCGCGTGAACGCGAGCTATCGCGACGTCAACTTCGACGACCAGGGACTCCAGCTCTTTGCCGAAGGGCGGCTCGAGTCGAAGGTCCAGACCGCGGCGCTGCGCTTCGCGCGGCCGCCGAACGCGGCGGGACTGATCGGCACGTTCGGCGGCGGCTACACCCGCACCGACATCGAGGGACTGATCACCCGCACGGCCTTCGCCGGCACGCGCTGGCACACCGTCGAGGAGACCAACGAGCAGGCGGTGTCCGCGACCTACTATCTCGACGAGCAGCGGCCCTCCGGCGCGGACTCGCAGTCGGCGCACGCGCTCTATCCGGAGTACGAGCGCTACTGGCGCCGCGCCGACGACCTGATCGCGCCGACGTCCGGGTGGATGGCGGTCGTGCACGCCGGCGGCGGCATTCCGGGCGCCTCGACCCGCGCCTTCGGCCGGGTGCTGGGACGCGTCTCGGCGTGGATGCCCGTCGGCCGCGACAGCGAGCTGCAGTTCCGGGCCGAGGCCGGGGCCGTGCTCGCGACCAGCCGCGACGGCATTCCGTCGACACTGCTGTTCCGCACCGGTGGCGACAACACCGTGCGCGGCTATGCGTTCGAGAGCCTCGGCGTGCAGGACGGCGACGCCGTGGTGCCGGGACGCTACTTCGCGGTGGCCAACGTCGACGCGACCCGCTGGATCGGCCAGTCGTGGGGACTGGCGGCGTTCGTCGACGCCGGCGATGCGACCGACTCGCTGTCCGACGTCGCGCTGGCGCTCGGCTACGGGCTCGGCCTGCGGGTGCGCACGCCGCTGGGCCCGTTCCGCCTCGACGTCGCCTACGGTCAGGACACGAGCCAGGTGCGCGTCCACTTTTCCGTCGGCCTCACGTTCTGAGGCCAAGCGCGAAGGCAGTCCAGTGACCCCCGCCACGCCCCCCGGCCCCGACGCGGTCGCTCCCGCCCCGCGCCGGCGACGCCGGCTGCGGACCTCGCTGTTCGCTGCTGCGCTCTCCGGCGCCCTCGTCGCGGGAGGCTACGCGTTCCTCGCCAGCGACGCCGGCGTCGAATTCGCGATGCGCGAGCTCGAAGCGCGCACCGGCGACCGGATCGCCATCGAGGGGGCGAGCGGCTCGCTGCTCAATGCCGTGCGCGTCCGCCGCATCGTCTGGCGCGGCCCGGGCGCGCAGGCCACCGCCACCGACGTCACGCTGACGTGGCGCCCGGCGGCGCTGTGGTCGCGCGGGGTCGTGGTGCAGGCGCTCGGCGCCCAACATGTCGAGCTCGAGATCGAAGCGTCGGACACGGCCGTGCCGCTGCCGGAGAGCCTCGCGCTGCCGTTCGAGCTCGCCATCGAGCAGCTCGCCATCGCCCGCCTCGACTGGCGACTCGGCCCGCGCGAGGGCGCGATCCGCGGACTGGCGCTGGGTTATGCCGGCGGCGCCGCCGGCCACCGGGTCGCGAACCTGAGCCTCGGCAGCGACGCGTGGACGCTCACCGGCGACGCGGCGATCGGCCCGACCTCGCCGTTCCCGGTCGACGGGCGTCTCGCGCTCGCCGGCGATGCCGCGCCGGGGGCCGCCGCGGCGACGCTGTCGCTTTCCGGCACGCTCGCGGCGCTGGCCGTCGACCTCCGCGGCACCGCCGGCGCCTCACGCTTCTCCGGGCGCGCGGCACTGGCGCCGCTGGCGGCGGTGCCGCTGGTCGACATCGCGGTCGATGCGGCCGACCTCGACCTCGCGGCGTGGGACAAGACGCTGCCGGCCACGCGGCTCGACGTGGTCGTTCGCGCGCAGCCGGTCGCCGGCGGACTCGCGGGCCACGTCGAGGCCACCAACGCGCTCGCCGGCACGTGGGACGCCGGCCGGATACCGCTGCGCGCGCTGACCGCGCGCTTCGCCTGGCGCGCCGACGCGCTGACGCTCGACGACCTGGCGGCGCTGCTCCCCGGCGGTGGCCGCGCCCGCGGACGCGCCAATATTCCGCTGGCCGATGGCGCCGGTGCGGGAACGTGGTCGCTGGACGTCGCCGATGTCGACCTGAAGCAGATCTACGCGCCGCTGGTCGCGACCCGGATCTCCGGCCGGATCGCCGCCGACCTCGACCGCAGCCGCCAGCAGATCAGCGGCGAGGTCGGCGACCGCGCCATCGCCGGCGGCGTCGCGCTCGGCTTCCGCGCGGCGGTGGCCGGTGAGACGATCGAGGTCGAGCGCTTTCGCCTGACCGCGGCCGGGGGCGAGCTCGCGGGGCGCGGCCGCGTCCGGCTGAC
>Ga0079037_100002351_pt1 | contig 10343 bp, 12 predicted proteins | sample Mud3Dept4metaG_FD_71479 | JGI IMG/M metagenome (GOLD analysis project Ga0079037, IMG submission 71479) | Freshwater wetland microbial communities from Ohio, USA, analyzing the effect of biotic and abiotic controls - Mud 3 Core 4 Depth 4 metaG | ecosystem: Environmental > Aquatic > Freshwater >... | reverse complement strand
CACCTTCAGGGACACGCGGCTCAATTCCGAGAGGTTCAGCATAAAATTGGAGATAGAGGGCGCGAAGAAGCTTGAAGAAGTGAAAAAACCAGAGGGAGAAAAACCTAAAATTGGCAAGAAGTAAGTCATTCATGATCGCTATCCCCTTGATGTTGATACTGCTCGGCGTTGTCGTCTATCGGTACGGGTATGTGAGAGTCCGCGCAGAGCTGAAGACGATCAAGGAAGATCAGTCCATAAGCATGAAGACACTGGGAAAATATATTACCCTGATCTCCGAGAAACCCGAACTGGAAAAAAGGCTCGCCTCGCTCACAGAGAAACGGAAGACGGATAATGCAAAACTCATTGAGGGACAGACCCCTTCTTTGGTGGCAGCAGCCCTCCAGGACACCGTCAACGGTATAGTCAAGGGAAGGGGCGGCACCATAACCAGTGAAAGGGTCGGCAAACCCGAGGATCTCGGGAAATTCAAGGTCATTACCGTTTCCATGGATTCAACCTTCCCAAATGTAAGTGTCCTCAGTGACATCCTTAACTCTATTGAAACACAGACACCGTCACTTGTGGTAAAGGAACTCGATGTAAGGGTAAGGGACTTCAGAAACCCGAAAGAGCTCATGGTAAAAATGGATATCTCTGCCATCACAGGCGGGAAAGTTCTCCCCTCGCCTGCCAAGACCCAACCAGCTACGCCGAAAGAAACTCCAGTTGAATAATCGAAGACACCTGAATGGATAAGCTGATTATCCAGGGCGGAAGGAGACTGCAGGGTGAAGTAGTGATAAGCGGCGCAAAGAATGCGGCGCTTCCCATCATGGTCGCCTCCCTGCTCGCACCTGGGAAGAGCACCCTCCGCAATGTCCCCGAACTCATGGACGTACTCACCATGGGAAAACTCCTTTCCAATCTTGGGGCCGGGGTTCACTACGAATCAGGAACGGTGAGTATCGATGCAGGGCAGATCGCCGGTCACGAAGCCCCGTACAACCTTGTAAAGACCATGCGTGCGTCCGTGCTTGTGCTCGGTCCGCTCCTCGCGCGGAAAGGAATCGCGAGGGTGTCCCTCCCCGGCGGGTGCGCCATTGGGGCAAGACCCATTAACCTCCATCTCATGGGCCTTGAGAAGATGGGTGCTTCCATAGAACTGGACAGGGGCTACGTAATCGCCCGCTCGAAGGGCCTGAAGGGCTCTGTCATCTACCTGGACACGCCCACAGTGACAGGGACCGAGAATCTCATGATGGCAGGTTCCCTTGCCAGGGGAACCACCGTGATTGAGAACGCCGCAAAGGAGCCGGAGGTCATCGACCTTGCCAATGCCCTCACCTCCATGGGTGCCATGGTGAGGGGTGCAGGAGAGAGCACCATAGAGGTGGAAGGGGTGGAAACGCTGAAACCACTGGCGTACACCATAATCCCCGACAGGGTCGAAACAGGCACCTTCATGATCATGGCAGGCATCACAGGGGGGAATGTCCTTATCAAGGGCTGCACCCCTGAACACAACGATGCCCTGATCACAAAACTCCAGGAAGCGGGACTGGTCATAGAGAAACGGCACGACCAGCTGCAGGTCACCGGGCCCGAGCGACCCCTGGCAAGGGACATAAAGACAATGCCCTATCCCGGATTCCCCACCGATATGCAGGCCCAGTTCATGGCCCTGATGTCAGTTGCACAGGGAACAAGCGTACTACGGGAGACGATATTCGAGAACCGGTTCATGCATGTGGCTGAATTGAGGAGGATGGGTGCCGAAATCGAAACCGAAGGGGGAGTGGCCACAGTGAAGGGTGTCCGGAAACTGAAAGGATCAGAAGTGATGGCAACGGACCTCAGGGCCAGCGCCTCCCTTATTGTCGCCGCACTCGCTGCTGAGGGAAAGACCACAGTCCACAGGGTCTATCACCTGGACAGGGGATATGAGAAGGTCGAGGAAAAACTCAAAGGCCTTGGTGCTATTGTGGAGCGGGTGAAAGATGCCCGATAATTTTCCCCAGGGTCTGTTTCATGTCCTTCCTGTTCACCACCATATCGATCATGCCGTGTTCAAGAAGGAACTCAGCTCTCTGAAAATTTTCCGGGAGCTGCTGCTTGATGGTCTGTTCGATCACTCGGGGTCCTGCAAATCCTATAAGGCTCCTGGGTTCAGCGATGATGATATCTCCCAGTGTTGCAAAGCTTGCGGTCACACCCCCGAAGGTCGGATCAGAGAGGATTGAGACATACAGTATCCCGCTCTCCTTGAGTTTCCCGACCGCAGCGGACACCTTTGCCATCTGCATGAGAGAAAAGATCCCCTCCTGCATCCTTGCCCCCCCTGAGGACGCCACCGTGATGAGGGGAATTTTCTTCTCCAAAGCCGCCTCAGCTGCCCTCACAATCTTCTCACCCACCGCAGAGCCCATACTCCCCCCAAGAAACGAAAAGTCCATGATAGCCGTCATCACCGGATTTCCGTTGATAAGCGCCTCACCGGTGATCACCGCCTCCCTCAGACCGGTCCTCTTCTGATTCTCCCTGATCCTGTCTTTGTACGGCACCGAATCCCTGAATGCCAGGGGATCGGCAGGGGCAATTTCGGGATTTATCTCCACAAAACTCCCTTCGTCCACCATGAGCTTTAACCGTTCCCGTGCGGATATTCTGAAGTGATAATTGCATTTGGGACAGACTCTGAGGTTCTTGTCTATCTCCTTCTTATACACTATCTCCTTACAATTTTCACACTTGACCCATAACCCCTCAGGGATCTTGACCTTCTTTTCAATCTTCTGCTGCTCTTTTGTCTTCTTGAACCACGCCATAGATAGTAAACCGTGGATGGTGAATAGTGAAGAGTTCTCTTTTCTTACTGATCACTACTCACGTATCACCGTTGCGAGATTGCCCTCCTCAGTTCAAGGATAAACGACTCAAGGGTGTCTGGGGAATCATGGAGTTTTTTCACAATTGCGCTTCCCACGATCACGCCATCAGAAATTTCTGATACGACCCTTGCCTCCTCCGGGGTCGAGACGCCAAAGCCCACTGCAACGGGCCTGCCCGTTGTCCTGCGGATGTTCTGCACTGATTCCGAAAAGGAATCGTCAAGGGAAAGCCTGGAGCCCGTGATCCCGGTCATGGACACATAGTAGATGAAGCCCCTTGACGCCCTCCCCACTTTCCTGATCCGGTCTTCAGTCGAGGTGGGCGCGAGGAGGAATATGGTGGCAAAGTCTGCATGTCGCGAAAGCCCGAGGAGTCCGCCCGCCTCGTCCGGGGGAAGGTCGGGTATGATCACGCCATTGATGCCTGCATCCACCGCATCCTTTAAGAACCGCTCTTCTCCGTACTTAAATACAGGGTTATAATACGTCATAAGCAGAAGAGGAACCGCTGAATGGTCCCTCAACTCCTTCACAAACGCCATGACCCTTCTCAGGGTAACCCCGGCTTTCAGAGCCCTCTCCGCAGCCCTCTGGATCGTGGGCCCGTCCGCAAGGGGATCGGTAAAGGGAACCCCCAGTTCCACGATGTCAGCACCGCATCTCTCAAGCATAAGGACCGTATCCTTGGTCCTTTCAAGGGAAGGGTCTCCTGCCATGATATAGGGGATGAACGCCTTCCTGTTTTTCCTTCTGAGTTCCTTAAATACCTTCTCAACCCTGTTCATCTGATTACAGCTCAATACCCTTAAGTTTTGCCACCTGGTGCACGTCTTTGTCCCCGCGTCCTGAAAGATTCACCACAATTATGGAATTCCCCGGGAGTCCTGGTGCAAGTTTGAGCGTCTCTGCAACTGCATGGGCAGACTCCAGGGCAGGGGTTATTCCCTCCATCCTGCTTAAGTGCCCGAATGCCGACAATGCCTCATCATCAGTGGCATACGTATACTGGACGCGTCCCGTATCCCTCAGGAAAGGGTGTTCGGGGCCGATGGACGCGTAATCCAGACCGGCTGAGACAGAGTGCGTACCGAGGACATTGCCGTCTTCATCCTGCAGGAGATAGCTTTTTGTTCCCTGAAAGACGCCCAGAGACCCCCCCGCAAAACGGGCAGCATGCTCTCCGGAATCAATTCCTTTCCCTCCTGCCTCAACACCGATCATCCTCACCTCGTCATCGAGAAACGCATAAAACAATCCCATGGCATTGCTCCCTCCGCCTACGCACGCCACGAGATAGTCCGGCATCCTTCCCTCTGCATCCTGTATCTGTTTTCTTGTCTCCCTGCCGATCACAGACTGAAAGTCCCTCACCATCATGGGAAAGGGATGGGGGCCGAATACCGTCCCCATTACATAGTGTGTGGTTCTCACATTGGTCGTCCAATCCCTCAATGCCTCATTAATGGCATCCTTCAGTGTTCTTGAGCCCACAGACACCTCGGTCACCGTTGCACCCAGGAGCTTCATCCTGAAGACATTCAATGCCTGCCTCTGCATATCTTCCGAACCCATGTAGATCTCGCATTCAAGACCCATAAGGGCTGCCCCTGTGGCGGTGGCCACCCCGTGCTGTCCTGCACCCGTTTCTGCAATCAGTCTCTTCTTGCCCATCTTTTTCGCGAGCAGGGCCTGGCCGATGGCATTATTGATCTTATGTGCACCCGTGTGCGCCAGGTCTTCACGCTTCAGATACACCTTCGCTCCGCCAAGGGACTCAGTGAGTCTCCTCGCAAAATATAATGGGGTCGGCCTTCCTATATATGTCTTTTGGAGATGGACAAGCTCCTTCTGAAACTCACGATCTGCCCTTGCCTCACGATAGGTCACTTCAAGTTCCACCAGTGCGGGCATGAGCGTTTCAGGCACAAACCGGCCGCCGTATATGCCGAAATACCCTTTCTTGTCAGGCAGTCTCTTAATAATTCCCCCTCCGGAATTCGATACAATGACGAGCTATTATAGCACAAGAGAACCGCATGACAGGTTCAGGATACCGGGAATAGTAACCAACCCGGGTCAATTGAACCCTGCGGGATTGAGTGCTCCATATGAGGGCGGGTATGTTCTCTGTTTGTTTGACACCATTGTCCCCATTCTTTATACTCCAGAGAGGAGGAAAAGGACACTTTTCCCGCGTAGGGTGCAGGAATCCACGTATTTTCCGGAGGGACCATGTGTGATCTGAATGCGTATATTTACCAGGAGGGCAAAGAGGAGCTCTACCTCGAAAGCGTAAACAGCGCGAAATCAGAAGAGGGCAAGGTGTACCTCACAAACCTCTTCGGTGAACATAAGGTATTTGAGGGAACCATCCAGGAGGTTTCCCTCTCCGGTCACCGGATTATCCTCGCAGAGAGGTAATCCGGTTAAACCCTTCACGTGCTGCCAGAGGACCGAGGGCCAATACCTTTTTCAGCATTGTACCCATATGCTTACCAGCAATAGCAGAATAGGGATTTGGGTAGTCGAAATTGGGAGAACCAAAAAAATTGTTGAATTCCTGTTTTTTTCAGTGTATGATTTTACAAAGAGTGTAAAATGGTTTGCAAGTTCCTAGAAGGAATAAGAGCTTGCAAGTCTGAACTGGAAGAAATTGTTTAGAGAAAGGAGGTGAACACATGAGAAAGACGGTAATAATGTTATTGGTAGTCAGCCTCTTATCAATCTTTGCTTTCGGGTGCGTAACAAAGGATTATGTGAAGCAGCAGATAGATCCATTGGTCGACAGGATCAGCAAGCTCGAATCGAGGATGTCTGCCGTGGAATCCAGACTGAACAGTCTGGACCAGAAAGTGGGATCATTCGCTGCTGACATCGATCAGGCAAAGAAAGAGGCGGCAAGTGCCAAGGCGTTGGCTCAGGATGCAATGAAGAAGGCAACAGAGTGTTGTGACAAGGCTGAGGCTGCTGCAAAGAGGGCTGAGGCTGCTGCTGCAAGGGCTGAGGCTGCTGCCGCAAGGGCTGAGGCTGCTTCTCTAAAAGAAGTGAAGGCCTTTGAATTAAAGCAAAAGAAATAGAACAGAAAGTCTCAAAGGATCAGGGGTCTAAGAAAGATTAGACCCCTTTTTCCCTCTACTCGTTAATTTCCACCGGGAACCCTTGTTTCTCCTCCACCGCCTGGTAGATCTTCTCTGTGCTCACATCCTTCAGCAGGCCCTTCTTCGTGAGGAGTTTGACCGCCTCGTTAAAATAATCCACTTTCTGGCGGTAGTCGTCCCTGTGCACCTCTATATACACTTTTTTGTCTCTTGCTCCCACCTTTACCGGCTGGCGCACAATGGTCACTTTCATGCCGTTGGGAATCATGCTGAAGAGCTGCGGAATATCTTCAGGATAGAGCCTTATGCATCCGTGGGTGACCTTTCTGCCCACAGCGAAAGGCCTGTTCGTCCCATGTATGAGAACAGTACCCAATGAGAGCCGAAGGGCGTGGGAACCGAGGGGGTTGTCCGGGCCCGGGGGGATTACATTAGGAAGTTCAGGCCTCTCCTTCCGGATAGAGAGAGGCGGATACCAGGAGGGATTCACTACCTTCTGAATAATTTTAAAGACCCCCACAGGCGTATCATTCCCCTCGCTGCCGATTCCGATGGGGAACGTGCTCACCACAGGAGAGCGATCTTTTTTATGAAAATAGTAGAGTCTCATTTCCGAGATGTTGATCACTATACCGTCATAGGAACTCACCTCAGGCAAAATCCATGAGGTGGGTACAGTGACCAATGCCTCCTCTCCCGGAACAAAGGCGTCAAGGGTGGGGTTAGCAGCCTCAATCTGGTTATATCCGAGGTCAAAATCCCTCGCAATCTCGATGAGCGACTCATCGCCTTCGACCTCATAGGTCTGGACTTCTCCGATCACCATATTGCCCTTCCCGTAAGAATACGATACGGCAGCGGCCAGCGGGGGCGTCAAAACAAAAATCAAAGATACCGCCAAAAAAAAGTCCCTGATCCTCATAGATAGCAATAATACCATAACATCGCTCCTGCAATAATTAAGAAATCTTCATTCTCCGATATGGCATGGTCTGAAGTTTTCCTTTAAAATATTCTACAATATAATTACGAGAAAAAAAAACGGAGGGAATAATGATAAGACAGGTGTTCTACCTATTTTCCTTGGTGGTTCTTTTTACTGTTTCCGGATGCGGTTACAATACCATGCAGGCAAACGAAGAGGCGGTAAAGGCAGCGTGGGGTGATGTGGAGGCGTCGTATCAGAGGAGAAACGACCTTATCCCAAATCTTGTGGAGGTCGTAAAAGGATATGCAAAACATGAAAGGGAAACCCTCTCTGCAGTCACCGAGGCAAGGGCAAAGGTGGGTACGGTACAGATAGCGAAGAATATCACCGATGACCCCACGGCATTCGCCAAGTTCCAGGAGGCGCAGGGTGCAATGAGCAGCGCCCTTTCAAGACTGATGGTTGTGGTGGAGAGATATCCTGATCTCAAGGCAAACCAGAATTTCCAGGACCTCCAGCATCAGCTTGAGGGTACGGAGAACAGGATCAACGTGGCGCGCACACGCTACAACAAGGCGGTGGAGGTGTTCAATACGTCCCTGCGTGTATTCCCCAACAGCCTCACCAACAGTCTTTTGCTCCACCTGAAGCTGAAGGAGCCGTTCAAGGCTGAAGCAGGGGCTGAAAAGGCACCCAAGGTCCAGTTCCCCTAAGTGGACTCCTTAAGGGTGATACGTTTGCAGAGGAGTGTGCACAGAGGCCCCTGCGCCTCCCTCCTCGCTCTTTTCACTCTTGCGCTCCTTTGTACCTGTTCGGCACACGCCCTTGATGTTCCGAAACTCCGGGGCTATGTAAATGACTATGCCGATATGATATCCCCTTCAGCAAAGACCGAGCTGGAAAAGGAATTACGCTCTTTCGAGAAAACAGACTCAACCCAGATTGTCATTCTCACCATTCCCTCTCTTGAGGGAGAGGTGATGGAGGAATTCAGCATCAGAGTTGCCGAGGCATGGAAGATCGGCCAGAAGGGGAAAGACAACGGTATCATCTTCATCGTCGCAAAGCAGGAACGGAAGATGAGGATTGAGGTGGGGCGGGGATTGGAAGGCAGACTGACAGACCTCTCGGCAGGGAGGATCGTGGACCTCGTGGTGAAACCAAGGTTCAAGAGAGGGGATTTTGACGGGGGCTTTGTTGCAGGTGTCTCCTCATTAATCGATGCAACGCGGGGGGAGTTCAAGGTGGACGTGACCCAGCGCCCTGCGCGAAAGGAGCGGTCTTCACAGCTCCTCACCTTTCTCATCTTTGGCGGCATCCTCCTCCTCATCCTCGGAAGCATGTCGAGGATTCTGGGAGGTGCTGCGGGAGCCATCGCCCTGCCCTCCATAGCCCATTTCACAGGGTTCTCCCCCGGGCTTGGTGCAGTGGTCGTGCTTGCCCTGCTGGGCTTTGGTGCAGGATTGCTTCTTCCGCTCCTCTTTTCCGCGGGAGGACATTACAGGGGCGGCGGGGGCTTCTCACCCGGAGGTGGCTTTTTTGGAACAGGGAGCAGCTCAGGCGGGGGAGGTTTCAGCGGAGGTGGCAGCGATTTCGGCGGGGGCGGCGGGGGTGACTTTGGAGGCGGAGGAGCATCAGGGGACTGGTAATGGCACATAACGCACATACATTTTTTACTCACGCGGAAAAGGAGAGGATACAGGCGGCCACCAGGGGGGTCGAATCCCGCACCATCGGAGAGGTGGCGGTGATGGTGGTGGACCGCAGCGACCACTATTTTGAAGCTGAGGTGACGGGAGGCGTACTCCTTGGAAGCCTTCTCTCTCTCTGGATAACAGCCTCATATTTTCATTCTTCGGTCTGGTGGTACGTCCCCCTGAGCTTCCTCCTCTTTTTCCCGTCACGCTTCCTTTTCAGAAAAGTACCTGCGCTGAAAGCTGCATTTGTAGGCCCGGACAGAAAAGAGCATGCCGTAAGGCTCAGGGCGGTCAGGGCATTCTATGAGAAGGGTCTTTACAAAACAAAAAAGAATACGGGTGTCCTTTTTTTCATCTCACTCCTGGAAAGGAAGGTGAGGATCCTCGCTGACAGCGGCATTCATGAGAGGATAGGACAGGAAACGCTGGACAAATTCGCACTCCATGTTTCCCGGGGGATAAGGGAAGGTCATGGCTGTGATGCCCTCTCCGAGGCGATCCAGGAGGCGGGGGACCTCCTCGCCAGATACTTTCCCGCTACGAAAGACGACACGGACGAACTCTGCAACACTGTGATAACCGAGTGAGGGGACCGTTTAAAGGGCGTCGACGAATTCCTTCAGTTTTTTCCTGTCTTGATCGGACATCTCGATAAATTCTATGCCGACGGCATAGTGCTTTGGGGCCCTATCGTTCACCTCAAGGCATGAGACGACCCTTCCCAGAACCTTGATGGTCCTGTTATCCTCAAGGGATATCTCCATGGGGTACCTTGCCCCAACGTCAACCCGCATATCCGTCTCTATGCGCATGCCGCTGATGCTCATGTTTTTCACGCCATAGTTATGGGGGCCGTCCAGGATCGCCTTATCAGGTGCCTTTATGGTGAACCTGATATTGAGCCTCTCATCCTGGGAGAGCTTATGGCTTTCGATAAACTCAAGGAGTCTGGCCATTTTATCGGATATGATGTCAGTGAACCTCATTCCCGCCTTGTATACCGGGACCTTCTCCGCATGCGGGCCGTCGGTGAGCTCGCTGAGCACAGACCAGACCACAACCCCATTCACTGACACGGTCCTGTCCTTGTACTCAAGCTTCAATATATATTGCCTTCCGATCTCGAGCCTCCGTTTGGCCTTCAGGGCGACTCCGTTTATACTGATGTTGAGGATATCCACATGGGTGGTAAACAGGAGGGTGCCCTCCACGCCCTCCACCACATATCGCGGGTACTGTCTCTTATCCTGCATGAGACATCTTATCACAGATTATTTTTGCATTGCAAAACCCACCTCAGGTCGTTAGAAAATCACGCACCTGGAGCAATCCGGCAGGACCCTGAACAGGAGGTGCCGATGGTGTTCTAAAATACTTCGGGCAGTGAGTTTCCTCATCCTGCTGGCCGAACACATATTGTTCTCCTGATGGTGTATACTAATCGGCGACTGGACGGATGTTCAGGAGACACTATCTGACAGGAGAAAGATTCCATGGTTTTTCAGGTACAGGGTTCGGGAACGATGAAACGCTTCCTGCTCCTCCTGTTGTGGAGTATTCTCCTTCCGGAACTTTCCAGTGCCCAGGACATGTTCAAGCTCCCGCCATTGCCCCTTCCCGAAGACTATGGTTCAGTCTTGATGGACAAAGAGGCAAGCAAAAAGAATGTCGGACCAGTGGTGTTTTCACACCTGATTCACAGGGTAAAATACACATGCAGGGTATGCCACTATGAACTTGAGTTTTC
>Ga0079037_100002350_pt1 | contig 10345 bp, 5 predicted proteins | sample Mud3Dept4metaG_FD_71479 | JGI IMG/M metagenome (GOLD analysis project Ga0079037, IMG submission 71479) | Freshwater wetland microbial communities from Ohio, USA, analyzing the effect of biotic and abiotic controls - Mud 3 Core 4 Depth 4 metaG | ecosystem: Environmental > Aquatic > Freshwater >... | reverse complement strand
ATTGACACTGACGACGGAGCATTTGAAGATCAGGCAGCAGCAGATAATTTTCTGCTGATCTCTCTGAATGTTGATCATTCTGATTCAGCAAGTTTAAGAGAACAATTCCGATTCGTTTCGCAGTCGGTAAAGAAACATCCCGGCAGGATTTTTTACGGAGCTACATTTCATTTCGATACTTCAGGGTGGAAGACAGATGCATGGAGCAAAAAAGTTATTTCACAGCTTGACAAAGATATATCCGGAGGTGCAATTACTGTCAAATTATGGAAGAATATAGGTATGAGTGTCCGGGACAGAGAGGGAAAATTCATTATGATTGATGATCCGGGTCTGGATCCTGTCATTGAATTTATTAAAAGCAAAAACCTTCCCGTTACAGGACATCTTGGAGAACCGCGTAACTGCTGGCTGCCGCTGAATGAAATGACAGTCCGGGGCGACAGCAACTATTTTGCAGGTCATCCTCAGTATCATATGTTTCTTCATCCGGAGTTCCCGTCATACGAAGATCAGATCAGAGCACGGGATAACTTTTTAAAAAAACATCCCGATCTTACCTTCATAGGATGCCACCTTGGAAGCCTTGAATGGAATGTTGATTCACTTGCTGCCAGATTGGACAGGTTTCCAAATATGGCAGTGGATATTTCTGCCAGGATATCTCACCTGCAGTATCAATCAGCTAAAGACAGAAACAGAGTCCGCAATTTCTGCATCAAATACCAGGACAGATTATTGTATGGAACAGATGTAACTCACAGAGGCTCTGACAATCCGGAAGAATTTAAGAACCAGATGCATGCTGCCTGGACTGATGACTGGAAATATTTTACTTCAGATATGGAGATGACTTCCGGGGAGTTTGACGGGGAATTTAAAGGTTTGAAATTACCTAAAGAAGTGGTGGATAAGATTTATCATGGAAACGCTATAAAATGGTACAGATTGTCTTTAAACAAAGAGCCTGCATTTCATGCATGGGCACCTACACCTCCAATGGGATGGAACAGCTGGGATTGTTTCGGACCTACAGTGGTTGAAAATGAAGTAAAGGCGAATGCCGATTATATGTCGGAACATCTTAAGAAGTTTGGCTGGGAATATATTGTTGTGGACATCCGCTGGTATGTTGAAAACGATAAGGCCGGAGGATATAATGAAAAAGATCCGGTCCTCGTCCTGGATGAATATGGACGGGTGACTCCGGCAATAAATCGTTTTCCATCGGCAGCTGGTGGTAATGGATTTAAACCATTGGCTGATTATGTTCATGATAAAGGGCTGAAATTCGGAATACATATCATGCGCGGAATACCGGTAATTGCTGTTAAAAACAATACTCCAATTTTAGGCAGCAATGCCAGGGCTCAGGATATCTTCTCTGCCGAAAACCTGTGCAAGTGGCTGAATGATATGTACACCATTGAAGCAGGCAAAGACGGAGCTCAGGAATATTATAATTCAATCTTTAAGCTTTATGCATCGTGGGGAATTGATTTTGTAAAGGTTGATGACCTCTCCGGACATCTTGATGAAATTGAACTTGTCAGAAAAGCAATAGACAATTGCGGAAGGCCGATTGTATTTAGTATTTCACCCAGTGGAAATAAGGTCGAAGATGCTGAATTTCTGAGGAATAATGCAAATATGTGGCGCACTACGGCCGATTTCTGGGACAGATGGGAGGACCTGAAGGAGGAATTTGAGGTATGTAACAGATGGACATCATACAGAGGAAAAGGTTATTACCCCGATGCCGACATGCTGCCATTGGGGAAAATCGGGATAAGAGCTGAGAGGGGACAACCCCGCATGAGCGGATTCACCAAAGATGAACAATATACCTTAATGACTCTGTTCTCCATCTTCCGTTCACCTCTGATGTTTGGCGGTAATCTTCCTGATAATGATGAGTTTACATTCTCATTATTGACCAACGAAGATGTTCTGAGGGTGAACCAGCACAGTATTAACAACAGGCAGCTTTTCAGAGAGAATGATCTGATAGCCTGGACAGCTGATGATCCTGAAACAGGAGACAAGTACCTTGCCCTGTTTAATGCTTCAGATATACCGGGTGCTGCTGAAATCTCTGTAAAATTTGAGCAACTTGGCATTAAAGGAACACATTTAGTGAAGGATTTATGGACCGGTGAAAACCTTGGAAAATTTACCGGAGCCTTCAGCCGATCAGTAAATTCTCATGGAGCAGGGCTTTACAGGATTCATTAAAATTTTAACTAAGGGATAACTTCATAATAAGAATAATTTAGATTTAAGTATATGGAAATACAGAACCGCTCGCGCCGCAGTTTTATTAAAAAAGCAGCTCTGGGTACTTTAGCTGCTGTTAGCATTCCGCAAATTCTCTCTGCATCAATGGCAAAAGGAAGAGTAAAAAAAATAATTCTTTTAAAAGATCAGACTATACTTTTCCAGGGAGATTCCATCACGGATTCAAAAAGAAACAGGGAAGATCCGGGATATAACAACAGCAGAATCCTGGGGACAGGATATCCGATGCTTGCAGGTGCTTATCTTCTCGATAAATACGCTTCACTTAACCTGAAGATCTTTAACAGGGGTATATCAGGGAATAAAGTATTTCAGCTTGCCGAGCGATGGGAAAAGGATTGCCTTCAGATCAAACCCGATATTTTAAGTATTCTTATTGGTGTCAATGATATATGGCATAAAGTCGATGGTACTTATGACGGTACAATTGAAATATACCGCAAAGATTATACAGCTCTTCTTGAAACAACTATGAAGGTTTTGCCTGATGTCAGACTGATAATAGGAGAACCATTTGGAGTTCGCGGTTTGGAAGCAGTTGATGACAGATGGTATCCTGAATTCTATGAATATCAGAAGGCTGCACGGGAAATTGCCTCCCTGTTTGGAGCGATTTTTATCCCTTATCAGGCTGTTTTTGATGAAGCTCAAAAACGCGCTCCCGGTGTTTACTGGACTCCCGACGGTGTTCATCCAACACTGGCTGGAGCACAGCTTATGGCAGCAGCCTGGCTTAGAGTGGTAGGATAAGTTTCATGAATAATTTCAGAATGCTCTGCATTCATCCCTTATTTTCATTCATAAAGATTTTTGCTACTTTAGAAGTAATAAATATTTAGGTTTCCATCTTAAACATCAAGGGAAAATATTATCGATAAAATATGATAAAGATGCGGTTTGTCGCAATGCATACCTCAAAAATCTGCATTATTCTGGTCTTAATTCTGATTACCGGTTTTTCTTATGGACAGCAAACAATAACGGGACTGTTGTACACTAATGGAAAACCTGTGGCAATAACAATTCTGGACGGGAAAATTTCAAATATTAAAAAGATCAGAAAGCTTCCTAAGGACAGTCAGAGGCTATTCATAGCTCCCGGATTGATAGACAACCAGGTAAACGGATTTGCCGGGATCTCTTTTTCCTTCCTGGGTGGAGAATTAACGGTGGAAGGTATAAGAAATGCAACCTATTCTTTATGGAAAACAGGTGTAACAACCTATCTGCCAACACTTACCACGAACGACCTGGATGTAATCATAAGGAATTTCATAGTGCTCGCACACATGAAAGATGAACCGATATTACTTGGATCAGTTCCCGGATTCCACCTTGAAGGTCCTTATATTTCGCCACTTGACGGATACAGGGGGGCGCATCCTCTTAGATATGTCCGTAAACCAGATTGGGATGAATTCCTCTCGATATACGAAGCTTCAGATAAAGGCATCCTTCAGGTTACGCTTGCACCTGAAGTTGAGGGAGCTATGGAATTCATTGACAAATGTAAAGCTAACGGGATTATTGTAGCCCTTGGTCATCATAATGCTTCTAAAGAAATAATTTCTTCAGCAATCGACCGGGGTGCAATTATAGCAACACATCTTGGTAACGGGTGTGCTAATATGATCGACCGGCATCGGAATCCGTTGTGGCCCCAACTTTCAGACGACCGTTTGTTTATAAGTATTATAGGTGATGGATTTCATCTTAATCCGGAAGAGATCCGTGTTTTTTATAAGACCAAAGGACCTGATAAAACAATAATCACTTCAGATGTTACCAGTTATGCTTTAATGCCTCCGGGGAAATATCTTAACACTGAAGGTGATACGATTGAGCTGACACAGGAGGGGATGCTGAAATATCCTGCTCAGAATGTATTGGCAGGTTCGGCATCACCTTTAAAAAAAGGAGTTGCAAATGTTATGAAAGTTACAGGTTGTTCCCTTGCAGATGCAATTAAGATGGCGAGTACCAATCCGGCAAAGCTGTATGGCCTTAATGACAGGGGCGTGATTGAGGTAGGGAAGAGGGCAGATCTTATATTATTTCAGATTATTAATTCTGAAATGGTCATCAGCAAAACATTTGTTAATGGGAATATGGTTTACGATGAAACTTCAGGATTAGAATAAGAAACGAATCAAATCTTTATAAAGAACACTAAATAAAACCGATATGAAAAAAACGACAATTTCAAGACGCAAATTCCTGGGTACTGCCGCTGCAGCAGCAGCATTTTCTGTAGTCCCGATAAGTTATTCCTGTTCAACCGGAGGTCGTAAGAAAAAACCCAACTCCATGGCAGGAGGTGTTCAGCTGGGCTGTACGACATACAGCTATCGTAATATGCCTCATAAAGTAAATGATGTAATAGAATATTTACTGTTGGCCGGCATTAATTCCATTGAGCTGAGAGTTGTTGCTGAAGAGGATCTTGGTATACCTTCATTACCTTCAAGACCCCGTGATAAGGAAATGACTGATCAGGAAAAAGCCGATTTTGCAAAAGCTATGAACGAAGCCAGGGAAGCACAGCGTCAATGGCGCTTATCGCTTCCAATGGTAAGGTATGAGGAGATGCGAAAAAAGTTCAATGATGCAGGGATAAATGTTCATATAGCAAAATTTGCACCATCAACCTGGTCGGATGAAGAAATCGACTATGCATTTAATGCAACTAAAGTACTGGGTGCCAGAGGTATAACCGATGAGATAGGAGAAGAATCAGCTCAGCGTCTTGGTAAGTTTGCTGAAAAGCATAACAGTCTTGCGATCTTTCATAATCATGCACAGCCGGCTGAACCGGGTTTTTCTTTCGATAAATACCTCGCCTATTCGCCTGCCAACAGACTTAATTTTGACGCAGGACACTATTTTGGAGCAACCGGGATACATCCTAATGGTATAATTGAGAAGTACCACAAAATGATTTCCAGCATTCACATCAAGGATAAGACAGGTCCGACCAGTACCCCTGCCGGCACAAATATGCCTTTCGGAAAGGGTGAAACTCCCATTGCCGACATTCTGCTTCTGCTTAAAAAAGAAAAATGGCCGATAAATGTAGACATCGAGCTTGAGTATACTGTTCCTGATGATTCTGATGCAGCAAAGGAAGTCGCAAAATGTATTGAATATATGAGGAATATTCTGGAGTGATAAGTTTATTAGAATTCTTCTCTGCCTGCGAAATAGCCTCAAAGAACCAGCAACTAGTGTCGTATCGACTCAATTTTGACTTCACACAAGCAACTTAGGTTAATTAGTGTAAATTCAATATAAATTTCAGGGTAATCAAAAGGAATCATGAATGCATCAGGAAGATTTTCTGAAAAAAAATTGTATCATAATGATTTGATGCAGGGATATCAGAAATATTTAAAGATAATTCTGATTGTACTGATAATGTTTTTTCAGGCAGGTATCAGGGGATACGCACAGAATGAAATTGATGTAATAAAGAATAACTGGCTGGAATACAGCGATGCACCAAATTCCCTTTATCATTATCTCACGGACCAGGCATATGAAATGCTTACAGAGAGAGAAACCAAAATAAACAAATTAATAACACTTGCCGACTGGCAGGAAAGGCAAAAGATGATCCGTGAAAGTCTGACATATATGGTCGGGCCATTTCCGGAAAGAACTCCTCTTAACGCAAGGATAATCAGGACTATCGATAAAGGCAGCTACAAAGTTGAACATATCATTTTTGAATCAAAACCGGGATTCTATGTGACATCATCTTTATATATTCCGGGAGAATTAAAGAAGAGAAGCAAGTCACCGGCAATTATTTACTGCAGCGGACACACGGATGATGGATACAGAAGTGCTGTATATCAGCATGTTATCCTGAACCTTGTTAAGAAGAGATTTATTGTTTTTGCTTTCGATCCTGTAGGACAGGGAGAACGCCTGGAATATTTTGATATTAAAGCAGGTAAATCGAAAATAGGAGTTCCGACAAAAGAACATTCTTACCCGGGAGCCCAGGCTTTTATTACCGGCAGTTCACAGGCTCATTATATGATATGGGATGGCATAAGAGCAGTTGACTATCTTCTTACCCGAAAAGAGGTTGATCCTGAAAGGATAGGTATTACAGGGCGGTCGGGAGGAGGAACCCAATCAGCTTACATTGCTGCCATTGATGATCGTATTTATGCAGCGGCACCTGAAAATTACATTACAAATTACAGGAGACTGCTGCAGTCTATTGGTCCGCAGGATGCAGAACAAAATATGTTCAACATGATCTCCCGGGGGCTGGATCATCCTGATCTTCTGCTTTTAAGGGCACCAAAACCGGCGTTAATGATTACCACTACCAGGGATATGTTCAGCATCCAGGGAGCGATTGAAACTGAAAAAGAGGTATCCCTGATTTATAAAGCATATGACAGGGCAGATAATTTTTCGCGTGCAGAGGATGATGCTGCTCACGCATCAACTGTTAAGAACAGGGAAGCTATGTATGCTTTTTTTCAACGCCATCTCAATAATCCAGGAAACCCGAATGACGAAGAGATTGAACCTCTTACAAAAGAAGAAATGCAGGTGACAGAATCAGGGCAGGTATCGGCTTCGTTAAATGGGGAAACAGTATTCAGCCTGAATAAAAAAGTGGCTGTAGTTCTTGCTGATAAATTGAATTTATCCAGAAAAAATCCTGACATCTTTCTTCCTGAAGTAATTAAATCTGCGAAAAGACTTTCAGGTTATCGGAATCCTTCAGTGAATGACAAACCTGTTTTTACAGGACGTATTCAAAGAGAAAATTATTCAATAGGAAAATACTTTATAAAAGGAGAGGGTAATTACATTATACCTTACCTGTTATTCAAGCCCATAAATCCAGGGAATAAGATGATGATTTATCTTCATCCGTCAGGTAAGTCTGCTGAGGCTTCCGCTGGAGGTGAAATAGAAAGAATTGTTAATCAAGGCATTACAGTGCTGGCTCCTGATTTGATCGGGACTGGTGAAGTTGGTCCGGGAGTGTTCGAAGGTGATGCATATTTTAATGGTGTTTCCCATAATCTGTGGTATGCTTCGATGCTTATCGGCAGAAGCATTATAGGGATACAGTCAGGTGATGTAGTAAAATTAACAGGCATACTGAAAAATAGCAACACCGGAGCTGAGATCATAGGTTTTGCCAGAAAGGAGATGGTACCTGTTCTCCTGCATTCAGCAGTTTTTACCAATGATATCGGAAGTATGATCCTTTTCGAACCATATTCATCATTTATGTCAATTGTGATGAACAGGTTTTATGATCCGCTTCTGATACTGAGTACCGTTCCTGGTGCTCTGAAAGAATATGATCTGCCCGACCTTGCAGCAGCATTTGCTCCGCGTAAACTTTTTATTGCAGGTACAGTCGATGGAAGCAGCGGCAGAAACGATAAATCAGGTATAAAAAATGATCTTGCTTATATTGAATCTGTATATAAAATCAGAAATGGTGAAGAACGGCTGAAGATTGTATCAGATGAATCAGGTGATATAGTTTATAATTTGTTTTTAGAGTGGTTAAAATAGTCAGATGAAATGTTTTAACTACTTTTAACATCGGAGGTGGAAAGAAGGTTAAATATGAAGAAGATTTTGTTTGAAGGTAAAAACCTGCTGAGAAAAAAGTAACCTGAAAATATAGTTAATACATTGATATTCAAATTATTAAATCAAACCAACGATGACAAAGAGAAGAGAGTTCATTAAAAAAAGCGTTTTAGGCACGGCTGGAATCGCTATTGGTGGAATGGGGCTTAATGCCCGGACATACAATTCTATCCCTGGAGCGAATGAACGTATAACGATGGCTGTTTGCGGCATTCGTGGTCAGGGAGGAACACATGTGAGTACATGGAGCCGTATGAAAGAGAGCCATAATATTCGTCTGAAAACGATCTGCGATGTTGATGAACAGTTCTTTGCGGAGCGTTCACAGACTGTACTGAAAAATGCTGGCGAAGCCCCAAAAACTGAATGGGATATGCGCAGGGTTTTTGAAGATAAGGAGATAGATGGTGTTTCATTTGGTACTCCGAATCACTGGCATGCATTAGGTACAATCTGGGCATGCCAGGCCGGCAAGCACGTGTATGTAGAAAAACCGGCATCTTATGGTGTCTGGGAAGGCCGTAAAATGGTTGAAGCTTCAAGGAAATACAATGTGCGTGTACAGACAGGATTACAAAACCGTTCAATTCCCGGTGTAATGGAAGCAATTAAATTTATTCACGACGGAGGCATCGGGAAAGTTTATCTGGCTCGCGGATTATGCTACAAACCACGCGATTCATTTGGAATTGCAAAAGACAGCGAACCTCCTGCTTCACTCCACTATGATATATGGCTTGGCCCGGCTCCCTGGAGACCATATAATGAGAAACATGTTCATTATAACTGGCACTGGTTCTGGCCAACAGGTGGTGGAGATACAGCAAACCAGGGTCCGCATCAGTTCGATATTGCCCGCTGGGGATTGAATAAAAAGGAACACCCGATAAAAATTTATTCAACAGGTGGAATATTTGGAATTGATCCTAAAGAATGCGAACAGGAAACCCCAAATACCCAGGCATCAGTATTTACATATGCTGATGGTACAATACTGGAATTTGAAACACGAGGGCGTTATACCAACGATGAATCGAGCTCGGGAATTCGAATCGGTAATATGTTCCTTGGTACTGAGGGATATGTGGAAATAAATGGAGGCCAGTGGAAAGCGTTCCGTCAGAGAGAGGAAAAACCATTTGCCGGATCTGACATAGGTGAGAGACCAACCGATTTCATGGCTGCACCGGGTGGCGGAAGTCATTATATCAATTTCATTGAAGCAATCCGTGCCGGCAATAATGAGACACTTCACTGCGATATACTCGAAGGGTATATGTCTGCAGTTCTTCCTGCTCTTGCAAATATTTCTTATCGTCTCAGACGTGAACTGACCTTTGATGGTGCAAAGGAGAAATTTGTCAAAGATTCCAAAGCAGATAAATTACTGACACGGGTGTACAGGAAACCTTATGTTGTTCCGGAGGTAGTATAGAATTACTGATCAATCTCCCCCCTCGAGGGGGGCTGGGGTGTGTGAGTGACCTCCCCCTGAAGAGGTCAGCCCCCCAACCCCCCTAAAGGGGGGCTAATTATTAATCACTTAGAAAGATTAACCAATAAACTGGATTTTGGCTATATTTAAAGGATAGATATGGAGGTCAGGTTTCTCACTTCAGAACACCAACAGAGTTAATATTATACATATTTATGTTATGAAAATGATACATTTTAAAACTTTAACACTGGCTTTAAGTGTAATAATGTTATGCAGTTGCCAATCGACGAAAAGCAAACAGGACAGCAAAGAAGTAAAAATTGTATTAGTTAAAAACGAGGCGGAAAGAAGGGTTGATGTTATGGCGGGCGAAAAGCTTTTCACCTCTTACTGCTGGCCTGAAAATGTCTATAAACCAATTCTTTATCCTGTCTATACCTCGGCGGGCACAGAAATTACGCGTGGATTTCCGTTACATCCCAGAGAAGGCGAAAGGAATGATCATATTCACCAGGTTGGGATCTGGCTCAATTACGGGAAAGTAAATGGGCTGGATTTCTGGGGTAATGGTTCCAGAGGTTTTAAAGAACCTGGTGGAGGAGAGATAAAGCATCTTAATATTGAAAGTATGTCAGGAGGTATTGGTGAAGGTATACTAATAACCAATGAAAGTTGGATAGATTCGGCCGGTCATGAACTTCTTGCTGAGAAAACGGAATATCATTTTATTGCCAAAGGATCTGTAAGGATAATTGACAGGATAACCAATCTTAAGGCAGGTTCAACAAGTGTGAACTTCGATGACACCAAGGAAGGGATGTTTGGTATCAGAGTTGCGCGTCAGTTAGAACTACCAGTTAATGAGATGGTTACACTGCTTAAAGCTGATGGCACACCTTCTGATGAAAAAGTTAATGCCAGTATTGGAGCAACTGGGAATTACAGAAGCAGCGAAGGCATTACAGGGGA
>Ga0079037_100002349_pt1 | contig 10345 bp, 10 predicted proteins | sample Mud3Dept4metaG_FD_71479 | JGI IMG/M metagenome (GOLD analysis project Ga0079037, IMG submission 71479) | Freshwater wetland microbial communities from Ohio, USA, analyzing the effect of biotic and abiotic controls - Mud 3 Core 4 Depth 4 metaG | ecosystem: Environmental > Aquatic > Freshwater >... | reverse complement strand
GTGCCCGCCAGAGCCTCGTCACCTCGCGATGCCTCGCCCTCGCCGATGAGCGCCAGGCCGATGTGCGCGAGGGGCGCGAGGTCGCCCGAGGCGCCGACCGAGCCTTGCGAGGGTACGACGGGCAGCACGCCGGCGTTCAGCAGGCCGAGCAACATGTCGGCGAGCAGTGGGCGTGCCCCCGAGTAGCCCGCGGCCAGCGCGTTGGCCTTGAGCAGCAGCATGCGCCGGACGATGTGCGGGGGGAGCGGTACGCCGGTACCGCACGCATGGCTGCGGATCAGGTTGAGCTGCAGCTTGCGGGTCTTCGCGGCCGGAATGACGCGATTGGCGAAGGCACCGAAACCGGTGTTGATGCCGTACGACACGTCGCCGCGCTCGATCGCGCGCTCGACCGCTGCGACGGAGTCCTGCATGCGCTCCCGGGACGCGTCCGCCAGTCGCACGACCGGCCGCTTTGCCTCGAACTCGCGCAGCCGCGCCAGCGTCAGCCGCCTGCCGTCGATCTCGAGCGTGGGCCTGCGTCGTGCCTTCGCCATACTGTTCCCCCAGCGCCGGAGTGTACCCGCCTCAGGCGTGCAGCGGCCGGTAGCGGACGCGGTGCGGCTGCTCCGCGTCGTCGCCGCGGCGGCGCTTCAGGTCCTCGACGTACTCGGAGTAATTGCCCTCGAACCAGACGACCTCGCTGTTGCCCTCGAAGGCGAGGATGTGGGTCGCGATGCGGTCGAGGAACCAGCGATCGTGCGAGATCACCACCGCACAGCCCGGGAAGGACAGCAGGGCCTCCTCGAGCGCGCGCAGCGTCTCGACGTCGAGGTCGTTGGTGGGCTCGTCGAGCAGGATGACGTTGCCGCCCTCCTTGAGCACCTTCGCGAGGTGGACACGGTTGCGCTCACCGCCCGACAGTTCGCCGATCGGCTGCTGCTGCTGCGAGCCGCGGAAATTGAAGCGGCCGACGTAGGCGCGCGACGGCGTCTCGTAGTTGCCGACCTTCAGCATGTCGAGCCCGTTGGAGATTTCCTGCCAGACGGTCTTATTGTCGTCGAGCGACTGGCGCGACTGATCCACGTATGCGAGCTGCACGCTCGGTCCGACGCGGATCTCGCCGGAGTCCGCGCTCTCCTGGCCAGTGATGATCCGGAACAGCGTGGTCTTGCCGGCGCCGTTCGGGCCGATGATGCCGACGATGCCGCCCCGTGGCAGGTTGAAGTTGAGGTTGTCGAACAGCAGTTTCTCGCCGTAGGCCTTGGACAGGCCCTTCGCCTCGACCACCAGTTCGCCGAGGCGCGGGCCCGGCGGAATGTAGATCTCGTTGGTCTCGTTGCGCTCCTGGAACTCGCGCGACTGCAGTTCCTCGAAGCGCTGCATGCGCGCCTTGCTCTTGGCCTGGCGGGCCTTTGGATTCTGGCGCACCCACTCGAGTTCACGCGCGAGCATCTTCTTGAGCGCTTCCTGCTGCTGCTCCTCGACCTTCAGACGGGCCTCCTTCTGCTCGAGCCAGGACGAGTAGTTACCCTGCCACGGGATGCCGTGGCCCCGGTCGAGCTCGAGGATCCAGCCGGCGACGTTGTCGAGGAAATAGCGGTCGTGGGTCACCGCGATGACCGTGCCGGGATACTGCTCGAGGAAGTGCTCCAGCCAGCGCACCGACTCGGCATCGAGGTGGTTGGTGGGCTCGTCGAGCAGCAGCATGTCGGGCTTCGACAGCAGCAGCTGGCACAGCGCCACGCGGCGCCGCTCGCCGCCGGAGATCTTCGTGACGTCGGCGTCCCACGGGGGGAGGCGCAGCGCGTCGGCAGCCACTTCGAGCTGGCGGTCGAGGTTGTGGCCGTCGGTGGCCTGGATGATCGCCTCGAGTTTCGCCTGCTCGGCCGCGATCTTGTCGAAGTCGGCGTCCGGGTCGGCGTAGGCCGCGTACACCTCGTCGAGCCGCTTGAGCGCGTCCTTGATGTGGCTCACGGCCACCTCGACGTTGCCGCGCACGTCCTTGGTCGGGTCGAGCTGGGGTTCCTGCTGCAGGAAGCCGATCTTGATGCCCGGCTGTGGCCGGGCCTCGCCCTCGAACTCCTTGTCCACCCCGGCCATGATCCGCAGCAGGGTGGACTTGCCAGAGCCGTTCAGGCCCAGCACGCCGATCTTGGCACCGGGGAAGAAGCTCAGCGAGATGTCGCGGAGGATGACGCGCTTCGGCGGCACGACCTTGCCGACGCGGTTCATGGTGTAGATGAATTGAGCCATGTCTCGGGTTCGCTGCGGGGCGGAAAAAGGGCCGCGATTATGCGGCTTTGAGCCACTTCGCGCCACGTTGCGCCCCGTGCTCGCTCGCCCCTGATTCGCGCCGCTCCGGACTGGCTCTCCGTCGACCGGGCGGCGCTATTCCGGGATGCCGGCGCAGGGACGCCGTGAACCCGTCCGTGGGGGCTCGCACGCGGCGTCCATGCCGCGTGACGCCCCGCGCCGGCACCCCGCAATGGCGCCACCCTGCAGCGGGCAACGCCGCAGATGCAAGTGGCGGAGGCGAGCGACATGGGCGAACTGCTTAAATCGCGGTGTGCTGCCGTCGCCGGGTCTGTAGTCCCGTACCGGCGCCACGGTCGCCTCAGCGGCGTGAAGCGGGCGTGGGTGCTGTGGGGTGACGGGGCATCACGCGGCATGGACGCCGCGTGTGAGCCCCCATGGATGGGTTCATGGCGTCCCCGTCACCCCACAGCACCCACGCCCGCTTCATGCCGCCGGCAACTGATCTCACGGCGCCTGCCGGGGAGCAGGCAGCAACCCGCGAGCCCGCCGCCGCAACCAGCTACAATTGTCCGTCCGAAGACCGTGGAGTGCCCATGTTCCCCGCCAGCATGAAGATCGCCGGGTTCGACCCCGAACTCGCGACCGCGCTCGATCACGAGCGCACCCGCCAGGAAGACCACATTGAGCTGATCGCCTCCGAGAACTATGCGAGTCCGCGCGTCCTCGAGGCTCAGGGGTCGGTGCTCACGAACAAGTACGCCGAGGGGTACCCCGGCAAGCGCTACTACGGTGGCTGCGAGTACGTGGACATCGCCGAGCAGCTCGCCATCGAGCGGGCCCGGCAGCTGTTCGGCGCCGACTACGCCAACGTGCAGCCGCACTCGGGCTCGCAGGCCAACGCCGCCGCCTACCTCGCGCTCATCCAGCCGGGCGATACGCTGCTCGGCATGAGCCTCGACCACGGCGGTCATCTCACGCACGGCGCCAAGGTCAACTTCTCCGGCAAGGTGTTCAACGCCGTGCAGTACGGGCTCGACCCGGCCACCGGCGAGATCGACTACGCGCAGGTCGAACGCCTCGCGCAGGAGCACAAGCCGAAGCTGATCATCGCAGGCTTCTCCGCCTACTCGCGGGTGGTCGACTGGGCGCGCTTCCGCAGCATCGCCGATGCGGTCGGCGCCTATTTCCTGGTCGACATGGCCCACGTCGCCGGCCTGGTCGCGGCGGGTGTGTACCCGAACCCGGTGCCGTACGCCGACGTCGTGACCACCACGACGCACAAGACGCTGCGCGGCCCGCGCGGCGGCCTGATCCTGGCGCGCGCCAACGACGAGCTCACGAAGAAGTTCAACTCGCTGATCTTCCCGGGCACGCAGGGCGGGCCGCTGATGCACGTGATCGCAGCCAAGGCCGTGGCGTTCCTCGAAGCCCTGCAGCCGGAGTTCAAGGTGTACCAGCGGCAGGTCGTCGCCAATGCCCGCGCGATGGCGGCGGCGCTGATGGCGCGCGGCTACAGGATCGTGTCGGGCGGCACGGACAACCACCTGTTCCTGGTGGACCTGGTCGGGCGCAGTTACACCGGCAAGGACGCGGATGCCGCGCTGGGTCGCGCCAACATCACCGTCAACAAGAACACCGTGCCGAACGATCCGCGCTCGCCATTCGTCACCAGCGGCCTGCGCATCGGCACGCCGGCGGTCACCACGCGCGGCTTCAACGAAGCGGAGGTCGCGGCGCTCGCCGGCTGGATTGCCGACGTGCTCGACGACGTCGGCAACGAGGCGGTGATCGAGCGCACGCGACGGTCCGTGATCGAGATCTGCCGGCGCTTCCCGGTCTACGGCTGAGCTGAGGCTTCCAGGGTCTTCCGGCGATGCACTGCCCGTTCTGCGCGCACGAGGAGACCAAGGTGATTGATTCGCGCCTCGCGGGCGAGGGTCAGCAGGTGCGTCGCCGTCGCGAGTGCCTGCAGTGCGGCGAGCGGTTCACGACGTTCGAGTCCGCCGAACTCGTGATGCCGCGCATCGTCAAGAGCGACGCGACGCGCGAACCCTTCGACGAGGCAAAACTCAAGGCGGGTATGCTCAAGGCGCTCGAGAAGCGTCCCGTGTCGAGCGAATCGGTGGACGCCGCGGTCAACCACGTGTGCCACAAGCTGCGCACGCTCGGGGAGCGCGAGGTGCCGGCGCGGCTGGTCGGCGAGCTGGTGATGGACGAGCTGCACCGGCTCGACGAGGTGGCCTACGTGCGCTTCGCCTCGGTCTATCGCAGCTTCCAGGACGTGGATGCTTTCCGCGAGGAGATCGACCGGCTGCGCCACCGGCGACCGCAGACCGTGGAGGACCTGCAGCTCGGACTGTGGTCGCAGCCCGATCCCGGGGCTCGCAGGAAATGAACGTCTTCGACGCCGACGACCACCACCACATGGTCAGGGCCCTGGAGCTGGCCCGTCTAGGCCTGTACTCGACACCGCCGAACCCGAGCGTGGGTTGCGTGCTGGTGCGCTGGGGCCAGGTGGTCGGCGAGGGCTTTCACCAGCGGGCGGGCGAGCCGCATGCGGAGATCGAGGCGTTGCGGGAGGCAGGTGTCGCCGCGCGGGGTGCCACGGCCTACGTGACGCTCGAGCCGTGCTCACATCACGGGCGGACACCGCCTTGCACCGATGCGCTGATCGCGGCTGGCGTGCGGCGCGTCGTGGTCGCGATGCGCGATCCCAATCCGCGCGTGGATGGCTCCGGGCTCTCGCGGCTCGAGCAGGCGGGCATCAAGACGGCGCACGGCCTGCTCGCGGGAGAGGCCGCCGAGATCAACCGGGGCTTCGTGCGCCGCATGCTCACCGGGCGGCCGTGGGTCACTCTCAAGCTGGGCGCGAGCCTCGACGGGCGCACGGCGCTGGCGGATGGCACCAGCAAGTGGATCACCGGCGAGCGGGCTCGTGCCGACGTGCAGCGGCTGCGGGCTCGCTCGTCAGCGATCGTGACCGGCAGCGGCACGGTGATCGCCGACGACCCGATGCTGACCGTGCGCGATCCGGAACTCGAGCTGCGCGGCCGCCGCCCGCTCAGGGTCGTGCTCGATTCCAGCCTCAGCACGCCGCCCAGCGCGCAGGTGCTGTGCTTCGCGGGCTCCACGCTGATCCTGACGCGCAACTCACACTCGCCGCTCGCCGAGCCGCTGCGTGAAGCCGGGACGAGGATCGAGGCCGTGCCGTCGTCGCCCGAAGGGCTGGACCTCGAGGCCGTGCTCGACCGGCTCGGCGAACTGGAATGCAACGAGGTGCTGGTCGAGGCGGGACCCACGCTCGCCGGGGAGTTCGTGCGTTGCGGGCTGGTCGACGAGATCGTCGTGTACATGGCGCCGGTGGTGCTCGGCGACGCGGCGCGTGGCCTGTTCAACCTGCCACCGCTCGCGCGCATGTGCGATCGCTGCGAATTCGAATGGCGCGACGTCGCGCGCATCGGCGACGACCTGCGGCTCACGTTGCGGCCACGACGAGGGGAGGCCTGATGTTCACCGGAATCGTGCAGGGCGTGGGGCGGATCCGCTCGGTCGAGCCGCACGGCGGCGACGTCACGATGTGGATCGAGACCGGCGACGTGTCGCTTGCCGGCGTCGAGATCGGCGGCAGCATCGCGGTGAACGGCTGCTGCCTGACCGCAGTGCAGCTCGAACCCGGGGCGTTTGCGGCCGACCTGTCCCGCGAGACGCTGACGCTCACCACGGCCGGAGGGTGGCAGCCCGGCACCGCGGTCAACCTCGAAAAGGCACTGACCGCCGGACAGGCGCTCGGGGGACACTACGTGACCGGGCACGTGGACGGGGTGGGGCAGGTGGTCTCGCGCCACGACGATGCGCGGTCCGTGCGCGTCGAGTTCGAGGTGCCGGCCGACCTTGCCCGCTACGTGGCCCGCAAGGGCTCGATCTGCGTGGACGGGGTGAGCCTGACGGTCAATGGGGCGTCGGGCCGTCGCTTCGACGTGAACCTGGTGCCGCACACGCTTGAGATGACCGTCCTCGGCCGCTACCAGCCGGGTACCCGCGTCAACCTGGAGGTGGACATCATCGCGCGCTACCTCGAGCGGCTGGTGGCCGAGGGCCGCTGACGACGCAGCCGGGCCGCCTGCTACACTGAGCGGCTTGCGCGCTGCACCAGGACGATGATGTGGCGCGCTAAAAGCATTAATAATCAGTTAGTTAAGATACATACTGCATGAGCGTTCTGAATACGATCGACGAGGTCCTCGACGACATCCGGCAGGGTCGGATGGTCGTCATCATGGATGACGAGGATCGTGAGAACGAGGGCGACCTGGTGATGGCGGCCTCGAAGGTCCGTCCGGAGGACGTGAACTTCATGGCGCGCTACGGACGGGGGCTCATCTGCCTGACGCTGACCCGCGACCGCTGCCGCCAGCTGCGCCTGCCGCTGATGGTCAGCGACACGGACCTCGACCACGGCACCAATTTCACGCTGTCGATCGAAGCCGCGGAGGGCGTGACCACGGGCATCTCGGCTTACGACCGGGCGCACACCATCCGCACCGCGGTCGCCCCGGACGCCCGTCCCGAGCACTTGCGCCAGCCCGGCCATATTTTCCCGCTGATGGCCCAGCCGGGCGGAGTGCTGACGCGCGCTGGCCACACTGAGGCGGGCTGCGACCTCGTGCGCATCGCCGGTCTCGAGCCCGCCGCGGTGATCGTCGAGATCCTGAACGAGGACGGCACGATGGCGCGCCGCCCGCAGCTCGAGGCGTTCGCGCGGGAGCACGGCCTGAAGATGGGCACCATCGCCGACCTGATCCGCTATCGCCTCGAGAAGGAACGTTCGGTGGAGCGCATCGCCGAGCGCGACGTGCACACTGATTTCGGCAGCTTCCGGCTGTATTGCTATGAGGACCACGTCAACGGCACGGTGCACCTGGCGCTGGTGCGGGGCTCGCTCAACCTGGACGGTGCGCCGCTGGTGCGCGTGCATCTCAAGGACACGGTGCGGGACCTGATCGGCGCGCGCGAAGACGGCCACAGCTGGTCGCTGCGCAGCGCCATGGAGCGTATCGCGCGCGAGGGCGAGGGGGTGGTGGTGCTGTTGCGGCCGCACGAGAGCCCGCTCGAAATTGCCGAGGCGGTACGCTCGGGAGAGCGCTCGGTCGCGGTGGGCAAGGTACGCGGCGCGCAGGTGCTGCGCACCTATGGCATCGGCGCCCAGATCCTGCGCGACCTCGGCATTGCCCGCATGCGGGTGCTGAGCGCGCCGAAGCAGATGCACGGCCTCTCGGCCTTCGGGCTCGAGGTGGCCGAGTACGTGGACGAAGCGACCTGAGGACACCCGGCATGGACAACATCCGCACCCTGAACGGCGACCTCGTCGCGCGCGACCTGCGCTTCGCCGTCGTGGCGTCGCGCTTCAACGACATGATCGTGGACTCGCTGATCCGCGGCGCGGTGGACGCCCTGCTGCGCCACGGCGCAAGCGAGAAGCAGATCGAGCTGATCCGCGTACCCGGCGCGTTCGATCTGCCCTTCGTGGTCAGGCGTCTTGCCGCGAGCAGGCGTTATGACGCGGTCGTGGCACTCGGCGCCGTGATCCGTGGCGCGACTCCGCACTTCGAGCACGTGGCCGGGCAGTGCGCCGCCGGCCTCGCGCGTGCCGCGGACGATACCGGCGTGCCCGTCGCCTTCGGCGTGCTCACCACCGACACCATCGAGCAGGCCATCGAACGTGCCGGCACGAAGGCTGGCAACAAGGGCGCCGACGCCGCGCTCTGCGCCCTCGAACTCGCCAACCTGCTCAAGAAGCTGGACGTCTGAGCATGGCGAAACGCCCCGACCGCGCCGGCCGGGCCCGCAGCCTGTCGCGCAAGCTCGCGATGCAGGCGCTCTACCAGTGGCAGCTCACCGGGCAGACGGCCGCCGAGCTGCGCAACCAGTATGCGAGCGACGAAGGTTTCGGCGATGCCGATGCCGAGTATTTCCGCGCGCTGATCGACGGCATCACCGACGGCGCCGCGGCGCTCGATGCAACGCTCGGTGCGCTGATCGACCGGCCAGTCGAGCAACTGGATCCCGTCGAACGGGCCGTGCTGCTGATCGGCTTGTACGAGCTCGGCCAGCGCCTCGACGTGCCGTACCGGGTCGTGATCAACGAGGGCATCGAGCTGGCGAAGCGCTTCGGTGCGACCGACGGCCACAAGTTCGTCAACGCGGTGCTCGACCGCGCGGCGCGCTCGCTGCGGGCGACCGAGCAGGCAGCTGCAGGCGCCGCGCGCGGCTGAACGAGATCCCGGTGCCGCTCGGCGAATTCGACCTGATCGAGCGTTATTTTTCCCGCGGTGGCGGCCGGCGCGACGTGCTGCTCGGCGTGGGCGACGATGCGGCGCTGCTCGAAGTTCCGCCCGGCCAGGCACTCGTGGCGGCCACCGACACGCTGGTCGAGGGGCGGCATTTCCTGGCTGACGCGCCCGCCGAGTCCGTCGGTCACCAGGCGCTGGCGGTCAACCTGAGCGACCTCGCCGCCATGGGCGCCAATCCCGCCTGGGCGCTGCTGTCGCTGTCGCTGCCCGAGTCCGACGAGGCATGGCTCAAGTCATTTGCCGACGGGCTTTATGCGCTGGCCGAGAGACACGGCATCGCGCTGGTGGGTGGCGACACCGTGCGCGGGCCGCGCGTCGTGACGATCACCGCGCTCGGCTTCGTGGAACCCGCGCTGGCGCTGCGGCGCGCAGGTGCGCGGGCCGGCGACGTGCTGTACGTGTCCGGCTGGCCCGGTGAGGCCGCCGCGGGGCTCGAAGCGCTGCGGCGCCTGCCCATGCCGAGCCCCGACGACGCGCTGGTGCGCCGCTATCGTTTCGCCGAGCCGCGGCTCGCCCTGGGCCGGGCCTTGCGCGGTCGTGCGAGCGCTGCGATGGACGTCTCGGACGGATTGTTCGGCGACCTGCAGAAACTGTGCGCGGCCAGCGGCGTGGGTGCGCGACTCGACCTCGAGCGCCTGCCGGTGTCGGAAGAGCTGGCGCGGCGTCACTTGCCGCCGGAGTGCGAACGCCTGGTACTGTTCGGCGGGGACGACTACGAATTGCTGTTTACGTTGCCACGGGCCGACGCCCACGCCCTCGAACAGGAACTGTCCGGTACCTGCGAGCTGCACCGGATCGGCCTGATCGAATCCAGCCCAGGGGTGCGCTGCGCGCGCCACGGCGTTCCCGAGGCGCTGACCGGAGGTGGCTATGACCACTTCGCCTGAACCGGGGCGGACCGTGCTGCGACCCACGTGGCGACATCTCGCCGATCCGGTGCATTTCCTGGCACTGGGGTTCGGCTCCGGCCTCGCGCCGTTTGCGCCCGGCACGTTCGGGTCGCTGGTGGGGCTCGCGATCGCGCTGTGGCTCGCGCCGCTGGGTCTCGCCTGGAATCTCGCCGCCGCCGTGGTCGCTGTGCTGGCGGGCATCTGGATCTGCGGCGAGAGCGCGCGCCGCCTCGGTGTGCACGACCATCCCGCGATCGTCTGGGACGAGGTCGCCGGCATGATGATCGCGATGCTGGCGGTGCCCGAGGCGTGGTGGGGCGCGCCGCTCGCGTTCGTCCTGTTTCGCGTGTTCGACATCGCCAAGCCCTGGCCGATCCGCGAGATCGATCACGGAATGGGCGGTGGCGCGGGCATTATGCTCGACGACGTACTGGCCGGCCTGTTTGCCGCGCTGGGCCTGCTGCTCGTCGGCTATGTCACGTGAATAACCAGAACGCGATCGTCACAACGCACACCGAACCCATGCTCTCCGCTCCGTCATCCGTGCCGGAGCGCATCGGAAAGTACTACGTGGTGCACGAGGTCGGGCGCGGCAGCACCGGCGCCGTGTACCTGTCGCACGATCCGTTCTACGGGCGTGACGTCGCCATCAAGCTGTATCACTCCACCAGCGCCGACGACGCCGAGGCCCGTAACGCCCGCCGCATGTTCATGGGCGAGGCGCACATGATCGGCAAGCTCCAGCACCCGAACATCCTGCCCATCTACGATGCGGGCGAGGAGGAGGGCCGGCGCTACGTCGTCACCGAGCACATCCACGGCGCACGCACACTGTCGGCTTATTGCCGTGCGGGCAGCCTGCTGCCC
>Ga0079037_100002346_pt1 | contig 10349 bp, 9 predicted proteins | sample Mud3Dept4metaG_FD_71479 | JGI IMG/M metagenome (GOLD analysis project Ga0079037, IMG submission 71479) | Freshwater wetland microbial communities from Ohio, USA, analyzing the effect of biotic and abiotic controls - Mud 3 Core 4 Depth 4 metaG | ecosystem: Environmental > Aquatic > Freshwater >... | reverse complement strand
GGTTCATCGCATCAATGCTGCCAAAGATCGCCAAGGCGAGGAGGCTGCTCGACGAGACGGCGCCCAGGGCGGTTCTGGAGGTCGACGGCGGCATCAACCCCGAGACCGCGCGCGAGGTCGTCGAGGCCGGTGCGGACGTCCTCGTGGCGGGCTCGGCCGTCTTCGGCGGGGGCACCATCGAGGCCAACCTGGCAGCGCTGAGGTCGGCAGCGCCCGGCGGCGGCAGGGGCGGCGGCAGAGACGGTGGCAGTGGCGGCGGCGGCGGTGCCGTCGGCAGGGGCATCTAGACGGCGCCCTGAGGCCCCAGCCGCACCTCCGGCACATGCTCGCCGAGCTCGAGCCGCATCTCCAGGTTCCTGACCCAGGGCCTGAAGCCGAGCGACCGCCAGAGCACCTCCTCGGCCTCGTCGCACGCGTTCACAACCCTGATGAGCCGGGGCCTGGATTCGGCGAGCTGCATCTCGAGCAGCGCGCGCCCGGCGGCGTTCGGGGTCAGGTCGAAGACGTAGAGCATGCCCCCGTAGTCGTCGCACACCAGGTATCCGGGCCCGTCGACGCCGACGGCGCCCTCCCTGGTGCGCAGGCACGTGAAGCCCCTGAGCCGGAGCAGCACATCGCTCCTCTTCTGGAAGCTGTGGCACGTCCGGTAGATGGGGAGGATGCCCACGGGCGTGGTCCGCTCGACCGCCATCGGGGGCAGCGTGGGGCCGGGCCTCCATCCTGGACGGCCCTCGAACCCCTGGAACGCCCGCCCCTCCTGGAAGCCACGGGACCTGTAGAGGTAGCGCGCGCCAAGGTTCGCGACGACGACCTCCAGCACCGCCTCCCGCAGCCCCCGCGCCGTCGCGTCGGCGAGCCACCGGTCGAGGAGCGCCGAGCCCAGGCCGCGCCGCCTCCACCGCGGGTGGATGCCCATGCCCGCGTTCCACGTCACGCGGCCGTCGTCGCCGCACAGCAGCACGCCCACCAGGTGGCCGTCCTCCTCGACGAGCAGCGACCGGCCCAGGTCGAGCATGTTGCGGTAGAGGTAGTCCCCCAGGGTGTTGGCGTTGAAGGAGACCTCGACGTAGTAGTCCGAGAAGGCCTGATTGAAGACCTCGGCGAGCGTCGGCAGCTGGACGCGCGAGGCCGAGAGGACCCTCACCTGCGCACCCTCCCGCGCTGCCGTGCCTCGCCGCCGCCGGCCGCGAGCAGCGGGGCGAGCGCGCGCCGCGCCTCCGCGGCGCCCTCGGCCCTCTCGCCCCCCTCGCGCTCTAGCGCCTCGAGCGCGGCGTCGAGCTCGGCCGCCGTCACCGGCCCTGACCTGCCCTCGGCCGCCCTGGCGAGCGCCCGCGGGGCTGCCCCCGCCAGGCTCACGCCGACCGCCGCCCACACGGCGACCTCCCCTGCAGATGCCGCCTCCACTCGCAGCGAGCCCCTGCCCTCGGGGACGATGCGGGCCCTGACGGCGCGGCCGCGGCGGTCCTTGAGAACGGCCAGCTCGTAGACCCCTCCGCCCCCACGTCCCTCACGCCCCCCCGCGAGGGCATCCGCGGCCGGCACCCATCGGTTGCGGGCGTAGTCGTAGAGGCGCACGTCGTAGCCCTCGAGCCGGCCCCCGGCGAGGAGGGCGCCCAGCTCACGCAGCGTCATCCCTAGCTCCTCGGCCATTGCCCTGGCCAGGGGCGCGCGCGTGGATAAGGGTTTCGCATGCCACGCACCCGTCGGCCTCGCGGTCCGCGCGCTCCTGGCGACCCCCAGGCGCCGCCCGCTGCCGTGGGTGTCATCCTGCCGCCCATCGGGGCCGCAATTCTCATATAGGGGTTCTTCCCATCGTGTCAGCTTGCCCCCGGGGGGTAGACGCCTTGGATGTCAAGAGGATCCTGGAGACCATCCGCGAGGTCGAGGAGTGGACCGAGCGGAAGGAGTCCCTCGAGTTCAGGTTAAAGACGCTCCCCAGGTCACAGCGCGCGACGATGCGCTCCGAGCTGGAGATCGTCCGACAACAGCTCGAGCACTACCAGGCGCTGCTCCAGGACATGAAGCGCGCCATGGCGCAGCCCACCTTCCAGGACCTCACGCAGCAGCTGTGAGCGCGCGCGCACGGCGCTTGGACGCCCGGCCCGCCTCCCGCGATAACCCCGCGGCCTGTGCGCGTCAGCCCATCAGCCTGATTATGGCCTCTGCGACCTCGCCCTCGCACACGTCCAGCGCGGCGCGGGCCTCGTCCTCGGTCGCGCCCGTCTGCGCCATCACGAGCGCTAGGTCCTCCCTCGAGTACTTGGGCCTGGGCGCGGGCGCGCCGGCCCCGGCCGCGGCCCCCGCCCCCGCCCCGGCCGTCGCGCCCCCACGGGCGCGCTCCTGGGCCTCCCCTGACACCTGGTAGCTCGTCTGCCCCTGGGCCGTCACGGCCAAGACCTCGGGCGCGTCGAAGACCAGCTCGCGGTCGCGCATGGTGATGACCACGCTCTCCACGCCCTCGAGCTGCTGCTGCTCGATCCCCATCTTGCGCATCATCGCCTTCATGCGCCTCGGGTCGGGCGCGCGTCCACCGGGGTACACCGCATCAGCCTCCGCGTCCTCGTCCTTGGGGCCTTCAGGCCACGTTCAGCGAGAAGTCCACTGACCTCACAGAGTGCGTCAGCCACCCGAGCGAGATGACGTCGGCGAAGGCCGCGTAGCGCTCGGCCGTATCGGGCGTGATGCCGCCCGAGACCTCGATGGTGACGTCGGGGTCGATGGCCCTGGCGGCCGCGGCCGCCCGCTCGGCCTGCTCGGGGGTCATGTTGTCGAGCATGATGATGTCGCACTCGCCGTGGGCGGCCTCCTCGGCCTGCTCGAGCGTGCCCGCCTCGACCTCGATCTTCTTCGAGAACGAGACGCGCTGGGCGCGCTTGAGCGCCTCGGCGAGCGAGCCCACGGTCGCGATGTGGTTGTCCTTGATGATGACGGCGTCGTCGAGCGCCATCCGGTGCGGGTCGCCGCCGCCGAGCATGACGGCGCGCTTCTCGAACATCCGGAAGCCAGGGGTGGTCTTGCGCGTGGCCGCGATGCGGACGTTGGGGTTGATGGCGCGGCATTTCTCCGAGAGCTCGGCCGTGAGGGTCGCTATGGCGCTCATGCGCATGAGCAGGTTGAGCACGAGCCTCTCGACCGCGAAGATGGACGCCGCGTCGCCGCGCACCGTGACGACGACGTCCCCCGCGGCCACCCGCTCACCGTCCTGGTGGTGGACGTCGATGGTGAGGCCCATGTGGTCGAACAGGAACTCGGCCTCGCGGATGCCGGCGAGGACGCACTCGCGCTTGCAGAGGACCTGCGCGACCGCGGTCTCCCCGTCGAGCACGGCATCGGAGGTCACGTCGCCCCCGCCGAGGTCCTCCTTGAGATATGAGAGGAGCAGCTCCTTGTACGTCATGGGATGAGGTCCATGGGGGCGACCGTTAATAACACTTTTCATGGGCCTGGCCAGGAACCGCCTGCCCGCGGCGCGGGCGCTGGTGCCGTCTGGACACCGTAAATTATAAACGAGCACGCCCCCATTGCTTCAGGTGGCCAGCTTGAGCTGGGGTCAGGTCATGACGGAGCTACCGCCCAGGCGCCACGGGCGCGGTCGGGGGGCCGCGACGCTCGCCACCATCGCCACCCCAGCGCGCGCGCTGGCCCTGGCGTCGGTCGCGGTGCTGTCCCTGCTCGCACTCATGGCCCTCCTGGGCGCCACGTCCTCGGCCGAGAACCTGCCCCCCGTGGCCGTCATAAGCTCCCCGAGGTCCGGGGCGGAGTACGTCGTGGGCCAGGTGGTCGTCTTCGACGGGCGGTCGAGCTGGGACGACGACCTCCCGAACCTCACCTACAGCTGGAACTTCACCGACTCGGTCGTCGAGGGGAGGGACAAGCTCGTCGTCCAGCGCTCGTTCCTCGCTCCCGGCGACTACCTGGTCGTGCTCAAGGTCATCGACGCGCAGGGCTGGAGCAGCATGGCATCGGTCCGCATCATCGTGCGCGCCCAGAACCTGGCGCCCGTGGCCGCCATCGCGGCCCCGGTGGAGGGGGGGCGGTACCTGGTCGACCGGACCATCCAGTTCGACGGCTCGCTCTCGCGCGACCCCGAGGGCGGGACGCTGCGGTACCTGTGGGAGACCAACCGCACCGGGGACCTGATCGGCGACCGCGAGCGGTTCTCCATCAAGCTCCCGCTCGGCAACTACCTGGTCAACCTCACGGTCTACGACCTCGCGGGTCTGGGCTCGTCGGCCACCGTCAACATCTCGGTCGTGTCCGACCTCCCGCCCGTGCTCTCGGAGGGGGCCGTCGCCCCCGCCGTGGGGCCCGAGGGGCTCGCGGGGGGGTTCGAGTTCCGCGTCAGGTACACCGACCCGGACGGCAAGCCGCCCCAGGAGGTACTGGTCAAGGTGGGGCGCAGGGGCGTGTTCACCTCCTATGCGATGGCCAAGGCCGCAGGCGAGGGCTCGGCCTACCGCGCCGGCGTCGAGTACACCGCCCGCGTGGCGCTGACGGTGGGCGCCCACCAGCACGTGTTCACGTGCCGCGACGAGTTCTACGGCTGCTCGACCGCCCTCGCGAGCGGCCCCGGCGTCTACCTCATCGAGGACCTCGACCTCCCCACGCTCGGCGCCCGGCTCACGGTCAACTGGTCCGAGCTCGGGACCTCGACCGTGCTCCGGTCGGCCCTCCCGGCCGCGGCGCCCACGGGCGCGGTCGTCATCTCGAGCGTTGTCAGGTTCGAGCTGCAGCTCGGGCAGTGGTCCGAGGCGCACGTCTCGCTCTCCTACGCCCCCAACGTGGTCATCGATCCCGCCTCCATCGTGCTCATGCGATACGACGGCACCAGGGGGCTCTGGGTGCCGGCCCCCGACCAGGTCCTCAACGCCACCGCGCACCGCATCGAGGCAGCGCTCGTCGGCTCGGGAGGCGTCCACGCGGTGATGGGCGCGGTCTCGGAGCAGCACCAGAACCGGCCGCCGGACCTGCGCATCGCCTACGACGCCGAGGACGCCTACGCGGGCCGGAAGGTCGCGTTCGACGCCTCGCGCTCGACCGACCCGGACGGCGGGGTGCTCCTGTTCTTCTGGAGCTTCGCCGCCTCGCCCGGCGAGCGGGCGGGCACCGGGTGGACGGCGGGGGCGCGCCTCGACCATGTGTTCGAGGAACCGGGCATTTACGAGGTGGTGCTCAAGGCCGTCGACGGCGGGAACGAGCATCTGCTGAGCAGCAACGTGAGCGTGCGCAAGTACCAGGGGGAGCCGCCGGGCCCGCTCGACAACCCCGGGGTGCTGTTCGTGATGGGCGTGCTGCTGCTGATGGCAGTGGTGCTGTCGGTCTTCAACCGCCTCCGCGTCATCAAGCCCAAGGGCTACGACGCGCACTTCGGCACGGCCTACACCGACCAGCGCGAGGAGGACGAGTACTCGGCTCTGTTCCGCAAGCTCACCGAGGACGAGCTGCGGGGGAAGCAGCCCGGGGAGGGACCTGTGCCGGAGGCGGAGGGGGAGGCGGGGGGCGAGGGCGGGGAGGATGCCGTCGCCGGGGAAATGGACATGGTCGATACGGACGAGGCGGACTGAGGCAGGACCCCCGAGGAATGTGATTGTGATGGTGCAGGTGCCGGGATTTGAACCCGGGCAGTGAGCTTGGAAGGCTCAAGTTTATTATTTTTATTTTTAAGACTCTACTTAATAATGCCCCAATAAATCATATTATTGCGATAATTCAGAGGACACAGAGAAAAATATAAATACGTCAATAGCGCAGAATATCATCGGGCGAAAAACATGATTACGAGAAAGATGCTCTGCCTCATCTGTGCGCTGGTCATCCTGATCGCGTTCTGCGGGAATGTGAGTGCGAAGAAGATAGGCGACGTCGTCATGGACCTGACGGCGAATGATTGCACAGCAGATGCGACGGACATCGCGGATTTCCAATGGTCACGGACAAGTGATGGGACGAGTATAACTATCACAGTGGATTGCGAACTTGATGATAATCTTGTTCAAGTCAATTTTAATTTCTTGGCAGTTATTAATGCTCTGCAAAATGATTCATTTGGGAATTATAAGGATCAGAAGTCAGATGAATGGCATAATCCGAGCGCACCGAATACAGACAACAGCGTTGTTTGGCCGCTCGGTCAATTTGCATTTGACACCCTAACAGTGACTTTCAATAGTCTTGCAGTTGGGGATACTATTGATTGCCATGTAGGTGTGGACATACGAAATACAAATCCAAATCCAGATGAAGACGCTCACGATGAGACATGGACCCGTATTACAATTATCGCGTGAGGTCAAGGATGGATTTCTATGGATGGAAAGACGATGGAATCGCCGAGATATCCACAGATGTGCAGACAGTGAATATACTTGGAGACGAAATCCTCTGGAGGGACAAATCATGAATTTCCTTGGCTCATTGTATTTCCTATTTCAATTGGAGGATCATGATTGAGATGGATAGTCAAATTACCCGATCCCTGATGGTTGAAAAGGGTGATGGATCAGGTCATCGCGACGCACACGCACGATCATTTCTCATCCTTTTGTTGTTTCTTATTTGCCTAATCCTATGGCTTTTTCATGGTCCTTCGAACGTGTCTGCGACATCTGTAACAGGAGAAATCTCGACCGATACCACATGGTCACCACTCTACAATCCCTGGTCAATCGTGAGCGATATCGATGTGCTTGATGGTGTGACTCTCACTTTGATGCCCGGAGTTGCCGTTGAATTTGATGGGAAGTACACAATTAGATGTGCGGGTTCAGGGAAAATAGTGGCCATTGGGATGACTGACAATCCCATTTCTTTCACCTCTTCAAGTCCATTACTGTACCAATACGGGTCAGTCTCGACCGGTAGGGGCGGGATTTTCAGAAATTGCACGTTCACATACGGCGATATATGCCTGAATGCAAACACCAATTCAATGATAACGGAATGTTCCTTTTCTGCCGCCAACGAAGGAGTCCGCATTTCTGGTGCCGATGTATTAGTGGAGCGGTGCTTCATTACCTTGTGCTCAACGGGGGTAAATTTCGTCGATATCGTTAGGGGACACTTCTCAAATTCAAGAGTGGTAAATTGTGACCGCGGTATTTGGCTCAACGGCCTCACTAGCTATTCGATAATCGAAAAAAACCAGATTTCAAGCTGCAATCACTCCGGAATCAGGGTCGAAACGACCGGAGTTGATAATCTTCTACTCAGGAACTCCGTGAGCAATACCAATTGTGGAATTCTTATGACAGGCTCACGGGGTGTCCTCATTTATGGGACAACGGTGGTTGATTGTCAAAAAGGGTACTTTATTCATCACACCTTGACATCCCAGACAACGCCGATCCTCATCGAACGGTGCAGGATCCAGAATTGCCAGAGAGGCATCGAATTATCTGCCTCCGAATGGATCTACATGAACGAGACGAGGCTCGAGAAGAACGACATTGGGATTGTCCACGAGACCACTCACATCTCAAACATAACGATTTGGAGGAATAACTTCCTCTGGAACACTATGAACGCTCTTCAGTCTCTCTTGGTAGTCAACTGGTCCCTCGAAGGGTCCGGCAACTACTGGAGCGACTACACAGGCACGGACGCGGACGGCGACGGCATTGGCGACACGCCCTACGACGTGACCCCGACGCAGCAGGACCGGTACCCGCTCATGAGGCCCGTCGACTTCGAGGACCCGGTCGCCGAGGCCGGGACGAACGTCACAGTGCGCCAGCACGCCACGTTCAGGCTGGACGGGAGGGCCTCGACGGACGACACATGGATAACGAACTGGACGTGGACCGTGATGGTGCCTGGCACCCCACTCACGCTCTACGGCCCCGAGGCGTCCGGCGTGGTTGACGTCGCGGGCGCGTTCGACGTCGTGCTCGAGGTGACCGACGCCGTGGGCAAGACGGCGACCGACGTGCTCAAGCTGTTCGTGACGGACGGCGAAGCGCCGGCCTTCCTCTCCATCGACGTGCCGGCGGTGGTGGGCACGGGCGACGTCCTGAACATCAGCTGCAGGGTGCTGGACAACGTCGCCGTCGCGGCCGTGACCATCGACTACTACTACGGCACCGGAAGCATCCGGCTCGGCGACCTCGCGTCCATCGGAGGGGAAGCGTGGTGGCTCGAGGTGCCGGTCCCCACCGACTCGGTCGAGCCCATCTACTACATCCTCACGGCGAGGGACGCGAGGAACAACCGCAACTCGACCGGCTACCTATCGGTCCAGGTCGTGGACGACGACCCTCCGGTGCTGGTCCCGGCGCTGCCGACGCACGTCACCAACGGCGACGGCGCGGAGATGCGATGCACCGCGTTCGACAACGTGGGGCTGGCGAACGTCACGCTCGAGTACCGGTTCAACGGCACGGCCCCCATCACTGTGAACCTGGCGGGCACCGAGCACACCTGGTCCGCCATTGTCGAGGTCCCGCCGGGCGCGACGTCCCCCATGACCGTCGTGCTCACCGCAACGGACCTCAGCGGGAACAACGTCACGACGGGCCCGCTCGACCTGAGGGTGGACGACAACGACGCGCCGACGGAGGTCGGCAACTGGACGTCTCCTCCCTCCGCCACTTGGCGAAAGGGGACCGACGTCACGGTGGAGGCCGCCTTCGAGGACAACATCGGGATCGGCACTGTCAGTCTCGAGAGGCGGTACGCCACGACGGATTGGGAGGCAATCCCGATGTCCTCAGAGGGGGGCAGGTACTCTGCCCCGATGGACATCGCGACCGACCTTGGCGACCGCCTCTGGTACAGGTTCAACGCCACGGACGGCGCCGGCAACTCGCTCGTGACCCCCCCCAGGGAGGTCCGGCTCCTCAGCCTGCACCCCGTCATCACCACGGCGCCGGACACCAGGATCCTCGAGGACCACCTGTACAACCTGACGTTCAGGGCGGTGGATGCGGACACGGACCAGTCGCTGCTGCGATGGAGCATGGTCACGAACGCGACGTGGCTCCACCTGGACGCGGTGACCGGCGTGCTGTCAGGTGTCCCCCACGCTGAGGACATCGGCATCTATGACGTGAACGTGACGGTCTTGGACGGAGGCGGCGGGACGGACTGGGTGCTGTTCGCCATCGAGGTCGTGGACGTCAACCATCCCCCGGTCGTAACGATAGACGCCCCCGCGAGCGGGGAGCGCGCGGGCAGGGTCCTTACCATCGTCGGCCACGCCTCCGACGACGAGGGCCGCCTCGTGTGGGTCAGGTTCCAGGTCGATGACGGCGCCTGGATACAGGTCGACGGGACGACGGCGTGGAGCTACGAGCTCGCCACGAAGGGGCTCAAGGCGGGGAACCACACTATAACGGTGGTCGCCTATGACGGGACGACGCAGTCCGAGAAGCGCTCGGTGGTCTTCGTCGTGCCGGAGGAGGAGAGCGAGTCATGGCTTCCGGGCGTGCTGCTCGCCGTGGTGATGATTGTGGTGGTCGCCATCCTCCTCGTGTGGGCCCTCGTCCGCCGGTCGAGGGGCAAGGGCGGTAAGGGACAGTCCGCAGACCCGAATGAGGTTGGAGGTGCAGGTGCCGGGATTTGAACCCGGGCAGTGAGCTTGGAAGGCTCAAGTCCTACCAGCTAGACCACACCTGCTCCGGTGCGCCTAGCGCGGCCCCGGTTATTTATCCTTTGCCCGCGGCCCCGTCGCCGCCCCCGCCGTCCCCGCCACCCCCACCCCCACCGCCCCGGCCGCCGCCGGGCGCGGCGCCCCTAGCCTCGAGCGTCTCGGCGTTGGCGATGGACTCGTCCCCCTCCTGGTGGCGGCCGAGCCTGCGCAGCAGCTCGCCCCGGTTGCGCCACGCGTTCGCGCTCCCGGGCGCGAGCTCGATGCACTTGTCGTAGCAGTAGAGCGCCTCGTCGACCCGGCCGAGGGCCTCGAATGCCGCGCCGCGGTTGTTCCACGCCTGCGCGAAGGTCGCGTCGACCTCGAGCGCCTTGTTGTAGCAGCGGATGGCGTCCTCGGTGCGGCCCACGCGGTAGAGGAGGGTGCCCAGGTTGTTCCACAGGAGGCGGTCCTTGGGCTGGAGCTGGAGCGCCTGCTCGTAGCACTCGATGGCGCGGTCGGGCATGTCGAGGTCGTCGTAGGCTATGGCCATGTTGTTCCACGTGGACTTGTTGCGGGGGTTCGCCCGCGCCGCGCGCTCGAACGCGTCGATGGCGGCGTGGAGCTTGCCCGTCGAGTAGAGCGCGACGCCCTTGTTGTTGAGCGCCTCCTCGTGGCCGCCGTCGATGCCGAGGGCGTGGTCGTACGCCTCGATGGCCTGGTCGGGGTGGCCGGTCTCCTCGAGGAGCGCGCCCTTCAGGTTCCACATGTCCGCGTCGTGGGGCGA
>Ga0079037_100002344_pt1 | contig 10351 bp, 8 predicted proteins | sample Mud3Dept4metaG_FD_71479 | JGI IMG/M metagenome (GOLD analysis project Ga0079037, IMG submission 71479) | Freshwater wetland microbial communities from Ohio, USA, analyzing the effect of biotic and abiotic controls - Mud 3 Core 4 Depth 4 metaG | ecosystem: Environmental > Aquatic > Freshwater >... | reverse complement strand
TTCGCCGCGCGCCCCTGCCCTTCGCAGCGGGCCGTCGCGGCCCGGGAGGCTCCTGAATGCCCGAGGACAGACCGGCGCTACGCAAGGTCTACGTCGTCGACACCAGCGTCATCGTTTCCGCCCCGGACGCCCTGCAGCACCTCGCCGCGGGCAACACCGTCCTCGTTCCCTTCCCCGTCCTCCAAGAACTCGATCGCCGCCGCACCGACACCAACGGGATCGGCTACACGGCGCGCTCAACCATCCGCTTTCTCGACCAGCTGCAGTCGGAGGCCTCCGCCACCGAGCTGCAGCACGGCATCCCGCTCAACGGCGGCGTGCTGCGCTTCCACGGCGGCGAGCTGGACCTCGCACGTGCGTGGGCCGGGTTCAACCCGGGTTACGCCGACGACGCCATCATCCTCCTCGCGGCCGCCGAACAGGCCCGGCACCCCGAGTTGTCCGTGGTGCTCGTCACGCGCGATGCGGCGATGCGCTGCAAGGCCCGCGCACGGGGCCTCGCCGCGGAGGACTACTGGAGCGACAGGCCGGTGACCTCGCCCGAGAAGTTCTACTCGGGCCGCCTGCGCATCGAGCTGCCGCCCGAACAGGCGGGGATGCTCTCCACGCTGCACCACGAGCAGCGGCTGCCGGCCGACGCCATCGCCGACTACACCGATGTGACGCAGCTCCTCGCCAACCAGTGCTGCGAACTGCATGTCCGCGGCAACGGCAAGAGCGCCTGGGGCATCTACAAGACACACGACGGCGCGGGGTACCTCCGGCGCGTCAACACGAAGACCGGCGAGCGCTTCGGCCCCTGCAACCCGGAGCAGGCGTGCGCCCGCGACCTGATTCTCGACGACCAGACGCTCGTCGTGAGCCTGGTGGGCATCGCCGGCACCGGCAAGACGCTCATGGCGCTGCTCTCGGCGTACGAGCTGTACCGCAGCGGCCGCGTGTCGAAGATCGAGGTCTACCGGCTCAACGCGGAGGCGGGCAAGCAGCTCGGGTTCCTGCCCGGCGACCTGGGCGAGAAGATGGCGCCGTGGGCCAAGCCGATCATCGACAACCTCGACTTCATCATGCGGCGCCTGCACAACGGCCAGCGATTCAGCAACCAATTGGCCGATCACCACGGCGAGCGCCGCGACCCGCCGCCGAGCCCGGCGACCGGCCCCACCGTGGACGAGCTGCTCGCCACCCGTGCGCTCGAGATTGCGCCGATCAACTACCTGCGTGGCCGGTCCATCCACGACGCGGTGATCATCGTGGACGACGGGCAGAACCTGACGCAGGAGGACATGAAGCTCGTGCTCACCCGGGCGGGCGAGGGCACGCGGATCGTCCTCACCGGCGATCCCGACCAGATCGACCGCGCCGAGATCGACGCGCTGAGCAACGGCCTCGTGAAGGTGGTGGAGCGCTTCAAGGGAGAGGCGTGCTTCGCGCACCTCAGCATGCGCGACGTCGTCCGCTCCCGCGTGGCGGAACTGGCGGCGAAGTTATTGTAGGGCCGCCTTACGCCTCACGCCGTACGGCTCACGCCCGGGTCTGCCTCATGCCGCATGCCGCACGGCGCGCGCCCCGCGCCGTACGCCAGGATCGGCCCCACGCCGGCGGCCGACGTACGAAGACCGTGGCACCGCGACGTGGCGGGCGCTACGGTTCCGGCCAGGTCAGGCTCGTGGCGTAGCCGCCGGTCGTCGCCCGCAGCAACTTGATGAACACCGCCGTGTTGTCATAGGTGCCGGTGAACTGCACCATCCCCGGACCCGCCGCCGAGAGCGGGACGTCGCTGCCGGTGTGGCCGGCAATCGTGTGCGGTACCGACGAGGTGTCGCCGCGGCACGCGTCGCGCTCGGTGCAGGCGAAGGCACCGTTCTCGATCGTGCCGGGCACGAGGAAGCCGGGGATGGGCTGCCCCGAGACCGTGGCGTTGTCGCTGCCCGCCTCCCCGCTGTCGCGCGCCGGGTTGGCGATCGCCGCGCGCGAGGTGCCCGCCTCCGACACGACGATGGGGTCGATCGCAGGGGCGACGACACGCCGGTTGGAGATCCAGTTCTCGAAGCGGTCGGGCGCCGCTGCCCACCCGAGCAGCAGCTTGCGCGACGGGTCGGGATCGATTGGGTAGCCCTGGCTGTCGGCCCGGTAGTTCGGGACGAACTCCAGTTCCTGCTCCGGCGCGAAGCGGAACACGGCCGCATAGTCGCGCACCGCGCGGCCGAGGCGGTGCGGCGCGTAGCGCTCGTTGCCCACGCCGAGAATGGCGAGGCCGCCGCACTCGTGGTCGGCGGTGACGATCACGAGCGTGTCGTTGTCGGGGTTGCCATCGGCGTTGGTACGGGCGGCGAAGTCGAGCGCCACCGCCACGGCGTTGTCGAACTCGATCGTGTCCCAGACGGTGCGCTCGGCATCGACGGCGTGCGCCTGCTTGTCCACCGAGGCGCCCTCCACCATCAGGTAGAACCCCTGCGGTGAATGCGCCGCGAGGCTCCGCAACGCCGCGCGCACCATGTCGTCGAGCAGCGGCTGGTCGCGCAGGTGCGCGAGCCCGGGCCGCACGAGCTCCTCGCTGTAGCGCCCGGCCCCCACTTTGTCGAAGGCCACCGACAGGTGCCCGGGGTGAAAGAGCCCGAGCAGCGCACGCGGCGGCGGGCCGGCCTCGAGCGCGCGCAGATCGGTCGCGGTGAGCGCCGTCGCATACCCGGCACGCCCGAACTCGGCCACGAGATCGCGGCCATCGGTGCGCCTTCCCCCCTGCCCCTCCGGCCGGAAGTTCGCGATGCCTCCGCCCATCAGCACGGTGACGCCGTTGCTGGCACGCTCATCGAGGAACCGGCCGGCGATTTCGGCGCTCGCCGAGCGCGATCCGGTGTGGACGGCATTGGCGGCCGGCGTCGCGTCGGTGACGTCCGACGTCGTCACAATGCCCACGTTGAAGCCGTCACCGCGGATCCGGCGCAGCAGCTCGCCGATGTACTCGACGCGCGGATTGTCGAAGGCGGCGGGCGTGTTGTCGGGAAACACGCCTTCCTGGTTGTTGTTGTTCTTCGCGCCCGTGGAGTACGAGGCCATGCCCGGCGCCGAGTCGGTGATGATCGAGTTGAGCGAGAAGGTCATCACCTGCCCCGTCACGGGCAGCCGGTCCATCGCGAGGGGCGCGACGGCCTTACCGTCGACCACGCCACGCGAGACGATGCGCGCGGCGGTCCGATGGGCCGCGCCCATGCCGTCGCCCAGGAGGAAGATGATGTTGCGCGCCCGCGGGGCGGGGCTCCCCGGCGCCTCCCACGCCTCCACCTCGAGGGTGACCTGCGCCACCGCACCGTCGGCGGTCCGCGCCGCGATCGTGTGGCGGCCCGGCCGCGTGAATGCCTGATCGAAGAGCATGAAACTCGTGGCGTTGGCCGGCGCGGGGGCGATCGAGCGGCCCGCGACACCGCCCTCGAGGCCGGCGCCGCCGGCACCCCGCACCCCGCCCGTCCCGGGGTCGAGCACGTTGCGCGCGGTGACGTCCTCGCCGTCGACCGCCACGACCAACCCGAGGGGCGGTGCGGCACCCGGGCCGCCCGTGCTCGTCGCCTCCACGCGGATGTCCACCCGCTGCCCCACGGCGAGGGTGGTGCGATCGGGCGGCATGATGCGCAGGGTCGTGCCGGCATCGGTGGCGGCCGGCGCCGGCGAAGCGGCCTGGGCAGCCGCGGTCATCGGCGCGATCCACGCCAGCACGAGGACGGTCGAGCAGAGCGGCACGCGACGCGCGTGCCGGGTGAACCCGGTGGAGAACGTCATCGGGAACTGTTCCTGGCAAGAGTCTTGAAGATCTGGCGGCGGCATTATACCGGCAGACAGGAGACGCCGCCGACACACCCCCCAACGGCCCGCCGATCAACAATGCGGGAGGAGGACGCGTGCCGCTCGGCAACGAATCGACCGCTCCCGGCCTGCCGTTCGAGCCCGCGAACGCCAACGCGCCCGGCCCGGCCGTCAACCGGAGCCGCGACGCGGCGTCGCTCGTCGCTGAGTGGGCGTCCCTGCCCGGCGTCGAACAGGCACGGGGACCCGGAGGCGTGCCCGTGCTGGCGGGCGAGTTCTGGACCAGCCGGCAGCGTGCGGCGCACAGCCTGCACGAGGTGTCGTACCGCGCCTGCTTCAAGCCGCAGCTTCCAGCGTTCTTCATCACCCGGCTCACGGATCGGGACGATCGGGTCTACGACCCCTTCATGGGGCGCGGCACGACGCTGCTCGAGGCGGCGCTGCTCGGACGGCAGCCGGCCGGGTGCGACGTCAACCCGCTCAGCCGCGTGCTCGTCGAACCGCGGCTGCACCCGCCGGCGCTTGGCGCGGTGACCGCGCGCCTATCTGGCCTGCGGCTCGAGACCCGCACTGAGGCGCCGCCCGACCTCGACGCGTTCTACCACCCCGACACGCTGCGGGAGGTCTGTGGCCTGCGCGAGTATCTCGACCACCGGCGACGCGACGGTGTGGTCGACACGGTGGACCGCTGGATCGAGATGGTGGCGGTGAACCGGCTCACCGGGCACAGCCCGGGGTTCTTCTCCGTGTACACGATGCCGCCCAACCAGGCGGTGTCGGCCGCGGTCCAACGCCGGCTCAACGAGCGGCGCGGCCAGGTGCCGCCCCGCCGCGACGTGCGCGCGATCGTCCTGCGCAAGAGCCGGCAGCTCCTCGGAGACTGCACGCCGGCCGACCGCGCGCGCCTCGGTGCGGCGACACGCGACGCGTGGGTGCTCACCGCACCCGCCGACGCGACGCCGGCCATCGCCGACGCGTCGGTCGACCTCGTCGTCACCTCGCCGCCGTTTCTCGACGTGGTGAACTACGCGGGCGACAACTGGCTCCGGTGCTGGTTCGCGGGCATCGATCCCGCCTCGGTGGCGATCACGCACCTCCGCAACGTGGACGCCTGGTCGGCTGCCATGGGCCGGGTGTTCGCCGAACTGCACCGTGTTGTCCGTCCCGGCGGGCACGTGGCCTTCGAGGTGGGCGAGGTGCGGGGCGGGGCCGTGCGGCTCGAGGAACACGTGCTGCCCGCGGCCGCCGGGGCCGGCTTCACACCGGTGCTCGTCCTGATCAACGCCCAGCGGTTCACCAAGACCGCCAACTGCTGGGGCGTCGACAACAACGCGAAGGGCACCAACACGAACCGCATCGTGCTGCTGCGCCGGTGACGCACCGGGAGGGCACCGCGCCGTCGTTGCCGCGGCGCCCCGACGCCCACCGCCCGGCCCCTCCAGAGACGCTCGACACGGGAAAGCCGACGCGGTACCCTCTCCTCGCCCGCCCAACCGGGCCCCACCCACCGGCCGAGGAGGTCCGCCGATGGCAGCCATCACATTCACCGTCAACGGTCAGGCGCGCACCGTCGAGGTGGCACCCGACACGCCGCTCCTCTGGGTGCTGCGCGACACGCTCGGGCTCACCGGCACGAAGTTCGGCTGCGGCATCGCGCAGTGCGGCGCGTGCACCGTCCACGTGGACGGCGAAGCCACACGCTCCTGCATCACCCCGGCGAGCGCCGTCGCCGGCAAGCGCATCGTCACGATCGAAGGGCTGTCGCCGGACGGCAATCACCCGTTGCAGCGGGCCTGGATCGCCGAGCAGGTGCCCCAGTGCGGCTACTGTCACTCGGGCCTGCTGATGACGGCGGCCGAGCTGCTCGCCAAGACCCCGAAGCCGACCGACGCGGACATCGACGCGGCCATCGGCGGCCACATCTGCCGCTGCGGTACCTACCTGCGTGTCCGGCGCGCGATCCACCGGGCAGCGGGCGCGGGCGCCGCCGCCGGCGAGGGAGGTGCGCGATGAGCCGCACGGATGGACAGGCCGGCGTCAGCCGGCGCGGTTTCCTCGTGACCTCGGCGGCCGCGGGCGGCGCGGCCCTCGTGATCGGATTCGACCTCGCGGCGCCCGGCGCGCAGTCGCCCGGACCGGGCACGGCGCCGCCCAATCCGCTGTCCGCGTGGGTCCGCGTGGCGCGCGACGGCTCGGTCACCCTGATCGTCGCGAAGTCCGAAATGGGCCAAGGGGTCTACACGGCACTGCCGATGATCCTCGCCGAGGAACTCGACGTCGACTGGTCGCGCGTGCGCGTCGAGCAGGCGCCCACCAACGCGGCCATCTACGATCACGGAACCGGCGGCAGCCAGAGCGTGCGCACCTCGTGGCTCCCGTTGCGGCGCGCCGGTGCCGCTGCGCGGCAGATGCTGGTGACGGCGGCGGCCACGCAGTGGAAGGTCGACCCGAAGGCCTGCGCCGTCGAGGCCGGCGTGGTGCGCGGCCCCGGCGGCCAGACGGCAGCCTACGGCGATCTCGTCGAGGCCGCGGCCGCGCTGCCCGTGCCGAATCTCGAGACGGTGCCGCTCAAAGACCCCGCGCGCTTCCGCATCATCGGCACCTCGAAGCCGCGTCTCGACATCCCGGCGAAGGTGGACGGCTCGGCCGTGTTCGGGATCGACGTGCGCGTGCCCGGGATGCTGTACGCCGTGGTCGCACGCTGCCCGACGGTCGGCGGCCGCCCCGCGCGGTTCGACGCGTCGAAGGCGAAGGCCCTGCCGGGCGTGCGCCACGTCGTCGAGATCCCCGCCATCCGAGCGGGCGTGTTCACAACGGGCGGCGTGGCCGTGGTGGCCGAGAGCACGTGGGCCGCCATCCAAGGGCGGGAGGCGCTCGACATCACCTGGGATCACGGTTCGCACGCGAAGGAGAGCAGTGCCGGCCTCCGTGCGCAGTTCGCGCAGCTGATCGAGAAGGGCGGCACGGTCGTGCGCGACGAGGGCGGCGCCGCCGCAGCCGTCGCGGCGGCTGCGCAGCGCGTGGAGGCCGAGTACGACGTGCCCTTCCAGGCTCACGCGCCGATGGAGCCGCTCAACGCCACCGTCCACGTGCGCGCCGACGGCGCCGAGGCGTGGGTCGGGTCGCAGGGGCCGCAGTGGCCCCAGGGAGAGATCGCGAAGATCGCCGGCGTGCCGCCCGAGAAGGTGGTGGTGCACAACACGCTGCTCGGCGGCGGGTTCGGCCGCCGGTACCACGCCGACTACGTCGTCGAGGCCGCGCAAGTCTCGAAGGTGGTCAACGCGCCCGTGCAGGTGGTGTGGACCCGAGAAGACGACATCCGGCACGACTTCTTCCGACCGGCGGCGCTGCATCGGCTCGCGGCCACGCTCGACGAGAAGGGGCGCCCGGCGGCGTGGGTGCACAAGATGGCGTCGACTTCGAGCAACGCCCTGTGGGGCGAGCCCGGGAAGACCAAGCTCGAGGAGAGCGAGGTTGGCGGAGCCGTCGACATTCCGTACGCGGTGCCGCGCATCCGGTTCGAGTACTCTCACGCGCCAACGGGCGTGCCCGTCATGTGGTGGCGGTCGGTCGAGCACTCCGGGAACGCGTTCGTCATCGAGAGCTTCATCGACGAGCTGGCACACGCCGCGCAGCAGGACCCGCTCGAGTATCGCCGGGCCCTGCTGGCGCACGGGGTGATGGTGAAGTTCCCAGCCGACGCGCGCGACGGGATCGATACGAAGCGGCTGCTCGCGACGCTCGAACTCGCGGCGCAGAAAGCCGGGTGGGGCACGCCCCTCCCGAAGGGCCGCGGGCGCGGCCTCGCTTGCCACTACAGCTTCAACTCATACGCCGCGCAGGTGGCGGAGGTGTCGGTGCAGGACGGGCGCGTGCGCGTCCACCGCATCGTGTGCGCCGTCGATATCGGCCACGTGGTGCACCCCGACAGCGTAAAGGCGCAGGTGGAAGGCGCCGTGGCCTACGCGCTGTCGGCGGTCAAGGGGCACATCACCTTCCGCGACGGGCAGGCCGAGCAGACCAACTTCGACGGTTTCGAGGTGATCCGGCTCGACGAGATGCCCGAGGTGGAAGTGCACGCCGTGCCGAGCACGGTGGCGCCGACCGGCATCGGGGAGCCGGGGCTGCCGCCGTGCGCCCCAGCCGTGGCCAACGCCGTGTTTGCCGCGACGGGCAAGCGGCTGCGACGTATGCCGTTCGCGAAGGAGGATCTGGGGTAGCGCAAGACGCCGGCACCACGAAACACGAAACGGTGCACGAAACGGTGGCACGAAACGGTGACACTTTCCGTTTTTCGGTGGGCCAGAGCGGGAAACGGAAGGTGTCACGGTTTCCAGCCTGTCTCCAGCCTGGGAAACGGAAAGTGTCACCGTTTCCAGCCGCCCTACGGCCGGCCGCAGGCCGGGCAGCCCTTGTCGAAGATGATCCGCCACCGCCCGTCGGCCTCGCGGCGCCAAACGGACGTGAAGGTGGCCACGATCGACCCGGCCGGGTCGCGCACGGGCCCGGTGCTGAGGGCGAGCGTGCCGGAGTCGAGCACTTCGACACGCTCGGGCTCCCAGGAGAACGGCGCCGGGCCCTCGAAGTAGCGCTTCCAGGCCGCGCCCACCTCGGCCTTCCCCCGCAGCGCCCGCTGCTCCGAGAGGAAGACCGCCTCCTCGGCCAGGAACGCGATGAACGCGGCGTGGTCGCGGTCCGCCATCGATTTCGCGAACGCGCGCTCCGCCTCGCGCACCTCCTCGGCGAGCGCCGTCGGCGCGGCGGCCTGCGTGCTGGCAGGTGACTGGCCCGCAGCAGGCGGGACGGCGGCGGCCATGGCGGCCAGCAGGCCAAACGCCAGGATGCGCCCCAGGCGAGGCGTCACATGCGCCCCTCGGAGGACGGCGGGACGATGCCCTTCAGGCGCATGTAGGTGACGAGGTTGCCGTAGTGCTCGAAGTTGTGTGCCGTGTTGAAGGCGAGCACCGAGAGCCTGGGCTGCTTGCCGCCGAAGAAGTCGATGGCCTCGGTCCCGCTCTTGTCGGTCATCTTCCCAAACACGCCGTCGCAATAGGCGAACGCGTCGTTGAGGGCCTTCACGAGGTCGGCCTTCGACGTCTTCGTTTTCTCGATGTTCTCCTGGCTCGGGCTCGGCTCCCCCGCAGCGCGCGAGCAGATCATGTAGTTGGCGTTGGCGATGTGACCGAGCAGCGCGCCGAAGCTGCGCACCTCGGGCGTTGGCTGGAACCCGAACTGGTCCTCGGGCACTTTCTCGGCCGACTTCACGATGTAGTTCCTCACCATCGAGAGCTGCTGGCGTGCAGCGGCGGTCATCGGATCAGCCGGGGCGTCCTGCGCGAGGGACGCGACGGGCAGCGCCAGCACGGCAATCAGGGCATAGGGCATCAGTCGCATCGGAGCCTCCGTGTCTTGGCGCCGACCCGGCTCAGCGGGCGAAGGCGCCCGAGAGGTAGGCCGCGCCGAAGAACATCGACAGGAACATGGTGTTCACGAGCCAGTAGACCACGAACCCGACCAGGCACACGCCGATGGCCCGTCCCGTCGAGGTGTAGTCGAGCGCCTGGCGGACGCCCACGACCATCGCCGCCAGCTGCCACAGCCCGGCCAGAAACGAAATGACCCCGCCGAGCCACGGGATGATGCCGAACACCGCCAGCACGCCCGGCGCCGCGGAGAACCCAATCACCCGCAGCAGTTGACCGAAGTCGGCGTGCGTCTGCGGCTCGGGCAGGATCTTCGTGCCGATCAGGTAGGTCAAACCTGCCCAGATGAACCAGCCGACGAACGCGGCCACGAGGCTCACCCCAACGAGGCTGACGCCATACCGCAGTGAGCCAATCCCGGCGGCCACCGCCGCGATGGCCACGACGGCGACCGCCTGTGTCGTCGCGCTCGGGTCGGCCTCGACCTCCTCGTAGGTCCTCGCGTCGAGCATCGCTGCGCCGATCATCCGTTGCGTGAGCGTGGCCATCAGGTCTCCCTCCTGGGGTGTAGGACGCACGGATTATACCCGCGTGGCTGAGTTGCGCCGGGCAGCAGGTTTGCATCGGAGGGAGGGTGTCCATGAACGCGCCCGCTCGTGACCGTCGTCACGACCCATCGGAACGCCTCGATCTCGGCTTGGCCGGTGTTGGATCGTGGGAGTGGGATCCCCACAGCGGGGCGTTCAGCCTCTCGCCGACCTGCCGACGGCTCCTCCAGCTGCCGCACACGCACGTCGCGATCGCCGACCTCTCCGAGCTCATCCATCCCGACGACGTGCCCCGCCTGCTCAGCCTGGCCGGGGACTGTCTTCGCGGGGAGGCCGAGGTTCGGACCGAGTTCAGGGTGCGCGACGACGGCGGATGGCGCTGGATCGAGGCAGCGGGGCGCCGACTGCGGCGTGCCGCCGAGCCCGCGGGTCACGTGGTCGGCATCGCCGTGGACGTGACTCGACGGAAGCACGCCGAGGCCGAGCGCGAGCTCTGGCAGGGTCGAACGCAGGAGGCGCTCGCGAGACTCGAACAAACGGCGCATCGCACGGGCGATCTGCTGCAGGTGACCGGGCACGACC
>Ga0079037_100002343_pt1 | contig 10353 bp, 10 predicted proteins | sample Mud3Dept4metaG_FD_71479 | JGI IMG/M metagenome (GOLD analysis project Ga0079037, IMG submission 71479) | Freshwater wetland microbial communities from Ohio, USA, analyzing the effect of biotic and abiotic controls - Mud 3 Core 4 Depth 4 metaG | ecosystem: Environmental > Aquatic > Freshwater >... | reverse complement strand
GGCATGACGTTCTACGCGATCGGTCTGCTCATCGCCGGCGTTGCCTCGACCGTGTCGGCGATCAACATCGCGGTGACGATCCTCAACATGCGGGCGCCCGGCATGACGCTGTTCCGGATGCCGGTGTTCGTGTGGATGAGCCTCGTCGTGCAGTTCCTGCTGGCGTTCTCGCTGCCGATCATCACGGTCGCCCTGTTCCAGCTGTTGTTCGACAAGCGCTTCGGAACGCACTTCTTCGACTCGGTGGCCGGCGGGGATCCCGTCCTGTGGCAGCACCTGTTCTGGCTGTTCGGGCACCCCGAGGTCTACATCCTCATCCTGCCCGCGATGGGGATCGTCTCGGAGATCCTGCCCACCTTCGCTCGCAAGCCGCTGTTCGGCTACCAGTTCGTCGTCTTCAGCGGGATCGCGATCGGGTTCATCGGGTTCGGCGTGTGGGTCCACCACATGTACGCGGTGGGGCTCGGGCCGATCGCCAACACCGCGTTCGGCATCTCGACGATCATCATCGCGGTCCCGACCGGTGTGAAGATCTTCAACTGGCTCGGGACGATGTGGAAGGGCGACCTCACGTTCCCGACCCCGATGCTGTTCGCCGTCGGGTTCGTGGCGATGTTCGTGATCGGCGGGCTGTCCGGCGTCACGCACTCGGTCGTGCCGTCCGACTACCAGCAGACGGACACCTACTACATCGTCGCGCACTTCCACTACGTCCTCTTCGGCGGCGCCATCTTCGGCCTCTTCGCCGGCCTCTACTACTGGTGGCCCAAGGTGTTCGGACGCATGTTGAACGACACCTTGGGCAAGGTGAGCTTCTGGCTCATGCTGATCGGGTTCAACCTGACGTTCGGCCCGATGCACGTGCTGGGGCTCCAAGGCATGCCGCGAAGGATCCAGACCTACCCCGAGGAGCTCGGACTCGCGTTCTGGAACCTCGTCTCCACGGTTGGGGCGTTCCTGATCGCCCTGTCGGTCCTCGTGTTCCTCGTGAACGTCGCGATCACCCGGCGCAAGCCGAGGGTGGCCCAGGCCGACCCCTGGGACGCGAGGACCCTCGAGTGGCTGACGTCGTCCCCGCCCCCCGAGCACAACTTCGATGAGATCCCGACGGTACACGCGCTGGATGAGGCGTGGCACCGGAAGTACGTGGAGACCGAACCCGGGCGGGTCGTGCCCGTCCCGGCCGGTGGCTCCGGAACCGAGGCGCCGCACGCGGGCGAGCACTCGATCCACATGCCGTCGCCCTCGTACTTCCCCCTGGTGGCCTCGGTCGGGATCCTCCTTCTCGGCTACGGGATCATCTTCGGTTGGTTGCTGGCGGCCGCAGGCGCCGTGGTGCTGCTCGCCGGCGTGTACGGATGGGCGCTCGAGCCCTCGGCGGAGTAGGAGCGGACGTGCAGGAGCAGGTCGGGATCCACGTCTACGAGAGCGAGCACGAGGCCACCAGCACCGGGCTGCCGAGCACGAAGCTCGCGATGTGGCTGTTCCTCGCCTCCGACGTCCTGCTGTTCGGGGCGCTCATCACCAGCTACGTCGTGTACCGGGGCCGGAGCGTGGTCGGTCCCTACCCGAACGACGTGTTCGACATCCCCTACACGTCGGTCTCGTCGTTCGTCCTGCTCGCGAGCTCGCTCACCATGGTGCTCGCGCTCGCCGCCATCCAACGGGGCGACCTGGGCAGGATGCGGCTGTGGCTCCTCGCGACGGCGCTGCTGGGGATGACGTTCGTCGGAGGACAGGTCTACGAGTTCACGACGTTCTACGAGGAAGGCCTGAGCCTGACGACGAACGTGTTCGGCACCACCTTCTACGTCCTCACCGGCTTCCACGGCGCTCACGTCACGATCGGCATCCTCATGCTGCTGACGCTGTTCACGCTCTCGTTCGGGGGGAAGGTCGGGCAGAAGGACGCGATGAGCGTGGAGCTCGTCGGGCTGTACTGGCACTTCGTCGACATCGTGTGGATCGTGATCTTCACGGTCGTGTACCTGATCCCGACGGGTCCCTAGGGGGAGCGGTGGAGCCGGCAGACACGGTCCAGGCGACGGAGCACGAGGTCCGGACGACCACACCCCACCGCGGGCGATGGGCGCGTCACCCGAGCCCCAAGGAGTACATCCGCATCGCGATCGTCCTCGCGCTCGTGACGGCGGCGGAGGTCGCCGTCTACTACATCGAGGGCGTGGCGGACTTCCTGATCCCGCTGCTGTTCCTCTTCGCGGTCATCAAGTTCTCGCTCGTCGCGATGTGGTTCATGCACCTGAGGTTCGACAGTCGCACGTACGCGCGGTTCTTCGTCCTGGGTATCGCCGGGGCCGTGACCCTGTACATCGCGGTGCTGCTGATGTTCCGGACGTTCGCGACGTAGCCGATGCCGACCTTCCACCTTCACCCCGACGTCGCTTTGCTCCTCGGAGGGCTGTGGGCCGCGTACCTCGTCGCTGTCCACCGGCACCACGAGGGGGATCCCGGTGCCGAGGGTGAACGCCGTCGCAAGCAGGTGCTGTTCTCCATCGGGATGCTCGTGCTCTTCATCGGCTCGACGTGGCCCGTCCACGACCTGGCCGAGGAGCGTCTGTACGCGGTCCACATGCTGCAGCACATGCTCTACACGCTGGTCGCCCCGCCGCTGCTCATCGCCGGGATCCCCTCATGGATGTGGCGTGGCTTCCTCCGGGTCCGACCGCTGGCCGTGGTGTTCCGGTTCCTGGTCAGGCCGCTGGTCGCGCTGATCGTCTTCAACGCCGTGCTGCTGTTCACCCACTGGCCGGCGGTCGTCGAGGCCTCGGTCCGCTCCGAGCCGCTGCACTTCGCGCTCCACGTCTTGGTCGTGGGGTCTGGCATCGTCATGTGGTGGCCCGTCATGTCGCCGCTCCCGGAGGTCCCCGCCCTCTCGGCACCGGGCCAGATCGTGTACCTGTTCCTCCAGTCGATCGCCCCGACGATCCCGGCGTCGTTCCTGACGTTCGGGAGCAGCCCCCTGTACCCCGTGTACGCGGGGTTCCCGAGGATCTGGGGGATCTCGGTGCTGGACGACCAGCTGATGGCGGGCTTGCTCATGAAGCTGGGCGGCGGGGCGATCCTGTGGGGGTTCATCATCACGATCTGGTTCCGCTGGTACGCCCGGGACGAGCGGGAGGGCTTCGACACGGTGCGGCTGACCGGTGTCGAGCGTGAGGTTCGCGCAGGGTTGATGAGGCCGTGAGGCGACAGACCCGCGACCGACTCGTGCTCCCGGTCCTCCTGCCGGTTGGGATCCTCGTGATCATCGCCGCGGTGCTCTACGGCTTCTCCCGGATCCTGCTCGCCGTCTCACACAACGCCGCGACGGTGACCGCGCTCGCCGTCACGCTCGCGATCGTGGTCGCCTCCGCGATCGTCGCCAGCCGTCGGTACGTGCGGGTCTCGAGCCTCGCCGGGCTGGCCGGAGCGGTGGCCGGCGTCGCGATGATCGCGGGCGGGATCGCGCTCGCCACCGTCGGCACCGAGGGCGAGGGCGGGGAGGGCGAGGCCCCCGGGCCGAACGTCCAGATCGTGGCGGTGAACATCGCGTTCCAGCCCACCGAGATCACGGTCCCGGCCGGGGCCCCGTTCACGATCACGTTCGACAACCAGGACGACGGGATCCAGCACAACGTCGAGATCTTCGACAACCCGGACTTCAGCGGCGAGGCGATCTTCGCCGGGGAGCTCACGACCGGACCCGCCCAGATCACGTACGAGGTGCCCGCGCTCGAGCCGGGCACCTATCCGTTCCTCTGCATCGTGCATCCGAACATGGTCGGGACGATCGAGGCGGTCGAGGGCGGTGGTGGCGGTGGTGGTGGGCCGGTGGTTGCCGTTGCGGCGCAGAACATCGCGTTCGACACGGACACGATCGAGCTGCCCGCCAACACGGCGGCGACGATCGCCTTCGACAACCTGGACGCCGGTGTTCAGCACAACGTCTCGATCTACGAGGACGAGACGCTCGCGAGCCCGCTGTTCCAGGGTGAGCTGATCACCGGCCCGGCGAAGACCGAGTACCAGATCCCTCCGCTCCCCCCGGGTGAGTACTACTTCGTGTGCGACGTCCACCCGAACATGAACGGCGTGGTCATCGTCGGCGGTGGTGGTGGGGAGCAGCCGACGGCGACGGTCGCTCCGAGCCCCGGCGAGACCATGACCGACGCCGCGACGCCGGCCCCGAACGGCGACGTGACGGTGCAGGTCACGGCGCAGGGGATCGCATTCGACACGGCCGAGTTCGTGCTGGACGCGGGACAGGAGACGACCCTCACGTTCGTGAACAACGACGCCGGCATCCAGCACAACATCGCGATCTCGACCGACGCCTCGATGTCCGATCAGCTCTTCGACGGCCAGCTGATCACCGGGCAGGCCACGATCACGTACACGATCCCACCGCTCGAGCCCGGGACCTACTACTTCTACTGCGTGGTCCACCCGAACATGAACGGGGTCGTCACCGTCCGCTGAGTGCCCGCCTTCCCACGCGCGTCGGCGTGAGAGCATGGCCCGCGTGAAACGGTCCCTGCCACTCCTCCTGCCCCTGCTCCTCGTCGGTCTCGTCGCATGCTCCGGGGGTGACACCGATGCCCCGACCGGGGTGAGCGAGGCCTCGGGTCCGATGCCCGCGCTTTCCGGCACGACGCTCGGCGGGGAGGCGCTCACCGCCGAGGACTACGCCGGCCGAGTGGTGGTGGTGAACTTCTGGGCCACGTGGTGTGGTCCCTGCCGCCGTGAGCAGCCGGCGCTGTCGCAGATCCAGGCGGCGCAGGGCCGTGATGGAGCCGTGTTCATCGGCGTCAACTTCCGTGACGACGCGGCCGCGGCGCGCGCCTACCTGCAGGAGTTCGACGTCGCCTACCCGAGTCTCGAGGACCCGTCGGGGAGCATCGCACACCGGTTCGGCGTGCCGTACCTCCCGGCCACGATCGTGGCCGACGCCCAGGGCGAGCTGCGCTTCCGGGCCGTCGGTGCGGTCGACGGGGCCACGCTCGAGGAGCTGATCGCGGAGGCCTCCGCGAGCTGAGGGGATGGAGAGCGCGTCTCGGGGCGGCGCTAGGCGACCGGGCGCGCGAACGGGAGCATCGCGTCGGCCGCGACCGCGGCGAACAGCAGCCCGAGGTAGACGATCGAGAACCTGAAGAGCCGCATCGCGTCGGCCGGTGCGGAGCCGCGCCACAGCCGGAGCGCCCGCCAGACGAACGCACCGCCGAGCACGACCGCGGTCGCCGTGTACACGACGCCCATGTTCGCGACCGGGACGAGCAGGAGCGTCGTCCCGAAGAGCGCGAGCGAGTACAGGAGGATCTGCTTGCTGGTCTCCTCCTCGCCGCGCACCGCGGGGAGCATCGGGACGCCCGCGGCCGCGTAGTCACCGGCGTACCGCATCGCGAGCGCCCAGAAGTGCGGCGGTGTCCAGACGAACACGATCGCGAACAGGATCCAGGCGGGAGCGGCCACGGTGCCGGTGACGGCCGCCCACCCAACGAGCGCGGGGACCGCGCCGGCGGCGCCGCCGATCACGATGTTCTGGGTGCTCGTGCGCTTGAGCCACATCGTGTAGACGAACACGTAGAAGGCGATCGCCGACAGCGCGAGCGTCGCCGCGAGCACGTTCACCGTCACCGACAGGAACAGGTACGAGACGACGCCGAGCGCGAAGCCGAAGCCGAGCGCGTTCTCGGGTTCCACCCGATCGGCGGGGAGCGGCCGCGTGCGGGTGCGCCGCATCATCCCGTCGATGTCCCGGTCGAGGTAGCAGTTGATCGCGTTCGCCGAACCGGCGGCGATCGTGCCGCCGAAGAGGGTGGCGAGCACCAGCCAGAGGGAGGGCATCCCGCGATCGGCCAGCATCATCGCCGGGACGGTGGTGATGAGCAGCAGGACGATGATCCGTGGCTTCGTGAGCTGGAAGTAGGCGGCGGTGCTGTCCCGGAGCGACGCGCGGTGGCCGTTCGTCCTCATCACGTCCACCACGGGCTCGGGGAGCGAGAGCCGGCGGGACGCGGCAGAGAGCGCGACGAGCGTCGCCCACACGAGCACGGCGAACGCCACGTGGAGCACGACCGCCCACGGCCGGAGCCTCGTCCAGACGTTCGCCGCTCCCACCATGATCTGCGCCACGAACAGGACGAGCGCGGTGCTCGAGAGCACGACCAGAGGCCGCGAGCGAGGGCGCATCGTTCGGGCGCGGATCGCCGTCCACAGGACCATGAGGAAGGCGGTGAGCGCCAGGACGCGGTGCAGGAACATCGGGGTCGTGACGCCTCCGAGGGTCGGCACGAGACGTCCGTTCATGAGCGGCCAGTCCGTGAACGCCACCCCGTACGCCGGGCCCTTCGCGCGGATGTAGGTGCCCGCGAGCAGGAGCGCGCCCGTCACGGCGGTCGTGCCCAGCGCGAGGCGGCCGATCGCGCTCGTGCCGGCCCGGACGGGCTTCGGGACCAGCGCGAACACGGCCATGACCGTGACGTCGGCGATGAGGGCGAGGGCCGCCACGAAGTGGGCGGTCACCCACCACGGGTTCAGCTCGGTCGCGACCACGACGCCGCCGAGCGCTGCCTGTGCCACCACGAGCGGGAACGAAGCGAGCGCCGGCCAGAGGATCGAAGGCTCCCGTCGGTGGTCGAGCCACGCGACCACCGCCGAGGCGAGCGTGAGCGCGATGACCACGAACGCCACGGCTCGGTGCGAGAACTCGATGAGCGAGGTGACGGTTCCGCTCGGGAACGGGTTGCCAGGCTCGCACGCCGGCCACGTCGAGCACCCGAGCCCCGATCCCGTGCCCCGGACCAGGCCGCCGACGGCGAACAGCACGATCGTCGTGCCGGCGGTGGCGAGCGCGAGCTTCTGGAAGCGGGTCATTCCTCGACGGGGTGTCGGAGCCGTGTCCGCGGAAGGGTAGCAGCAGGACCGCGGAGGGGGAAGGTGGTCCCTGCTGGCATACTGCGGCCGTGAGCACCCCGTCCGACCCGCAGACCCTCGCGCTGCCTCCCGTCGTCCTGGCCGTGCGCTCCCGGACGGACGCGGTCCTGGAGGCGTTCCTCTCCGAGCGACGGGGGGAGGTCGCCGGCCTCGATCCCGCAGCGGGGGTCCTGGTCGACGAGCTCCGGCGTCTGCTGGCGGCGGGCGGGAAGCGCGTCCGTCCGGCCTTCTGCTACCTGGGGTTCCGCGCCGCCGGCGGGCGGGACGACGACCCGATCATCCGCGCGGCGGCCGCGCTCGAGCTGCTCCACACGTTCGCCCTCGTGCACGACGACGTCATGGACGAGGCAACCGAGCGACGGGGCGTGGAGACGACCCAGGTGCGGTTCGCACGAGAGCTCGGCTGGTCATCCGCGGCGCACGGGCGCTCCGTCGCCGTGCTCGTGGGCGACCTCGCCGCCGTGCTGGCCGAGTCCCTCTTCCGCTCTTCGGGCTTCCCCGAAGAGAAGCTCTCGGTCGCGTTCGTCCGCTTCGACCGGATGCGGATCGAGATGGCGGCCGGGCAGTACCTCGATCTGCTCGGGGCGGCGCGGCGAGACCTCTCGTCCGCCGAGCACGTTGCCGAGTTGAAGACGGGCTCGTACACGGTCGAGGGGCCGCTCCTGATCGGCGCGGCCCTCGCGGGTGCGCCGGAGGTGCTCGAGGAGCGCCTCCGTGCCTTCGGCCGACCGGCCGGCGAGGCGTTCCAGCTGCGGGACGACGTCCTGGACCGAGAGGGGGTGGCGGGTGCGGCCGAACGCGTGAACGCGCTCGTCGCCGAGTCGCTCGCGGTGCTCGACACCGTCGGGATCGATCCGGTCGCCGGCTCCGCCCTGCGCGCGCTCGCCGCCTCGTTCCGGCTTCCGGAGGCGTGAGGTGGACGTGCAGGCGGCGCGGCGGATGTTCGGAGGCCTGCCGGTCGTCGCGGTCGCGACGGTCGATCCCGACGGGTCCCCGCACGTCGTGCCCCTGTGGTTCGTGTGGCTCGAGGACGCCCTCTACGTCTCGACACGACGGGAGGGCAGGACCTGGCGGAACGCCAGGATGGACCCGCGCGTGTCCGTCTCGATCGACCTCGGGCGGAGCTGGACCGAGATCGCCGGCATCGTCGTCGAGGGACCCGCCGAGCTCCTGCCCGCCGAGCACGCCTCGATGCGTCGGCCGATCTCCGCGTGGCACGAGAAGTACCGCCCGCTCCTGGCCGGGGAGGGGTTCGAGCGGTTCACGCAGGAGATCCGCCGGCTCGGGTTCCTGCGCGTCGAGCCCCGCAGGGCCGTCCCATGGGATCACGCGAAGGCGTGAGCGTCGGGGCGGGCAGCCTGGATCGAGCTCGGTTGCGCCCCGGCGTGACCCTGCCTACCCTTCGGGTTTCCGCGAGCATCCGGTAGCATCGCTCGTGAACCGGTTCACAAGCGTCGCGTTCGCGCAAGGTGGGGGACCGTGCCTGACACGAGGAGAGCCTTCGACACCGACGTCCTCGTCGTCGGCGCGGGGCCGGGAGGCTCCGCGGCGGCCTACCACCTCGCCCGCCACGGCCTGGACGTCACCGTGCTCGAGAAGGCCTCCTTCCCGCGCGAGAAGGTCTGCGGCGACGGCCTGACCCCCAGGAGCGTGCGTTCGCTCCTCCGGATGGGGATCGATACGGACGACCCCGCGTTCGAGAAGGTGATCGGCCTTCGCGTGTACTCCCGCCGCACGACGATCGAGTTCCGATGGCCGGAGCTCCGGGACTTCCCGAACTACGGCCTCGTGGCGACCCGAAAGGACCTCGATGAGCTCCTCGCTCGCCGGGCCGAGAAGGCGGGCGCGCACCTCCTGGAGCGGACCGAAGCGGTTGGTGTGGCCCAGCGGGACGGCTGGGTGGAAGGTGTCCTCGCCCGATCCCTGGACGACGAGGACGCGGAGCCGGTCGAGATGCGGGCGAGGCTCGTGCTGGCAGCGGACGGCGCCTCGTCGAGGCTCGGATCGCAGGCGGGCGTTCGACGCGACGCGAGCAGGCCGCTCGGGATCGCGGCCCGCCGCTACTACCACATCGAGCGTCACCCGGGCCCGTGGTTCGAGTCCTGGCTCGACCTGTGGGAGGGAGAGGAGATCCTGCCCGGGTACGGATGGCTCTTCCCCGTCTCGGACGGCACGGTGAACCTCGGCGCCGGCCTGCTGAACACCTTCAAGGGGTTCAAGGACATCTCGGCCCAGCGGCTGTTCGCTGCGTTCGCGGCGATGATGCCGCCCGAGTGGGGCATCTCGGAGGAGACCGCAGCCGGTCGGGTGCTGTCGGGCCCGCTGCCGATGGGCGGTTCGCGGCAGCCCGCGGCGGTGCCCGGGATGTTGCTCATCGGCGACGCGGCCGGCATGGTCAACCCCTTCAACGGAGAGGGCATCGCCTACGCGATGGAATCGGGCGAGATCGCGGCCGAGCTCACCCACGACGCGCTCACGAGCGGCCGCCTCGGGCTCGCGCAGATGTACCCGACGGTGCTCCGCGAGCGTTACGGGCGGTACTTCTCGATGGGCAGAGGATTCGCTCGGGCGATCGGGCACCCGGCGGTGATGCGAGCGTCGACCCGGTACCTCCTTCCCAACCAGCCGCTCATGAACTTCGCGATGCGGATGCTGGCGAACCTGACCGACGGCCGGGACGGCGACGCGCAGGACCGTCTGATGTACGCGCTCGAACGCCTCCTCCCGGCCGCGTGACGGACCCGTGGAAGTAGGATGCTCGCCGTGCTGAGCGACTACCTGCCGATCGTCGTCCTCGCCGTCCTCGCCCTGCTGTTCGCCGTGGTTTCGCTCTGGGCCTCGGCGCTGCTGCGGCCCAACCGGCCGACCCCGGCCAAGCTCTCTCCCTACGAGTGCGGGATCGAGCCGGAGCGGGTCCCCAAAGGCGAACGCTTCAGCGTGAAGTTCTACGTGGTCGCGATGCTGTTCATCATCTTCGACATCGAGACGATCTTCCTGTTCCCGTGGGCCGTCGGGTTCCGTCAGCTCGGCCTCTTCGGTCTCGTGGAGATGGCCATCTTCATCGGTCTCGTCTTCGTCGCGTACGTCTACGTCTGGAGGAAGGGCGGCCTGGACTGGGAGACGTCGGGACCGACGCCCCTACGGACCGCGCAGGATGTGGGGTCCGAGATCGATCCGGAGGTCGCCCGTGCCGGTTGAGCGACTCGAGGGCTTCCAGGCGGGCAAGGGCTCGGACGACGCCGGGGAGGACGTCAAGCGCGGTCTCCTGCTGACCTCGCTCGACAGGGCGTCGGGCTGGGCCCGGAAGCAGTCGATGTGGCCGGCGACGTTCGGCCTGGCCTGCTGCGCCATCGAGATGATGGCGACCGGCGCCGGCGACTACGACCTCTCACGGTGGGGGATGGAGCTGTTCAGGGCATC
>Ga0079037_100002342_pt1 | contig 10353 bp, 10 predicted proteins | sample Mud3Dept4metaG_FD_71479 | JGI IMG/M metagenome (GOLD analysis project Ga0079037, IMG submission 71479) | Freshwater wetland microbial communities from Ohio, USA, analyzing the effect of biotic and abiotic controls - Mud 3 Core 4 Depth 4 metaG | ecosystem: Environmental > Aquatic > Freshwater >... | reverse complement strand
ACGTCCACCGTGTCGCCCACCGGCGGCAGCTTGCCGTCCTTGCCGGGCTTGCGGGTCTTGGCGTCACTCCAGGCGACGTTATAGATCTTCTCCTGCGGCTTGCCCGCCTTGTCGACCCAGCCCTTGACGATCTGGATACGGTCGAGGTTGCCGCCGATGGCGTCCTTCATCGCCGCGACCAGGAAGGTCGGCGACTTGCCGGGAGCCGGCGCCTTGGGCAGGTCCGCGCCCATCGGCACGCCCTTGGCGTAGCCGGTCTCGGCGATGTAGCGCGAGCGGGTGTCCTGGGCCGTGAAGTCCCAGCCGGCGAACAGGCGCACCGTCATGCGCGTGCCCGAGGTGGCATACACCTCCTTGCGCTTCATCGCATCCCACAGCGCTTCGCGCGTGTTATCGGTTGCCCACACCGCTGCATAGCCCGCCGCGGTGTAGTGGTAGGTGTAGCGGGTCTTGCCGAAGCCCTGCTTCGAGACATGCTCCCAGCGGTTCGGGCTGGGCTCCTGGTTGACATGCTTGCCGTAGAAGTTGTCTTCCTCGATGGCGGTCAGCGAGTTGTGGATGTCGGTGCCGCCGATGAAACCGAACTTGAACGGGTTGGCGCCGAGCTTGCTCTCGTGCAGCATGCCCTGCAGCAGGCCCGAGCGCAGGTAGTTGGTCGGCATCATCTCCTTGCTCAGCGGCTTGCCTTCGAGCGTGAGGTTGCCGTACTCCCAGCCGGCCACGCCGAAGTTGGCGAACTCGTCGTTCGGCGACATCAGAGGGTGCGTCTCGCTGTTGCCCTTGGTCTGCATCACTTCCTGCAGCACCTCGAAGCGCGCCCGGCGCTCGGCGTAGTCCTTGCTCAACGGCTTGCCGGCGAAGTCGACCGACTCGAACATGCGGCCATTCGACAGGTTGGCGTTGTGCGGAATTGCCAGCAGCTTGCCGCCGGTCTTCTCTTCGTACTGCGCCATCCAGGCCCAGAGCTTTTCCGGGTCTTCGCTCTGCCAGGCCGAGAACGGAAAGATCTGGTCGGCCTTGTCCTTGTTGTCGCGAAACAGGATGTTGCGGTGCAGGTTGTTGCCGCCCGGCACCGACGTCCATTCGTAGCCGATCATCGCGGTGAAGCGGCCGGGCTCGTTGAACTTCTCGGCGGTGGCGGTGTAGGCCTGCCACACCGACTTCATGATCGGGCCGACCACCTTCGGGTCCTTGATCGGCGGCGGCAGCTTGTTGTTGGCCTGCGCCGAGACCAGTTCGTTCATCGCATCCTGCTGCGCCTTGCCACCGGTCTTGAGCGCCTGGCCCCAACGTGTCAGCGTTGCATCCGATGCGAAGGCCGGGTTGCCGGCGGCCACCTGGGTCATCAGGCCCAGGCCTTCCGCGTGGTCGGAGACCACCAGGAAGTCGAGCGGGCGCGACAGCTTGGCCGGCACGCCTGTCGAGGAAACCACTTCCTCGCCGCGTGCAAAACGGTAGGCCTGTTCCGGCGTCAATGTGTTGCCGCCCATGAAGGCGTCACCTGAGTTGTTGGTGTGGTGGTGCGTGTCGCCGAAGTACACGCGCGTCGGGTACTTGCGCCCGGAGTACGGTGAATACTTTTTCTTGATCTCGACCTGAGCCGGCGTCTCTGGCTTGCGCGAGTGGTCCTCGCCGTCGTAGTGGTCGACCGCGCCCTTCACCACGACATCGTCACTGGCGGCGGCGGCCGCTGCGTTCTGTGCCATCGCGCTGTGTGCGCAAGCCAGGGCCAGTGTCAGCACCGCGAAGGCCACGGGAGTGACCGATCTCGGCGAAAGTCTGCGTTGTGTGATCTTCATGATGTTTCCCTTCGTTGACCCGATGTTCACGCCGCGCGCAGCGACCAACCCAACAGCAGCAAGCCGGCCGCAGCCACCCAGCTTCCCGCCACGCGCACCGCGATACGCGCCCAGGGCGCGCGTTGTGCCACCGCCAGCGCCGCGGCCAGCGCCACGGCCACGAACAAAGCCGACACGATGCCGGCCAGGCCCACCAGGCCGAGCTTCGCCCCGGCCATCGCCGTGCCGTTGAAATAGCCGTTGACCCCGCCGAGCAGCACGGCCAGGCCGACGGTCCAGTCCAGGCGCAGGCGCAGGTCGGCCGCCACCATCGCACCGAGCACCAGAAACGAGCCGATCGTCAATGCCGGAACCGACACCATCGTCGGCCAGGCCAGCCCGGCCAGGCCACCGGCCAGCCAGGCGGCGGACAGGACGAAGAGCGTGACGCGACCCGCGCGCGCACCGTTCAGCCCGACCAGCAACGCCAGCGTGAGCGCGGGCAGCAGGTCTTCAGGCGTCAGCACGAAGTGCGACAAGCCGTCGTAGAAGGGCCCGAGCCCGGTGTTGACGAGGTGTGCCTGCGCGGCCGCCGGCAGCAGCAGCCCCGCCGCGAGCAGCGTCACCCAGCGATGCATCGGGCGCTTCGTCATGCCAGGGCCCGCCACAGGAAGGCGGCACCGGCCGCCGCCACGCCCGCGCCCGCTGCGCGCAACGCCACCTGTCCCGCGCTCCAGCGCTGGATCACGCCGATGCCGATGCCGCAGGCATGCAACGCGCCCGTCGCGGCGACGAAGCCCAGGCTGTAGGCCAGACCGTTGGCGCCGGCCGGCAGCTCGGTGCCGTGGGCGTGGCCGTGGAAGATGGCGAAGAAGCCGACCACCCCCGCGGCGGCCCAGAGCGCCGGCCGCCAGGCGGTGACGATGGCCAGGCCGAGCACGAGTGCGGACAGCGCGATGCCGATTTCCGCACCGGGCAGCGACACCCCCATCAGCCCGAGCGCGCCGCCGAAGGCCATCACCAGCGGGAAGGTCAGCGGCAGCAGCCAGATGGCCGGCGCGCCGAGCTGGGCGCCCCACAGGCCCACCGCCACCATGGCCAGCACATGGTCCAGGCCGGACACCGGATGCTGCAGGCCGGCGAGCAAACCGTCGGCGCGGCCGGATTCGGCGTGCGCCCAGCCCAGCATCGGCCAGCAGGCGAGTGCTAACGCGGCCGTGACGCGGACGAGTCCATCCCTGGCCTGCGCCGCCATGAGGTGCGGCGAGCTCATCGCATCGCCCCCACCAGCACCAACGTGCGCTGGATGGTCCAGAACGCGCCCAGGGTGCCGACCACATAACCGGGCAGTCGTTGCATGGGCAGCGGCCAGCGCACCTCGAGCACGCGAAAGGCGCGCTCCAGCAGCACCACCAGCAGCACGAAGGCGAGCTGCCCGAGCTCGACGCCGATGTTGAAGAGCAGCAGCGCCAGCGGGATCTCGTCCGAAGGCAAGCCCATCGCCGACAGTCCGCTGGCAAAACCGAAGCCGTGCAGCAGGCCGAAGGCGAAGGCCACGACCCAGGGGTGGCGGATGGTGAAGCTGGTCTCGCCGCGCCAGGCGCGCACGATCTCCGGGCCGAGGAACAGGATGCTCAGCGCGATGGCCGCATTCAGCGGCAGCAGCGGTGCCGACGCATAACCCAGCGTGGCCAGCGCCAGCGTGATGCTGTGCGCGACGGTGAAGGCGGTCAGCGTCTTCACCAGCATCCAGCGGTCGGCGACGATCAGCATCAGGCCGAGCACGAAGAGCAGGTGGTCGGCGCCGAGCAGGATGTGCTGGAAGCCGAGCTGCACGTAGCCCAGCGCGCGCTCGGCCAGGCCGGTGTCGCCGCCGAAGGTGACCGACGCCGAGGTCGGGCGCAGCAGGTGGCTTTCGAGGCGGCCGTCGGCGTGGTTCACGCGCACCAGCACGTCGGTGATGGTCGACTCCAGCCCGGCGATGGCGAGAGTCTTGCCGGCGATGCCGCCCGGACACGACAACTGGCCGCGCACGACCACGGCACCCGGCGAGAGTTGCTGCGCGCCGGGCACGACGAGCCTGCATTGCGGCGGCACGACCGGCGCGATCTGCAGTTCGACCTCGCCGCCGCTGGGCTTCTTCCACAGGAAGTTGTAGGTTTCCTCTGCGGTCTGCGTGAGTTCCAGAAAACCGGGGCGCACCTCGTGCGCGATGGCCACGCTGCAACAGCACAGCGCGAAGGCGGCTGCGAGAGCCTGCACGAAACGCCGCGTCACGGCGCACCTCGGGCTTCGGCCGTCGCAGCCGGCACGGCCGGCATGTCGATGCTGACCGGGTATTTGGCCAGCAAGCGCTCGTACAGCGCCTGCAACGCGGCCTTGCGCCGCTCGGCCAGCAGCTCGCGTTCGACCAGCGGCCGCACCGTGGCCAGGTCGGCCGCTGCACCGGCGGTGCGATCGCGCACCAGCACCAGGTGCAGGCCGAAGCTCGATCCGACGGGGCCGCTCCACTGCCCCGGCGAAAGCTTCATCAGCGCGTCGGCGAAGTCCTGCCCGAAGGTGCTTGCGACATCGCGCAACGGCTGCAGTGGCGTTTCGTCCGGCAGCATCGAGGCGTCGCCCAGGTCCTCGGTGGCCACCTCGGGCCCGGCCGCGCGCAGCCTCGCGAGCAGCTTCGTGGCATCGACCGCGGCGTTCGCGCCCCGACGCTCGGGCCGCAGCAGCACCTGGCGGAACGAGAGCTGCGGCTCGATGCGGAAGCTGTCGGGATGCTTGTCGAGCCAGGCCTGCAGCTCGGCGTCGGTGGGCGGCGCGGCAGCGGCATCGTCGACGAGCAGGAATTCGAGCTTCTGGCGCAGCCGACGCTTGATGACGATGTCGTCGCGCTCCAGGCCCATGGCCATCGCCTCGCGCGCGGCGATCTCTTCCTTCACGTGCTCGTCGATCAGACCCTTCAGCTCGAGTTCGTTCGGCGGGCGGCGCCAGGTGCGCTGGAAGCCGGCGGCCAGGTAGTCGACGACGCCGGGCGTGACGACGATGCGGGTCGATCCAGCAGGGCCACCGCCACCCTGCCACGCCGACCACAGGAACAGCAGCGCGCCGAGCAGCAGGAAGTGAACCAGCGGTTCGCGGATGATTCGCTTGAGCATCAGTGGTCGTCAGGCGCGCACCGTCAACTTGACCTTGGCCGGCGCATCAGAACTTGTAGACCATCTTCAGCCAGAGGTAGTCGCCGTTCAGGCGGTTCTGGGTGTCGAGCTCGGCAAGCCACTTGAATTCGAAGATCAGCTTCTGCTGGCCGATCGGCTGGATATAGCCCAGCACCGGGCCGATGCCGGCGGTGCGTCCCTTGAAGCAACCGAGCGAGGCGCCGGCTCCGCTGTCGCAAGTGACCTGCTCGAAGTACCAGGCCTCGGCGCCGATGTTTGCGAATCCCGAGCCGAGCGGGAAGAGCTGCTGCACCGACGCGTCGAGGTGAAGGACATTGCCGCTGCGATAGTCCGTGTCGGCGTTCTCGGTGTTCATCGCGTAGCCGAGGTGGACGGCCGCGTTGAGTCCCGACTTGGCGTTGCTGTAAGCCGCTCCGACGATCGGATCGACGGTCCAGTAGTTCAGTCCGGGGTTACCGAGCCGTCCCAACTGGTAGCTCCCCGTCGGCGCGTACACCGGCATCAGGAAGTCGTATTGCCAGTCACCGGACTTCCAGGCCAGCATCACCGGCACCAGCGTCAGGTCGCCGAAGCCGGACACCTGGCTGTTGATCCCGATGCCGCCCAGTGCCTCGGAATTCGCCGAGATGTCCAGCGAGGTGTACGGCAGGAATGCTGCGACCGCGACGTGCGCGCCACCCAGCACCGTCGGCTCGAAGCCGTAGCCGCCGCCGAGCACGAGGGTGTTCGCCTCGACGTTCATATTGGCAACGATGCCGGCGGCCGTGGGGACGCGGGCCGAGGCGTCGCCGCGGTAGTTCAGGAACATCGGCTTGAAGAAGAACCCGGGCGCGGTCGGCGGCAGGTCCACGAGCGTGGCATTGCCGCCGGGCAGGATGTGCGAGGTACCGCCTTCGCCGGCCCATGCCGGGGCGCTCGCGGCGCAGGCCAGGCACAGGGCCAGCGCGGCTCGCCACGCGACCGCGGCCGAGTTGGTCAACTTTGACAAGTCTGTCTCCTTTGAGTCTGGGCGACGCTGGCGGGAGTGTGGCAACGCCTGCTTCGAGTTCGAGATCGCCCGCGTTGCTGGGCTAGAGCGAGGGCAGCAGCAACGCGAAACCCGCGCGCAAGGTGACCTTCGGGGTGCCTGTGCGGTCCTGGAAGTCGTAGTCGAGCTCGACATTCGGCCGCCACTTCTGGCCCCACAGGCTGACGACCTGGCCGTAGTTCACGCCGAGCATGAGCGAAGCCCAGCGTGACTTCGTCGTGTCGTACACGAAGGCACTGTTGCCCAGCGACAGCGAGCGGCCGCCGCCAAGCTGGTAACTGAAGATCGGCTGCAGGTTGACGACGCCGACATCGGGTGCGCTGTCATCCCCGGCAAACGAGAAAAAGGTCTGCGCGAACAGGCCGAAGTTGATGCCCTTGTTCGACGAATTGACGAAACCCAGGGCCGGGCCGACCGACCACTTTTCGGAGCTCAGGCCATCGTGGCCCGTCGGCACCGAACCCGAAATGCCGGCGCCCCAGCGGCCCCACGGTGCGCCGAAGACGGTGAGGTTGAAGACCTGGGTGTCGCCGAGCCCGCTCAGGCCCGCAGGTGACGAAGTGACGTAAGGCAGCGTGACGCGAAAGATATTCGGCAGGCCGAACATCTCGAACGGCATCGCGGCGCGAAAGACGAGCTGGTTGGAGGAATCGTCGGTGCCGTGGTAGCTGGGCGTGACCCAGTCGTAGAACTGGAACGACATCAGCGACGCGGTGGGGTCGGTGGCCTGCACCGACAGGTCGTCGCTGCTGGGCGGTGGCGCTTGCGCCAGCGCTGCCGAGGCGCCGAGCCAGCAGCCACAAGCCAGCAGCCGCTTCATCGCAGCGGTGCCACCACCACGTACTGCACGCTCGTGCCGACGTACTGCGGCTGGTACCAGGTGGGACCGCACTGCTGGTACATCACGTTGCCCACCATCACCGGCACGCAGCCGCTGGGCGGCAGCGACGGGGTCATCGAGCCGATCACCGCGGCCGTGACGGCGACGGTCGCGACGGCGGCCACCGGGTGGAAGCCGCGGTCGACGTCGACATCCACGTCCACATGCCGATTGGCGTTGACATTGACGTTGGTGTTCTTGTTGCTGTTGACGTTGACGTTGGTATTACGGTTGTTGTTGACGTTGGTGTTCTTGTTGACCGAGGTGCGGGTGTTGTTCTTCACCGTGCGATTCTTGTCGGCCGCCGCGTTGAGTGAAAAGCCCAGCAGCAGGACGGCGGCCAGTGCGAGCGCCAGCAAGCGGCCGAATGCGCCCGCGCTGCGTTGCGGTAGCGTGTCTTGGGCGATTGAATGTGTCATGTTATTGCTCCTCACTTGGCGGCCATCACGGGCTTCAGCTCGATGCGATGCACGCCCTTGGCCGGCACATAGGTGAAGGCCGATGCCGGGGGGCTGGCCTTCAGGTCCCACTTCAGCGTCGCCGCGTACTGCGGCTGGGCCGGATCGTCGGTGGTGGTGATCACCACCTTGAGCGGCAGCGCGCGTGCGCCGCGCTCGACCCACACCTGCCAGTCCACCCCCGGCTGGCGCAGCGCAAAGTGGTCGGCTTCGACGCCGCCGATGCGCGCCGGGCCCACGAGCAGCGCCGAGCTCACATCGTCCAGACCGCCCTTCGGCGTGCCCCACAGGAACAGATCGGCCAGCGGTATCTCGAGCTCGTAGCGCTCGGCGACAGCGGTCATCGCCTCGCCTATGGTGCCGGGCAGCGGCACGCTGGCGTAGTAGCCGTTGCGCGGGGCGGCCTGGGTCAGTGTCTTGCCGTCGAAATAGTAGTCGCGCTGCTTGCGGTCCGAACGCACCGTCGCACGCAGCTTGTCCGGGCTGCTGACTTGGTACTCGACCGTGCTGGCGAACTGCAGTTTCTGCCCGCTCAGCAGCACCTCGTCGGTCACGGCGTCGGCCTTGACCGCGAAGTGCTTCTGGGCGCGCAGGAAGCTGCCCACGTCTTCCAGCCGCTTCATCACGGCAGCGTCGCGCACCGGAGCCTCGGACGCGGTGACCTGGGCTTGCGCAAGAGGTGCCGCGAAAAGCGCCGCGGCGGCAAGAAGACTGCCGAACGAAAGTGGCCGCAGGACTGACGATGCGGTGGTTTGGATCGACACAGGATCCTCCTTGGTTGTTGTGGGGTCGCTCGCGAGCCGGCGGATTCTGTCGCCTGCGTGGATTGATGTCCAATACATAGGACGTCGATTCTTGATACGCTTTTCGAATGCACCTGACCCTGAAGCTCATCGAACAGGCCACCGTGCTTGGCGAGACGGGCAATTTCGCCAAGGCGGCCGAACAGCTCGGCATCAGCCAGCCCACGCTGTCGCGCAATATCGCCGCGCTGGAGGAAGACATCGGCCTGCGCCTGTTCGACCGCGGCCGCAATGGCGCCGTGCTGACCGTCTTCGGCCGCGTACTGGCGGAGCGCGGGGCACGCGTGCTCGGCGAGGCGGAGGCCTTGCGCGCCGAACTCCTGGCCGTGGCCGGGCTGGACACGGGACGGCTGGAGATCGCCGCCGGCCCCTACGCGACCGAGGACCCGGTGGCCCAGGCCGTGGCCCGGCTCGTGCAGGAGCGGCCGGGCCTGCGCGTCCGGGTGCACCTGGTCGACCCGAACGAGGTGCTGGGTGCGGTACTCGCCGGGAACCACGAATTGGGGTTCGGGGGCCGCGAGCACCTGCAGCCGAACGATCAGCTGACGCTGGAACTGCTGAAACCCAGGCGGCTGATGCTGGCCTGCCGCCCGACACACCCGCTGCTGCGGCTGCGGCCGTCGATGGCGCAGGTGCTGGGCTTTCCGCTCGTCGGCTCGCTGCTGAAAGGGTCGACAGCCGCCGTGGCGGCTACCGGCGACGCGGCAGGCGCCATGGATGCCGCGCGGCGCGGCTTTTCACCGGCGATCGAGGTCAATTCGTTCGATGCCGCCCGGCGCATCGCGCGCAGCAGCGATGCCTTGTTTCCCGCCACCCCGACGATGCTCGCCGCCGACCTCGCTGTCGGACAGCTGGCCACACTGGACTTCGACGCGCCGGTCCTGCGCTTCCGCCCCGCCGTCGTTCGATGGCGCGACCGGACGCTGTCGCCGGCGGCACACCGGTTCCTGCAGCTCGTTCGGGCGATGGAGGCCGAGCTGCCCGAGGACGATCTGACCGCCGCCCAGGCGGCCGCGGGGCTCAGCGCGGCCAACCTGGCGCCAAGCGCCTGACGAGCGCACGCTCGATTTCCAGCTCGCGTGCAATCTGAGCGCCGAACGACGCGGCGTCAGCGAAGTCCGGCACGCCGGCCAGCGACTCCAGCGTCTGGTGCAAGGCCGGCAAGGCCATGACGCGGCGCAGCGCCTCACCCAGCGGGGCGATGACCTGTTCCGACGTCGGCCGCGGCGCGGCAATGCCGACCCAGGGCTCGATGACCAAGTCCGGCACGCCCGACTCGCCAGCGCTGACCACGGTCGGCAGTGCGGGCACGCGCTGCCGGCTCGTGACCGCCAGCGCGCGCAGGCGACCGCTGCGCAGCAGCGGCAACGCCGTGCCGACAGGTCCGACATTGAAGTCCACTTCGCCCGCCGCCAGCGCGAGATCGGCTTCGAGCGCCCCCTTGTAGGGCACGTGAACGGCATCGAAGCGGCCAGCGATCGCGGCGAGCCGCAGCACGGCGACATGGGCCGGTGATCCGATACCTCCCGATGCGTAGGTCAATGCGCCGGCACGGTCCTGCACCGCGCCGATCAGCTCGCGCAGGTTGCGGTACGGGGCATCACCGCGAACGGTCACCACCAGGGACGAACGTAACAACCTGGCGATCGGTCGCAGCGCGGTCAGCGCACCGTCTTGCTCGTGCATCGCCTGCAGAGTCACAAAGCCTGAATGGATGCACGCCAGTGTGTGCCCGTCTGGACGCGACTGCGCCACCGCCCGCGCGGCGATCAAGCCGCCGGCGCCGGCACGGTTGTCAACCAGGAAGCGCCGGCCCAAGGCTTCGCCCAGGGAGTCGGCCAGCGCGCGAACGAATGCGTCCAGCGCACCACCGGGTGGGGCGGGCACGACGATCGTCACCATGCCGGTCGGCCACGTCGTGCTGGCCCGGGCCGCGGCCAGCGGGCACAAACCAGCGGCCAGCCAAGCGAGCGTTGAGCGGCGAGTCAGCAGCGACGGCATGTCATCGGGACGAATCCGAGAGACCTAGGCGAAGCCCGCAACCCTCCGCACGAACCCGCGATGACACGCCGCTTCTGGCGCGATCGGACGAAAAAGGGCCCCAACCGAGAGTGGTTGGGGCTTCGGGACTGGTGGAACCGGGGGGAATCGAACCCCCGTCCGCAAGCCATCACCGGACGGTTCTACATGCGTAGCTGACTGATTTGTGTTTGAGGGTCCTGGTCGCGCAGCAGCAC
>Ga0079037_100002341_pt1 | contig 10353 bp, 10 predicted proteins | sample Mud3Dept4metaG_FD_71479 | JGI IMG/M metagenome (GOLD analysis project Ga0079037, IMG submission 71479) | Freshwater wetland microbial communities from Ohio, USA, analyzing the effect of biotic and abiotic controls - Mud 3 Core 4 Depth 4 metaG | ecosystem: Environmental > Aquatic > Freshwater >... | reverse complement strand
CATCGTGGTGGACACCTTTGCCAAAGCCGTCCAGAGCGGGGACGCGAAGAAATCCATCGAGTGGGGCGCGGACCAGTTGAAGCGCATCTACGGCATCAAATAACCCATTCAGGGGGGCGGAAAAAGAATTCATTCCCGCCCCCCTGAACTGCGGGGTTTGGTCGTTTGCAAGGAAGAAGAGGCAGCCGCTCTTCCGGGCTGCCTCCTTCGGAGGTTGATTTGAAAGGACGCGGAAGCGCTTCTTCCCCCGTGGGGACCATCCCTTCATCGAAATCCTCTTTTTTGAGAAACCTGCTGGAACGCGAGCGCAGCCTGGGCATCCTGCTCATGCTTCCCGGCGCGTGTCTGTTGATCCTGTTCATGGCCTACCCCTTTTTCCTGGGGATCTGGCTCTCCCTTTCCGACAGTGTGATCGGAACAATGGGCAGCTTCATCGGCCTGCGAAATTTTTCCGACCTGTTAACGGACTCCATCTTTCATCAAACCGCTCGTAACACTTTCATCTATGCCCTGGTGACGGTCCCCTTCAAGGCGATCCTGGGGTTGGGATTGGCCTTGGTTTTGAACAATCGCATGCGCTTCAGCAATCCCGTCCGGGCCTCGGTCATGATGCCCTGGATTGTCCCCACTGCCTTGAGTTCTCTCGGCTGGTTTATGATCTTCGACCCGGTCTTCAGCCCGATCAGCTGGCTGCTGAAGAATCTCGGGGTCATTAAGACCAACGTCAATTTCCTGGGCGCCCCGAACCTGGCCATTGCTTCCGTCTGCCTGGCCAATATCTGGCGGGGGATTCCCTTCTTTGGAATCATCATTTTGGCCGGGCTACAGGCCGTCCCCCAGGAACTGCATGAAGCCGCCGCGATCGACGGGGCCAACGTCTGGCACCGCTTCCGCCATGTAACCATCCCGGCCATCAAAGGGGTTGTACTGATCGCCTCGCTTCTTTCCATCATCTGGACTTTCGCCGATTTCCAGTTGATCTACATCCTGACCAAAGGAGGCCCCGCCAACCAGACCCATATCTTCGGGACCTATGCCTACCAGATCGGTTTGAACGCCACCGAGATCGGCATGGGAGCGGCGATTGCTCTGTACATGTTCCCGATCCTGACTTTCTTTGCCATTCTGTTGCTCATTTACTTGCGGAGGGAACAATAACGATGGTTGGGAGTAACGTCTTTCGCGCCCGTTTCTTCAGCCTTTACCTGCCTCTGGGTATTTATGTCCTTTTTCTCCTCTTTCCATTCTACTGGATGTTGATCGTATCCGTGAAGCCCACCAACGACCTCTTCGACATGAAGTTCAACCCTTTCTGGATTCAAAATTTCACCCTGGAAAATTATTTATATCTCTTCCAGAATACGGATTTCCCCGAATGGCTGAAAAATACCCTCATCGTCTCCGTAGTCTCCACATCCTTGTCCCTGGTGTGCGCCACCTTTATCGGGTATGCCCTGGCGCGGTTACGGTTTCCGGGAAGCAATTTTTTGGGCGTGGGAATCTTCCTGGCTTATCTGGTCCCTCCCACCCTTTTATTCCTTCCGCTGGCTCAGGTCATTGCCTTTTTTGATCTGTACAACACCTATTGGGCCTTGATTCTCACCTACCCCACCCAGCTCATTCCCTTCTCCTCCTGGCTGCTGATGGGATATTTCCGGACGATCCCCAAAGAAATCGAAGAAAGCGCCATGGCCGACGGGTGCACCCGTATCCAGATCCTCGTGCGGATCGTTTTGCCCCTGTCGGTCCCTGGTCTCCTATCGGCGGGAATCTTCTGCTTCACCCTTTGCTGGAACGAATTCCTCTACGCCCTGATCTTCATGTCTTCGGGTCCGATGAAAACCATTCCCGTGGGAACGGTCAGCGATCTCATCAAGGCGGATACTTTGTTCTGGGGATCGCTCATGGCCTCCGCCGTCCTGGGGTCTTTCCCGATCGCTTTTATCTATTCTTTCTTTGTCAAATATTACGTATCCGGGCTGACCGCGGGAGCGGTGAAAGGTTAGGAATTCAAGGCTCGGGGGGAGAGAGACGGCCCTGTGCGCGCTGGATTCAGGGGCTTTTCGGTTCCTCTCAGACAACCTTGCCTATCTTCATGTAGGGGCGATTCATGAATCGCCCCTACAAACCCTTCGGGGGAAGAAAAGAAGCCCGCAAGAATGTGAATAGGACCGGAAGGAAAAACCCATGCAAGCCAAGCCGAGGAAACGAAGAAATATTTTACGGGAGCTTCTGAAAGTCGGCAAGCCAACGCTGGGAACCCATGTCCATGTAACCTGGCCTGGAATGGTCGAGGTGATCGGGTACAGCGGGGGAATGGATTATATCGAGTTTTCGGGGGAATATGCTCCTTACGATCTCTACGCCCTGGAGAATTTCGGGCGGGCCATCGACCTTTTTCCCCACATGTCCTCGATGATCAAAATTGACCAGGAACCCCGCACCTACCTTGCCGGGCGGGCCATCGGGTCGGGAATCCAGAACCTTCTCTTTGCCGACATCCGTTCGGTGGAAGACACCCGGGAGGCGGTGGCCGCAGCAAGAGCGGAAACGCCCAGGACAAAAGGTTATGTGGGCGCGGCCATGCGCCGGGATACGGGGTATCTCTTAACGTGCGGGTCGGACATTTATGTGGACCAGCTTGAAGATGGCGTAGTCGCCCTCATGATCGAAAAGGATTCGGCAGTGGAAAATCTGGAAGCCGTTCTTTCAGTCCCCGGCGTCGATATGATCCAGTTCGGCCCGGCCGATTATTCCATGTCGATCGGCATTCCGGGACAATGGAATCATCCGCGGATCAGGGAGGCGGAAAAGTTTGTAATTGAGACCGCCCTGAAAATGGGCGTGGCCCCCCGGGTGGAGCTGGGAGACATGCGGGACGCCGACCGGTACATAAAAATGGGGGTCAAGCACTTCTGCGTGGGGTGGGACATCGATATCATTCATAAATACTGTAAGGACCAGGGGGCGGTTTTTGCCGGGATTTTTGGAAAAGCGCGCGCTCAAGGGAGGGACCGGGCAGTATCCCCAAAAACATCCTTGGGATATGCGGCGGCCCAAAAGAGAAAGAAGTAAGTCCTTTCAGCTCGAACTCTGTAAGCCGGGGGCTCCGATTGTCTGATTTTCCTCTTGCCTTGTTTTGTGAAAAATGCTTTAATGATGCGGGGTTAAAAAGGTCCCTGCGGGAATGAGTTTAATTGTGTGATTCGCCCGGAATTTTTCTCTATGTTTTGAGCAGGATGAATTCTCTCTTTTTTTAAAGAATTTTTTAAGGGGTGCGGATATGGCAAAAGTTGTGATGGAAAAGCTGAACAAGCACTTTGGCGAAGTTAAAGCGGTGAAGGACTTCGACTTGGATATCCCGGACAAGGAGTTCGTAGTCCTGGTCGGTCCCAGCGGCTGCGGCAAAACCACCACCCTTCGCATGGTGGCGGGCCTGGAGGATATCACCTCCGGAGAAATCTTCATCGACGACAAAGTGGTCAACAACCTGCCGCCCAAGGACCGGGACATTGCCATGGTCTTCCAGAACTATGCTTTGTACCCGCACATGACCGTCTACCAGAACATGGCTTTCGGCTTGACCCTGCGGAAGTTCCCCAAGACCGAGATCGAGCAACGGGTGAAGGACGCGGCGGAAGTCCTGAACATCAAGGAGCTCCTCGACCGCAAGCCCAAGGCCCTTTCCGGCGGGCAGCGCCAGCGGGTCGCCGTGGGCCGGGCCATCGTGCGCAAACCCAAGGTCTTCCTCTTCGACGAGCCCCTCTCCAATCTGGACGCCAAGCTGCGGGTACAGATGCGGGTGGAGCTGAAGAAGCTCCATGATCGCCTCCAGACAACCATCATCTACGTGACCCATGACCAGGTGGAAGCCATGACCATGGGGGACCGGATCGTGGTGATGAAGGACGGGCTGAAGCAGCAGGTCGGCCCGCCCCTTGAGCTCTACTTCCATCCGGCCAACAAATTCGTGGCCGGATTCATCGGCAGCCCGGCCATGAACTTTATCGAAGGGGATTTGCTTTCCGAAGGCGGGGCGCATTATTTCCAGGGCCCGGGGATGAAATTGAAGATCCCCCAGGAAAAGGCGAGCAAGCTGAAGGATTACTCCGAAAAGCGGATCATCTTCGGCGTCCGTCCGGAAGACCTGCCGGAAGCCCCCTGCGCGGCGCCCGGGGAGACCTTTACGGTGATGGTGGAAGTCATGGAGCCCCTGGGGAGCGAGGTGTACCTGGATGTCAAGGCCGAGGATCATTCCCTCATCGCCCGGGCCGAACCCCAAACCCAGGCCAAGCCCCACAGCAGTCTTTGCCTCAGGCCCAAGATGGAAAATATCCATTTCTTCAGCGTCCGGGACGAAAAAACCCTGGTGTAGAAGGTGGAAGGTGAAAGGCGAGGGTTAACTTTCTGGGGATGAGGAGCAGGTGGGTAACGGATTTTATCGCTCAACCTTTGCGACTCATCGCTCATACCCTTCAACCGAAAACTCCTTTGCATCCCCATTTCCCCAAATATGTTCCCCATTCCTTTCCGGAACAAATTATGCCAATGAGGAGGGCTGGTCCATGAAAAAAGCAGGAATGTCGATTCTTATCCTTCTGGGAGCCTTGATTCTTCCGGCAGTCACCGGGGGGTTGGCACAAGCGAAGTATCCCGAAAAGACGGTTGAAATGATCGTCTCCTACCCGGCCGGAGGAGGCCAGGACGTCTGCTTCCGAATCCTGGCCAAACACGCCGAAAAATTCATGGGGCAGAAAATCGTGGTCCTCAATAAGGTAGGCGGAGGAGGAGTGATCGGGAACACCGAAATTGCCCGGTCGAAGCCCGACGGCTACACCCTGGGGTCCATCGGGACCCACACCGTGACCGATGATTACACCCTCAAAAACCTCCCTTTTACCCATAAGAGCTTCGTCCCCGTGGTTCAAGTGGCGGCGGACCCCCATGTGCTGGTCATTAAGAACGCCCTGAAGATGGAATTCAAACAGTTTATCGAACATGTGAAGAAAAACCCCTTGAAGGTTTCCATGTCCATGGGGGGCACCTGGAACAGCCACGATTTCTTCCGGGCCAAGCTGGAGAAAGCCGCCGGGGTCAAGTTCTTACGCACCCCCTACCAGGGAGGGGCTCCCGCGGTGCAGGCCGTTGCGGGGGGGCACATCGATTCGTCCACTCCTTTTGTCTCGGAAGCGCTTCCCACGGTAGAGGGTAAGCTGGTCACCCCGATTGCCGTATCCGACCAGCAGCGGGCTCCGCAGCTTCCCGATGTTCCTTCCATCAAGGAGTTGGGATATGAAGCGGCGGTCCAGCTCATGTGGCGGGGGGTATCGGTGCCCCCGGGGACCCCTCAGGAGATCATCAATTATTTGGAAGGGGTTTTCACCAAGGCCTACAACGACCCCGAATTCCAGAAGGACTTCAAAAAAGCCGGGGGATTCCCTTTCTACAGGAATCACAAGGATTTTTTGAAATATGTCAAGGAAGACTCGGAGCGCTATGGAAGTCTTGCCAAGGAACTGGGAATCGAACCGAAATAATAAGCCGGACCGGGGCAATTCCTGAGTTACCCCGACGAGATCGATTTGCCGGACCAATCCTGGGGCGGGTGTGAAAACCCGCCCTTATTTCTTGTCTGGGCCGAATAAAAGGAAAACAGGTATGAATCAGCTTATCATGAAAGGTTCCCTGCTGATCGACGGGACCGGGCGTCCGCCGGTGGAAAAAGGAATGATCAAAATTGACGGGGATCGTATCGCAGCCGTGGGTCCGGAGAAAGAGGTCGGGATGACGGCCGGTATTCCGGTGATCGACTGCGGGGACCAGGTTCTGATTCCCGGGCTGATTGACTGCCACTGCCACGTTTCCATGGACCCCACCCAGGAAAACTGGCCGGCACGGCTGAACGACAGCGATGTGGAACAAACCCTTCGGGCCGTAAATAACCTGGCGGCGGACCTGCGGGCCGGAATCACGACGGCCCGGTCCCTGGGCGACCGAAATTTCCTGGATGTGGCCTGCAAGAGGGCCGTCGAGTCGGGGAAGCTCCTGGGGCCGAGGCTGGTGGTAGCGACCCGGGGAATTCGAGCCACCCACGGCCACGGGATGGTGGGGTACCCTTTTGACGGCGCGGACTCCGTACGGCGGGCGGTAAGGGAAAATATCAAGGCCGGGGCCGACCTGATCAAGCTTTTCATCACCGGGACGGTCCGGTCCGGTGCGGAACTGCCCTGCTTCCCGTCGGCGGAGGAGGTCTCGGTGGGCATCGAGGAAGCCCACCGCGCGGGCCTGCGGACCGCGGCCCACTGCATCGGGGGCCCGGGCTTTGAAATCTGCCTCGCGGCCGGCCTGGATTGTTTCGAGCACGGCTATTTCCTCACCGACCGGCAGATTGAACTCCTGCTCAAGTCGGGCCGCTGGCTGGACTTGACCCCCAGCCCGTTCTTTACCGAGGAGAGAATTCGGACTTTGCCCCTGGAGATCGCCGATGCTTTCCGAAAAGACCGGGACGAAGTGGGCAGGAGGATGGAAGTCATTATCCGCAGCGGAGTGAAATTCGCGGCGGGAACCGACGGCATGCACGGCGAGCTGGCCCAGGAAGCGGAGTACCTTGTCCGGTTCGGAGCCCCCGAAAGCCAGGCCTTGGCAGCGGTGACGCGAAACGCAGCAGCAGTCCTGGGCCTGGAAGAGACCGTGGGAACCCTGGAGCCCGGTAAATCCGCGGATATCGTTGGGGTGGGGGGAAACCCATTAAAAGACATCCGGGCCCTGAAACAAGTCAAAACCGTGATTTCCCGCGGGAAACTTTTCTTCCCCCAGCCGTGAGGATGAGGTAAAAATCGGATGAGGTCTTATGAGCAGGTTTACAGCCTCTTCTGGGTCTTCCTTTCCATTGGGATTTGCGTCGAATCCATCCGGCTTCAAATCTGGGATGCATCTTCGGGTCCCGTGGCCGGATTCATCCCTTTTTTAGCCGGGCTCCTCATCGGAATATGCGGGCTTTTGATGCTCATCTCCGGATGGTCCCGCAAGACCGGCAAAGAGAAGCGAGAGCAATTCTGGCCGGAAGGGAAGGCAACCAGGCGAATCGGATTCGTCCTGGCGGGCCTGTGCGCCATGGCTTTTTTCATGCCGATCCTGGGTTTCTTGATCACCTCCGTCCTCATGACCGCCTTCATGCTCCGGATCATTGAGCCCCAGAAGTGGACCGCTGTCATACTGACCTCCCTGAGCTGTTGTCTCCTCGTTTATTGGCTCTTCAATCGTTTCCTTGAAGTCAGCCTGCCCAAAGGATTTCTGGGTATTTGAGGTATGGAAATCCTACATCATATGCAGCTGGGATTTTCGGTCGCCCTCACCCCGGGAAATCTGTTCTACTGCCTGGCGGGATGCCTGGTGGGAACTCTGATCGGGGTTCTTCCGGGGATCGGTCCCCTAGCGACGCTGTCGATGTTGCTTCCGGTCACCTATAAGCTCGACCCTACGGCTTCGATCATCATGCTATCGGGGATTTTTTACGGCTCCATGTACGGAGGATCCACCACTTCGATTCTGGTCAACATTCCCGGGGAAGCGGCCTCCGTGGTTACCTGCCTGGATGGGTACCAGATGGCCAGGCAGGGAAGGGCGGGGAAGGCGCTGGGGATTGCGGCCATCGGGTCCTTCGCGGCGGGCACCATCAGCGCGGTGGGATTGAATCTTCTTTCTCCGGTCCTGGTCGTAGCCGCCCTTCAATTCGGCCCCCCGGAATACTTCGCCATCATGGCCCTGGGGTTTGTGGCCACCATGTTCATGGTGGGCGGGTCGGCGGTAAAAGCCCTGACCATGATCGCCCTTGGTTTGTTCGTCTCCTGCATCGGGCTGGACTTCGTGTATGGAACGCAAAGATTCACCTTCGGGTTCGTGAACCTGACGAACGGAGCCGACCTGGTGGCCGTCGTCATGGGGATGTTCGGAGTTTCGGAGATATTCCTGAACATGGAGGAAATGGGCCGGCGGGAGATTTTCACCACCAAAGTCAAAGGGATCTGGCCCGACCGAAAAGACCTGCGCGATTCCGCCCTGCCGATTCTGCGCGGGAGTCTCATGGGTTTTGTATTGGGGCTTCTTCCCGGCGCCGGGAATGTGACCGCCTCTTTTATATCTTATGGAATGGAGCGGAGGCTTTCCCGCTATCCCGAGAAGTTTGGGACCGGGGTGATTGAGGGCGTGGCCGGCCCCGAGTCGGCGAACAACGCGGCGGTCGGAGGGGCCATGATTCCCCTTCTATCCCTGGGCCTCCCCTGCAACCCGGTCACCGCCCTGCTCATGGGGGCCCTGATCATTCACGGGGTTCAGCCGGGGCCCATGTTGATCAGCCGGCACCCGGAAATCTACTGGGGAGTGATCGCCAGTTTTTACGTGGGCAACGTCATGCTGCTGATCCTGAACATGCCCCTGATCGGGATTTGGGTCCAATTGCTGAGGATTCCCTACCGGACCCTTTTCCCGTTGATCCTCCTGCTGTGTGTGGTGGGGACGTACTCGACCAATTTGAATATCTTTGACGTCTGGGTCATGATCGGGTTTGGCCTTTTGGGTTATTTACTGCGAAAAAGGGACTATGAGCTGGCTCCCTTCATCTTGGCCCTGGTCCTTGGGCCGCTCTTTGAACAGTCTTTGCGTCAAGCCCTGATCCTGTCAGCCAAGGACCCGATGATCTTCGTCGACCGGCCTATCGCCCTCGTCCTCCTCGCCCTTTCGGTCGTTTTGCTGATCTATTTCATCTGGAATCGACTGAAGAAGACAACCCGGTAGGGTTTCGATTTTCTTCATGAGATGGGGCGGCCCTTGAACCCCGGCAAATTGCGGATATCATGGGAGTGGATGGAAATCCCCCCTCCCTCCCCTTTTGCATAGTCGGGAATGCTTTCAACGGACAAGCTTTAAGGACCGCAGCCTCTAGGAAATTTTCAAACCGTAAAGTTGGATCGCGTTCTCGCGCATGATCTTTTGTCGGTCTTTCGCTTTGATCCCGGAAAGCTGAGAAACCGTCTGCACCGGATTCAGGTCCCCCATATCGTAAGGATAGTCGGTGCCCAAAAGGACATGGTCGCTGCCGGCAAAAGAGATCAAGTAGCGGAGCGCCTGGGGATTATGGGTGATGATGTCAAAGTAGAAATTCTGGAAAAAGGCCATGGGCGATTGCTGGACTTTGTCCTTGCACTCCGGCCGGACCTTGTACCCATGTTCCCATCTCCCAATGATGTAGGGGAATTGCCCCCCTGCGTGGGCCAGGATGATTTTCAATCGGGGGTATTTCTCCAGGACCCCGCCGAAGATCAAGTTGGCCGCGGCGATGGTTGTGTCCAGCGGATTGCCGATGAGATTGTTCAGATAATATTCCAGGAGGCGGTCCAAGCCGGCCACGTGGTGAGGGTGGATGAAAATGGGCATGCCCAGGTCTTGGAGGGCCTCATACACGGGGAAGAAGGCTTCATCATCTAATTCCCGCTTTGCTACGTGGGAGCCGATTTCCACGCCCCGCAAACCCAGTTCCTTTGCCGCCCTTTTCAGTTCATTCAGCGCTTCTCCGGGAACCTGCAGGGGAAGCGTGGCCATGGCGGCGAAGCGGTCCGGATATTTTTTAACCATTCCCGCGAGCTGGTCATTCTGGAACCGGGCAAGTTCAACGGCCAGATCGTCCTCGACCTCGTAGAAAAATGCGAAGGGGGTGGAGGAGAGCACGGAAAACCCGATTCTCGCCTCATCCATGTCCCGAATCTTTTTCTGAGGGTCTCTCAAGGCGTCGCGAATGCCCGCGACGATCCCCCGGTTGAGTTCCGCGGAACGGCGGCCGGTAGCCGAAACAACAAAGCGTTCGAAGATTTCCTCCTCCATGTACCGTTTCTTCAGAATCTCAAAGGTACCCGCAAACTCCACATGGGTATGAATGTCGATGGCTTTGGGTTTCATCAATCTCTCCTCTCCTCCCGGTTCAATTTTATCTTTCCAACCCTCCTCATATCACGGTCACCAATCCGGAAAGTTTTTCCGGAACACCTCGGGCCGGCGCCAGTCCCGGAGGATACCCGGCTTCGTCCTCCAGGGCATGGGCGGCCCGGATAGGTCTCCGGAAAGCATATGAACTTGGCGCCCTGCTTGGCCGCCTCAGCCACATACTGCCATGCCCCTTCGACATTCCGTACTTGCTCCTCCGGCTCCAGAAAGGTTTTGGTTTGAACAGCAGCCACTCTTACGTTCATGGTCACCCCCGCTTGGATCCTCTCCCCCATTATCCATTTTCCCGTGGCAACGACTCCTGCTGGCGGGCGCATTCAGGATAACATCCTCCTGCGCCCTTAAGCAAGGTGAAGC
>Ga0079037_100002339_pt1 | contig 10356 bp, 10 predicted proteins | sample Mud3Dept4metaG_FD_71479 | JGI IMG/M metagenome (GOLD analysis project Ga0079037, IMG submission 71479) | Freshwater wetland microbial communities from Ohio, USA, analyzing the effect of biotic and abiotic controls - Mud 3 Core 4 Depth 4 metaG | ecosystem: Environmental > Aquatic > Freshwater >... | reverse complement strand
CCCCATCCAGGCGGTGGGCCCCGATCATCATCTCGATGTCGTTGGCGATGAGGTCACGGGTGGGCAGGATGTAATGCATCCCGTCGTGTCCCTGGGCGATCCCGTCGCAGGCGGCGATCGTTCCGAACTCAACAGGAGTTCCCCCTCCTTGGAAGATCCCCTGCTTCACGTAATCCGAGACCAGGTTCAGGTTGTAGTGCCCCGGGACGACCCGGTTCCAGGAATTGGCGACCCCGATCAGGGGACGGGAGAGATCATAATCGCTGTACCCCATGGACTTGTAGAGCCCCCGAACCAAGGCCCATTCGGGAAACTGAAGGATATCTTTGCTGCGACAGAACATGATTCCTACCTCCTATGGAATTCAATTTCCCTTCGGCAAAGCCGAAGAAACTTTTTAATCATTCCGCCAGGAATGTATTGAAGGTCTGTACCGGCCCTCCCCTCATCAAATCCCTGGGTCACTTATATTCACACCCTTTGAATTTTCTGAAGAGCAACTTTAGTCACTTTAGCTCGCTTGAGTCACTCTAGGCACTTTTGGCTGCGGCTCCAACGCCTTATAACCTCTCGATAAAATGGAAGGGATAATCGGAAAGGCCGGGGGATGGGGTTACGATGGCTCTCTTTCACCCTCACTTTGAGGAGGGGTAATGGACCGAATCCATTTTTCGAGGTTTTTGATTTCCGCCGAAGAAAGGTTCACAAACTGGAGACGGACATCAAACTGGTATCGGCGCTTCTCCGTTCGCTTATTGTAGGAAATGACGTTGGCCTGGACTTTCAAGGCCGGCCCGCCGCTGGAGGAGGGGATCTCGATCATCAAAACCGCTCTTCCATCGGGGTCGTTGTCCAGAAGGAGATGATGCCCCCCGATCAGGAGTTCGTTCGTCTGCAGGCAGGCCCCTTTGATGGAAAGCGCGGTGAGACAGCCCTTGGCTCGATCGGGCAAGGGTTTTCGGTTGATCGTGTCCCAGATGTAAAACTCCACTTCCGTATAAATCGAGTGGCGGGGATAGCGCCGGCGCTCCTGGCGCAGGAATTTCCTCAATGCTTTCATAGTCCGGGCGTTGATTGGGGAGAAAATCTCCCCCGCAGGGTCAAAGTATCCGTGCGGGCTATCGATCCCGCGAGCGGGTTATGTAATTTTTATTAGAATAGAATACCTTGCCTTGCAGGTCAATACGATAAACTCCCCCTTTACTTTTTCCCAAGCGGAAGCAAGATCGAATGAATGTCAGGCATTGCCCGGCCCGGAGGCAAGGGGGATTGCGCACAAAAATAATGAGGCGCGTTTCATTTGCAGGTCCGGGCGGGCAATCCCTTCTTTCGGCACGAACCGGATTATTCCTTTGTAGGGGCGCCCGGCCGGGCGCCCGATACGCCCGCCTCATTTTGCGGAGCATGGGGGGATCTCCGAGCGGATTTCCTCTCCCGCCGATGCTTTTTCCGCGCAATGCCCCTTGCCTCCGGGCCACAAGCTCGCTTTTCACCGAAGGGAGAAAAAAAGTGAAAGGCATGATCGGAAGGCCCCATCCTACCCGGGAGGAGTATGGCACGAGATTCTTTTTGGATCCTTTTAAAAAAATCCTGGGGTTTTTAGACTTGGGCATCCTGATGGGGTGGTTTGGTTGGGTCATTTTTTTGTCTGGGATGGTTATTTTTTGACGGGAGGAAAGGTTTGCTTTGGCAAAAAAAAATAAATAAGGAAAGCTGGATCGGCCTGAAGGCCTAAACCCTTTCTAGGGGGCCTTGTGAAACTCTTAAGGAAACGGCTCACTGGATTGCTTGGGACCCCGGCCCCCATGAGGCTCCGCTGCAAGCCAGTCCAAGGCAAGGATCGTTGACTTCTTCAGCCTATTTGCAGCCATTGAAATGCAAAATTCGCACCACTCTTTCCCCTTCTTACCTGGATTCCTCCGTGCTATAAAAAAGGTAGCCATATTGATTCACTTGTTCCGGCATATCATGGATCCCTTTTGTCAGTCGTCAATGATCAGTTGGCTATTTATTATTCTTTGTATATAACCTATAACCCATTGCTTCTTACCTATTCCCTTGAACCCTGACCCTCTCAAAAAATCGATCTCCTCCTACTTCCCCTTCTATTATGGATGGGTCATCGTCGGCGTCTCCCTTCTCACCCTCCTGGTGGCGTATGGGATCTGGTGGTCCTTTCCGATCTTCTATGTAAGCATGCTCAAAGAATTCGGCTGGAGCCGCGCCGGAACGGCGGCTATTTTTACCGTCGGGTCGATTATTTATGGCTTCGGCTCCTTCCCTGCCGGGGCGCTCATCGACCGTCTGGGCCCCAGGAAGCTCATCCCCGCCGCATGCCTGATGGTGGCAGCGGGCTGCCTGATCAGCGCTGCCGCTGAAGAGAAATGGCATTTTTTCCTCGCCTATGGATTATTTATGGGAATCGGGACGATCTGCATGGGATTTGTGCCCGTCGCCGCCTTGGTTTCCAATTGGTTCGTGCAGCACCGAGGAAAGGCCATGGGAATCGCCCTGATCGGAAATGTGGCCCCTCCCCTGCTGGCTTTTCCCATCCAGGAGCTCATCTCTTTGGCCGGCTGGCGAGTAGCCTACGTGGTCTTGGCCGTCACACTCTTGGTGGTGATCGTTCCCCTGGCCGGATTTTTCATGCGAACCCGGCCCCAGGATTTGGGGCTCGAGCCGGATGGCGGTTCAGCAGCTCCCCTCCTCAAAGGAGGAAAGGAATTGAGCCCCGGCAAACGCCCATTCCAGGAGGTCATAAACCCAAAATGGGCCGAAACTGAATGGGGATTGGTAAGGAGTTTGAAAACCTTTCGGTTCTGGGCTCTCACCGGGGTCATGTTCACCCTGGGAATCGGAAACGGAACGATCATGAGCCATCTGGTAGCCATGGTGGTGGACATGGGACGAAGCAGTGAAATGGCCGCATTCATCTTCAGCCTGGCAGGGCTGGTTGCCGCCGCCGGCAGGCTGTCCGGCTTCCTCTCCGACCGCATCGGGAGAGAAGTGACTTTTGCCCTCGTATCCTGCCTGTATCTCTGCAGCGTCTTTGCCTTAATCATTTTTCTAAAAAGCGCTCAGGCCTGGACGCTTTATCTCTATGCGGTCGCTTTCGGCCTTGGGTATGGTCTCTGTTCCCCGACGGTGAGCGCGGGCGCGGCCGACCTCTTCATCGGCAGGAGTTTCGGCAGCATCCTGGGCTTTTCCAACATCGCTTACGGGGTAGGTCAGGGCATCGGCGCGTGGGCCGGCGGCGCCATTTTCGATTTCACCGGGAAATACGATTTGGCTGTCTGGACCGCCGTTCCCTTTTATGCACTGATGGGTATTTCTTTCTTCCTCATGGCTCCCCGAAAGGTGAGGAGGATCATAACTCCTTTTTCTTCCCGGTGACAAAATAGGATTTGGCTGGTATGGGCGGTTTTCAAGCTCGCCCTTGCTCGGCTTTATAATGGCAATCCCGTAGGGGCAATTCATGAATTGCCCCTACCTTAAAAATAGCGGGAGAGAAATGAAGAAAATCATCGTCGATATAGACAATACGCTTTGGGACCTGTCCCCCGTCTTATGGGAACAGCTAAAATCCTTCAACCCAGACATGCCCCCTCCTTCCCAGTGGAGTCACTGGGATTTCTGGGAGGGACATGTCTCCATGCGGGAGCTGTTCCGGGCCCTGAAGATCGTCCACGACCATCAGGACATCTACCCCGCCTACCCGGAATCGAAATCTTTCCTGGATTCACTCAAAGAGAGGGGATTCTGCATTCTCATCGCCAGCCACCGGGAGAAAGGCACCTATAATCCCACCGTCCGATGGCTGGAAAAGCATAAACTCCCTTTCGATGAAGTGCACCTGGTGAGCGATAAATCCGTTCTCTTCGACCACAGCCTGGCCATCATCGATGACAGCCCGGTTACCCTGGAAAAGGCGGCCCACGCCGGGGTTCTTCGCGCCGGCCTTCGGGCGCCATGGAATGAGGGCACGGGACATCCGCTTTTTTCTAGCCTCATCGAAATTTTGAACTATCTCGACGCACACATCTCTCTTTCTCGAAAATCATAAGGCCCATGCGCGATTCTTACTGCCGATCCGCCCGGTTTTACAATCCAATTGTAGAACCCTGGCTTCGATCCATAAAAAACCAAATCGTACAGGAATGCCTCCGCCTTAAACTTTCTCGTGTGCTGGATGTGGGCTGCGGCACGGGGACCCTGGCGGGAATGCTGCGGAAGGAGGGGATTCAAGCCGTTGGCCTGGACCCATCCCCGGGAATGATTCGAGTCTCCCGCAAAATTTCTCAGGGGTCATTCGGCCTGGTTCGCGGCCGGGGGGAGCTCCTTCCTTTTTCTTCAGGGGCTTTTCACGGGGTGGTTTTTTCGATGATCATCCATGAAAACCCGCCTTCCCGAAGAAAGGAAATCCTGGAAGAAGCGCTGCGGGTTTTAGGCCCTCGGGGTACCCTTATCATTCTTGATTATCACAAACCCTCGACGGCCTCCGCGCAGGCTGCGAGGATGATTGAATACCTGGCCGAATGGGTTGTAGGAGGAGAGCATTTCCGCAACTACCGCCAGTTCATGGAGGAGGGCGCCCTGCCCGGTTTCCTGGCCCATATTCCTCCAGAACGATTCCGCTGGCAACCTGTTTTCAAGGGATCCATAGCTTTGGCTATCTATCGCCCAAGGTATTCCCTTCCGCCCAACGAGAGGGAAGCGGGTTGCGGAGGATGAGAATTTCCCAAAACATAGATTCAAGAACTTCCGTAAGACTCTAGCTTTTTTAAAAAGACCTTCCCCGAAATCCCTCCCGTCCTCTCTTTTTCAAAGGGAGGAGAGCTTTTGGAGAATTCGTGGTGGAAGATTCTACTTTTTCCCCCTTTGGAAAAGGGAGGTTGTGAAAAAATCGATTTGGTCCTTTTTCAAGTGATTCCGGCGAAAGCCGGAATCACTTGTTTTCAAAGCGTTAGCAATTTTCTCACCCTGGTTTTCACCGGGGTGACGGCTAAAATTCAATTCTTTCAAAGCTTCAGGGAATAAAGGGGAGGGAGACAAATTCTTGATTCACCCCCACCCCTAACCTCCCCCATCGAGGGGGAGGGAAATATTAGGTTTTTCGGCTGGACACCAGTTAAGTAAATTTCCTGTCTCTTTGATCAGGCTCTTGCCTTCGGGGTGGGAATGGCCGCTTCCACCGCGATCGCCTTGACCCGCTGGATCTTCTCGTCGACAAAGGCCTGCATCTTGGCGATATGCTCCGCCTTGAGATGCGAAAAACGCCCCTGGAATTTCATGTATTCGCCGACCGGCTTGTACTGCTTGGGGATATGGGAGTATTTGTACACCCCGTTTTCCCACTCGTACAAGGACCACATCCCGGTGTCCACTGCCAAACGACCCATCTCGCGGGTCAGTTTTTCATCGAACTTCCATCCCTTCGGACAAGGTGCGAGCATGTGGAGAAAGGTAGGACCATTCACATTCAGGGCTTTCCGCACCTTGTTCATCAGGTCCACCGGGTAGGAGATGCAGGTCGTGGCCACATACTTGACGGCCGGGTGCCCCCCGATGACTAGCTGGGGAGGGTCTTTGGGGAAGAGGGTTTTGCCCTCCGGAATTGCCTTCCCGGGGGGGGTAAAGGTGGTATTGGCCCCGTAGGGAGTGGTCGGGGAGGTTTGAATCCCCGTATTGGCGTAGGCTTCGTTGTCGTAGCAGATGAAAAGGATATCGTGCCCCCGGTACATCATCGCCGACATGGCCTGCAGGCCGATATCCACGGACCCACCGTCCCCCGCCATGACGATCACATTCGGGAAGGCGCCGGTGTATTTCTTCTTCCGCGCCAGAATCTTATAAGCGGCCTCGATTCCGGAAGCCACGGCTCCCCCGTTCGTAATCTGAGCATGGATCCAGGAAACAGCGTAGGGGGTGCAAAGATAGCTGGAATTGGCCACATACATACAGCCCGTCGGTCCGATGAAAATCGTGTCTTTGCCGGCAGCCTTGGCCGTCAGCCGATAGTTGAGGGCCGGCCCGCATCCGGCGCAGGTCCGGTGGCCCGGAAGATACATCTCTTCCGCCGGGGCGCTGCGCATACTCTTGATGGGCTCCAAAATTTGCTTTTTATAATCAAACGCTTCACCCATATCAGATACCTCCTGTGTTTGAAAGGGGTTATTATTCTTCAAAACCGATCCAGTACACATGCTGGCGGGTCTTCTTCTCTTGAACCATCTGGGTAAGAATCTTGGCCATGTATTCGAAATCCTCCAGTAGAATGACATCTCCGCCCAGACCGGCCATGAAAGAAGTGACCAGGGGCCGCCTCTCTAAGTCGTAGAGGGAGGCGCGCAATTCGTGAACCAGGTTTCCGCCCCTCATCGCCCCGCCGTAAGAGGTGCTGGTTTCCACCGAAGCCACGGCCTTGACCTTCGCGAAAGCTTCGGCAATCTGCTGGGTAGGCCAGGGCCGGACCCAGCGCGGCCGGACCATTCCGGCCTTCAATCCCTTGCTCCGCAGCCGGTTGATCGCCGCTTTGCAGGTATTGGCATGGGCGCCCTGGATGAAGTAGGCCACTTCGGCGTCTTCCATCTTGTATTTTTCCAGGTAGGGGTCGTAATTGCGGCCGAAGATCCGGTTGTAATCAGCCACCGCTCTTTCGATCACCCGGGGAACTTCCAGGAACGTGGCCGCCCGCTGGGCATCCATGGGAGCCCCCTGGTCCGGGCGAATCTGCGGTCCATGGGAAACCGGGCACTCCGTGCTCAAGGGGTGCGGAGCCTTGTACGGAGGCAAAAACTCCCGCACCTGGGAAAGCTCCGGAACGATGACCTTGTCCGGGATGTGGGACAGGAAGTACCCGTCCTGGCATACAAACTGGGGCAGCATGATCGCCGGGTCTTCTCCCACGCGGAAATTAATCAGCGTATTGTCGAGCACTTCTTGCGGGGTGGCGGCCCACCCCATGAGCCACCCCTGGTCCCGGGCGGACATGGCATCCGTATGTTCCGACCCGAAGTCCCCGGGCGGGTCCAGGGTCCGGTCGGCAATGGCCATCTGCAGGGGATACCGGCCGCCGGCCGCCGGGCTGTAAACTTCAAATGCATAGGTCACGCCCACCCCCGAGCTGCCCGTATAGGCCCGGGCCCCGGCGGCGGATGCTCCCAGGACTACGGATACCTGGGCGTGTTCTCCCTCTCCATGGATGAACTCGGCATCCAACTCTCCGTTGGCCACCATCCGGGCCAATTCCATCATGATCGCCGTGTAGGGGCGGATGGGATACGAGCAGATGACCTCGACTTCGGCCAACTTCGCCCCCTGAGCTGCCGCCGCGCAGCCGCTGAGCATTCTTTCTTGAGCCATCATTTTCCTCCTTCTTAAAAAGGTTTTTCTAAGCGGACCACCCCGTCTTCGAAATCCAGCTCCGGGGCGGCGCTCAGGGCGTCTGCTGGGCACTCATAAATGCAGATCTGGCAACCCTTGCAGAACTTCCAGTTCCATTCCATTTTTTCCTCTTTTTCATTGAACGACCAGCAGGAATCCGGACAAGAGGCATAGCAGGTGAAGCAGCGGGTGCATTTTTCATGATCGATGACCGGCCGGACAATACGCCAGTTCGAGGTGATGAAGAGTTCCTGCTGCCCGACCGGAGCCGGAGTGATGGCTCCGAAGGGGACTTCTCGATCTTTGGGAACTTTAATGGGCATTCTTTTCTCCTTTCTGATAGATCCTTGAAGATTTGAAATGTTCTCAACTCCCCCAGAAGTATTCACTTCGGGACTTGCGGAATTTCTGGAGTTTGACTTCGTTGTACCCGCGGTCCAGGGAGGCCACGTCTTTTACGATCTTAGACAGGCTCTCCTTCTTCACCATCCCCGTGACCCGGGCCATGGCGCCGAGGATGGGGGCGGCAATTCCCGACCCGATTCCCGCCGCGTCCACGCCGCCTTCGGAACCGGAGAAGTCCACGGTGCGGACCCCGGAGATCCCGTCGGCATCCACCGTGGCGATCGCCCCCAGCATGTCGGCGTTGGGGATGAATTTCAGCATGTAATCGATGGGCCGGTTGGTATTGATGACCAGGAGCCCCCCCTCGGGCATGCCTTTGAGCACGTTGATTCCCTTGACAATCGTGGGCTCCACGATGACCACCACGTCGGGATGATGGTTCGCGTACTCGTACTTCATCACGATCTCTTCATCGCTGATGCGGGCGTATTTCCGGGTGGTGACCAGGACCCGGTCGGGCAGGTCCTCATAATTGTCGAAGGCCTGGATGAATTTTCCCTCCGTTTTGGCGGCCTGGGCAAAGGCGTTGGCCACATCCCGGGCCTCCTTGTCCAGGACCACGCCCCGCGTCCACACGGTTATTTCCGTTACTTTAGCCATACCTTCCTTCCTCCTTGACATGAGTTAATCCGTACCTTGATCCGGTAGGTCCGGACGATCTATGCTCACCCGGCACCCGGATGAGGGATTAGAACTTATCCGTAAATAATTCCGCCCCCTTTGCAAAAGGGGGGTAAGGTGGGATTTCTTCCACCCATCCCAAAATAAATCCCCCTATCTCCCCCTTTTTCAAAGGGGGATTTAAAAGGAGTCGCTTATAAGCGATAAGCGCTTAGTGTTTCCTTTCACTTCCCTTCTGGAATGAGATTTTTTCCATTCTTTCCAAGTGTCGGCGCATGGCCAGTCGGGCTTTCCTCCCGTTGCCCTCGCGAATGGCGGCCAGAATTTCCCGATGCCCCCTCAGGGAGGTTCGTTTCCTTTCCTCGGTTTGAAGGTATTGTTCCCGGGTCTTTTCCAAAAGATCCATGACCGCCATGAGAAGGCGCTCAAAAATTCGGTTTCGGGCCGTCTGGGCGAGGGCATGATGGAATTCCGCATCGATCCGCAACGCGCTCCGCTTCCGGTTCACTTCCCTTTCCTGCTCCCGGAGGATCTTTTCCAGATTCTGGATGTCGTCCGGTTGGGCGTTATCCGACGCCAGAAGGGCCACCTCCGGCTCGATCAATTTGCGCAGAGAAAAAATGTCGATGAGGTCGTCCTTCTCATGGACCAAGGAGAGGGCTAATGGCTGCACCAGGTCTTCCCCGCGGGCCGCCATGATGTAGGTCCCGTCCCCCTGCCGTCTTCTCACGAGGTTCATGGCCTCCAGGGAAAAGATGGCCTCCCGCACCGTGGCCCGGGAGACTTTAAAGATTTCCGACAATTCTCGCTCCGGAGGAAGCTTTTCTCCCTGTTTCAACTTGCCTTTTTCCGTCAGGGAGCGGATTTGTTTGACAATGTCCTCATGAGCCCGTTTTTTCCTGACTTCTCTCAGCATGGCGAGGATTCCTTTTTCCGCCATTCTTCGACCGCCCGGCGAAAGTGGGAAAATTGAAGGGATAGCTTCCGCGAGCGGCCCTCCTCCGGCCCCTTCACGATCTCGGTGATGGCGGCCAGGGCGGCTGTCCGGCAGACCTGGGCGATCTGGGACCCGCTCATTCCTTCCGTGCCCCGGGCCAGCTCGCGGAGGTCCACGTCGGGGGCCAGAGGCCTTTCGGCCGTATGAACCTGGAAAATTTCCAGTCGGTCGCTCTCCTCGGGCAGGGGGAAGGTCAGGATGAATTCCAACCGTCCCGCCCGCGTCAGGGCCGGGTCGAGCAGATCGATCCGATTCGTGGCGCCGAGGACCATCACCTGGGAAAGATCGCTCAGGTTATCCAACTCATGGAAGAATTGGCTGGCCATTCGTTCGACCGCTCCGCTTTCGCTGCCCGTGCCCCGGGTCATACCCAGGGCCTCGATCTCGTCGAAAAACAGGATGCAGGGCGCTGATTGCTTGGCTTTCTTGAAGATGTGGTGGAGCGCCTTTTCCGATTCCCCCAACCATTTGGAGAAGAGAATCGGCCCGCTGACGGCGATGAAGTTGAGTCCCGTCTCCCCGGCCAAAGCCTTAGCCATGAGCGTTTTGCCCGTGCCGGAGGGGCCGGAGAAGAGAATTCCCCTGGGCGGCAGGACTCTGCCGGCGGAATAGAGGTCGGGGTAGCGGACCGGCCACTCCACAATGGAAAGAAGCGCCTCTTTGATTTTCCGCAATCCTCCCACATGGTGCCATTTCACCATGGAGCGCTCGGTGTAGACCTCCCGGGTGGCCGTGGGTTCAATTTCCCGCAGGGCCACCAAAAAGTCTTCCATACCGATCTGCAGCTGCTCGGATTTCGCTAGTTTGCTGGTCAGACTGTTCTCCCCCTCCAGTGACAGGTACCGGCGCAGGGCCACCATCCCGGCCTCTTTGCACAAGGCCTCCAGATCAGCGCCGACAAAGGCATGGGTGATCTGGGCGAGTCGATCCAGGTCGACATCGGGGCTGAG
>Ga0079037_100002333_pt1 | contig 10368 bp, 7 predicted proteins | sample Mud3Dept4metaG_FD_71479 | JGI IMG/M metagenome (GOLD analysis project Ga0079037, IMG submission 71479) | Freshwater wetland microbial communities from Ohio, USA, analyzing the effect of biotic and abiotic controls - Mud 3 Core 4 Depth 4 metaG | ecosystem: Environmental > Aquatic > Freshwater >... | reverse complement strand
GCGCCGGCGGCGAGGGCGTCGTCGGGCTCGATCTCGGGATTCGGGTTGGAGAGGGCGAGGATCACCTGCTTGGGCTGGATCATCTCCGGCTTGATGAGGCCCGGCACGCCCGTCGTCGCGATGACGATCCTGGACTTCTGCATGACCCCCGCGAGGTCGGCCGGGATCCCCCCCTGGTCCCGGAAGCGGCCGGCCATGATCGGGTTGATGTCGACGCCGTAGATCTCCTGGATGCCGTAGGACTTCAGCAGGTTGAAGATGCCGTTGCCCGCGGCGCCCAGCCCCACGATGCCCACCGGGTTCCGCTTCAGGTTGATGTGCGTGTACTTCGCGATGTTGAGGAGAGCGGCGAGGACGACGACGGCCGTGCCGTGCTGGTCGTCGTGGACGACGGGGATGTCGAGGAGCTCGGTGAGCCGGGTCTCGACCTCGAAGCACTCGGGGGCGGCGATGTCCTCGAGCTTGATCGCGCCGAAGGTCGGCGCGATCGCCTGCACGGTCCGGATGACGACCTCGGGGTCCTTGCCGTCGATCAGGATGGGGATGCCGTTCACGTCGGCGAGGAGCCGGAAGAGGAGCGCCTTGCCCTCCATGACCGGCATCCCCGCGACGGGGCCGATCTCGCCCAACCCCAGGATGGCCGTTCCGTTCGTGACGATGGCGACGCTGTTCTGGATGGACGTGTAGTCGAGGGCCAGCTCCGGGTTCGCCTTGATCTTGTTGCAGAGCGAGGCGACGCCCGGGGTGTAGATGACCGCGAGGTCGTCGGCGGACTCCACCTTCACGCGGGCGCGGACCTCGATCTTCCCGCCGCGGTGCATCTCGAGGACGACGTCCGTCACGTCGAGGAGCTCGACCCCCTCCATCCGGCGGAGCGCGTCGCAGAACCGGTCGAAGACCTCTTCGCTGCGGGCGTGAACCTCGACGTCCCGGATCCGGACGTTCTTCCCGATGTGGACCGTCTTCATCTCGCCGAGGCGCGCGCCGAACTCGTCGAGGAGGCCGGCGAGATGGGCCAGCCAGTCCGAGGTCTCCTGGAAGCGGATCCGGAGACGCTTGATGGCCCGGTCGCGGGATTCGTGCTTCATCGGCGGCCTCAGCCCTTCTCGATCAGCGTCGTGAGCGCCGCGCGGTCCGGGGCGAGCAGCTCGGCCACCCGCTCCTTGCTCACGTCGGCCACGATGATCTGGCCCACCTCCGTGGCCACCGAGGCGAAGAGCCCCCGCTCCTTCATCCGCTCGGCCTGCCGGTGGTTGTCCTCGGTGGGCGTGACGTAGTGGACCGAGTCGATCCTGTACCGGTGGATCAGGAAGAGCTGGGAGAGCGTCATCAGCTTCTTCCGCCGGAGGGCGGCGTCGAAGTTGTTCTGATCGCGCACGGAGAGGATGTTCCGTCCGCGGCGGTCCTGGATGACGGCGAAGATGATGTTCGAGGCCTTCTCCCCGCCGGGCTTCAGCATGGCGAGCTCGAGGAGCTCGGAGCCCGCCTTGTGGGGACGCAACTGGACCTTCAGCTTGTCGCGGACGGCGTTCTGCTTCCGCCACAGCTCCAGCCACTCCTCGAGGAGCTTGGGCGGCACCTCGGTCTGCAGGGTGTGCTGGAACTGCGTCGAGCCCTTGCCCATCGCCTTGGTCGTGGAGGTCCGGCCCGAGATCGCCATGAGGCCGGCGTCCGCGCGCGGCCCGCCCACGAGCGTCTGCGGCGTCCGGTAAGGCGACTCGACCAGGCGGAACTTCCGCTGGAGGCGGGCGAGGGCGAGCATCCCGTCCTGGCGCAGCGCCGTCGCGAACTCCTCGGCCACGAGCCCGTCGATCTGGTGCCCGCCGTAGGTGATGAAGTTGAAGACGAAGCCCATCTTCCCCAGCTCCTCGGGGAAGCGCTGCATCTCCTCCTCGGTCATGCCCGTCGTGTCCCAGTTGAAGGACGGCGAGAGGTTGTAGGCGAGCATCTTCTCCGGGAACGCCGCGTGGATCGCGTCGGCGAACTTCCGGGCGTCGTGGAGGTCCGCGGTCTTCGTCTCCATCCAGAGAATGTCGGCGAAGGGGGCGGCGGAGAGGGCCTTGGCGATGGCGTAATCGATGCCGCCCCGGATCTGGTAGTAGCCGTCGGGCGTCTTGGCGTGCTCGCAGTCCCAGATGACGGTGACGCCCATCGCGCGGGCCTTCTCTCGCGCGGACCAGATCGACGCCTTCGAGGCGAAGACGAGCCACTCGGGCACGGTCATGGGGAACACCACGCCCTCGCTCGCCCGGAAGGTCATGACGTCGGCGACGGCCTCCCCGTACGTCTTCACGCCCGCCTCGGCCTGCCAGACGTCGACGAAACGGTCGAAGACCTTGTCGAGGGCGGCGTCGACGGCCGTGCTCCCGCTCTTCCGGTAGGCGGCGAGCGCCTCCTCGAGGAGGGCGCCGAGGCCCGCGCGGTCGACCCAGGTGTCCGCGAGGGCGTACTCCTCGCTGCTCGTGGCGTAGAGGGCATGTCCGCTCAGCTCCTCGATGCCGCCGCGGTGGAAGCGCCGCAGGATGGCGAGGAACGCGACCTTGAAGGTCGGGAGATTCACGTTCGTGGCGCCGAGGAGGAAGGGCTGGTCCCGCTCGTCCCCGCGGCCGTCGAGCAGCGTGGCCGACTCGGCGTCCGTCCGCGAAACGATGAGGCCGGGCACCTGCATGATGTCCAGCTGGAAGCGGGCCGCGCTCAGGCGCTTGATGTGCTCGTCGACCGGGACGAGCACCTTGCCTCCCTGGTGCCCGCACTTCTTCACGCCGGGCTTCTGGTCCTCGATGTGGTATCCGGGCACGCCGACCTCGACGAAGCGCCGGATCAGGTTGCGGACGTGGGCGTCGCCCCCGTGACCCGTGTCCGCGTCGGCGACGATGAAGGGCCGGTAGTCGACCTCGGGCGTCGCCTGGCGCTGCTCCTCCGTCATCCGGGCACGCGTGAAGAACTGGTTCTTGTCCGCGGTGAGCAGGGCCCGGACGACGGGGGCCGCCTCGTCGGGCACGCGGCTCAGCGGGTAGCTCGCGAGGTCGGGCCCCGGGTCCTCGTCCGACCAGCCTTTGGCGCTCGTGGCCCACCCGCCGATGTAGATCCCCTCGATCCCCATCCGCTTCATGGCCACCGCCTGGCCCGGCGAGTAGGGACCGAAGGTCGTGATGGACTTCTTCTCCGCGAAGAGCTCGCGGAGGCGGGCGTGGAACGCCGCGGCCGTGTCGCGGGCCACGGCGTAGTCGGCCCGGACCGTTCCGCGCTGCTCGACGACCTCGCGGGGGGAGTAGAGCCGCTGGATCCCCGCAAAGCGCGGGGAGTCGAACCAGCGGCGCATCTCGGCAACCTGCTGTTCGAAACTGTTCGGATTCGTCATGATGCGCCTCGGTTCTAGGATAGCGTGCGTGATCCCCGGGGTTCCACGGGTACTGGAGGAGTCGCCCGTACCGCCGAGGGCCGTAAAGTCTCCCACGAAGTCCCGCCCGACGGTCGAGGGAGCGGGGTCCGTCTCTGCCGGGCTTCCAGATTCGGCGCCACGGGCGATTCCGAATCGTTTCTCCTCTTCGACGACTTCAGGAACGGCGCGCCGCCAGGCCACCCCGTCTCATCGGATCCTCAGTCCGCAGGCGCCGGACGGATCCGGACGACGAGAGCCGCGCCGCGGATCGGGGTCCCGGCCACGAGAGGTCCGCCGGCCGCGGACTCACGGGAGAACCAAGAGAGCGCCTCCGTGTCGAAGACCTCGACGACGTATCGCCCGGCGGAAACGTCGAGGACGAACTGCCCCGGGCTTTCCAGCGGAGTTTCCGGGTCGGGCTCCAGCCAGAGCCAGTACCCGTCCGCGTCGGCGGCCAGGCCGGCGGACGCGACCCGGCGAGGGAGCGATCTCAACGTGGCGGCATCGGCGGGGTGCCACTCGCCCCCCGCGGCCTCGGGACAGCAGCCGGTGATCCGCCGGACCGTCGTGGCGAAGTCGAGGAGCGGCAGCGGCGCGGGCACGGCAGGTGTCAACGCGAGGCGCTCGCGCGCCCCCCGTCCTCGAGGCCCCAGACGCGCGAAAGGCTTCCGACGTCGAGAAGGCTGAGCGCCGGAACGCCTTCGGCGAGGAAGGCGTCCATCACGCTCCTCGTCCCGGCGGCGCCTTCGGAGGGAGCCGTCAGCCAGCCCCCCGCGTGCCGGGATTCCGCGGTGGCGCCTCCGAGACTCGCGTGGTTGCCGCCGACGTTGACGTAGACGATCGGCGGCCGGCCATCGAGGGCGCGGCGGTAAACCTCCCGTCGGCGCGCGACGGCCTCCGCCAGCGACGTGGGCGGCAGCGCCTCGGCCCCGAGGACGGCCGAAGCCGTCGCCTGGATCCGGAGGGCCGAGGAGAGTCCCTCGGGCGAGAGGTCCCGTCCGGCGTCGCGGCTCCCGCCGAGGCTGACGGCGGCGGAAGCCGCCGGCAGAACGCCGGCGGCGACGACGAGCGCCTCCATCTCGGGCCAGGTGAAGCCGGGCTCGTTCGCCCCCCAGGTCGAGGCGGTGACGGAGGAGACCGCCACGAGACGGGCGCCGAGCGCGCGGCAGGCCGCCATGACGGCGAGATTCAGGCCGGGGAAGGAGCCGGAGAAGCTCGCGGCGACCGCCGCGCCCGGGCCGACTCCGCGGGCGGCGAGCTGGTGGACGAGAAGGCTCGCCCACCGCGGATCCGTGGCGAGCCTCTTCGACTCGAGGCGGCCCATCGTGGTGACGAGAGGCGTCAGCTCGTCGCCGATCAGAGCGAGGCGGTCGACGTCCAGCCCCGATATCCCGGAGCGACGGGACCGCTCCACGGCTTCCGGAGCGGTCCGCTCGCGGGCGTCCCGGATCGTCTGCATGGCCCGGCGGGCGAGCCGCTCGGCGGTGTCGGCCTTCGCGGGGAGGTCCGGGGCGGGCTCCGGAGAAACGGAAGGCACCGCGAGAAACGCCCCGAGACCGGCGCGCTCGATCTCGGCGAGCGTCGGCAGATTGCCGAGCTCGATCCGGAGCGGGGCCGGAACCGTCTGACCGTGGGCGTCGAGGACCGCGCGCAGCGTGCTCAGCTGCACGCCGACCCGCCGTTCGAGGGAAAGGGAGGAGTCGCCGGCGACGCGGGCACGGACTGCTTTCGAGGCCTGGCCCGGATTGGGCGTCTCGAAGAGGAAGGCCCGGGCCGTGGTCTCGTCGCCCCACTCGCGGTGAGAAAGACCCCGGAAGGTCTCGGAGGACGGCTCGAGCTTCATCTCGACTCCGGCCTCCTCGAGCTGGAGAACGGCAAGCGCCGCCATGTCGATGTTCTTTGGATGAGCCACGATCATCCACGCGAGGCGTGACGTGGGGCCCGCTTCGTGGAGGTCGAAGGCGAGATCCGCCCCTTCGTCGATCAGGAGCTTCAGGATCCCCGCCGCGATCCGCTGGGTGAGCGGCCCGGACGGATCGCCCGGGTAGGCGCGGTCGAGGTTCCGCGCCTCCTCGCCGTCGAGCTCCTCCGTGGAGGCCGGATGCCGGTAGCAGGCGGGGTCGGGCGCGCCCTGATGCTCGGGGCGCGTCCGTCGGGCCCCGTACTTGAAGCGTCGGGACCCGGCCGGAGTCTTGACGACGATCCACACGGGGCCGGACCGCTCGGTGTCCTCGGCGCTCATGGCCGAGTTGTTCGCATGCGGGACGACGATCAGCCGTCCCCGAAGGACGCGCGCCCTTTCGACGAGGAGGACAGCCGTCAGGATGCCGGCGATCTCGTTGCCATGCGTTCCGCCGACGACGACGGCAGTCCCTCCCGGCTCGGAGCCCTCGAGGACGTAGACACGCGTGTCGCCCGGCGTCCCGGAGAGGCCCGGTTGGTAGTCGGACAGCCACCCGACGGACGACACGCCCGGGCCCGGTCGGATCTCGTGGGAAAACGGCGTTCCCTTCGGGACCACGACCTCCTCTGCCCGGGCCGCGAAGGACGCCGCGAGGAGCGTCAGCACCGGAAGGAGCTGCCCTCCGGCTCTCGACAGGCGGATCGTCATCGTCTCCCCGTCACTTTACGAGAAAGAGCCGCAGGAGGAGCGGGACGAGGACGAGAGCCCCCGTGGCCTGCTGCGCCCGGGAACGGCTGCGGAGGACGACCCCCGCCACGAGGAGGACGACGAGCGCCACGAGAAGCTGGTAGAGGACGAACAGCATTCTTCGATTCTCCCGCGTGTCACCGCAGCCAGCGCCCGAGCTGGGGGGCGAAGAAGAGGATGACGAGGGCGCATCCGGCCACGGCGAAAGCGGGGAGGACGCAGAGCCGAAGCACGGGCCGGCGGTCGTCGAGGCCGGCCGCGCGGGCCGCGAGCGTCGGGGCGAGAGCGGCCGGCAGCATCAGGTCTCCCAGCCCGGCCAGCATCGAGAGGCCGGCCGTCGTCACGATCTCGTCCCGCCCGAGGAGCGCGAGGAGGAACGGAACCCCGAGAACCGACGCGGAACCGAAGGCGGAGACGGCGCCGAAGAGCGGCAGGCTGACGGCGGCCGCCGCGAAGATCGCCCACGAGGGGGCCCCGACCATCAGCGCCACGAGCCACCCCCGGGCCCCCGTCAGCGTCATCACCTGGATGAAGGCGCCGACGCCCGCGAGGATTCCGAGGACCGGGAGGGCCTCCTCCACGGCGCGGAGGGCCGAGACCCGCACTCCGAAACGGGGCCGCACGGCCACGACCGCCGCGGCCGCGAGGAGGAACGTGAGCGGGAGGCCGGGCTCCGGGATGCGTCCCGGTGCCAGTGCGGGAGCGAGCATGAGGACGACGGCGACGGCGACCGGAAGAAGGGCCCTCCAGAGGGGGAGCGCGGGTCGCAGGGCGGCCTCCGCCTGCGGAGCCGGCCTTTCGGGAAGAACCTCTCCGCGTCCGGAGAGGAGAGGTCGGCCGAGGCCGTAGGCCACCCCGAGCGCCACGGGAAAGGCCGCGAGGGCGAGGGGCGCGGTGAAGCCGGCGTAGGGGAGGTCGATGCCGCTCCCGATCAGCATCGCGGGAATGTTGATCGGCGGCGCGATCATCCCGAGGATGCCCCCCATTCCGACGAACGCCGCCGCCCGCGCCGGCGCCAGGCCGAGACGCCCGAGAACCGAGGTCGCCATGGCTCCTGCCGTCAGGACGGACGCGGTCGACGAACCGGTGATCATGCCCGGGAACATCACGATCAGCATGACGAGCGGCAGGAGGAGGGCCGGGCGGTCGCCGAAGCGACTCTCGACGCTGCGGCCGATCGTGTCGAGCGCCCCGGCGTCCGCGAGGGCCCGCATGAAGATCATGGCCGTGGCGATGACGAGGATCGGGTCGAGATAGGAGAACGCCCCCTCGACGAGGTGGCGGAGCGGAAAGGCGTGGCCGTTCGCGACGGCCCCCGCCGCGGCCGCGGCCGCGAGCGCGACGCCGAGCGGCCACCGGGCGCGCGCCGTCAGGAGCCCGGCAACGCCGAGCATCAGGACGAGCGTGGCGGGCTCCGCGGCCGCTCCCGCGGCCGCCGACAGGAGATTCGCCATCGCCCGCCGCGCCTACTCCTTGAGGAGCGCCTTCACCGCCGCGCCGGCGGCGGCCAGTTTGTCCACCTCGACGACGGGGGCCTTCCGTTTCTCGGCGAGCGAGTCGAACAGCTTGTCCTTGTTGCCGCCCGCCACGACGATCACGTGGTCGGCCTCCGGCACGACGACCGCGATCAGGTCGTTCGACGTCTTCCCGCGCCGTCCTTCGCCCCCCGTGTGCAGGACGAGGATCGGGATCTTCTGTTCGCGCGCCGCCCGGAGGAGCGCCCGGCACCGGGCGGTCTCCTTCTCCATGTCGAGCCCGGCGGCGCCGAGCCCCTTGGCGCTGGCCCCGACGACGACGGTCAGGCTCCGGATGCCGGCGAGATCGGCCGGCTGGGCGACGGGCTTGACGACGAAGTCCATCTTGAGCTGGGTGTTGACGAGCGCCTTTACGATCACGACGTCCGAGCTCTGCCCGGCCGACGTCAGGAGGGCCGGGCGACGGAAGACGGGGGCGCCGCCCCCTTCCGCGGCCCCGAGGGACGCGGAGAGGAAAAGACCCGCGGCGGCGAGGAGGACGGAGGCGGCGACCGGGCGGAAGCGAAGCGCGCTCGTGTTCTTCATAAGAGTTCCTCCATGATGACGCAGAACTGGAGTCAATGGCCGACGACCGCGCCGTCGCGCCTCGGGTCGGCCCCTCCCGTGAGGAGTCCGGTTCTCGGATCGCGGACGATGCCCTGAGCCCCCCCGAAGAAGAGGTCGAAGTCGCCGTGAGGCTCGAGCGTGTACCCCATCTTCCGGAGGGCCTCGACCGTCGCGGCGGGAAACCGCGACTCGAGCGCGAGCGCGGGCTCCGTGTCCCGCGCGAAGAAGCGGGGCGCGTCGATGGCCTCCTGGATGTTCAGGCCGTCGTCGAGGAGGTGCGTCACGAGGAGCGCCATCGTCGAGATGATCCGCGCCGCCCCCGGGGTCGCGAGGCCCGCCACCGGCCGGCCGTCCTTCAGGATCAGGGTCGGGGCGATCGTCGTCCGCATCCGCTTCCCCGGGGCCATCGCGTTCACACCCCGCGAGGAGAAGTTCTTCACCTCGTTGTTGAGGATGACGCCGGTGCCGGGGACGGCCACCTTCGCGCCGAAGAAGTCGGAGATCGTCTGCGTGACGACCGCGACGTTCCCCTCCCGGTCCATCGCGACGAGCGCGGTCGTACTCGGGCTCTCGCCGCCGGCGGCTCCGGGATCGCCGGCCTCGACCTTCGGCGAGACGGCATCGGGCCGGATCCCGGCGGCGCGGCGCTTCGCGTAGGCCGGAGACTGAAGACCGTCGACCGGCACGCGGACGAAGTCGGGGTCGGCGACGAACGCGCTGTAGTCCGCGAAGCCGCGCTTCAGGGCCTCGGCGACGAGGTGGATCCGCTCGGCGGAGCCGGGGGCGAGCCGCGCCAGGTCGAACGTCTCGAGGATCTGCATCGTCTCGACGAGCGCGATTCCGGCGACGGGAGGGGGCGCGGAGACGATGTCGTATCCCCGGTACCGGCCGCGGACCGGCTCGCGCTCCACGGCGCGGTATGCGGCGAGGTCCGACCGGTCGAGGAAGCCGCCGCGCCGGGCCATCTCGTCCGCGATCCGTCCGGCGAGCGCCCCGCGGTAGAAGGCGTCCGGCCCCTCGGCGGCGAGAAGGCGCAGGGTTCGCGCGAGATCCGGGTTTCGCAGGCGGGCCCCCGCTTCGAGCGGGAGCCCGCCGGGGCAGAGGACCGCGGCGAGCGCCTCGTCCTCGGCGATCGCGGCGAAGTTGTCCGCGATGGCGGTCGCGAGCGTCGCGCTGACGAGGAACCCTTCGTCGGCGATCCGGGCCGCGGGTTCGAGTGTTTCCGCAAAGCGCTTCGTGCCGTACTTCTCCAGCGCGTGCGCGAGCCCGGCGACCGTTCCGGGGACGGCGACGGCGGCGTAGCCGGCGTCGGGCGGCCTTCCCGTGAACCGGGCCGCGGAGGGGAGAGTCGAGCGGTAGTCGATGGCGACGGCGGTGCGGCGCGCCGCCGACCAGACGACCATCATCCCCTCGCCGCCGATTCCGCTGGCGTTTGGCTCGACGACGCCGACGGCGAATGCCGCGGCGACGGCCGCGTCGACGGCGTTTCCCCCCTGCCGCAGCATCGCAAGGCCGGCCTCCGAGGCCAGGGGATGCGCGGAAGCCACCATCCCGTTGCGCGCCGTGACCGGTTGCCGCAGGCCGGAGGGGGTGGCCTTTGGGGCCGGCGGCGGGGCGCACGCGAGGCCGACAGCGGCGACGAGAACGACGGCGCCGGTCCGGAGCGTGGCACCCGGCCCCCGGCGCCGCAGGGGGGCGCTCATGGCTGTCTCCCTCCGGGCGGCGGCGGGGGTTGCAGGACGCGGCCGAGGCCGGCGGAGAGAAGCTCTTCGTAGGTTGGGAGGCCTTCGATGACGACGGCGCGGTCGGGTGCGATCCCGGCCGAGGCCGCGAGCAGCTCCCGGACGCCCGCGAGATGCCGCGCGACACGAACCTCGAGCGGCCACCCTTCAGGCCCGAACGGAACCGAGAGACGCCCTCGCGACGCAGCCTGCAGGTAGAAACGGTCCCGGCCCCGCGTCACGAGGTCGGCGTCCGTCCGGCCGCGCAGGCGCCCCTGCGCCGGGCTCGTCGTCTCGAGGAGAAGGGCGGACACGGCGGTGGCGTCGCCCCATTCCCGGTGGGAGAGGCCATGGAGGTTGGGGGGCGAGCTCTCGAGGCCGATGGCGATTCCCGCCGCCTGGAGGTTCACGTTCGCGAGGGCGGCGACCTCCATCGCCCGCTCGTGCGCGACGATCGTGTTGACGACGGGATACTCGGGCGAGGCCTCATGGAGGTCGACAGCGAGATCGACGCGTTCTTCCTCGAGGAGGGCC
>Ga0079037_100002332_pt1 | contig 10371 bp, 9 predicted proteins | sample Mud3Dept4metaG_FD_71479 | JGI IMG/M metagenome (GOLD analysis project Ga0079037, IMG submission 71479) | Freshwater wetland microbial communities from Ohio, USA, analyzing the effect of biotic and abiotic controls - Mud 3 Core 4 Depth 4 metaG | ecosystem: Environmental > Aquatic > Freshwater >... | reverse complement strand
CAGCTATCATTCACCGATGGTCACCGCCCGCCTGCCCCAGGAAGAGATCGACCGCGCAGTGGAAGCGCTGCGCGAGGGCGAGGTGATCGCCTTTCCGACCGAGACCGTCTACGGGCTCGGCGCCGACGCGCAGAACCCGGATGCCGTCCGCAAGGTATTCGAGCTGAAGGGCCGGCCGGCCACGCATCCGCTGATCGTCCACATCGATCATCCGCGGATGCTGGATCGCTGGGCGCTCAGCGTTCCGCCGGGAGCGAGGGCACTGGCCGACCGTTTCTGGCCCGGCCCGCTGACGCTGGTCCTGCGCCGCGCTCCTGCGGTGGATCTCGCCATCACCGGTGGGCAGGACACCGTCGCGGTGCGCGTTCCGGGCCACCCGGTCGCGCAGCAGCTGCTGCGTGCGTTCGGCAGCGGCATCGCGGCGCCGTCCGCCAATCGCTATGGCCGGATCAGCCCGACCCGGGTCGAGCACGTGCGCGAGGAGTTCGGGGACGCACTGCGCATCGTCCTCGACGGTGGCGACTGCAAGATAGGGCTCGAGTCCACGATCGTGGATTGCGTGGATGCGGTGCCGCGTGTGCTGCGTCCGGGATTCATTACCATCACACAACTGCGGGCCGTCGTGCCCGAAATCCAGGGCCGTACCGAGGCCGACTCGCCGCGGGTGCCTGGATCCGACGCGAAGCATTATGCGCCGTCGACACCGCTCAGCATCGTCGACGGCCGCAGGCTCGAGGAGGTCGTGTCGCAGCTCACGGATGAGCACGAGAAGGTCGCGGTGCTGGCATTGCGTCCGCCGCGGGCCGCCAACAAGTTCATGACGTGGATCAACGCCGGGCGTCGCGCCGAGGTCTATGCGCGAGAGCTGTACGTCAACCTGCGTGCGCTCGACAAGTCGGGCGCCCGGGAAATTCTGGTGGAGGCGGTGCCGGCCGGCGAGGGCTGGGACGCGGTTCGCGACCGACTCCACCGTGCGGCGTCGGCCGAGAACGTCGTTGCCATGGATCCGGACATCGCGGCGCTCAGGGCCGACCTCGGCGAGGACGTCGGCCGCTCATGAGTGGCCGCGCGGTCGCCGGACGAAGCGCGCGCCGGCGCGTGAACGCGGCAGCGCTGTGCCGGCTCGCGCAACGCCACGGCACGCCGCTGCTCGTCGTCGACTGCGAATCCATCCGTGAGCAGTACCGCGCGCTGGCAGCCGCGTTGCCGGGCGTCGTGCTTCACTACGCGTTGAAGCCGCTGCCATACGCCCCGGTAGTCGCAACGCTGCGTGACCTCGGCGCTTGCTTCGACGTGGCGACGACCGCGGAGGTCGAGCTGGTCCGGTCGCAGCGCGTATTGCCGGAACGCTGCATCCACACGCACCCGATCAAGCAGGACCGGGACATCGTCGCGGCACTGCGTTTCGGCATCCGCCGGTTCGTCGTCGACAATCCGGACGAGATCGTCAAGTTCGCGCCGCACCGTCGTCGTGCGCAGCTGCTGATTCGCGTCTCGTTCCGCAATCCCGCCGCGGTCGTCGACCTGTCCCGCAAGTTTGGCTGCGAGCCCGCCGCGGTCCGGCCGTTGCTGGAACTGGCTAGGCACCACGGCATCCGCGTCCGGGGCCTGTCGTTCCACGTAGGCTCGCAGGTGTCGGACCCGACCCGCTACGTCGAAGCGATCGACGCTTGCCGCGATCTCATCATCCGAGCACGCGGCGATGGCCACGACCTCGACCTGCTCGACATTGGCGGCGGTTTTCCGATCTCCTATGGCGGCAAGGTGCAGCCGATCCGGTCGTTCTGCCAGCCGATCCGGCGCGGATTGCGGTCACTGCCGCCTGGCCTGCAGGTGATTGCCGAGCCGGGCCGCTTCATCGCGGGTCCGGCCGGGACCTGCGTTGCGTCCGTCGTCGGCAGGGCGCAGCGTGAGGGCCGCTCGTGGTACTACCTCGACGACGGCGTGTATGGCTCTTTCAGCGGGCAGATCTATGATCACTCGATTTATCCATTGCACAGCCTCGACAGGAAGGGTCCGAGCTTCCCCTGTGTGCTGGCGGGACCGACCTGCGACAGCATCGATGTCATACGTGAGGACATCCCGCTCCCTGCGCTCGAGATCGGCGACCTGCTTGCCGGCCGGATGATGGGTGCCTATACGGCCGCGTCGGCTACCGACTTCAATTTCGTGCCGCGCGCCCGTATCGTCGCGGTGAACCGGCGAGCGGAGCGACCTCATGCAGATTGACGTGATGGACCATGTGGCCGGGGCGCGGCAGGCGCGCGGCATCGCAGTGGTGATCGACGTGTTCCGTGCCTTCTCCGTCGCGCCGCATGCCTTCGATGTCGGCGCTTCGCGCGTGCTTCCGGTCGGCGACGTCGACGAGGCGTTCGAGCTCGGCCGTCGTTTTCCCGGCTCCTTGCTCGCCGGCGAGCGTCACGCACGCAAGCTGCCTGGCTTCGACGCCGGCAATTCGCCGACCGAGATTCGCGCACTCGACCTTCGTGGCAAGGTGCTGGTGCACACGACCCACGCAGGCACGCAGGGGCTTGTGAACGCAGCCGCGGCCGACGAAGTGCTCACCGGCTCCTTCGTCAACATCTCCGCGGTCCTTCGCTACCTGCTCGCGCGCTCGCCGGATCGCGTTTCGCTCGTCCGCATGGGCCACGAGGCGCGCGAGCGCTGCGCCGAGGACGATCTGTACGCCGAGTGCCTCAAGACGATGCTTGAGGGCGGGCATGCGCCGCTCGGCGAGGTCCGGGAGCGGCTGCGCAACGCGCCTGCCGCCCTGAAGTTCTTCGACCCGGCCTGCGACTGGGCACCGCTCGACGATTTCGCCTACTGCACCGAGGTCGATCGGTTCGACTTCGTGCTGCGGCTGAAGAGAACGCCCGGCGAACCGCCGGAGCTCGAGCGGCTTGACGGCGGGCAGGGCGCGCGCGGGTGAGTATCCCGGTCGAGTTCATGCTGTTCACCGCTACGCTCGTGGGCGTGGCGCTGCTGCACTCCCGTTCACTCGAGGTCGCGGCCTGCGGACTCGGCGCGATCCTCGTCTACAAGCTCGCCTTCGCCGGTTTCCACGGCGTGAGCGGATTCGGCGGGCTGTGGCATCACTTCGCGGCGGAATGGGTGATCCTCGCGAACCTGCTCTGCCTGCTGCTCGGATTCTCGCTCCTTTCGCGCCATTTCGAGCAGAGCCGTGTCCCGGACCGTATCCCGGAACTGCTGCCGGACGACTGGCGCGGCGGGTTCGTGCTGCTGGTGCTCGTGTTCGTGCTGTCGAGCTTTCTCGACAACATCGCAGCGGCGTTGATTGGTGGCACCGTGGCGGCATCCGTGTACCGGCGCAAGGTGCACATCGGGTACATCGCCGCGCTGGTGGCCGCCTCCAATGCCGGCGGTTCGGGCAGCGTGGTCGGTGACACGACCACGACCATGATGTGGATCGACGGCGTCAGTCCGATCCAGGTATTCCATGCCTATGTCGCCGCTGGGGTGGCGCTGTTTGTGTTCGGGATCCCGGCCGCCATGCAGCAGCACCGCTACTCGCCGATCATGGCCCATGCCGAATCGAGCCTGCCGGTGGACTGGCCGCGGGTCGCGGTCGTCCTTCTCGTGCTGGTCGCCGCCGTTGCGACCAACGTGCTGATGAACGTCGGTTTTCCGGATCTCGCGCAGCAGTTCCCGTTCATCGGCGTGGCGGTGTGGGTCGCGCTGCTCGCGGCGGCCCGCTGGCGAGCCCCCGACTGGAAGGTACTGCCGGGTGCGCTGCGCGGCACGGTCTTCCTGCTGTGCCTCGTCTTCGCCGCGTCGTTGATGCCGGTCGAGGAGCTTCCGCCGGCCTCGTGGCAGACGGCGTTTGGCCTCGGCTTCGTGTCGGCCGTGTTCGACAATATTCCGCTCACGAAACTCGCTCTCGAGCAGGGCGCGTATGACTGGGGCATGCTGGCCTACGCGGTCGGTTTCGGCGGCTCGATGATCTGGTTCGGCTCGTCGGCCGGCGTCGCGATCACGAACCTCTTTCCCGAGGCCCGTGCGGTCGGGCCCTGGCTCCGTTCGGGCTGGCACGTCGCCGTCGCGTATGTCGTCGGCTTCTTCACGCTGCTGCTGATACTCGGATGGCATCCTCACCAATGATCCGCAACGTCGTGTTCGACATCGGCGGCGTGCTGGTACGCCTGCGCTACCAGCCTTTCATCCGCTACCTGAGCGAGGCGGGCGTCGATCTCACGGACCTTCCGGCGTGGCTCGCCACCATCGATCTCGAGGCGCACGAGCGTGGGGACATCACGGGCCACGAATTGCTCGGGCGGGTGGCTGCATCGGCACAGCGTCCGCTCGATCCAGCCGACCTCGAGCGCCGGTGGCTCGACATGTTCGATCGATCCGGCGAGATGTTCGACCTCGCGAACGGGCTGATGGACGACTATCGCGTGTACCTGCTCTCCAACATAGGCGACCTGCACTGGAGTCACCTCGACGCCGCGTACGGCATCGCGACGGTGGGCCACGGCGCCATCGCGTCGTTTCGCGTCGGAGCGGTGAAGCCGAGCGCCGCCATCTATCGTGAGACGGAGCGGCGTTTCGATCTCGATCCGGCGGCAACGGTGTTCATCGACGACCTGGAGCGCAACGTCGCCGGCGCGCAGGCCTGCGGGTGGAACGCCATCCATCACTTGAGTCCGCTCGACACTCGCCGCTGCCTGAGGGCGCTGGGTGTGCGGCTGCCGGAGTCCTTCGCGGGGGATTGAGCGGTGCAGGCGATTCCCATCTCGATCCTGCTGCTGGTGCTGTCAAACGTGTTCATGACGTTCGCGTGGTACGCGCACCTGAAGAACATGAGCGGCAGTCACTGGTACGTGGCTGCGCTCGTGAGCTGGGGCATCGCGCTGTTCGAGTACCTGCTGCAGGTGCCGGCCAACCGGATTGGCTACACCGTCATGAGCCTGCCGCAGCTCAAGATCCTGCAGGAAGCGATCACGCTCACGGTGTTCGTGCCGTTCGTCGTCTTCTACATGCGCCAGCCGCTGAAGCTCGACTATCTCTGGGCGGGACTGTGCATCATGGCCGCCGTGTACTTCGTGTTCCGCAAGTGAGCACCGCGATCCACCGGCGGGTAGAGGCCTGCAGGGCGGGGACGGATCCCACCTGCATCGCGCGGCTCGATTCGGGCTGGGCCGTCATGGGTGACCCGCAGGTGTTGCCCGGTTACTGCCTGCTGCTGCCGGACCCCGTGGTACCGCACCTGAATGCGCTGCCGGCGGCGGCGCAGGCGGCATTCCTTGCGGACATGGCGCGTCTTGGCGATGCCGTGTTCGCTCGCACGGGTGCCGTGCGGATCAACTACGCATTGTTCGGCAACGTCGAGCCGGCACTGCATGCGCACGTATTTCCGCGCCTCGCAAACGAGCCGCCCGGACATCGCGAGGCGCACCCGTGGAGCTACGACTGGTCGCGCGCACGGCCGTTCGATGCGGCGCTCGACGGCGCGCTTCAGCACGCGCTGCGCGCGGATCTCGCGAGGTAAATTCGGCCGGGTGGACGGGCCGCCCATGAAAAAGGCCGGCGGAATTGCTCCCGCCGGCCTCGTATCTGCCCTTCGGCAGTCCGCTTACTCGGCGGGGCCGCAATCCGTACGACGGATCGTCACGCGCCGGTTCTGCGCACGACCTTCTGCCGTATCGTTGCTCGCAAGCGGCTTGGTCAGGCCCATGCCGATCGCCTTGATGCGACCCGGTGCCACACCCTTGGCGGCGAGGTAGTCCACCACGGCCTGGGCGCGACGCTCGGAGAGCTTCTGGTTGTATTCCGCCGTGCCGACGTTGTCGGTGTGGCCGGTGGCCGTGCCTTCGACGAACTGCAGCTCCTTGAGCCTCGCGGCGACGCCATCGAGCGTGGCCTTGTCCTCAGCCGTCAACTCGGCGGAGTCGAACGCGAAATTCGTCCGGACCACCACGTCGCACGAGCAGCCGAACGGACCCACGCGATCACCGGCCGGCGTGTTCGGGCACTTGTCGTCGGCGTCGCACACGCCATCACCATCGCTGTCGCTGCACTTGGCAGGCTCCGCCGCTGCAACGGCCACGGGAGCCGCTGCCGCCACAGGCACGGCTTCTTCGGTATCTCCGAACCGATACACCAGGCCCAGCGTGAAGCGCTCGACGTCCGACTTGTTGTTGCCCACCTCGGCGACGTCGGCGATGTTGTCGTATTCGAGCCGGAGGGACACGCGCTCGTCGAAGGTGTAGCTGGCGCCCAGCCCCCACAGGAAGACGCCGCTGCTGTCAGAGTCGCTCAATTTCAAGTCGTAGGGAGATCCGACGGCGACGCCTGCCCTGGTGTCCTGCCCCTGGAAGCGGCCGCTCACATTGTTGTCGCCCATGTAATAGCCGAGGCGCCCATAGAGGTTCCAGGCATCCCCGATCGGAAGCATGGGGAGCGCCGACAGCGCCCAGCCGGAGCTCTCGAACTGTGACGTTGCCCTATACGATCCACCGGTCGGCGGCGGCGGGAAGATCGGATTCACCACGGTATACGCGTACGTAGCACTCGTCTGGACGCTGGTGCTGCCGAGATCCATCCAGGCCGCTTCGACTGCGAGCCACCGCCAGATCTGGTAGCCAACGAAAAAGCCGTACGTGGTGGACGTGTCGTCGAAATTGTTCCTGGTCGAAGTGACGTTAATGTTCGGGTTGTAGAAATTGATTTGATCGGCGAGGCCGCTCGACAGGTTGTTGGCATCCTGCTGGCTGAGGTTCCAGTTGGACTGCCCGATGTCGCCGCCGACATAGAAGCCGGTTCTCTCCGCCATCGCGGGCGTCGCAAATGCGACGAGTACCACAAGAGCTATTCTTCCGATTCTCATTGAGCGTCTCCCTGCTGTGTCAGGCTTGAAGTGTCAGGTTTGTCGAGGCAAACCGCTGATTATTGTTGCAATTATAACCCAGGCGGCCTGATGCCGTGGGAACCGCAGAGTCAGCGTCCGGCGATCGGCGGGGGTGGGGATGCCTATCGACGCGAACGCTGACTCGCGGAATTGAAATCTTGTCGTATTTCAATAGGCTGAGGTCCAGCGCCGCCCGGCGCGCTGACGGCGCGGCTGATCGATGGCACAGAAACCCTCTGGCGATTGGCGACCTCAGCCGCGTCGGCCGCAACAGCGTCAGTGCTCAGCCATTGCGTCCGTCCTCAAATCCGAGGTCGATACTACGATCCGTCCCGGCGTGCGACTTGTCCCTTGACGACACAGACTTGGCACTACACGACAACTCGGACAGGCGATGTATCGCTTCACGAGCAGGCAACTTCGCTGCAGGCGTCGCGAATTGCCAAGTCCTTGTCGTTCTTTATCAAGCCTCCGTCGAGGCGCGCACATAGGATCCACGGGCCAGCCTGCTTGGGTACGGCTTGTGGGCGACGGATGTGCCGGCCAGGCGGCGGACACGGCGCACTGCAACGAGGGGGGATCACTTGTTCCAATTGCGTATTGGCATTGCGTCGCTGGCGCAGATGGTGCTCGGGTTCGCTGTGCTCGTGATCCCCGCGACTGGCGAGGCGGCGGGCCCCGCCAGGCCCAACATGCTGGTGATCTTCGGGGATGACGTTGGCTGGGCGAACGTCAGCCTCTACAACCCCGGCGTGATGGGTTACGCGACGCCGAACATCGATCGGATCGGTCGTGAAGGCGCGATGTTCACCGACCACTATGCGCAGCCGTCGTGCACCGCGGGCCGTGCCGCCTTCATCACCGGGCAGTACCCGATACGCAGCGGCATGACGACGGTCGGCCTGCCCGGCGACGCGCTGGGGATCAAGGCCGCGACTCCGACGCTGGCCGAGGTGTTGAAGCCGCAGGGTTACGCGACGGGGCAGTTCGGCAAGAATCACCTCGGCGACCGCAACGAGAGCCTGCCCACCGTGCACGGCTTCGACGAGTTCTACGGCAACCTCTATCACCTGAACGAAGAGGAGCAGCCGGAGCAGTTCGACTACCCCAAGGCCCCGGAATTCCTGAAGAAGTACGGCCCGCGGGGCGTGCTGAAGTGCGTCGCAACCGAGACCGACGACCCGACGGAGCAGCCTCGCTTCGGCCGAGTCGGCAAGCAGCGCTGTGAGGACACCGGCCCGCTCACCGTCAAGCGCATGGAGACGGTGGACGACGAGTTCATCGACGCGACCGTCGCCTTCATCAAGCGCGCGCGGTCGCAGGGAAAGCCCTGGTTCGCCTGGCTCAACACCAGCCGCATGCACCTGTACACGCACCTTAGACCGGAACACCGGTACCTTGCGGCGAGCAAGACCAGCGGCGACGACCTCTACGGCAGCGGCATGGTCGAGCACGACATGCAGGTCGGCGCCTTGCTCGAGACGCTGCGCAAGTCCGGGGCGCTCGATAACACGATCATCGTCTATACGACGGACAACGGTCCCGAGCACAGTGCCCGCGCCTACGGCGGCACGACGCCGTTTCGCGGCGAGAAGATGACGACGTACGAAGGCGGCGTGCGCGTGCCCGCGATGGTGAGCTGGCCCGGGCACATTCCCGCCGGTCAGGTGCTGAACGGGATCCAGGCCCACATGGACCTGTTCACGACACTGGCCGCGGCGGCCGGCGTCCCGGACGTCGCCGCGAAGGTGCGGCAGGAGCGTAGCCAGTACATCGACGGCGTGAACAACCTCGACTACTGGACGGGCAAGTCAGCCGAAAGCGCGCGGACCGACTTCATCTATTACTACGAGTCGCAGCTCACCGCCATTCGGTACAGGCAGTGGAAGGCGCATTTCGCGACCAAGCAGGACTACTACGCGCCGATGGTCGAGCAGACCTTCCCGATCCTCTTCAACCTTCGTTCCGACCCGTACGAGAGCTGGGACGACACCGGCGAGCGCTCGGACATGCTGCAGCGCAAGACATGGCTGAACGGCCCGATGCAGGCCATCCTGCGCGCACACATCGGCTCGCTGATGCAATACCCGCCGGTGCAGAAGGCGAAGACGCTCGACTTTTCCAGGCTCCTTGATTCTCTGCAGAAGGGACAGCAATGAACTCAAGAACGACGACCGCCGGAATCGTTCGCAACAGGGCGCGCAGAGCGGTGCTGGCCGCGTGTGCGTGCAGCCTCGGCATCCTGCTCGCGCCGGTCGCACAGGCAGATGACGGCGGCAAGAGTCTCTACCTGCTGGGCAAGCGAGGTCCGCTCGCCGCGTTCGTGCCGAAGCCCGGTTTTTACGTGACGAACGACGTCTACTGGTACGACGGCAGCACCAGCGATTTCGTGCCGCTCGGCGATCGCCTCGGCGAGCGCGTCGTGCAAGACGTCTCGGCGCAGGCGCTCATGGACATCCCGCAGTTCACGTGGGTGACGGACGTCACCGTGGGCGGAGGGCGGCTGGCCTTCAGCGCCGTCGTTCCCTTCGGCAAGATCGACGTGGACGCCAATGGCACGGTGGAGCCGCCGGGCGGCGGCGCATTCCCCACCGTCAAGATCTCGGACTCCGACAGTGGCTTCGGCGATCCGGTCGTCGGTTCTTCGGTCGGCTGGAAGAATCGCGACGGAGACAAGTTCCGCGCCTGGAGCGTGTATTCGGCGCTGTATATTCCGATAGGCTCCTACGAGGTCGGGCGGATCGCCAACCTGAGCGGCAATCGCTGGGGACTCGATGTCGGCGGCGCCTACACGATGGCCAATTTCAAGGGCGGCCGTGAGTTTTCGTCGGTGCTCGGATTCACGTTCAATGGCGACAACCAGGACACCGACTACAGTAGCGGCACCGACATGCACCTTGAAATCTCCGGGCGGCAGCACCTGCCCAACAACTGGGCGTTCGGGATCGTGGGCTACTGGTTCCAGCAGCTGACCGCCGACAGCAACGGTCCGGACATCCTCGGCGACTACAAGGGGCGGGTCTTCGGCATCGGGCCCGAGATCGCCTACCAGTTCCCGGGCAAGGTCCACCCGGTCGGGGTCGACCTGCGCTGGTACTACGAATTCGGCGCCGAGAATCGCCTGGAGGGTAACGGCGTGTTCCTCACGCTGTCAGTGCCGCTCAGCACCAGGCCTCCGCGCAACAAGAGCGAGGACTGGACGCAGGCTGAGACCGCAACAGAGGCCCGCTAAGGAGGAAATGACGATGACGCAGCCCAACATGTTCCGCGCGATCGGTAGAGCGGCTGTCGCCACGGCAGTCGGTTTCGTGCTGGCGGCAACCGCCGGTCCTGCGCACGCGCAGAAGGTGATCGACGACTACGAGGCGTCTCCCGCGCCCGCGGCCAAAGCGGAGCTTTCGGCAGCGAGCCGGAATTACTCGCCGTACGCCAGTCGCAAGTATCCGGCGCAGGTGTATTGGGGCGACACCCACCACCACACGTCGAATTCCGGCGATGGATTT
>Ga0079037_100002331_pt1 | contig 10371 bp, 8 predicted proteins | sample Mud3Dept4metaG_FD_71479 | JGI IMG/M metagenome (GOLD analysis project Ga0079037, IMG submission 71479) | Freshwater wetland microbial communities from Ohio, USA, analyzing the effect of biotic and abiotic controls - Mud 3 Core 4 Depth 4 metaG | ecosystem: Environmental > Aquatic > Freshwater >... | reverse complement strand
TCAGCTTCCCCTATGCCGAGCGCCTGACGCAGATCCTCGCGGCGCACGATGTCCCGTTCAGCTACGAGGTCGCCCGCGGCATCCACGACTGGAACTACTGGCACAGCGTGATGAAGCCGTCGCTGAGTCGGGTCCAGGAGTTCTTCGACCGGACGCGCTGAGCCGCAGGAGCCGTCCGGCCGCGATCGAGCAACGACCGATCACACGCGGCAATCCCGTGTCATCGCGCAGATCGCCGCTTTGCGATGCGCACCGCCTTCTATCTGGGACACCCATCTACACGTGAGCAACGCCAGCTATTTTCGCAGTCAAGAGCACGGCTGGGGCGGCCGATGGTGTGGCTGTTCGGTGGGTGCTTGGGGAAGCGCTTCAGCGCGTGTTCGGCGCATCCGGACGCCGATGGTATCGATTACTGGCGGCGCATGAGAGCTTTGCGCCGTATCTGTAATTCGTCGCTCCGGGAACGGCGATGCTGGGGCTGAAGCGGTCCGTCCGACACGGCGTCACGGAAGTGTGGGCCCAGCGGTCGATTTCTCGCGAGTTGGGCGCTTGGCGAGTCGAACGGCTCCATCGACGTGACAGTCCGTGCGGTGTTGGTCACCGGTCACGATCTTGGAGAGGCGTGATCCAATTGAGACACAGGGCAGGCGAAGCTCACCGGACCTGTAATTCCGAAGTATTGCTCGGTGGAATGCCAATCGCAGCTGCTCTCGGCGGCCCACGTGAAAGGTAGATCCCGTACGTGCTGACCGTTTCAGTCGGCTGACAGAGGAAGAGTGGTGGTGCCGACCGCCAGTGGGTCTGGCAGCAGGAGGCGGACATGATGCGCATGACCATATCCAATCTCATTGGGAAGTCTCCCGCTTTTCTGGAAACCGTCCGCCTGATCACGCGGATCGCCGATACCGACGCCTCCGTCTTGATCGAGGGCGAGACCGGCACCGGCAAAGAGGTTGCAGCCCGCGCGATTCACTACGCCGGGTCTCGGCGCGACCGACCTTTCGTTCCCCTGAATTGCGGTGCGATCCCCGACAGTCTCGTTGAGAACGAGTTGTTTGGCCACGTTGGCGGCGCCTACACCGACGCCCGCGAACCACAGCTTGGGCTTGTGGCTCTTGCGAACGGCGGGACGCTGTTCCTCGATGAGATCGACCGGCTGTGTCCGAAGGGCCAGGTCGCACTATTGAGATTCTTGCAGGACGAGAGCTACCGCCCGCTCGGGGCGCAGCGCGATGAACAGGCCGACATACGAATCATTGCTGCAACCAACAGTGATCTGGCGGCGTTGGTAGAGGCAAACCAGTTTCGGCAAGACCTGTACTACCGTCTCCACGTCCTCTCGCTGCCGCTGCCCCCGCTGCGGGAACGGTACGGCGACCCGGAGTTGCTCGCGGTGCACTTCGTTAGGGCCGCCAGTCTGCGTTTCAATCGCCCGGAGAAATGCCTCGATCCCGCCTCGATCCCTCTTCTTAACGCCTATCGTTGGCCCGGCAACATTCGCGAGCTCGAAAACCTGATTCAGCGCGAGTTCCTGCTCAGGGATGGGGCTATGGTGAGCCTTCAGTCTCTCGAGCGACTCCGGGTCGACGATCGCGCATCGCCAGCCAAGCTTACCGACGCGGCATTCCGTGTAGCGAAGGCAGACGCGATTGCCCGCTTCGAGCGAGCCTATGTTGCTGAGCTGCTGTCCCGAGCGGACGGCAACATCAGCCTGGCGGCCCGACTTTCCGGCAAGGAGCGAAGCTGGCTCGGCAAGCTGGCCAAGAAGTACGGCCTGCAGCATGCCGAGTTTGCGCGCGGGCCGTAGTACAGACACGGGTGCGCTCTCCTGTCTGATTGCCCTCACGTGTCGTCGCCAACGGATGACAACGACTCGGCGACCTTGTAGTGACCTGAGTCACTTTGGTCTCAGGGGTGAGGCACTTTGCTCCCCCTCCCGTTACTGCCTCAAATAGCCGCCGCAGCGCCACGGAACACGTATTCCCGTTGGGTCGTTTCCGTCTCAGCGGATCTATCGCTAGCCAAGCGGCAGCCATGCAGATCAATGACTTGGCGCTCGCGGGCCGGTTGGCACGCCGCATGCACTGTCGAGCATGGGTGTTCGCCCCAGGTGGAGCAGAGATGCAGAGCCGGGTGGAGGTCGTTCAGTGCATTGCAGACGACATCCAGCATTGGCTCGCTCGGAACCCCGATGCGGCCGACACCCCGGAAGGCATCCGCGACTTCTGGCTCAGCGAGAAGAACGGATCGCAACCGCGGGAACTGGTTCTCGAAGCCCTGAACCAACTCGCCACGCTCGGTATAGTACGCGAGGCGGCACAGCGCCAGGGGATGCCCAGCATCTACTGCGGTGCGAGCCGCCGTCAGGTGAGGATCGAAAATTGAGCAGCTCGTGTGGCGCTGTGATGTACCGACGGCGGTTCGCGATGGTCCGTCTGAAGCGGGCTGCCTGGACCGAGTCACTGGTGTCCGGCTACGAGAAGCAGCCTTCCCGACGGCCGGCCCGAGCAGAGGCGGTCTGAACGTGGCCAACTACCGTGCGATCGCGGCTGTCAGCACGGCGTTGGCTGGCTTGATCCGTGATCGGTACCCGCGTGCTGAGTTCGGCAGCGGACTTGAGATCGAGCTGTACCAGACGCGGGACTTCGAGTGTCCCATGCAGGATGGTTTCTCAATCTATCTCTATCGCGTTGCCGTCAACGGTGCCGTGCGCAACATGAACCCGCGCCGCTCACCGGAGGGCCTGCGCTACCGACCGTCTCTGCCGCTCGACCTCCACTACATGATTACGCCCTGGTCGAAGGATGTCGCCATTCAGCACCGAATGCTCGGGTGGGTCATGCGCATGCTGGAAGACATCGGCACCCTGAGTGCCGAGCATTTGAACCACTACATGTCCGAATCCGACACTTTCATGCCAAACGAGGGTCTCGAGATCGTCTGCGACCCGCTGCCCCTGTCCGACTATCTCACTCTCTGGGACCGCCTTCGGCCGCGCCTGCCCGCCTCAGCGACATACGTGATGCGCATGGCGCTCATCGATTCCGACGTGCACGTTCCTGAAGGTACGCCGGTGCAAACACGCGTCCAAGACATTGGAGTGGCGACCGGATGAGTCGTGTGCGCGTGTTGGAGCGCTTGCACCGCAATGCCGCCTTGGGGCTGCGCTTCTGGGACGTGGCGGGCGCCACTTCGGCGGTCGATGGCCTCAGACGATAGCGAAATGTGCATTCAGTGCGCTGTGCCGCACCAGTTCACGATGAAGCTCGCTGCCGGTTCTGACACACGGCGACCAAAAGGCGTGAACGGCGCGATGCGCTTAGGGGAGATCACCGGCCGCGCGTGGATGCCCGACCCTGGCACCCCAGCGGCAGCCTCGGGAAACCTGACCCGGATTTCTCACAAATCGGGGGTGCGTCGGTCCTGTGAGTGAGTAAGACTTGTCGCGCGAGAACGAGTTTTGCATCACCCACATGAGGGTTGCGATGCTCACACAATGCAATCCGGAGCAGCTCGAGTCCTCATATATTGAGCGTCGCCGCGTGATGGCGGCCTTTGACGGCGGTCCGGTGTGCTTCGATGGCGGCGCGATACCGGCCCGCTGTTCGGGGTGTTGGTAGGAAGCTCGACGAACCGCTCGCCTGCAAGAGCACCTTGAACCGGCTGGAACTCTATCCGCGGCGCGGTCTGTCGCGCTACCACCGCATCCGCCCCGACGCCGAGGCGATCGAGCGGCTGTTCGTCGAGCTGTTCCTCGCCTCGTACGGGGCGGCTCCGGCCGAGATCGTGCTCGACCTCGATGCGACGGATGTGCCGCTGCACGGCGAGCACGAGCGGCGCCTCTTCCACGGCTGCTACGACCACTACGGCTGCCTGCCGCTGTACATCTTATGCGGCCGCCAGCCGCCGCTGGCGCGGCTGCGGCCGGCCAACATCAATGGGGCGGCCGGGGCGCTCGAGGCGGTCGAGCCGCTCGTCGCGCAGATCCGCGCGCGCTGGCCACGCACCCGGATCGTGCGATGGGCCGACTCGCGCTTAGCACCACGCATCGCCCGCCAAGGACCATACCAGCGCCAACCGCATCGTCGAAGCCCGTGGCGAGATTGCCGCGCGCTTCTCGCAAGCCGGCGAGCCGTCGATCAGCGCCTGGAACTGCGGAACCTTCAACGCGGGCTCCGTGCCTGCCTGCCTGAGCTCCGTCGCGCGCGCCCGCGCCTCCTCGATGACGGCTTCAGCACGCAGCCTGCGCTTGACATCCTGCATGCTCGGCTCCCGGTCCGTGCTGCTCGGTTTGCAAAGATCGGCGAGATCAGCAGATGAGAAAACGGTCGCGTACTCGTTCATGGCGTCCTCGAACCGAGCTTTGGCTTCTTGAGGGCTCGCCGCTGCCTTGGCATACGCCAGGCCGATCCATACGCGCAGTTCGGCGAGGTAGTCGCGGATGCCAGGACTCGTGCTGCGCATCTTGACTTCAGCCTGCAACGCGTCCAACGCGTGCTTCGCGTTGACCGCTTCAGCCTGGGTCAGGTCGGTCCGACTGTTCTTGAACCACCACACCAGGTAAGGGGAGATGTTCTTCAGCGCGCGATCGCGGTCGGTAAAAAGCTGGTTCGCATCGGCCTGATCGAAGGCGGCCTCGGCCAGATTGTATTGGTCCTTGTTGAGGTACAGGATGGCCTGCCGGATGCGCAAGCTGCTGTTGATCGCTTTCTGATCGGGGTGCGCGGCGATGAACTCCTCGATCTTGTCAGCAGCATCGACCGATGCCGCCCCCGGCTTCGTCGCCGGTTCCGGGTCCGCCAGCTGGCTCGCCATGAGCTGGGTGTTGGACTGATTGACGATGTCGCGCACCTGCTTCTGGGTCGCGCAGCCAGCCATCGCAAGGACGACCAAACCACTGAACACCAGGCAAACGAGCTGCTGTACCGCACGCCGCTGCCGAATCTGACCGAGAGCTCCCATTCAACTAGGCTCCTGTAGGTTAGTGGTTCGACCCGAGGGTTTCGGCGAGCTGCGCGAACAGCTCCTTGAACTTGCCGCTCTCTGGATCGATATCGGCGAGCTCGCCTCTCGCCACCGCGGCGACCAGGCCGGCCACCACCGCGGGCAGCGCCGGAGCGTCCAGCCTGCGGCCGAGCTCCTTCTCCGCGCGCGCTAGCCCGGCCGCGACGGTTTCCGTCAGCTTGGCTGCGAGCTCTATTTGTGTGCTGTTGGTGATCAGGTCTCGCCCGCGGCGCGACAGGGTCAGGAAGACCTCGCTCACGAGTTCGACCAGCGCGGCACCCGTCAGGAGACCGGTCTTGTCGCCCTTGGTGCCCTTGACGACGCTCGACAGCACGGTGGATGCGATCTTGTCTTCCACCTTGCCGAACAGCCCGGGGTTTCGCATGATCGCGTCGGCAGCGGCGGTGATCAGATCCGCGCCCTGGATGCCGGTCAGCGTGCGCGACGTGACCAGCTTGCCGACCTGTCCCGCCAGATCCGCTACGATCGGCCCGTAGTCCGAGTCCAGCAGGCCGGGGCGACTGGCCAGGTGCTCGAGAAGGCTGACAACAGTGGCCGATGCCAGCGTCTTGGCGTCGAGATTGTCGGCGCGCGAGACTCCCTTCAGCACCGCTGCCACCAGCTCGACGCGCGCTCCAGGGTCTTGGACGATCAGCTCCGGGTGTAGGGCGAAGACCTGCAGGGCCGAGCGAAGGACCCCTTCCAGGCCATCGCGCGTGAAGGCTTTGCGGATGCCCTGATCGGCAGCGGTCTTGGCAACCGCGCCAACCAGCTCCTGCAGCCACACCTCGCGCACAGCGCCCTTGAGCAGGTCTCGATTCGCAGCGATGGTCCCGATGGCGGCATCGCCCAGGCGATATAGGGTGTCGGCCTGCAGCAGCTGAGCCGAAGGAGTTTTCGCCAGCACACTGATCAGAGACAGGGTCGTGTCGCGCAGAAGCGGTGCGGCCCCCTCCAGCAGGCTCGGGCCGTGCGCTTCCAGCGACACGAGTCCGGCGCACACCAGCTCTCCCCAGTTATCCTTGAAGAAGTCGTCGAAGCCGCCGATGCTCTGCTTGACCAGCGGGGCCGCGCCGACGAGGATGTCGACCAGCACCTTCTCGTAGCTCTTCGCATCCGTGGTGTTCAGGCGCCCTGCCGCCACCCGCAGGCCGTTGCTCAGGAGGATGCGGTAGCCGCGTCCACGGGCTAGGCCGACAACATAATCGTCCCCCGCGCCCGAATCCTCGCGAGCCGCTGCAAGTGCCGTCAGCAGCGCGTCGACCCAGGGTCCGGCACCATCCAGGGACTCGCGCGAGTCGAGCACTCCGTTGAGCGTCGCGCCCAGGACGTGACGCAGCACCGGACTCCATTCAGTGAAGTCTTCCAACTCCGGCTTGGCGAACCGCTCGAGGACCGATTGCACGAGTGTGCGTGTAGCCTCGGCGTGAATCAGGCCGGTGTTCTCGACGCCCACCTCGGCGAGCACGTCGACGACCAGCAGCGCGGACCTCGCGACGTATCCCAGTTCCCGCGCGTCGCGCCCGGGGTCGATGTAGAACACGGCGCGGCGCATGTCGGGATCGTCGAGGGCAAGCCCAGGGAAGCGCTTCCGCAGCGCCTTCACATACTCCCCGTCGGGGTCGATCAGCGGCGGCTCCGCCTCCAGCGGGAACAGACGCTTGAAGAACAGATGGACATCGTCGCCCGGCGGGTCTGTCGCAAGGAGTGCCACGAGGCGGGCGCGGTCCGGGCCCAGCGGGTCGGGCACGACGCCAGCCGACTGATCCACGAAAGCCCGCAATTTCGCTATCTTAGTGAACAGCGCCGGGCCGCCTGCCACCTTCGGCATAGGCAGCGCAATGTCGCCTTGCACCGCCGTGCGCTCGGCCATGAGCAAGTCGATGCGTCCACCCAGTTTGATCAAGCCCCTTGCAATCGAGAGTACGAGTCCCGCAGCTTCAGCCGTCAGCATTCGTTCCTCCTGTCGACTCGAGCAGGCACACCCGACGAGGTTCCGGGTTCGCCACCAACATGCACGCACTCCGTGTCGAATCTGGGCCAGACGCCGCCGTCCTGGCTGTCACCCTGGTCGATGCCGTGTTTCTTGAGCAACTGTCCAAAGGCGCGACGTTCTTTCTTTGTCCGCCTGCCGCGCCGCAGCCGCGACGATGCGGACGAAATCGACGGAATCGATATCGAGCTCGGCGCCGTTGCTCAGGACAAGTGCACGGTGCACGTATTGCGACGCGGGCAAGCGGCCAGCACACGTGATGCATTGCGCACCGGATTGTCGCGCTCCCTTTGCACGAAGGCCTCCATTTGGGATTTCGTGACCGCAGCAAACGGAGACAAGAGCGAACATCAAGACATGGTCGCGAGCCGTACATGACATCGCAACGTAGTGAAGTCGTGCCGGCGAGGCTAGCGCGCCAGCTCTTTAGGGAAAATCACCCGAACGGGTGATTCGCAACATCCTGGCGCTTCGGCTGGTGCCGCTGCTGGAGCGCCTGTCCTCGCGGGGGACCGTGCCCTCGCCACATGGGGACGGTCCCTCGCCCCAGCGAGGACTGTTCCTGGCGCGGGTCTCTGATTGACGAAGGGCCCCCCGGGGCGCGCACCGTCGGTGCTGCGCGCGGCGCCGGCATAACCGGCTCAATCGACCCGGGGCTCGGTCAGTGCCTTGTCGCGCCGACAGACCCGCAGCGGCCGGCTGGTGGCCGACACGATGCGCTGCACCTCGTAGCTGGCCTCGTCGGCCACCACCCGCAGGCAGGCGCAACCGTGGCCGTAGTGACCGTTGGTACGCACCCAGCGCGCGGGCGTGAAGCGCGGCCAGTCGCCCTCGGCCTGGTGGCCGCCCTGCAGGCCGATCAGCCACTGGCCATCGCGGTCGGTCAGCCAGGCGTTGCCTGGGGTCGGGTTCTCGAACCAGCCGCATCGCAGCACCACCGGTGGCTGGCCGGGAGTCGCCGCCGCGGCGCCGGTCGTCAGGCCGCACCAGGCGGTCAGCAGCAGGCACAGCTTGCGCATCAGCCCACGGTGTAGCTGACGGCCGCGTAGAACTTCCTCGCGTACGCCGCGATGATCTCCGCGCAGTCCAAGCCGTTGATGATGCGCCGCGCGTTCTTCCAGTCCCCGGTCTGGGGGTTGAAGTAGTCGGCAAACTTCTTGCCAGTGAAGTCGCCCGCCTCCATGCCTTTGAACATGATCTTCGCAGCCAGGTCGGCCTGCAACACCTTGTCGGCGGCCGCGGCATTGGTGGTAAGGTCTACGCCGAAGGTCTTTCCCATCTTGGCGTAGTTGATGCGCCAGGTCAGCTGCACATACCCGCGACCGTAGAACACCCTGCCATCGCCCGGCAGGGCGTGCATCTTCTTCGCCAGCGCGGCGCGCTTGGGAAGCGGGCTCTCGGGGTCGTACATGCGGAAGAAGTAGTCCTTGCCGCCATACTCGCGGATGGGCTGCATCGTGAACGCGGTCTCGTGGAAGGCCGTGCCCAGCGCATAGGCCAGCCAGCGATCGTCCTTCTTCGCATGGGAGTTCTCCCACACGTCGAGGATAAAGTTCAGCCCGTTGACCTGTGCCTGACTCAGCTTCCCGGTGAACAGAGTCTGGCGGCACTGGTCGAAGAAGAACTTGCGGTTGATGCGGCGAATCATTTGCGGTCTCCTTCGTCAGCGGTCGGTTTCCTTCCGCGTCGTTGAATAACAATGGCAGGGACGCGGGGCGGCGCGCTTCCAGGAGCTGCAGTGTCTCGACACTGCTCGGCGTCCTCAGCCTGACCTCGTCGCCCCGCGCGTCTTGAACAGCGCGCGGGTGCCTGGCGAGATCCAGCTCGCCTCACCGGCCAGGTTGTCGCCCGACATGCGCTGGAATCAGTGGGCGACCAGCGTGGAATCCGCCTCCCCTCTTTCCGTATTCCGCTCGACACATACTCTAGACGAAATGATGGTACACGCGCTCGTGCAGAATCACCCGTCCGGGTGATTGGCATACGCCAGACGCGGGGCTAGTCTCAGTCCTTAAATAGTCTCAGTGCTTAAGGTGCGGCACGGTGGGGCTGTGCTGGAGTCCATCGAACCCCAGACTCGCGGCGGGACGCTAGCCAGAACCGTTCTTGTGGGCGATATGCCAGGTAAGCGCCGTCATCTCGAGGTGCCCCGGCTGTCGGATGGCAGAGTGGTACCCGGCCGGCGGGTGCTGGCCGACCTCATGGCGTATCGGGCGGCCACCGTCGTACAGACCACGGTTCTGACCCGTCGGCAAGAAGCAGAGCAATTTTCTTGGGGGAGCTCCAATGCGCCTGAGCCACCTCGTCTTAGTGTCGATCACAGCAGCCTCGGCCGCAGCAATTTTCCTCGCGCCCGTTGCTGCCGCGGCGCCAAAGTGCACCGACCGACCTCCGGCCTGGACTGACAACACCAACTTCAGCGCCGCCCTCAAGTTCGGCGACCACGTGATCGTCGGCACCGACGAGTGCGGCTTCCTTCAGGTCGGGCGCTGGAGCACCTGGCAGCGCACAGGTGACATCCAGCTCGAGCCGCCGCGGGGAGCGGGAGACCAGGCCAAACAGGTCGAGGTCGACGTCGAGGCCCTGGCCTACGATGGACAAGGGCAGTTCGTCTACGCGATTGGCTCCCATTCGAAGACCAGGAAGCGCAGCGACAAGGCCTCGGAAGAGTACGCGGACAATCGCGCGCGACTGCAGACAGGCTCCAGGCTCGTTGGGATAGAGTCGCACCCAGAGCGCGAGCGCCTGTACCGGTTCCCGTTCGATCCACAGAACGTCGCCGCCCGGCAGGAGTCGCGAATCGAGGCCCTGTCGCTGACGCCGATCCTGAGTCGGCTGCCGGTCTTCAAGGCGTTCATCCCGCTCGCCAGCAAGGAGAACGGCATCGACATCGAGGGCATTGCCGTGGGACACCCCCTCGGCGGGCCGACGCCGGCCGACGCCTCGGACACGGCATGGCTCTATGTCGGATTCCGGGGCCCCGTGCTTCGGCATGGCTTCGTGCCTGTGCTCGCGCTCCGGCCGCGGGACCTCGACCCGCTGTTCTCGGCTTGGACGGCGCAGGACCGGAAAGCCATTGATGAGGCGAGCAGACACGCCGTCGACAACGGCCAGCTGCTGTTCGTGCCACTCGACGGGCGCGGCATCCGGGACCTGACGTTCGTCGGCGATGGCTTCCTGGTGCTCGCCGGTCCAATGGGCGACGGCGACGCCGCGCATCGCATCTACTGGTGGAACGGTCGCGATTGCGTGCCCGGCAAGGGCAATACCGGCCTACGCGGACAACTCCGCTGGCTGGCAGATGTCACCGCCCCGGCAGCGGAGGACGGTACTCTGGGCAAGGCCGAGGGACTCGTCTGGCGGAGCGATCGCGC
>Ga0079037_100002330_pt1 | contig 10372 bp, 10 predicted proteins | sample Mud3Dept4metaG_FD_71479 | JGI IMG/M metagenome (GOLD analysis project Ga0079037, IMG submission 71479) | Freshwater wetland microbial communities from Ohio, USA, analyzing the effect of biotic and abiotic controls - Mud 3 Core 4 Depth 4 metaG | ecosystem: Environmental > Aquatic > Freshwater >... | reverse complement strand
ATAATAGAGAACAATGCCGTCAATCCTGGCCCCTTGGGGAAGGTTAACCGGGGCGAAGCAATATCCCGCATCACCGGGCTGTGTCAGCGTGTAGATATACTGGACATTCGTGTAAGTGGCCACGAAATAGGCTGAGGAAGCATCTGTATAATAGCCGTGAAAAGCGCATGCGGGAACTGTCAGATAATCGGCCATGCCCACCGCGGCTGATAAAAACAAAAGACAAACAAAAAAGCACATCCTGGATACGGAATTTTTCATGGTACCTCCTTCGGGTTTGACTCTTATATATAGACGGCCGGGCGGATTGTCAAGAACTTTTGTCCGATAGCCGGATCCCAGGCCGCAGTATAGGGCTTAAAAGTAAAGGCTTGACAATTTATAAGAAATATAAGATAATACTGATTATTATGATATATCTGATAAATAAGGAGGTCTGAAAATGACCGACCAAAAAAAGAAAGAGGGCAACGAATGCTGCCGGGTGGAAGCCCTCATCGCGGTGGACGAACGGGGTCAGATGGTGCTTCCCAAGGACGTGCGCGAGGCCGCGGGAATACGGCCGGGAGACAAACTCGCCCTCATCCTCTGGGAAAAAAACCACGCCGTCTGCTGCATGACTCTGATCAAGGCCGATGAGCTCACGGGCATCGTCCGGAGCCGGCTCGGCCCGCTGATGAAGGATATTGTCGTTTAAAGGAGGCCCGATATGGTCATCAAAGACAGCGAAATCAAGAAACACGTCCGGAAACGGTACGCTCTGGCGGCGCAAACGAAAACGTCCTGCTGCGCACCGTCCGCATCTTCCTGCTGCGGTGGACAAGCGGACCTCAGCCCGGATAAAGCCAGCCAAATGGTCGGCTATTCGTCCGAGGAGCTGGCCGGCATTCCCGAAGATGCCGACCTCGGCCTGGGCTGCGGAAATCCGTCGGCGCTGGCCGGCCTGAAAAAAGGGGAGACCGTCCTTGACCTGGGCTCGGGGGGCGGCATCGACTGCTTCCTCGCGGCGAATAAAGTCGGCCCTTCCGGCAAGGTCATCGGCGTGGACATGACTCCCGAGATGCTCGATAGGGCCCGAGAGAATGCCCGAAACAGCGGCGCCGAGAACGTCGAGTTCCGGCTGGGAGAGATCGAGAACCTGCCTGTGGCCGACGGCTCCGTCGACGTCATCATCTCCAACTGCGTGATAAACCTATCAACGGACAAGCCGCGCGTCTTCCAGGAGGCTTTCCGGGTTCTCCGACCCGGCGGCCGGATGATGGTCTCCGACCTGGCTTTGACGAAACCGCTTCCCCGGGCTGTCCGGGAATCCGTCGACGCCTACGTGGCCTGTATCGCCGGCGCGCTCGTCAAGGACGATTATCTCAGTGCCGTCCGGCACGCCGGGTTCGAGGACATCGAAGTCGTGAGCGAGAAGCCGTTTCCCGCCGAACTCGTGCTCGAAGACACGCTGGCTCCCGAGGTCATCAAAAAATTGAACGTCCCGAGGGAAAAGCTTATGGAATATGTTTCGTCTGTCCTGAGCCTGGGCATCAGGGCTTTCAAACCGCGGAGAAACCGGTCCGATGATGGCCTGAAGGGCAGGGGCCGGAGACACGAAGGAAAGGGGAAAACCGGTCAGAGCTGAAAGCAGGAGCGGCGCCATGGATAAAAAGACCATTCTGTTCATTTGTGTCCACAATTCCGCCCGGTCGCAGATGGCCGAAGGGCTGGTCAATACTCTCTACGCCGACCGCTTCGAGGCCGTGAGCGGCGGGACGATGGCCACGCGGGTCCACCCCGGCGCCATCCGGGCCATGTCCGAGATCGGAATCGACATCGGAGGCCACCGCTCCAAGAGCATTGACGAGTTCGAAGGCCGGCGGTTTGATTATATCGTCATGGTTTGCGACGATAAGTCATCGGATTGCCCTTACTTCCCCGGCGGACGGGAGTACATCCATCATGCCTTCGACGACCCGGCGGAGTGCTCCGGAACGGAGGCGGAGGTCCTGGCCTGCTTCCGCAGGAGCCGGGACGAAATCCACGCCTGGATCAAAGAAGAGTTCGTTCTCAAGCGGACTTGACTGGCGACATCATCGCCAGGACCTTTTCGGCCACCTTCTCCGCGACCTCCCGGCAGCCGGCCAGGCGGTCCGTCTCGATGTATCTCCGGACGTCCTCCAGGGATGAAAAATCGCATCCCGTTACCGCTTGACACTGAGTGTCGCCGAACTCCGCCGCGAACCACCCGGCGAGGCATTTCCCGAGATTCATGATCCTGTTGAACTTATTGACCGGATCAGCAAAAGCGTCGCCTCCGGTTTTCATCAGCACGATCATCCGCACAACGCGCGGGAGGCTTCCCTCGATTTCCCCCATCTTGAGTCCAAGGGCCATGACGCCGGCGGCATAGGCGCTGCAGGTCATGCCTTTAAAGAGCGTTCCGCCCAAATAACCCGAGGAGGCGTCGAGAAGCTCCCGGTCAACGGGAATTGCCCCGCCAAGACGATGGAACACATGATGAGCGCAGTGGAAGCCGCCGACGGCCAGGTGGGAGTACAGGAGGGCGTAGGCTTCCCGCTTCTCTCCGACGATGGCGTCGCCGCTTTCATGGGATTGAACCGAGGCGACGATCTCAGGGGATAAGCAAACGGCCTTGATGCAGTGCGACAACCGGTAATTGTCGCCGCGGATTTCCCGGCAGAGCGGCGAACCGTTCCGGTCCACGAAACGCCGAAAAAGCTCATGCCCCTTAAAGAAGACGAGAGGCAGCCCGTCCCGGAGGTCGCGCAATCCGTGTCGCAGGCCGAGAAGAAGGAGGGGAGAAGTGATACCTCCGCATTCAAAGCCCGTGTCCCCGATGCCTCCCGGAAGCCCGGCCGCGGCCCTAACCGGCCATTCTTCTCCGGACCCGCAGATCTCCAGGGCGGTCTTCATGACCGCCGGCGCACAGTGGCCCATCGTCAGGAGGTTTCTAAGGCTCCTGGCGCGAAAGCGCAGTTTTTTCCGGGCGGTCCCGCCTCCCGATCCCGCAAGAAATCCGGTGTCGATATAGGGAGAATGACCTTCGTTCATCGTCCCTCCTTTTGCCGCTCAGAGATAGCGGCCTGTCCGCAGACAGTAATCAGCGTAATCCTGGCCATGGATTTCCCGCAGGCACTCCTCCTCGGCCAGGATGAGCCGGTGATGAAGCGCCGCAAGGCCCGCTCCGAGGACCAGGACCAGTGGATTCAGGGTGTAAAGAGCAGCGGCGAGAAAGGTCGTATCCAGGCCCAGGTACATCGGATTGCGGCTGAGCCGGAAGATCCCGTCGGTCCTGAGGGTGGTTTTATCTTTCGGGCAGCCCACGCGGAAAGAGCTTCCGAGACGGAAGCGCCCGGCCAGAGCAACGGCAAACCCGGCGACCCACAGCCCCAGCGACAGCCCGTTCAGAACCGGAGGCACACGGAGAGAAAGAAAGCTCACGCCCAGGGCTTGCAGAAACATGGCTGTCCAGGGCATAATCATTGCGAGCTTGCTCAGCAGGAAGAGGTTCCGATTTATGGGCGCGACGCCCTCCATGTCGACTCCTCTTCGCCGCAAGGCAACGCCCCCTCCGGCCAAAACGGCGAGGAAAAGCAGGGGAAAAGCCGCGATAAAAAACGGCTCAAACATGGACGCGGCTCTCGTTCATGCTTGAGAGCATTGGCAGCAAATTCTTATCTCGTTTCAAGAATGGGAAATGCGCGGGTCGGCCTATCCCGAACCTTGCGCGGGGGATGATAAACCGCCGGTTCAGGGGTTGTCAAGGTTCGCGCCATCGACCTTGAGGAGCGTCCGGAGGAGGACTCGCGTTCCGTCGGCGATATCTTCGGGCCGGGAGAATTCCTTGGGAGAATGACTGATCCCCCCGACACTGGGGATGAAAATCATCGCGATAGGCGCTATCCGGGCGACGCTCTGGCCGTCATGCCCCGCTCCGCTCGGAAGGTCAAGGGAAGATAGCCCGAGATCTGCGGCGCTTTCCCGGATGAGATCCCGCAAACGCGCGTCGGTCGAGGTGGGCGGGGTCTCTTCGATCGCGGTGAAGGAGATGCCGGTGTTTGTTTCCCTCTCGACCCTTTGGCCCTCGGCCCGGATCCGGCTGAAAAGCGACCGGACCTTGTCCATGGAGATATCGCGGAGCTCGAGGCTCATGTCCACCTTGCCCGGTATCACGTTGACGGCGCCCGGCTCGGCCTGGATGCGGCCCACCGTCCCGACCTGACTTCCCGGCTCCTCCGTGACGATCCGGTTGGCCTCGAGGATGAGGCGGGCGGCCGCCAGAAGCGCATCGCGGCGCTGGTCCATCGGGGTTGTCCCGGCGTGATTGGCCGAGCCCTCGATGGTCACGTCCCACCGGGCGATGCCGACTATCCCCTCGACAATTCCGATCGGAATCTTGCGTGAATCGAGTATCCCCCCCTGTTCGATATGAAGCTCAAGGTAGGCAGCAATGTCTCTCTTGGCCCGCCGGGCTCCTTCCGGGTGATCCGGGTTTCCCCCGAGGGCCGTTATCCCTTCCCGCACCGTCTTTCCGCTTTGGCTGACGTGGTCGAGGGTTTTGCCGTCGAGCTCGCCGATCATACCCCGGCTTCCGATGAGCCCGCCTTCCTCGTCGACGAAAATAACGACCTCGAGCGGATGGCGGGTTTCGAACCCGCCCTCCTCGAGTGCCTGGACACATTCGAGCGCCGCGATGACGCCCAGAGCGCCGTCGTATTTTCCCCCGTTCGGGACCGTATCGAGGTGGGAGCCGATGGCGATGGGCGGAGCATCTTTGTCTTTTCCGGCCCTCCGGCCGATGATATTCCCCGCGGGGTCGGTCCGGACTTCGAGCCCTGACTCCTTCATGAGGCCGATGACGTAATTCCGTCCCCGGATGTCCGAGTCACTGAATGCCGGCCGGCTCACGCCGCCCTCGGGGGTCCGTCCGATTTCTCCGAGGGCCTCCAGGCGGGCCCTAAGCCTTTCGGCCCTAATCCTTGGGGATTCCTGGAGACGCTCTGACAAGGTCAGCGGGACTAGAGCAAGGTTCAAGACAACGAACAGAGGCCATGATCGTTTCACTATGATCTTTCCTTCGGCAAAAAATCTTTGCCATTATATTCTTTTTCATCCCCGATCCTCCACACCCATGCTTTGCAGCCCGTTTCTCGCAGGCCCGGGCTCTCTGGAAAAAATGTCTGGTCCGGCGATAGCCCTTCCGCATTGACTTCCAAGCCTTTGCCGTGTTAACGGTAATGCTGGCGGCAACACCTTTCGAGGGGAATATGAAAAATAGGCCGGAGAAACCAAATAATCCCGCCGAACAGGAGGAGGAACATTGAAAAAACAAATCCTATCGGTATTTGTCCTTGCCCTATTCATCGGACTGAATGGCGCACCGGTCCAGGCGGCCGAAAAACATCCCTTTGGCTTAGAGGATTTAGCGGCGCTGCGTTCCGCCCGGCCGGTGGCCGTATCTCCCGATGGTGAAACCATCCTCTATGATGTCGCCTTCGGCGGCAAAAAAGGTCGCACCAACCGCGAGTGGCACTTGATTGCTGCCGCCGGTTCAAATGACCGCAAGCTGGCCCTCCCTGAACACTTCTCCCCGGCGGGCTTCATGATAGAGGGCGCGTCTCTCTACGGCACCTTTGAAGTCGAAAACAAGGGCCAATTGGCCGTCGTGCCGCTTGACGCGGACAAGCCCGCAGTCATCATCGCCCTCAAAAACGGGATCCGCTCGGCGGTCGTTTCGCCCGACGGTTCGCGCTTCGCCCTTCTGGCCGACCCCCGGCCTCCCGATCCCCTGGCCGATACCCGCACGGTTGTCCAAAGCGACAAGACAAGCCTCTATGTCGTCGGTCGAGATGGGTCGAACGGCGGCTGGTGGTGCCCCGGCCTTGCGGATATCGCCAGTCTCGCCTGGTCGGCGGACAGTTCGATGATCGCCGTGTTATCGCAGACGCCGAAGCTGGGGTATCACTATGTGCGTTCTTTTGTGGACGTCTGCACAGCTTCGAGCGTGCGCCGCGTGGCGGAGATACCTAACGCCGCGTCAGGCCTCGCCTGGACGGCGGGAGGGGCTGAGCTCGCCTTTATCAGCACGACGACGCAGGTTATCACTCCGGATCATGTCTGGACCGTGCCGGTTGCGGGCGGCCGGCCGGCGGACCGGACACCCGATCTGGCCGGATCGGCCCTGGGCCTTGCCGGTGATGCCCGGGGCGCGGTCTGGGTTTTCGTGGCCAACGGAGTCCGGGGAGAAGTTCATTCATTTAAAGATGGAGTCCTTGCTCCCGCTTATGCCTGGCCGGAGGGGACCGTCCTGGGCACCCCGGTTTTCCCCGGATTCGCCGGTGCGCCGGAGAGGCTCGTTTTTACGGTGGGCGATCCGCAACACGAGGAAAATATCGCCGTGGTCCAAAAAGGGCAACTCGTCAAGATCACCCGCGAAGGCGATGAGCAGTTAGCCGATGTTGCCCTCGGTCCGGTGCGGGCGGTCGACTGGACCGCGAGGGACGGCACGAAGCTCCAGGGCATTGTCACTTTCCCATCCGGATACACCGAGGGCAAGAGCTATCCCTATCTGGCGCTCCCGCACGGCGGTCCGGAGGCGAACGATCTGCTTTATTTCGACACTTGGGCGCATTACATCTCGGGCCTCGGCTATGTCGTGATGCAGCCGCAGTACCGCGGTTCAACCGGCTATGGCTCTGAATTCCTGAACGCCATCTATCAGCACTTCGGCGACCGGGCATCTTCGGACGTGGACAGCGCGACCGATTATGCGATCGCCCAGGGCTGGGCCGATCCCAAGCGCTTGGCAATCTTCGGCTGGAGCGCCGGGGGCTTCATGACTTCCTGGACGATCACCCAGACAAACCGCTACCGGGCGGCCATCGAGGGCGCAGGGATCACCGACTGGCTCAGCTTCATCCCGACGAGCGACGTTCAGCAAATCGACTTCGACCAGCGCTGGCAGGAGAAAGACCCCGGGCCATTCCTCAAGTTTTCGGCCGTCATGTTCGCGGACAAAGTGTCGACACCGCTCCTGATCCTCCATGGAGCGAACGACATCCGCGTGCCCATGCTGCAGGGGCTCGAGTTCTACGCGCTCCTGGCGGAGAGGGGCAAGACGGTGCGCATGGTCACCCATCCCGGCGCTCCCCATTTTCCCACCCTGTGGGAGCAGCGACTCAATGTCTTCGAGGAGGTCGCCGCCTGGCTGGCCGAATATAACCGGTAAACCCGTTGTCAGCGGTCGAGGGTGGGGGAGCGGACCGTCCGTCCCATGTTGAGTTGACTTGTCCATTTTGATTTGATATCAGTGGGTCTGAGGAGAGTGGACTCGGATGAAAAAGACGAACGCGGCTCGAATCATCCTTCTTGGGGGCTTGATTACGGGGTTGGCGATTGCTGCGGCCGCCGGCCCTCAGGAGCAAAAGCCGGAGGAAAAACACAAGCCCATATCGCCGGACCGGATATACACGTTCCCGACACTCAACGTGGTCGTCGAAGATTTCTCCGCCCGCGGGCTGATCCTGGACATCGGAGGCGGGGGAGAGGGCGTCATCGGCCAGCTCAAGCACCAGCAGGTCGTGGCGATTGATCTGATCAAGCGCGAGCTCGAAGCCGCCCCGAGCAAACCGCTCCTCCGGATCGTGATGGACGCGCGGGACCTCAAATTCCTGGATGATGATTTTTCCACGGCCACCGTCTTCTTCACCTTCATGTACATCGCCGCCGCCGACCACGAGCAGGTCTTCAGGGAACTCTTCCGCGTGCTGGCTCCCGGTGGACGGCTGCTCATCTGGGACGTCATCTTCCCCAAGCGGGTGGACGAAAAAAAGGACGTTGCTATGTTCCCGTTGAAGATCACGCTGCCGGAGAAGGAGATCAATACCGGCTATGGAGTCAAATGGCCGGAGAATGAGCAGGGAATGGACCACTATATCGCTCTCGCCAAGAAGGCGGGGTTCGAGGTCATCACCCAAAAAGAACACGAAGGCTGGTTCTTCCTCGAGCTGATGAAGCTCAAGGATTAAGAGGGAGGGGCGATCTTCCGGCCCTCCCCGGGACGAAATCTATCTCACCTCGGTTTTTGGGGGAGCGACAGGGGTTGATGTCACCGCCGCCGGATTCCGGGGCTTCGACGCCTTGTCCCGTACTGAAAAGGACACGGCGATGAAAACGATCCCGACGAGGCAGACAAACAGAGCCACCCAAACGACCGGAGAGAAAAGCTGGTCGACGATGCGCTCCGGAATCCACCTCACCTTATTCAAAACCAGGTCTCCGAGGTCGCTGGCCCAGCGGTCATGCCAGGAAGAGAAGGGCGCCGCCTGGATCGCCCAAAGGGACAGGTACTTGACAAAGAGGGACAGCAGAAGCGCGGGGACGCCGCCGACGAGGATTGACGTCCCCGACCAGCGGCAGAAGCCGGCCGGCGAGGAAGCGGCGATGAGCGCGCCGAGGAAGATGAACGCGGCCGGGATCAGGAAGAGGAAATACGAAAGGAGAGTGATCGTCCGGGAGAGGCCGAGGGGGAGAAAGGTGAAGCCATGGAAGTCCTCGAGGACTTGGAATTCGTTGTCCATTTCGTTGACCGCGCGGGTCCTGGCCTCGTTGAGCGCGATTTTGGCGGAGGCGAGGTCCGGCTGACAGGCGGGGAGCTCATGATGGCGTCCCGCGGAGGCGGCAAAGTCCGCCCATTCCTTCAATCCCCGCTCATCGCAGGGCGGGAGGTTGGCCAGCGTCTTTTCCAGGAATATCTCCACTTCCGGATGAAGGAGGGCATCCTTGAGAGGACGAAGGTCGATGACGATCTGCCTGGGTCTCCTCTCGCCCCTGAGCACCCTGCCGAGCTGCTTCAGCGAATCGGAGAGTTCCCCTTCCATCCATTCGAGGAGGCCCGTTTTTTGCATCAGTTCCCGGGGCGATATCCCGGTCTTGGCGGCGGCCTGAAACCAGGTCCGCGTGTCGCTGTCGCCGATGTATTCCTCGTCCTGGGCCTCCCGGAAGATCTCATCCGCCGTTTCGGGGATGTCGGCGATGATCTTGCGGGGCAGGTCGGTGAGAAATTCGGCGGAGACCGAGGCCTTGATCATCCCCACCGCCCAGATGATCCCGAACAGCGTGGGCAGCCCGAAAAACAGGATCAAAATCAGTCCGATGAATCTCCTGGCGATATGCATGGCACCCTCCATCCTCAGAACTTAAGACCATCATAGTCAATATACGTGGGCGGAGGCAAGTGGTTCAGCGCCCATAGGGGTCAGGCCGATAGGGGTCACGTCTCAACATTCAACAAATCCGGATCGGAAATGAGGAGCTAATCGAAAACTAAAATAATAGTTGACAAACTAATAAGTTAGTTTTATATTATAGTTGCCATGAAAGAACTGACCAGAGCCGAAGAGCAGATCATGCAGGTCCTCTGGAAGCTGGGGAAGGGTTTTGTCAAGGATATCATTGACGAACTCCCCGAGCCGAAACCGGCCTACAACACCGTCTCGACGATCGTTCGGATCCTCGAGAAAAAGGGGTTTGTCTCGCACAACGCCTACGGCAAGACGCACGAATACTTTCCCCTCACTTCCAAGGATGAGTATAAGAAAAGCTATCTCAGATCCTTCATCAAGCGCTATTTCGGCAACTCCTTCCAGGAGATGGTTTCGTTCTTTGCCAGCGACCGGGACATCGGCCTCGAGGAGCTGGAGGAGATCCACAAACTTCTTGACGAGGAGATCGTAAAGCAGAAGGGGAGGGACAAATGAGCGATCTTCTCCGGTATGCCCTGGAAAGCAGCGCCTGCCTGACGTTTTTTTACGCCGTTTATTGGCTATTCTTGAAGAACGAGACCTATTTTTCCCTGAACCGATGTTACCTTGTCTCGTCGCTCGTCCTCTCGTTTCTGATTCCGGGGCTCGGCCTCCCGTCGCCCTTCCGGACCGTCCTTGTTCCCTCCATGCCGTCGGGTTTCCTCCCGTCGGCAGCCGTGTCCTCCCGCTCTTTCGGCTGGGGCGATCTTCTGCTTGCCCTCTATGCCGCCGGAGCGCTCCTCTTCTTCGCCCGTCTCGTTTTCCACCTGGTCAAGCTGGGAGCTGTCGTCTGGAGAAGAGGCTGGCGGCGACATCTGGGCTGTAAAATCGTTTCCGTGGACCGGGAATTCGCTCCTTTCTCTTTCCTCGACTTTGTCTTCCTGAACGAGAGAGCCGTCAGCCCGGATGACCTGGAGCGGATCATAGCCCACGAACGCGTGCACATCCAGCAGGGACATTCCCTGGATGTGCTGCTCATGGAATTGGTTATAACCCTTCAATGGTTCAATCCTTTTGTATGGCCGTACAAAAAATCCCTACAGGAAACCCACGAGTATCTGGCC
>Ga0079037_100002328_pt1 | contig 10378 bp, 8 predicted proteins | sample Mud3Dept4metaG_FD_71479 | JGI IMG/M metagenome (GOLD analysis project Ga0079037, IMG submission 71479) | Freshwater wetland microbial communities from Ohio, USA, analyzing the effect of biotic and abiotic controls - Mud 3 Core 4 Depth 4 metaG | ecosystem: Environmental > Aquatic > Freshwater >... | reverse complement strand
CAGCCCCCGTTCCGCCCGCAGCGGCCCAGGAGGATGACCTCTCTGCCCTCATGACGCGGCTGGAAGGTGTCACGAAGGATACGGGAGCCGAGCCCGAGGTCCGTGCCGCGGAACCCCGGGCGGCTCCGGCACCGGCAAGAAAAGTCCCCCCGGCTCCTGCAGCTCCCCCCGCCGCACGAGACGGGGATCTCTCCACCATGATGGACCGCCTGAAGCAGCTGGATCTGGCCATCGGCGAGGAGAAGCCGGAGGCGAAAGCGGAGGCGAAAGCGAAGGAAACGCAGGCCCCGCCTCCCGCCCTGGAGCCCCCCACGGGTCCCGGCGACGAATACGAGGCCCTGGTGCAGCGCCTGGGATCCTTCCGGCAGGAGATGAAGGCTGCCAGGGATGCCCGGACCGCCGAGACCACTGGGAAGGAGGAGTCTGCCCCTGCGCCCCGCCAGCGGGTAGGGGGGACGAAGGCGGTCCAGGGCGCCGCGGTCACCGCCGGGAACCTGGACGCCATGGCCCGCAGTGCGGGCACGGCCTCAGCGGCGGACCAGGAGGTCACCCAGGTCATCGACGATATCTTCAAGGTCCACACGGACACGTCCCTCGCGGAAGGCAAGGTGAATGTCTTCGATTCGCTCCACGATATCGCCGAGTCGGGGACCGGGGAGGCGGCGGTGGAGGAGACCCCGTCGAAGCCTGTCCAGGCCAAGCGCACGCGCTGGTCAGAGATGGAGACTGAGGAGGCCGAGGAGGCTGAGGATACCATCGTCTCTGTGGACGAGATCAAGGATATCTCTGACCTTATCCTGCCCAAGGGAGCCACCTTTGCCATCGACGAGGTAAAGCTCCACGAGAGGACCGCCGTCTTTGATGTGAAGGGTGGCGGTATCGCCGGGAAGGTGCCCTCCGAGATGATCGAGAGCTGGCACTCCCAGCTCCCCATGGGGGTCATCAAGGACGTGGTTATCGGTGGTGAAGGGGCCCCGGAACAGCCGAAGGGGAAGGCAGGGGGGATCCTCGGCAGACTGAACATCATGAAGGTGATCCGGCCCGAGATCGAGGAGTACAACCCCAAGATCCACGGCCCCCTGGTGGACCTGAACATCCGGGCCCAGCCCACCATCGAGGAGGTGGAGATCTACCCGGTGAATGAACCGTATGCCTATATCCGGATCATCCACGACAGCACCTCCCACGAGTACACCTACCAGGTGCTGGAGCCCCAGCTCTCCCCGGCCGAGAAGGAGCTCCTGGTGGAGATCAAGCAGCGACTCTTCGAGACCCTGGAGGTGAATACGAAGGACATCACCAAGGATTCGGCAAAGAAAGCCATCCGGGGTGCAGTGGACGGGATCCTCCGGGATTACGGCATCTCACTCTCCCCGGCAGGGAGGGAGAAGATCCTGTACAACATCGAGAAGGAGTTCCTGGGCGACGGGCTCGTGGACCCCATCATGCACGACAAGTACATCGAGGATATCTCCTGTGACGGGATCAATATCCCCATCTTCGTGTACCACACCTCCTATGAGAATACGAAGACCAACCTCATGTACCGGGACGAGGAGGACCTGGATTCCTTTGTCACCAAGATGGCGCAGCGGGCAGGCAAGCACATCTCCATCGCCGAGCCCATCCTGGACGCCACCATGCCGGACGGGTCCCGTATCCAGATGACCCTGGGTGCCGAGGTCACGGCCCATGGATCCACCTTCACGATCCGGAAATTCCGTGAAGAGCCCATCACGCCAACGGATCTGATCGAGTGGTCCACCTTTTCGCCCCTCTCCATCGCCTACCTCTGGCTGGCGGTGGAGAGCGGGAAATCGGCGATCTTTGCCGGGGGTACCGCATCCGGGAAGACCACGTCGCTCAATGCCATCTCCCTCTTCATTCCCCCGATGGCCAAGATCGTTTCCCTGGAGGATACACGGGAACTGAAGCTCCCCCACCCCAACTGGATAGCCTCGGTCACCCGGGACTCCTTTGACACGGCGGGGAAAGGGCAGATCGACATGTACGAGCTCCTGCGGGCTGCACTGCGGCAGCGGCCGGAGTACCTGGTGGTGGGCGAGGTGAGAGGCAAGGAGGCCCTCACCCTGTTCCAGGCCATGTCGACAGGCCACGTCACCTATTCCACCATCCACGCCGACTCAGTGGCGAGCGTCGTCCACCGTATCGAGAACGCGCCTATGGACGTGCCCCGCAACATGCTCTCTGCGCTGAACCTGGTGGCTGTCCAGACCCAGGCCCGGATCGGAGGCCAGCGGATCCGGCGCTCCAAGCAGATCATCGAGATCCTGGATATCGACCCGCGGACGAACGAGCTGATCACGAACGAGGTCTTCCGGTGGTATCCCTCCACGGACGAGATCCGGTACTCCGGCAAGTCCTACATCCTGGAGGAGATCATGGAAGAGCGCGGCTGGAGCGAGTCCCGGATGAAGGAGGAGCTGAAACGGCGCCAGGAGCTGCTGGAGTGGATGCGTCTCAAGATGATCCGGCACTACAAGGACGTGTCGAAGATGCTCATCTCCTACTTCCGGGATCCCGAGGCGGTCATTGAGATCGTGCGCAAGGACCTCTATGCCAAGGGAGAGGCCGCATGAACAGTTACGAGCGGTTCTGTTTCAGGATCCTGGGAGAGCGGGCCAAGAAGAGAAGGGAGGAGTTCCTCTCGCTCCGCAACAACCTGCTGAGGGGACGGATCAGCACCCCTTTTGAGGCGTACCTGGCCACGGCGTGGGTCAGTTCATTCCTCGGAGGGTTCCTGGCGGCTGCGATCCTGGGCCTCCTGAGTTTCTGGCTCAGGATCCCCGAGATGATCACCTACAAGGGGACGCTTCCTGAGTTCATGTACGGCATGTCGGATTACCGGCTGGTGGCAGGCACCATCCTCACCTTCCTCCTGGCCCTCCTCATCATCGGCGGGATCATTTACCTGATCTTCATGGTGTACCCCAGCGTGGTGGCCGGGGAACGGCGCCGTAACATTGATGCCACGCTCCCCTACGCCATCAACTACGTCACCGCCATGTCCACGGCAGGGATCACGCCGGCAGAGGTCTTCAGCCTCCTGGGAGACAGCCCCATCTACGGGGAGAGCTCGGTGGAGGCACGGTACATCACCCGGGAGGTCCGCGTCTTCGGTAAGGATCTCATGGACGCCATCCGCGTCGTCTCCACCGTGACCCCCAGTGAACGGATGAAGGAGTTCCTGCAGGGGGCGGTAGCCAGCATCTCCGCCGGGTCCAACCTCACCGAGTACTTCCGGAACAAGGCCCAGCAGTATACCCTGGAGAACCGGCAGTCCCAGAAGATGTTCCTGGAGACCCTGGGGCTCATCGCCGAATCCTACGTCACTGCGCTCGTCGCAGGGACGCTGTTCCTCATCATCCTGCAGTCCATCATGTCCATCATCGGCGGCGATACCAACCCGTTCCTCCTCTACATCGTCATCTACCTGATCGTGCCCTTCGGGAGCATCATGTTCGTGGTCCTGATCTCCTCCATGACACCGGAGACGTAACATGAGCCTGAGTGAAACCTTCAACAATTTCCTGAACCGCAAGAGCTACAAGCGGGAGAATGTCCCGGAGATGGTGCTCAGCGATTTCGAACGCGATGAGGCCCATATCCTGGAGAAGATCTCCTACCAGAAGAAGATCCGGGAAGGCCTGGGCAGGTTCATGAAACACCCGTTCCAGGTCATCCGCGAGAATCCCACCAACGTGCTGATCCTCTCCATCCCGATGGCAGCCCTGGTCTTCGTGGGCGGGCTCCTCCTCATGTTCATGAACAACAGCCTCCTGACCATCTTCACGGAAACGCTGGTTGACGACGTGATCTGCCTCGCGGTGCTGGTCGCCATCGTGCCCCTGGCCATCCTGGACTTCATGGAGTCAAAGCGGGTGAACAGCCTGGAGGAGGCCCTCCCCAACTTCTTCCGGGACGTGGCCGGTATGAACGACAGCGGGATGACACTGCCCAACGCCATCCACAACGTGTCCCAGGGCCATTACGGGGCCCTGACCCCCTACATCCGGCGTCTGAACTCCGAGATGTCCTGGTCGGTCCCCTTCGTGGAGGCCCTCCTCCGGTTCGGGAAACGGGTGGGGACTCCCCTGGCCCAGCGGGCGGTGGACCTGATCTCCAAGGCATCCAAGGCGGGGGGCGATGTCTCCGAGGTGCTCAGGGCGGCGGCCAACGACTCCTACGAGTTCTACAATCTGAAACAGGAGCGGAGGAACAACATGCTCATCTACATGGTGATCGTGGTCATCTCGTTCCTGGTCTTCCTGTTCGTCATCGCCATCCTCTGTTCCACCTTCCTCACCACCATGGCCGAGGCCGGGGCCAAGGCATCCTCGGCAGGCGCCGCGGCAGCCGGGTTCATGGGTGCTGTGGACATCCTCTTCTACAAGCGGATCTTCTCCCATGCCGCCCTGATCCAGGGATTCTTCTCGGGTCTCGTGGCAGGGCAGATGGGGGAGGGGAGCGCCGTCGCCGGCCTGAAATACTCGGCCATCATGCTCACCATCGCCTGGATCACCTTCCGGTTCTTCATCTGAATCCAGCGGACAGGACGCGGGGGGGGAACCCCGCCACTCCTCGTGTTTTCCCTGCAGGGGCGTGGAAGGATGGGACGGGAAGTGCCCGGGCAGGTCACGGGAAGGGGAAAAGAAAGAAGAGGGGTGATTTCCGGGAGAGGAGGGAATCTTTCAGGAGATGTTATCCAGCTTGTAGCCCTTCTGGGTCAGCAGTTCCTTGACCCGTTCCAGGTGGTTCCCCTGGAGTTCGATGGAGGAGCCCTTGACGGTGCCGCCGCAGGCGAGCTTCCCCTTCAGGAATTTGGTCAGTTCATTCAGGTCGATATCAACGGGATCGAGGCCATCGATGATGGTGACTTCCTTCCCATACCGCCGTCTGTTGATCTTGACAGTGATTCGCTGCTGTTCCTTGGCAACTTCTTCACAGATGCAGAGTTCCTTTGGCAGTCCGCACGTTGGACAGATCCCACCATTCATTACTCCTAGTGTTCAATGCTCTTTATTTATTAATTGGATGGTTATCCGTCGGCCATTGCATGGCCACCTGTCTGGCCACAGATATGGTCATCCGTCGGCCATTGCATGGCCACCTGTCTGGCCACAGATATGGTCATCCGTCGGCCATTGCATGGCCACCTGTCTGGCCACAGATATGGTCATCCGCCGGCCATTGCATGGCCTTTCCGTCCGCCCATCGGGCAGAATCACTCATCGACCCTGCAGACATCGCAGCCGTGGGAGAGGACCTGTTCCGGCTTGCTCCCGTACCGGTACACGGTGATCCCCTTGCATCCCAGGCTCCTCGCAAGGGCATAGATCCGCTGGATGTCGGCTGAGGTCGCCTCCTCCGGGAGGTTCACCGTCTTTGAGACCGCGTTATCCACGTGCTTCTGCACCTCCGCCTGTATCCGGACATGGAACTCCGGGGAGATCTCCGGGGCGATCCGGAAGAGTTCCTTCAGGTGATCCGGGATGGGGAGGCCCTGGGCAGACCCCGTCTCCCTTACCCGGGCCAGGAAATCGGTACCGTGGGGGTTCGCTGAGATGGCCTGGAGGAAGAGGGGGCTTGTCACCACGACCTCCGTCCCCGCCATCTTCCGGGTGTAAGAGAGGGCAAAGTGGGGTTCGATTCCCGACGAGGTGCCGGCGATCAGGTGGAGGGAGCCCGTCGGTGCAACGGTGGTCACGGTGGCATTGCGCATCGCACCTCTGTACACGGAACGGTCGATGGCAGGGAACGATCCCTTCTCCTCGCCCAGTTCTCCGGACCTGGCATGACCCTCCTCCTGGATGATCGCCATCACCCTCCCGGCGAACCTGAGGGCTTCCTCTGACTCGTAGGGGATCCCCAGGAGGATCAGGGCATCGGCGAGGCCCATCATGCCGAGACCTATCTTCCGGGTGAGCAGGGTCTGTGTTGTGATCTCCGGTATCGGGAACCGGTTCACGTCGATCACTCCGTCCAGGAAATCCACGGCCGTCCGGCAGGTCTCCCGGAGAAGCGGCTCGTCCAGGTCATCCTTCCGGATGCACGGTGCCAGATTCACCGAGCCCAGGTTGCAGCTTTCGTAGGGGTACAGGGGCTGCTCCCCGCAGGGATTGGTGGCCTCCAGGGGACCCAGGCCGGGGGTGGGATTCCGCCGGTTGATCTCGTCGAAGAAGAGCATACCGGGATCGCCGGTCGCCCAGGCTTCCATGGCCACCTGCTCCCAGAGATCCCGCGGGTCCACGGATCCCCAGATGCCCCCGTCCCTGGGATTCACAAGGGAGAAAGGCTTCCCCCCATCCAGGGACTGGAAATAGGGCCCGTCAAATCCCACCGAGATGTTGAAATTCCGGAGGCCGCCGCCGTGCTTGCTCCGGATGAAAGCCATGATGTCCGGGTGGCTGGCCGCAAGGACGCCCATGTTGGCGCCCCTCCTCCTTCCCCCCTGCTTCACCGCGTCGGTGGCGCGGTCAAAGACCTGCATGAAGGAGACGGGCCCGCTGGCCACCCCGCCGGTCCCGCTCACCACGTCCCCCTCCGGGCGGATACGGGAGAAGGAGAACCCGGTACCGCCCCCGCTCTTGTGGATCTTGGCCATCTGGGCGAGGGCGGAAAAGATACTGTCAATGGAGTCCAGCACGGGGAGGACAAAGCATGCAGAGAGCTGCCCGACCGGGGTCCCCGCGTTCATCAGGGTGGGGGTGTTGGGGAGGAAGAGGAGGTCCTCCATCATCCGGAGGAATGCCTCCTCCCTCGGGGTGTCCACCGCGTGCGCCACACGGGAGAAGAGCCCGGCCGGGGTCTCACCGGGGAGGAGGTACCGCCGGGCAAGCAGGGTCTCGGCCGTGGGGGTGAGGTGCATATATGGAGGAATGGTACCCGCCCCTTTTATAAAACCCCTGCCCATATCCGGGTACCGATGTCGGTGATGGTCCTCGGAACGGCATCCCACGCAGGGAAGAGTACGGTGGTCGCCGCCCTCTGCAGGGCCCTGTTCCGGAGGGGCATCCCGGTGGCGCCCTTCAAGTCACAGAACATGTCCCTCAACTCCTATGTGACGGCGGACGGTGCCGAGATCGGGATCGCCCAGGCGGTCCAGTCCTTTGCCGCGGGCCTCCCACCGCGGGCCGAGATGAACCCCATCCTCCTGAAGCCGAAGGGGGAGGGGATCTCGCAGGTCGTTCTCATGGGGAGACCCTACCGGGACGTGCCCATCGCCGAGTACTACCGGGAGTCGGACCGCCTGCTGGAGGTGGCCCTGGACGCCTACCGGACGCTGGAAGGGGAGTTCGGGAACGTCGTGGTGGAAGGGGCCGGCGGGGCCGCGGAGCTGAACCTCTACGACCGGGACATCGCGAACGTCCGGCTCGCGAGGGCGCTCCGGCTCCCTATCCTCCTCGTGGGGGACATCGAGCGGGGCGGCATCTTTGCCCAGCTGTACGGCACCCTCCAGCTGCTCCCCGGGGACCTCCGGCCCCGGGTGAAGGGACTGATCGTGAACAAGTTCCGGGGAGATCCCGCCCTGTTCGAGAACGGGATCACAGAGCTGGAGCGGATCTGCAGGGTGCCGGTGCTGGGGGTGCTCCCCTACGCCACCATCCCCCTCCCCAGCGAGGATTCCCTTTCCCTTCCGGACAAGAAACCACTGGGCGGTGCGGTCCAGGTCGCCATCCTCCGCCTCCCCCACCTCTCCAACTTCACGGATTTCGAGGCACTGGAGCGGAGGGTCCCCGTGGAGTACGTGGTGCCGGGTGCCCCCCTGGACAGATTTGACTGCATCATCCTGCCCGGCACCAAGAACACGGTGGATGACCTGGAGGTCCTCCGTGACCGGGGAACCCTGAACCAGGTCCGGAAAGCCCGGGAGCGCGGGATCCCGGTCATTGGCATCTGCGGCGGGTACCAGATGCTGGGGAAGGAGATCATCGACGAGGGAATCGAATCCGGCCGACCGGGCGTCCACCCGGGCATCGGCCTCCTGGACTGTGTGACTTGGTTCCGCACCTACGGGAAGACCACCGAGCAGGTGCGCCGGACCGCCCGGCCGGTGGGGCCCATCCTTACCCCGATGGGAACGGTGACAGGCTATGAGATCCACATGGGTACCACGGAGCGGGGTGCGGATACTGAGGCGTTCGATGCTGAGGGAGCTGTCTCTGCCGACGGTCTCGTCATCGGCACCTACCTGCACGGGCTCTTCCAGAACGAATCGGCCATCCGGGCCCTGGTGGAGTTCCTGTACCGGAGGAAGGGGCTGGTCCCGCCAGGGGAGCAGGAGGGAGCAGCCGCTGTTCCGGGGAGCACGGGTGATCCCTACGAAGCGCTCGCCGACCTCTTCGAGGCCCATATCGACCTGGAGAAGATCCTGCCCTTCTTCACGGTGAAAACCGGGATGCAGTAACGGAAGGATGATTCCTTTAGATGAAGCCGGTATTCCGGTTTCGTTGAGTACCAGTGAGACGCTCTCGGGGGCTCACCGCCCCCGCCGCGTGGGCACCCCCCGCCGGTGTGCCGGATCCGGTGATCCCTCTGTTCCCAAGGACCGACGTGGCGGGACTATCCTCATCGGGGTGGGGCCGGGAGGGGGCTGGCCCCCTCCCGCACCATATGACACCCTCCCCAGTCTTGCGCGACAATAATCGTCAACAAAAAGAGGATTGGAAGGTCAGCGTTCAGCTGATGATATTCATGATGGAGCGGAATCCCTCGCTCCCGTCATCGTCGCACTGGACTGCTTCCACCTTCGAGAGATCCACCTTCTGCACCACCCTGCTGCGGAGGCAGTAGGCCCGTGCAGGGGAGGTGATCCACTCCCCCTTCACCCGCATCGCCTTCGAATGGGCACAGAAACGGCAGTAGTCCAGGGTAACCACCACCCCATCCTGGCAGGCGACCTCCCCTTTCTTCACCGGAAGTTCCCTCACCTTACCCATCGGTCCTCACTCCGGTTCCTGTGCATCGTCCCTCTTCTCAGGAATAGATCTCCACACGGTATCCCTCTTTCGAAAGGGTATCCAGGACCCGTTCCCTCCAGCGGCCTTCGTCCTTGTCTGTCAGGAGGGTGACCCGTTCCTGCCAGCACCTGGCGAGATCTGCGTCTTTCGAGAGCAGCGCCCGGTTGCCGCCCACCGTTCCGATCTCCGTGCCATCCCGGGAGAAGATCTTCATGGCATAGCACCGGAAGCTCCGGCAGAAGGGTGGCCGGGTGGCATGGATGGTGCAGACGAATCCATGAGCCTCCGGGTCCTTCCGGAGGAAGGTACACCACTCCGGATGGGCCGCAGCCGCTCCCTTCTCTTCAAAGAGGGCGCGGAACGCCGGATCCAGGTGGGCGCGGAAGAGCTCCCCCGTGATCTGGAACCGGCAGAAGAAGTCGCCGGGACCCAGGTTCCGCTCGATGGTCACGTACCTGCCGAAATTCACGCAGCATTTCCCGCACCGGGTACACTGGAATTCTGGCATAACGGTCCGGGAAGAGGTTCCCCTGCCGCGGATAAAGGAGTATCGGAGACCGGAAAGCCGGAGGGAGATTGTCTCAGGGATTGAAAACCGCGATCTTCTTCACCTCCCGTTGCATGGTACGGTACTGGATGTTGGTGCCCCGCTGGGCTGTTCTGGCAGGAGTTGCGGTCCTGTACCTCCTGGTCATCTGGCGCGTCCTCGCCGGCGGCACTGATCCCTGGTCCGTGACCATCCGGCTCGCAGCCCTCACGGGCCTCCTCACCCTGCAGCTGGCCGCCATGATGTCCCCCTTCCTCCGTGAGATCCGGAAGGTCCTCGGCGCCCCGTTCCTGGCGGTCCACCACCGCGCAGCCCTGGCAGGCCTCATCCTCATCACCCTCCACCCGGTATCACTCGCGCTCCGGCTGGGGAGAGCGGACCTGTTCATCCCGGTGACACGATCTCTGGACGCGTTCCTGATGAATGGCGGGAGAGCCGCCCTCATCCTGGTGTACGCGGGAGTCCTTGCGGCCGTGTTCCAGGGGTGGCTGGGGAAGGGATGGCGCCCCGTTCATGCCCTCCTCTATATCGCCATCCTGCTGGGAACCGTGCACGCCAACCTGATGGGATCCGACCTCTCTGACCCGGTCCTCTTCATTATCGTGAACGGGATGACGCTGCTCGTCGTGGCGGCATTCCTCGCGAAACGGTGGCAGCGGCATTCTGCAGCCCCAGCAGCCCACTAGGCATTCTGCGAGATTACCATCACCGTGTAGTATCACGCATGATTTCTGGTGAGACGCTCTCGGGGGCTCACCGCCCCCGCCGCGTGGGCATCCCCCGCTGAGGATGGGAGGATCCTTCGGTGTACACTGACCTGGCGGGTCTATCCTCATGGGGGAGGGACCGG
>Ga0079037_100002327_pt1 | contig 10381 bp, 8 predicted proteins | sample Mud3Dept4metaG_FD_71479 | JGI IMG/M metagenome (GOLD analysis project Ga0079037, IMG submission 71479) | Freshwater wetland microbial communities from Ohio, USA, analyzing the effect of biotic and abiotic controls - Mud 3 Core 4 Depth 4 metaG | ecosystem: Environmental > Aquatic > Freshwater >... | reverse complement strand
GCCGGCTTCAGGCCGTCGCGCACGTCGGGCAGCGCTCGCCCGATGATCACGCTCATCGCGTAATCCATGTACGAGCGCTTCATCTCGTCTTCGATGTTGACGGGGACTTTCAGCGACATGGGGGATCAGGTGTGAGCGATGAGCCTTGAGTTATGAGGTCGGAGTTCGGAGTTCGGAGTTGTCAGTTCTGAGTTATCAGTTATGAGTTCGGAGTTCGGAGATATCAGTCTGGAGTTCGGAGTTCGGAGTCATGAGCTCGGAGTCTCGAGATCTCGTCGTGCTCAAGGCTGATGGCTCACAGCTGAGAACTCAAGACTCACAACTCAGAACTCACAACTTCAAGACTCAGAACTCACAACTCAACACGTCCGCGTCAGATGTCCAGGTTCCTGACATCGAGCGCGTTGTCCTCGATGAACTTGCGACGCGGCTCCACCTGGTCGCCCATCAGCGTGGTGAACATCAGGTCGGCCTCCGCGTGGTCCTCGGCTCGCACCTGCAGCAGCGTCCGCACCTCGGGCTTCATCGTGGTCTCCCAGAGCTGCTCGGGGTTCATCTCGCCCAGGCCCTTGTAGCGGTTCACCACGACGCCCTTCTTCCCAGCGGTGATGAAGAAGTCGGTGAGCGCGGCGAGCGAGGGCAGCTGCACCGCATCCTCGGCGGCCGGCTCTGTGCGCCGTGGCTCGGCAGCGAGGCGCGTCGCGGCGTCGACCGGTCCCCCGCCGAACGTCGTGGCGTCGGTGCCGGCCGTGGGGAGGTCGTCGGGCACCTCCTCCTCGCGGCCCGCGCCGACGACGCGGAAGATGCTCACCGGCCCCTCCAGCCCCTTGACGTCCCGGTAGGCGGCGAGCAGCGCGCGGTACTCGCCCGAGGTGACCAGCTCCACGCTCACCGAGTAGTGCCGCGGGTAGCCGTTGGATCGATCCTCCACCGCCAGCACGTTGGCGCCATGCTCGACCTCGGGCTGGACGGTGACGGTCCGGCGCGCGTGCGTGAGTGCCGCGGCGACCTCCTCGAGGGCGGGCGTGTCGGTGAAGAACGCGCGGTCGCGCACGTCGCGGTCGAGCAGCGCCCGCACCACCTCGGGATCCGAGCAGCGGCGCTGGACGAGGAGCTGGTACTTCTGCACGGCCATCAGACGGTGCAGCAACCGTTCGAGGTCGGCGCCGGCCGCGTCGGTGCCGGTGGCCTCGAAACGGGCGCGGCGGCCCTCGACGGCCCGGCGGATCAGGTAGCTCTCGAGATCGCGGTCGTCCTTGATGTAGGTCTCCGAGCGCCCCCGCTTGGCGCGGTAGAGCGGCGGCTGCGCGATGTAGACGTAGCCGGAGTCCACGAGCGCGCGCATCTGCCGGTAGAAGAACGTGAGCAGCAGCGTGCGGATGTGGCTGCCGTCCACGTCGGCGTCGGTCATGATGATGATGCGGTGGTAGCGGAGCTTCGCGAGGTCGAAGTCCTCCTCCCCGATCCCGCACCCGAGCGCGGCGATGATCGTCTTGATCTCGTCGCTGCTCAGCATCTTGTCGAACCGGGCCTTCTCGACGTTCAGGATCTTGCCCTTGATGGGCAGGATCGCCTGGAAGCGCCGGTCGCGGCCCTGCTTGGCCGACCCGCCCGCTGACTCGCCCTCGACGATGTACAGCTCGCTCTGCGCGGGGTCGCGCTCCTGGCAGTCGGCGAGCTTGCCGGGCAGCGCCATGTTGTCGAGCGCACCCTTGCGCCGCACGAGGTCGCGCGCCTTGCGCGCCGCCTCGCGCGCGCGCGCGGCGTCCACCGCCTTCATGATCACGCGCCGCGCGACGGCGGGGGTCTCCTCGAGGAACTGCGACAGCTTGTCGTTGACGATCGCCTCGACGATGCCCTTGACCTCGGTGTTGCCGAGCTTCGTCTTGGTCTGACCCTCGAACTGCGGCCGCGGGATTTTCACGCTGATGACGGCGGTGAGCCCTTCGCGAATGTCGTCGCCGCCGATGCTCGCGTCCTTGAGGTCCTTGGCGAGGTTGGCCTTCGCGGCGTAGGCGTTGACGGTGCGCGTGAGCGCCGCGCGGAACCCCGAGAGGTGCGTGCCCCCCTCGGTCGTGTTGATGTTGTTGGCGAAGGAGTAGACCAGCTCGGCATACCCGTCGTTCCACTGCAGCGCGATCTCGGCCTCGATCCCCTCGCGATCGCCCTTCATGTAGATCGGCGTGTCGTGCACCGTCCCCTTGTTGGTGTTGAGGAAGGTGACGAACTCGTTGATGCCGCCCCGGTAGAGGAACTCGTGCTCCTTGCCGTCCTGCCGCTCGTCGCTCAGCGTGATGAGCACGCCGGCGTTGAGGAACGCGAGTTCGCGCAGCCGCTGCGCCAGGGTGTCGTAGCTGAACTCCGTGGTCTCGAACACCTCGGTATCGGCCTTGAAGGTGACTCGCGTGCCGCGCTGCTTCGTCGTGCCGGTGGCGCGGAGCTCGGTCACCGGCTTGCCGCGCTCGTACCGCTGCTCGTAGATCTGGCCGTTGCGCCAGATCTCGACCTCGAGCCATTCCGAGAGGGCGTTGACGACCGAGATGCCAACGCCGTGCAGGCCGCCCGAGACCTTGTAGCTCTCGTTGTCGAACTTGCCGCCCGCGTGCAGCACGGTGAGTACGACCTCGGCGGCCGACCGCCCGCTCTCGTGCTGGTCCACGGGAATGCCGCGGCCGTTGTCCACCACCGACACCGTGTCGTCGGGGTGGATCGTCACGTCCACGCGCGTGCAGTACCCCGCCAGCGCCTCGTCGATCGAGTTGTCGACGATCTCGTAGACGAGGTGGTGCAGGCCAGCGGCGCCAGTCGAGCCGACGTACATGGCCGGGCGCTTCCGCACGGCCTCGAGGCCCTCGAGGACCTTGATCTTGTCGGCGCCGTACTCCTCGGCGGAGGCGTCGGCCAGCGCCAGCCCCGCGAGCGACTCGGGGTCTGGAGGCAGCCTCGGCGTGTCGGGTGTCGTTGGGTGTTCCATGCGTGCTTCGTGTGTGGCCGGCGCCGACGGCACGGCGCCCTCCATCGACCGCGGCGTGACGGGACGACCGCGCCGCCTCAGACGCGCATCGGCATCACGACGTAGAGGTAGTCGTAACCCTCGGCGGCCACCGGCCGCAGCACGGCCTGGCTCGCCGCGTCCTTGAACTCGAGCACCACCTGTTCGGTTTCGACCACGTTCAGGAAATCGAGGATGTATTGCGCGTTGAAGCAGATCTGCAGCGAGGGTCCGCCGTACTCCACGAGCAGCACTTCGCGCGCGTCCCCTATCTCAGTCGCGGCGGTCACCTCGGCTTGGCCGGGCTCGAACTGCAGCTTCACGGCGCGCGACCGCTCGTTGGACAGGAGCTTGACGCGCCGGATGGCGCCAGCGAGCCGGTCGCGCTCGAAGTCCACGCGCTGGTCGTTGGCCCTGGGAATCACCCGATCGTAGGCGGGGAACTGCCCCTCGTTGGTCCGCGAGATCAGCAGCCGCGGGCCGATCTTGAAGAACTGGTGGTTCTCGGTGTGAGAGAAGTGAACCTCGCTCTCGCCCTCGGCGAGCAGACGTTCCAGCTCGCCGAGCGTCTTCTTGGCGAGCAGCACGCGGACCTCTTCGCCCTCGCCGGCCCCGCTCGCGGCACCGCCGTTGCGCGGCACGGTCACGAGCGCGAGCCGGTGGCCGTCGGTGGCCACGAGGCTCATGCTGCCCGGCCGCAGCACGAACAGCGCGCCGTTCAGGAAGTAGCGCGTGTCCTCGGCCGTGATGGCGAACTGCGTCTTGCGGATCATGTGGCGCAGGCTCGCGCCGTCGATCACGTCGCGATACTCGTCCACCCCGGCGGGAAGGCTCGGATAGTCGTCGGCCGGCAGCGTCTGCAGGCGCGAGTCGAACCGGTCCGCCGAGACCCGTACGCCAGCACGGTCCTGCTCGATCCGAACGTCGGTGTCCGGCAGGTTCTTCACGATCTCGAAGAGCGTCTTGGCCGGCACGGTCAGGTGGCCCGGCTTGGCCACCGACGCCTCGCACCGGCTGCGCAGCCCCACCTCCATGTCGGTGGCCGTCAGCCGCAACTCCGCTCCCTCGGCATCCACGAGCACGTTGCCGAGCACCGGAATGGTGACCTTGCGATCGACGATGCCCTGCAGCAGGGCGAGTTCGCGGAGCAGGTCGGCCTTGCGAACAACGAGTTCCATGCGGGTCGTGACCTCGAGGGCGGGAGCGCCGGACAGACGAGGATCTGTTCTTGTTGAGAGAATCCTCAATCAGAGAACGTTAAAGTATACCAAATTCCAAGGTCGTGTTGAAAACGGCTGGACGCAAGTTACTCCTTAGATTGCAACAACTTGGCCTGTTGAAAACAACCGGGCCAAAACAGGGCCGCTGGCCTCGGGCTGTGGAAATCCGCCCACTCCTCCGGCGCTCCACACCGCCGAAGGCCGTAGCCCTGTGGAAATCGGTGACGGACCCTCCTCCCGACCCTGTACCGTGCCGCCCCGCCTAGCGAAAATTGTCCAGCAGGGTGTTGATGAGGCTGTTGAAATCCGCGTCGTGCTTGCGCATCTCCTCGATCTTGCGGACGGAGTGCAGCACGGTCGAATGGTGCTTGCCGGCAAAGGCGCGCCCGATCTCCGGCAGCGAGGCGTTCGTCAGCGACTTGCAGAGGTACATCGCGACCTGGCGCGGCAGCGCGATCGACTTCGAGTTGTTGCGCGACTTCAGCTCGCTCATCTTGAGCTGGTAGAAGTCGGCGACGAACTTCTGGATGATCTCGACGGTCACCGCGCGCTCGTCGGTCGTGAGGATGCCGCTGAGGACGTCCTGGGCGAGCGGCAGCGTGATGTCGGCGCCGCGCAGTGAGGCGTAGGCGACGAGCCGGATCAGCGACCCTTCGAGCTCGCGAATGTTCGAGCGGATCTTGCTCGCAATGTAAACCGCCACGTTGTCGGGCAGCGGCACGGCCTCCGCGTCGGCCTTGCGCCGCAGGATGGCCACCTTCGTCTCGATGTCCGGCGGCTGGATGTCGGCGATGAGGCCCCACTTGAAGCGGGACCGGAGCCGCTCCTCGAGCTGCGGGATCTCGTGGGGCGGGCAGTCGCTGCTGATCACGATCTGCTTGGCCGAGTCGTGCAGGGCGTTGAAGGTGTGGAAGAACTCCGACTGCGTGCCCTCCTTGCCCGAGATGAACTGGATGTCGTCGATGAGCAGCACGTCCACGCTGCGGTAGCGTCCGCGGAACTCGAGGATCCGCTCGTAGCGCAGGGCGTTGATCATCTCGTTCATGAAGCGCTCGGCCGAGATGTAGGTGAGCTTCATGTCGGGCGAGTTGCGCAGCACGTAGTGCCCGATCGCGTGCATCAGGTGGGTCTTGCCGAGGCCGACGCCACCGTAGATGTAGAGCGGGTTGTAGGACCGCGACGGGGTCTCGGCTACCGCCCGGCACGCGGCTTGGGCAAACTGGTTGGACGGCCCGACAACGAAGGTGTCGAAGGTATACCGGGGGTTGAGGCCGGCGAGGTGCACTGCCTCGCCGGGCACGGCATCGGCGAACTCGGCGCCGGTGCTGCCCGCCTCTGCCGCAAAGCCCTCCGACAGTGCCGTTTCGGCTGCACCCAAATCCGGGGCGTCCTCGGTGACGAGCGTGACGGTGCAGCCCGGACGGCCCAACTCGGCCAGCGTCTCGTCCATCACCCCCGCGTAGTGCCGCATGAGCCAGTCGCGGAACACGGCGTTGGGGACCCGGACGACGAGCGCCGTCCCCTCGTCGCGGACGAAGGTCGCGGGCTTGAACCAGGTGAGAAAGCTGTGCCGGTTGACCTTGGGCTCGATCCGGCCGAGCAACTGGTCCCAGAAGGTCTGGCCCGTCATGGGTTCGTCCGGGTGTTCACATTGTTGTTGACGGATCGTGACCGCACTTTCGCCTCTGTTTTCCGGGCTCCGGCTGCCGCCACCCCATCCGGACCCGCGTCGATTTGGGCCAGAAACGTGGTTTCGCCACCAGCATCTCCACGAATTCCGGGGATCGACGGGCCAGGCGGGGCGAAGACACCGCAACTTTCCACAGTTTTTTCCACAGGTGTGGAAAACTCAGGGGGGTCCAGCCCGCTGGAAGGGGCAGGGCGGCGACATTAGCACACCCCCGGCAGTGGTTCAACGGCGGTGACGGCCGCGCCGGACCATCCGGCTGCCGCGGTCGGGTTTGACATGCCAGACGAGGCTGGCTAGGATTGGGGGTTCTGGCTGTCGAGATCACGACGGGGATGCACCGATGAAGCGCACCTTTCAGCCCAATCGCCGCCGGCGCCGCCGGACCCACGGCTTCCTGGTCCGCATGAGCACGAAGAACGGCCGACTCGTGCTCAAGCGTCGCCGTGCCAAGGGACGGCGCCGGCTCAGTGTGTCCTCCGAGAGCTAGGACATTCCCCCGCCGCGCGCCGTTGGCGTCAGAACGAGGAGGGGCGGGTGCCGGAGACGTTCCCAGCCGCCCGTCGCATCCGGCGCCGGCCTGAATTCCAGCGGGCCTACGAGAAGGGCCGCCGAATCCACGGGCGGTTCATGACCGTGTTCTTCTTGCGCGCCGACGTGCCTCAGAGCCGGCTCGGGGTGTCAGCCACCCGAAAGCTCGGTGGGGCTGTCGTCCGCAACCGCGCCAAACGCCGGTTCCGTGAGGCGTTCCGGCGGGGCCAGTTCCCGGCCGGAGTCGAAATCGTGGTGGTCCCCAGACCCGCCGCGCTCGAGGCCCCCTTCGGGGAGGTGGCCGCAGAGCTGCAGCTGCTCGTGGCGCGTGCCGCCCGCACGGGCCGGTCCGGGACAGCCACCACGCCGGGCCGGGACGCATGACCCCCGCCGCCCACCTGCTCCTCGTCCTGATTCGGGGCTACCAGCTGCTGCTGTCCCCGTTGTTCGCCGGCTCGTGCCGGTTCCTGCCGTCTTGCTCCGAGTACGCCGCCGAGTCCATCCGGCGGCACGGAGCACTGCGCGGGAGTTGGCTGGCAGCCCGGCGCCTGTCACGCTGTCACCCGTGGGGACACGCCGGGGTGGACCCCGTGCCAGCCCCCCCTGCCGGAGGCTCCGGCCGCCTGGCGCCCCGGGCCCGCTGAACGTCGATGGAAAGACGAGTCCTCCTTGCGGTGTCGCTGTCCTTCCTGGTGCTGGTGGTCTACCAGAGCCTGTTCGTGAAACCGACGCCGCGCACCGGACCGCGGCCTGCGACGGTGACGACCACGCCGTCCCAGACCGGCAGCCAAGCCAGCGCGCCAGGCAGCACCCCAGCGCCGACCGTGCCAGTCCCGGACGGGACACCGGCCCCGGCCGCGGCACCCGCTGCCGCGCCCTCAACCCCCGCCTCCGCAGAGGTACCGGCCGTGGTGGGCGGCGGTGCCGAGCGGGATATCGTCGTGGAGACCGACGAGATCCGCGCGGTGTTCACCACCCGGGGTGCCGAACTGAAGAGCTGGACGCTCAAGCGGTTTTTCGACGACCGCCAGCACCCCGTGGACCTCGTGGCCGCCAGCGCCCCGCCGGACCAACCCCGCGGCTTTGCCCTGCTTGCCGAGGACGCCGCGCTCACGACACGGCTGCGGTCGGCGGTCTATCGCCCGAGCAGCGAGAGTGTCTCGCTTGGGGCGGAGGCCGGCCGCATCGTCTTCGAGTTCCAGGACACGATGGGCCTCACGGTCCGGAAACAGTTCGACTTCCGTCAGCGCGATCACCCCTACCTGCTCGGTTTCACCGCCGAGGTGCGACAGGGCGGAGAGGATCTCAAGGTCTCGGTCTCGAGCGGCCCGGGCCTTGGCGATACCGACCGGGCGCAGGGCGGTAGTTTCCTCTCGCCGTCCTATTACCAGAAGCCGCAGGCCATCTTCTTCGACGGCGGGAAGGTGCAGCGGATCCCGGCCACCACCTTCGCGGAGCGCTCGCGGTACGAGAGCGCGTTCAATTACGTCGGGAGCGACGACCATTACTTCCTCAGTGCCCTGCTCCCGACCGTGCCCCGAGGCGCGGCGCCCGACGCCAGGCCCGAGGCACAGCCACGCAACACGCGGGTGGACTACCGCCACCTCGTCGTGCCGACCCCGCTCGGGCCCCGCGACCTCGTGGCCTACGACGCGCGCGTGGCGGGCGGCCCGCGCGACCTGACGTACTACCTCGGGCCCAAGAAGTTCGAGATGCTCTCGGCCGTGAGTGCCGACCTCACGCGGGTCATCCACTTCGGGATCTTCGCCTGGCTCGTCGTGCCGCTCCTGCGCGCCCTCAACTGGGTCAACGGATTCGTCGCCAACTATGGCTGGTCCATCGTCATTCTCACGATCCTCATCAATGCCGCGATGTTCCCGCTGCGCCACAAGAGCGTGGTGTCGATGCGGAAGATGCAGGATCTCCAGCCCCAGGTGAAGGCGATCCAGGACCGCTACGCGAAGCTCAAGACGACCGACCCGGCCCGACAGAAGATGAACGTCGAGCTGATGAACCTGTACCGCGAGAAGGGCGTGAACCCGGCGAGCGGCTGCCTGCCGATGCTGCTCACCATGCCGGTGCTGTTTGCCTTCTACGCACTGCTCTCGCAGGCCATCGAGCTGCGCGGCGCGCCGTTCTTCGGCTGGATCCAGGACCTGTCGACGCACGATCCGCTCTACATCACGCCACTGCTGATGGGCGCGACGATGGTGTGGCAGCAGAAGATCACGCCGAGCACCGCGGACCCCACGCAGCAGCGGATCATGATGATGATGCCCCTCATGTTCACCTTCATGTTCCTGTGGGCGCCGAGCGGGCTCGTCATCTACTGGTTCATCAGCAACCTCTGGGCGATCGGCCAGCAGTACTTCACCAACTACCTGATCGGGCCGCCCAAGGTGAAACCCGCCCCGCAGGGCAGGGCGGCGAGCGCCTGAGTCGGAGGCAATTGGACATGTCGGACGGCAACGACCTGGAACAGCGTGTCGGCGCCTTCGTCGAGGAGGTGACCCACGCCATGGGCTTCGACTTCGACGTGGCCGTCGAGGAGCAGCCGGATCACCTGCGCATCGTCCTCGCGGGAGAAGGGTCGGAGGAGTTCCTCCACCGGAAGGGCGAGGCGCTCGACGCGCTCCAGCACGTGGTCAACGCGGTCTTCCGTCGCGAGGTGGACCGTGGCAAGCGGCTCGTGGTGGACAGCCACGATTTCAGGAAGGGCAAGGACCGGGAGCTGCGGCAGATCACGAAGTTCCTGATGGAGAAGGTCCGGTCGACCGGCCAGCCCCAGGAGATCGGCCCGCTCAACTCCTACGCGCGCCGGCTCGTGCACCTCGAGGTGAGCGCGCAGGACGACATGGAGTCCGAGAGCCGCGGCGACGGGGCGATGAAGCTGGTCGTGATTCGCCGCAAGGCTCCGCCCACCGCGCACTGACGCGCGCGGCCGCGCGGGCGGCGAGATGTCCCCGACCGACACGATTGTCGCCATCGCCACACCGCCGGGACGCGCCGGCCTCGGTGTCGTCCGCCTCAGCGGTCCGGCAGCCGCCTTCATCGCACAGGCGCTCGTGGACCGGGCGCAGCCGTTCGAGCCCCGCCGTGCCACATTCGGGCGCGTGCGCGCGGACGGTGCCGGAGCCGCCGGGGCGCTGCTCGACGAAGTGGTGTGCACCTGGTTTCCCGCCCCCGCCTCCTACACCGGTGACGATGTCGTCGAGGTGAGTGGCCACGGCAACCCGGTGGTGCTGGGGGCCGTTGTGGAGCGGGCGCTTGCGGCCGGCGCGCGGCTTGCCCGGCCGGGGGAGTTCACGTTCCGGGCCTACCTGAACGGCAGGCTGGACCTCGTTCAGGCCGAGGCGGTCGCCGATCTGATCGACGCGGTGACTCCCGCCCAGGCCCGGCTCGCCTGCGACCAGCTCGACGGGACGCTCACGCGTGAGGTCGAGACACTCGCCGCGCGCCTCACGTCCGTGCTCGCCGCGGTCGAGGCCTCCATCGACTTCCCCGACGAACGCGACGAGATCGTCAGGGTCCCGGTGGCAGCCACCGAGATCGCCGCCCTCCTCGACCGTGTGGGGACGCTCGTTGCCGGGGCCCGTCGGGGACGCCTGATCCGCGAAGGCGCGCAGGTGGTGCTGGCCGGCCCCCCGAATGCAGGCAAGTCGAGCCTCTTCAACCAGCTTCTCGCTGCCGACCGGGCGATCGTGTCCGATGTCCCGGGTACGACGAGGGACCTGCTGACCGAACGCTGCGACGTGGCGGGGATCCCGGTGACGCTCGTGGACACGGCCGGGCTGAGCGAGGCTGGCGACCTCGTCGAGCGCGACGGCGTGCGGCGTGCGCATGACGCGCTCGGGGTGGCCGACGTCGCGGTGCTCGTGCTGGATGGCGCCGCGCCGCTCGGGCCGGCCGCGCGAGAACAGGCCGCCCGGCTCCCCGGCGATCGCGTGATCG
>Ga0079037_100002326_pt1 | contig 10382 bp, 10 predicted proteins | sample Mud3Dept4metaG_FD_71479 | JGI IMG/M metagenome (GOLD analysis project Ga0079037, IMG submission 71479) | Freshwater wetland microbial communities from Ohio, USA, analyzing the effect of biotic and abiotic controls - Mud 3 Core 4 Depth 4 metaG | ecosystem: Environmental > Aquatic > Freshwater >... | reverse complement strand
CGACCAGCAGCGCCTTGCGGAACGCGTTGCCGGTGTCGGAGAGCAGGGTGTCGGAGACCTGCTTCACCGACGAGTAGATCGACTTGACGAAGGGAATCCGGCCCAGCACGTCTTCCCAGAAGCGGATCAGCCGCAGGCCGAAGTAGTTGGCCGCGATCACGCCCGTGACGAGCAGGATCGCGAACGCGAGCAAGACGCCGAGGCCCGGGATCGGGAAGCCGAACAGCTTCTCGGGCCGCGCGACCTCCGGCAGCAGCAGCAGCGTCTGGTCGAGCGTCGTCAGGATGAAGTGCAGCACCCAGACGGTGATGCCGACCGGGATCCAGACGAGCAGCCCCGCGATGAGGTAGCGCTTCATGCGGCGTCGACGGTCGTCGCGGGGCGTGGTGACGGCAGGGGTCAGTGGCAGGCGCAGCCGCCGCCACAGCCGCCCGAGGCCTTCTTGGGGGCGTCGGACTTGGCGTCGCCGGCGGTGGCGCTCTCCGTCTTGGCCGGCTCCGCGGACGGCGCGTCGCCCTTCGACGCGGGCTTGCTGCCGCCGCGGAAGTCGGTCGCGTACCAGCCGCTGCCCTTGAGCTGGAAGCCGGCGGCCGAGACGAGCTTGACCAGCGCGTCGGCGCGGCACGAGGGGCACTGCGTGAGCGCGGCTTCGGAGATCTTCTGCATGGCCTCGAGCTCGTGGCCGCATTGCGAACAGCGATATTCGTAGATGGGCATCGTCGGTGGCTCCGCTTCGGGTGACGACGGGCGGCAGGCCCGCAAGTCGCGTTCAAAACATTGAATTATAGCGGGAAACGGGCCTGCATTGCAGTGCAGCGGCCGGCGCGCCTTTGCCGAACCTGCCTTGATGCCCCCGGAACGGGGGCGTATGGTGGATTCGCGCCGGCGCATCGAACTGCACCGGTGCCGCCGTCGTGGAGGGGCTGCCATGAGCCTGACGATCACGTCCGCCGCGTTCGCGCCCGACGGCGCGATCCCGGCGGTTCACACCTGCCAGGGCAGGGACACCTCGCCGCCGCTCGCGTGGAGCGGCGTGCCGGAGGGGACGAAGAGCCTCGCGCTCGTCGTGGACGATCCCGACGCGCCGGATCCCGCCGCGCCGCGCATGACCTGGGTGCACTGGGTCCTCTACAACCTCGACCCCGCGTCCAGCGGCCTGCCGGAAGGCGTCGTCGCGTCGGCGCTGCCGCCGGGCACGCGCGAGGGCGTCAACGACTGGGGCCGCACGGGCTACGGCGGCCCGTGCCCGCCGATCGGCCGCCACCGCTACTTCCACAAGCTCTACGCGCTCGACACGATGCTTCCCGACCTGCGGCATCCGACCAAGGCCGCCCTGGAAAAGGCGATGTTCGGGCACGTTCTCGCGCACGCGACGCTGGTCGGCACCTACCAGAAACATCGCTGAGGCGCCGCTTGGGCACCGCGGCGACGCCGCGCAGGCGCCGTGTGTGCGACGCGGGGCGGCAGGCGCGAAAGCCTGCGCGCGGTCGCCGGACGTAGGTTGACGGCCGTCAAGGGTCGCGGGCGCGAAGGGCATACGCTGAAGGCACCGGCCGGGGGGAGGTACGCATCGGATTCGCGCGTGCGCGGCCACCGCGGGCGGCGACCTCGCAACCACGGGAGAAAGGCATCATGACCGCGGGCGAACTCTGCAGCCGCACCGTTGTCTTTGCCGAACGGGACATGGGCCTCGTCGAAGCGGCACGGCTCATGCGCGACCACCACGTCGGCGCCCTCGTGGTCGTCGACCAGGCGAACGGGAAGCGCGTGCCCGTCGGGGTCCTCACCGACCGCGACATCGCGGTCGCGGTGGTCGCGAAGGAGGTGGATGCGCGGACGCTGCGCGTCGGCGAGGTGATGAGCGGCGAGCCGATCACGGTCCGCGAGCAGGACAGCGTGCTCGACGCCCTGCGGCTCATGCGCGAACGTGGCGTGCGCCGCGTTCCCGTCACCGACGCGCAGGGCGCGCTGGTCGGCATCCTCGCGGCGGACGACGTGCTCGAGGCCGTCGCCGACCAGCTTGGCGACCTCGCCCGCGCGATCGCCAGCGGGCGCGCGCACGAAGCCCGGGCGCGCCGCTAACCTTTCGCGTCCAGCCGCAACGTCACAACGTCACACTGCCCGACCGGAGGTGTCATGGGCCTGTCGAAGTCGCAGCTTTCGGAGTTGGTTCGCCTGCTGGACAAGCGCTACGCCGCGCTGCTCGAGGAAGTGCGCGGGGAGCTCGAGAAGTCGGAGAACCTGCAGTACATCGAGCTGATCGACCGCGTGCCGGCGGACATCGGCGACCAGTCGGTGGGCGACGCGCTTGCGGATCTCAACCTGGCGATCGTCGACCGCCACATCCGCGAGATCCGCGAGATCGAAGCGGCCCGCGTGCGCGTCGCGGACGGCCGCTACGGCGTCTGCGCGGACTGCGGCGACGACATCGCGGAAGCGCGCCTGCGCGCCTGGCCGACCGCGGAGCGGTGCCACGCCTGCCAGCAGCACCGCGAGCGGACATTCAGCCACGAGGGGACGCCGACCCTCTAGCGTGCCGCGCGCGCCCCGCCGTTTGCTTTATGCTGCCGAGAAACGGAGGCGACCGACGTGGCGGGCTACTGGATCTGGTGGGTGTTGGCGGGCGTGCTGGTGGCGGCCGAGCTCCTGACCGGCACGTTCTACCTGCTCGTGGCCGGGGTGGCGTTCGCGGTGGGCGGCCTCGCCGCATGGCTGGGGGCGAGCCCCGCCATGCAGATGCTCGTCGCCGCGGTGGTCGCCGTCGTCGGCATGTTCGCCGCGCACCGCTGGCGCACGACGCGGTCGCCGATCACGCCCGAGATCCCCCACGACGTCGGCCAGGCGGTGCAGGTGCGCGGCTGGCAGCCCGACGGCACCGCGCGGGTCATGCACCGCGGCACGCTGTGGACGGCGGTGCCCGCGGAGGCCGACGCGCCGCGCGCCGACACGATGTACATCGTCGCCATCAAGGGCACGACGCTGGTCGTCTCCGATCGCAAGCCGTAGCCGCACCATCCCCGCGCCGCCCGCCCGCGCCAAGTACGAGGAGCCGCCCATGGACATCGGCCTTTCCGCCGCCACGTTCGTCCTGTTCGTCGTCGCGCTGATCGTCATCTTCCAGGCGATCCGCGTCGTGCCGCAGCAGCACGCCTGGGTGGTGGAGCGGCTCGGGCGCTTCTACGCCGTGCTCGAGCCCGGTCTCAACTTCGTGATTCCGTTCGTCGACCGCGTCGCCTACCGCCACGACCTGCGCGAGATCCCGCTCGACGTGCCGCCGCAGATCTGCATCACCAAGGACAACACGCAGCTGCAGGTCGACGGCATCCTGTATTTCCAGGTGACCGATCCCAAGCTCGCGTCCTACGGCTCGTCGAACTTCGTGCTCGCGATCACGCAGCTCGCGCAGACGACGCTGCGCAGCGTCGTCGGCCGCATGGAGCTCGACCGCACGTTCGAGGAGCGCGAGCAGATCAACGCCACCGTCGTCTCGGCGCTCGACGAGGCCGCCGGCGCGTGGGGCGTCAAGGTGCTGCGCTACGAGATCAAGGACCTGACGCCGCCGGCGGAGATCCTGCGCTCGATGCAAGCCCAGATCACCGCGGAGCGCGAGAAGCGCGCGGTGATCGCCACGTCGGAGGGCCGCCGCCAGGAGCAGATCAATCTCGCCACCGGCGCGCGCGAGGCCGCGATCGCGCAGTCGGAGGGCGAGAAGCAGGCCGACATCAACCGCGCCCAAGGCGAGGCGGCGGCGATCCTCGCCCGCGCGGAAGCGACGGCGAAGGCGATCCGCGAGATCGCCGCGGCGATCGGCGCGCAGGGTGGCGTGCAGGCCGTGAACCTGCGCATCGCCGAGCAGTACATCACCGAGTTCGGTAACCTCGCGAAAACCACGAACACGGTGATCCTGCCGGCCAACGTCGCGGACGTCGCGGGGCTGATCGCCACCGCCATGAGCGTCGTCAAGGCGCAGGGACCGGCGGCGCCCGGCGCACGCCAGGATTGACGCGCCGCCACGCTCGCTTCGCTCGCTGCCCCTCGGAGCGGACCTTCGGGACTGAGTTCAACGGAACGGATCGGACATGGACATCGCAAACAGCGTCTTCGTCGTCAGCGGCGGGGCATCGGGACTGGGCGAGGCGACCGCGCGGATGCTCGCCGCGGCCGGCGGGCGGGTCGTCGCCGCCGACCTCAAGGAGGAGGAGGGCCGCGCGCTCGAGCGCGACGTCGGCGCGAGCCTGCGCTTCGTGCGCTGCGACGTCACCGACGAGGCGAGTGCGAAGGCCGCGATCGCGGCAGCGGTCGACGGCTTCGGCGGGCTCTCCGGGCTCGTCAACTGCGCGGGCATCGTCCACGGCGAGAAGGTGGTCGGCAAGGACGGCCCGCACGCGCTGGCGGCGTTCGCGCGCACGATCAACATCAACCTGGTCGGCTCGTTCAACATGGCGCGGCTCGCCGCCGACGCGATGTCCAGGGTGCCGGCGAACGTCGAGGGCGAGCGCGGCGTGATCGTCTTCACCGCGTCCGTCGCGGCGTTCGACGGGCAGATCGGGCAGGCGGCGTACGCGGCGTCGAAGGGCGGGCTGGTCGGCATGACGCTGCCGATCGCGCGGGAGCTCGCGCGCTACGGCATCCGCGTGATGACGATCGCGCCCGGCATCTTCCGCACGCCGATGATGGCGAGCCTGTCCACGGACGTGCAGGACGCGCTCGGCAAGATGGTGCCGTTCCCGCCGCGGCTCGGCCGGCCCGAGGAATTCGCCTCGCTCGTGCGCGAGATCGTCGGCAACCCGATGCTCAACGGCGAGGTGATCCGCCTCGACGGTGCGATCCGCATGGCCCCGAAGTAGCGCCCGAAAGGCGGGGTCAGACTAAAAAGTAGGGTCAGACTCGACTTTCCGCGGAAAGTCGAGTCTGACCCTACTTTCAGCTGCGGCGAGTGAGGACGAGCGCCGCGACGACGATCGAGACGAAGAAGACGAGCGTCCAGCCGGGGATCGTCAGCTCAAGGAAGCGCCAGTCGATCGCCGCGCACTCGCCGCTGCCCTTGAACACCGTGGCCAGCACCTCCTGGAAGGGCAGCGTCTCGAGCATGTACGACAGCCCCGGCCCGCAGGCGGGCACCTGGTCCGGCGGCAGCGTCTGCAGCCAGACGTGGCGTGCCGCGACCGCGGCGCCGGTGCCGGCGATCAGGATGATCACGAGCGAGTAGACGATCGCCCCGACGCGCCCGGGATTGTGGATCGCGCCCAGCAGGAAGACCACGCCGCAGGCGATCACCGCGATGCGCTGCATCACGCACAGCGGGCAGGGCTCGAGGCCGATCACGTATTGCACGTAGAGCGCGTAGCCCATCAGCCCCGCGCAGACCAGCGCTCCCAGCAGGTACGCCTTGCGCCAGTCGGGCATGATGAGGAGGCCCAGCGACGCGACGCCGATCGTCATCATCAGGATGCGCCAGCCGGCGAGCAGCTGGTCGTTCTGACCCGTTGCGATGCGCAGCACGAGCTCGTGGGCCAGCGCCGCCCCGAGCATCAGCACGCCGATCCACGGCCACGCTACCTTGCCAAAATCCTTCATTGCAGAGACCTTTGCAGTGCCTGGTCGATGTCCCAGAGGATGTCGTCGACGGCCTCGAGGCCGACCGAGAGGCGGATCATTTCCGGCGCGACGCCGGCGGCGCGCTGCTCGTCCTCGCCAAGCTGCCGGTGGGTGGTGGACGCCGGGTGGATCACCAGCGACTTCGCGTCGCCGACGTTGGCGAGGTGCGAGAGGAACTGCACCGACTCGATGAAGCGCTCGCCCGCACGCGCGCCGCCCTTGAGGCCGAAGGTGAGGATGCCGCCCGCGCCGCGCGACAGGTAGCGCGCCGCGAGCCGCGCGTAGCGGTCGCCGGCGAGCAGGGGATAGCGCACCCATTCGACCGCCGGGTGCGCGGCGAGGTGCTGCGCGACGGCGAGCGCGGAAGCGGAGTGGCGCGGCATGCGCAGGTGCAGCGTCTCGATCCCCTGCAGCAGCAGGAACGCCGAGAGGGGCGCGAGCGTGGGCCCGAGCGTGCGCATCGTCTCCATCCGCGCCTTCATCGTGAAGCCGAAGTCGCCGAACGTCTCGTAGAAGCGCACGCCGTGATAGCCCGCCGACGGCTCGGTCATCCCCGGGAAGTTGCCGTTGTCCCACGGGAACCGCCCCGACTCGACGACCACGCCGCCCATCGTCGTGCCGTGCCCGCCGAGGTACTTGGTCACCGAGTGCACGACGATGTCGGCGCCGTGCTCGAACGGGCGGCACAGCGCGGGCGAGGCGAGCGTGTTGTCGACGACGAGCGGCACGCCGGCGCCGTGGGCGACCTCGGCCAGCGCCGCGACGTCGCAGACGTTCAACTGCGGGTTGCCGATCGTCTCGGCGTAGACCGCCTTGGTGTTGGGCCGGAGCGCCGCGCGGAACGCCGCGGGGTCGTCGGCATCGACGAACGTCGTCTCGATGCCGAACTGCCGGAACGTGACCGCGAACTGCGTGTAGGTGCCCCCGTAGAGCGTGCGCGCGGCGACGATGTGGTCGCCGGCGCGCGCGAGCGTGAGGAGCGCCACCATCTGCGCGGCCATTCCCGTCGCGGTCGCGAGCGCCGCCCGGCCGCCCTCGAGCGCGGCGATGCGCTCCTCGAGCGCCGCCACCGTCGGGTTGCTGATCCGCGAGTAGACGTTGCCGAACGTCTGCAGGTTGAACAGGCTCGCCGCGTGGTCCGCCGAGTCGAAGACGAACGACGTGGTCTGGTAGATCGGCTGCGCGCGCGCGCCGGTCTGCGCGTCGGGGATCTGGCCCGCGTGCAGGCAGAGCGTGTCGAAGCCGAAGGTGCGGTCGGGCATGGCGTCGGCACCTATCGCGGAACGGTCGCGCGCCGGGACGAGACGATGCCGGTGTTGACGCCCGCCCAGTTGAGCCCGCCGAGTATGCGCGCGTGCTCGATCTTCATGCAGCGGTCCATCACCACGTCCAGGCCGGCGTCGCCGGCGATGCGCGCCGCCTCGTCGTTGCGAATGCCGAGCTGCATCCACAGCACCTTCGCGCCCTTGGCCACCGCCTCGCGGGCGAGGGCGGGCATTTCCCCCGTCTTGCGGAATCCGTCGACGACATCCACCGGCCCGGGAATCGCCGCGACGCTCGGATAGCAGCGCTCGCCCAGCACCTCGGCGTAGCCGGGGTTCACCGGGATCACGCGGTAGCCGTGTTCCTGCAGGTACTTGGCGGCGAAATAGCTCGGCCGGTACCAGTTGGCCGACAGGCCCACGACCGCGATCGTCCTCGATTGCGCGAGGATGCGGCGAAGGCCCGCGATGTCGTCGACGATCGCCATTTCAGCGGCGCCGGGCCGTGCCGACGGACCGCCCCGCCCCCGCCGGGGGCCTGCCCCGCTCGCGCGACGCCTGCGTCATGGACCGCCTCCGGCCGGTGGTTTCACACCGCGGATTCTACGCAACCCTCCCGGAGCGGCGGCCCGGCCCGCACGATTCGTGCATCGATGGCACGACGGCGGCAGGCGGCCGCGCGCGAAATGCACGGCGACGCCCCCGGGTACCGCCGAGCGGCGTCCGGAAAACGTAGCCACAACAGGGCATTAGCGCATCCGCTCCGCTGCGACGCAGTGCGGCGCGATCCTTGCTTTCCAGCAGGGATCGCCCGCTCGACGGTCCACGCACGTGGTCCGGGCGGGCGCGGCATCCAGAGCCCCGATGGCCTTCACGCGCTCCCTCCGCTCGCCGGCCCTGCATACGGCCCAGCAGTCGATCGTCGCGCTCCTCGAGCGCGAATCGCTCGCCGCCCTCTCGCAGCGCAAGCTCAATGCGCTCGCAACGCCGCTCGCCTACGTCGACCGCGACCAGCGCTACCGGTTCGTCAACAAGGCGTTCCTCGAGTGGATCGACCGGCGGCCGGAGGAGGTGCTCGGACGCGAGATCATCGAGGTCGTCGGCAAGGAGGTCTACGACCTGTACGAGGCCTACGTCGCCGCGGCGCTCGACGGCGAGCGCACCGGCTTCGAGCGGCAGCTGTACGCGTCGGGACGGCCGGCGATCTGGATCCGCGTCGACTACTACCCCGACCGCGGGCCCGACGGCATCGTGCGCGGCTTCCTGGTCGGCTACAGCGACGTCGACCACCTGAAGCGGCTCGAGCTCGAGGCGGGACGGCGCGAGCATCGCCTCCGCCTCGTCACCGACAGCGTCGGCGTGCCGATCCTCTACTTCGACCGCCAGCAGAAGCTCCGCTTCGCCAACCGCCCGTACGCCGACTGGATCGGCGTGCCGAGCGACGACCTGCTCGGCCACGCGCTCGCCGAGTTCATGCCGCCCGACACGCTCGCCGAGCTCGCCACGCACATGGAGCGCGCGTTCGCAGGCATGACCGCCACGTGGGAGCGCCGCGAGCGCAAGGCCTCCGGGGAGCTGCGCTGGGTGCGCAACGTGCTCGTGCCCGAGCGCGAGATGGGCGGCCGGGTCGGCGGCGCATTCCTGGTGATGAACGACATCGAGGACGACGTCCGCGCGCGCGACGCGCTGAAGGCGCAGGAGACGCAGATGCGCCTCTTCGCCGACAACATCCCCGGACCGATCGCCTATCTCGACCGCGAGCTCAGCTACCGCTTCGTCAACCAGGCGTTCGCGAACCTCGCGCGCCTGCCGCAGGAGAAGATCTACGGCCGCCCGCCGCCGGAGGTGCTCGCGCGCGACGTCGCCGCGTTCCTGCGCCCGATCCTCAAGCGCGCGCAGGGCGGCGAGGCGGTGGAGTACGAGCGCGTGGGCCTCACCACCGAGGGGGCGCAGCGCTGGACGCACGGGCGCGTCGTCCCGGACCTCGACGCCGCGGGACAGGTGCGCGGCGTCTACTGCACCGAATACGACATCCACGAGCTCAAGACCACCGAGCAGGCGCTCGCGGCGCGCGAGGAGCAGCTGCGGCTGTTCACCGACAACATCCCCGAGCCGGTCGTCTACCTCGACGCCGAGCGGCGCTTCGCCTTCGTCAACGAGGCGTTCCTCGACCTGACCGGGCTCGAGCGCGCGCGCGTCCTCGGGCGCGAGCCGGCGGAGGTGATGGGGGACGAGCAGCGCATCATGCAGGACGAGTACGTGGCCCGCGCGCTCGCCGGCGAGTCGGTCACCTACGAGCGCCCGGTCGTCGACGTCAACGGCCGCACGCGCTGGTTCCGCGCGCGCATCGTCCCCGACTTCCACTTCGACGGCAAGATCCGCGGGCTCTACGTCGTCGGTCACGACATCACCGACCTGAAGCAGGTGCAGGACGCGCTCGCCTCGCGCGAGAGCCAGCTGCGCGCGATCATGGACGGCGTGCCCGCGCCCGTCGCCTACATCGACCGCGACGAGCGCTGCCACTACGTCAACCGCACGTTCCTGCAGTACTTCGGGCTCACCGTCGAGGCGGTGGCCGAGATGCGGCTCGCCGACGTCGTGGGCCACGCGATCTACGAGAGCGCGCAGGCGATGGTCGCGCGGGCGCTGCACGGCGAGTCGACGGCCTTCGACCGCCTGGTGCCGGGCGCGAACGGCCTGCGCCGCTGGATGACGATCCGGGTCGTGCCGGACGCGGGCCCGGGCGGCGAGGTGCACGGCGCGTTCGTGCTGATGAACGACATCCACGGCCTCAAGCAGGCGCAGGAGGCGCTGCGCGCCTCCGAGGCCGAGCTGCGGCTCATCATGGACAACGTGCCGGCGCGCGTGTCCTACATCGACCGCGACTACCGCTACCGCTTCCTCAACCGCCACGACGAGGACTGGCTGGCCGAGAGCCGCAAGGAGCTCGCCGGCAAGCGCGTCGTCGACGTCGTCGGCGAGGAGCGCTTCGCCCAGGTGAAGCCGCTGTTCGACCGCGTGCTGAAGGGCGAGACGGTCTCGACCGAGCAGATGATGGTGCAGCCGGACGGCGGCGTGAAGTGGGAGTCGGTGCACTACGCGCCGAACCGCGACGCCGAGGGCAACGTGATCGGCATCTACGCGGTGCACAGCGACGTCCACGACCAGAAGCGCAACGAGGAGGCGCTGCGCCGCGCCAACTGGATGCTCTCGTCGCACATCGGCAACACGCCGCTCGCGGTCATGGAGTGGGACCGCGACTACGCGCTGGTGCGCTGGTCGCCGCAGGCCGAGAACATCTTCGGCTGGACCACCGACGAGGTGCTCGGCATGCAGCTCACGGACAACGTGCTGCTGCACGAGGACGACCGCGCGGCGTCCTACTCGCTGATCGAGCGCCTCAAGTCCGGCGACGAGCCGCGCGCCACGGGCCTCACCCGCAACCACCGCAAGGACGGCGAGACGATCTGGTGCGAGTGGTATCACTCGGCGCTGCTCGACGACCAGGGCCGCATCGTGTCG
>Ga0079037_100002325_pt1 | contig 10388 bp, 9 predicted proteins | sample Mud3Dept4metaG_FD_71479 | JGI IMG/M metagenome (GOLD analysis project Ga0079037, IMG submission 71479) | Freshwater wetland microbial communities from Ohio, USA, analyzing the effect of biotic and abiotic controls - Mud 3 Core 4 Depth 4 metaG | ecosystem: Environmental > Aquatic > Freshwater >... | reverse complement strand
GGATTGGTGTTGGCAGCGAGCTCAGGAATCACGTCCCATCCGATATTAGGTTTCAGAAGCACCTTCTGCCCCTTTTGAATAAAGGCACCCATTCCGCCAAGCTCCTGAATTCCAAGGTCGAACATTGAGTCTGGATTTCCACCCATAACAGCGATCATGTCATATTTAACGCCGGCAGGTGATGCTGCCCACAATTTTTCATATCCGCCTAAACTTAAAGCAGTCCCTGCCGCAATCCCTGCTCCTATTGAAGTTTTAAAGAAATCTCTTCTTCTCATAATCAAACGTTACGGATTTATTTAAACACTTATAAAAAAGTGTCGAAAAATACTACTTTTTTTTTATTATTCCACAATGATAGTAAATAGTATATTAGCAATGGAATTGTGTTTAATATCATCTTAATACATATATTCCAACATTAAGCGTTTTTGATTGTTTTATTTTATAATGATTGTCTTATGAAGGTACTATGCTACGATTGTTTTTCGGGAATAAGCGGAGATATGAATCTCGGAGCAATGATTGATCTGGGTATTGACGTTTCCTACATAAAGAATGAACTGGATAAATTAAACCTTGATGGTTGGGAGCTCTTTGCTGAAAAAGCCCAGAGGCATGGTATCATGGGAACAAAAGTCTCCGTTAAGCAATTAATTCATGAACATCCCCACAGGCATCTTTCAGACATTCAAAAGATAATTGCTGAGTCAACTTTGCAGGATTCTGTTAAAGAACTGAGCATGAGAATTTTCATTAAGATCGCAGAAGCCGAGGCAAAAGTACATGGGATTCCTGTTGAGAAAGTTCATTTTCATGAGGTGGGTGCGATCGATTCAATTATTGATATCACCGGAGCTGCCATCTGTTTCAACGCGTTAAACGTCGATGCTGTAATGGTTTCAGAAGTGGAGCTTGGCAGCGGTTTTGTGAATTGTGAACATGGGAAACTACCTGTTCCTGCTCCGGCTACTGCCGAGATTCTCAAAGGAATCCCGGTCAGGATGGGAGGAGTGGATTTTGAAGCAACAACACCTACCGGAGCAGCTATCCTGTCAGTTCTGGGAACCGGATTTGATTCAAGACAGCCTGTCAGATTAGAAAAGACCGCCTATGGTGTCGGCCATAAAGATCATCCTGACGTGCCAAATCTCCTCAGAGTATCATTGGGAGAAACAGCGACAATCTCAGAATCAACGCATAGAGCTCTCCTTATCGAATCAAATATTGATGACATGAATCCTGAGTTCTATGATTACATTTCCGACAGGCTTTTTAAGGCTGGTGTTTCTGATGTCTACTGTTCGCAGATAATAATGAAGAAAGGAAGGCCGGGAGTTACATTAAATGTAATTTGCGAAACCGGACTGGCAGATATTGTTAAGGAAATTATTTTCACTGAATCCACAACCCTGGGTATCAGAACATTTTCCTTTAATAAGGATACACTGGCAAGAGAATTCGGAAAGCTTGATACTATTTATGGGGAGGTGACCGTAAAACGCTCTTTTTACAACGGCAAAGAGGTTTCAGTTAAGCCTGAATACGATGAATGCAAAAGAATTGCATCGGAAAGAGCTATACCTGTAAAAGAAGTATATAATAACATCATGTCGGTATTGACACAGAAAAAATGATAAGAAATGGCTGAGAAGAAGAGGGAAAAACTCGATACGATATTAAAGGAACTTAATTCTTTTGTCGTTGCTTTTTCAGGAGGCGTTGACAGTTCCTTTCTGCTCCACAGGGCTCATTCCCTGAAAAAACTGAACATTATAGGAGTTACAATCAGAACTCCCTATATTCCGGGTATTGAAATAAAGGAAGCTTCTGATTTTGCGGAAAAATTTGGAATAAATCACAGGATCCTCGACCTTACTTTCCCTGAATCAATCAGATACAATCCATCCGATCGGTGCTATCTATGTAAAAAGATTTTGTTTTCGGAGCTCCTCACATTTGCCCGGAATAACGGGTACAGATATGTGATCGATGGGACCAACGCCGATGACACCGGTGATTTCAGACCAGGTCTTAAAGCATTGCTCGAACTGGAAATCAAAAGTCCTCTCCTCGAAGCAGGACTGACAAAAAATGATATCAGGGGTTTGTTGCGTCAGGAAGGTATTTCGATCTGGGACAAACCTGCTATGGCATGCCTTCTTACAAGGATCCCGCACGAAACAGAGGTTACTGAAGGTATGCTCAGAATGGTTGAGCAGGCTGAGAACTTTCTACTTAATCAAGGGTACCCGGGAGTCAGGGTCAGGATCCATGGCGATCTCGCAAGAATAGAGTGCCTGCCGGGTTATTTTGAAAAAATTATACAAAAGTCTGACAAAGAACAAATTATCAGTAACCTGAAAAAAATCGGATTCAGATATGTATCTTTGGACCTCGAAGGATACAGATCAGGTAGTTCAAATCCGGAAATCGATCATTTATGACCAGAAAAGAAATTGAAAGTCTGCTGAAAGAGATAAAAAACGGGCAGAAAAGTATAGAGGATGCACTTGAAGAGTTTCAGAATTTCACCTATTCAGACCTGGGTTTTGCCAGGATCGATCATCACAGGGAAATGCGTACCGGATATCCGGAGATTGTCTATTGCGCTGGTAAGACAATTGAACAGGTTGTAGGGATATTCAGGGTAATGACGGAGAAAAAACACAATGTTATAGGGACCAGGGCTGACGAAAAGATGTTTGAATCGGTAAAGAACGTAATTCCGGGCGCTGTTTATTACCCGGTAGCCCGTATCATTAGTATCCCGCTAAAGAAAATTCCATCGCCAAAAAGCAAAATAGCGGTGATAACAGCCGGAACTTCGGATATTCCTGTAGCTGAAGAAGCAGCCGTCACAGCGGAACTGCTTGGGAACAAAGTATTGAGAATTTTTGATGCAGGTGTAGCGGGTATTCACCGTCTGGTTGATAAACTGCCTGATATAAGAAGCTGCCGGGTCATAATCGTAATTGCAGGAATGGAGGGCGCATTGGCAAGTGTGGTTGGCGGACTCGTGGACAAACCGGTAATTGCTGTCCCGACAAGTGTCGGTTATGGTGCAAATTTCGGAGGTATTTCAGCTTTGCTTGCAATGCTCACAAGCTGTTCTGCAGGAGTTACAGTAGTAAATATTGACAATGGTTTCGGAGCCGGATTCTCAGCAAGCATGATTAATCAGATGAAGTGATTTAGGTTTTATGCCTGGTGAAATTCTTCTTTCCACCGCTTATTTCCCACCTGCTGAATATTTCAGCCTGATCAAAAATTCAGAGAGTGTCCTTATTGAACAGGAGGAAAACTATATTAAGCAGACCTACCGAAACAGATGCAGGATTTTGGCATCAGACGGAGTAATGGTTCTTACCGTTCCGGTCATAAAAGGCAATCTGATAAAAACACCGGTAAAAGATGTGACAATTGATTATTCAAAAAGATGGCAACAGGTGCATATCAGGGCAATGATATCCTCGTACGGCAGATCACCTTATTTCCAGTTTTATTATGAGTATTTTGAGAAGATCTTGTTAAGTGATCCTAAATTTCTTCTCGACCTGAATGATACACTGCTTCATAAATGTCTCGAGATAATTAATATTAATAGGTGTATAGCTCACACTTCTTCCTTCAGCCAGGTAAAGGGGATGGATAACGACTTCAGGTATAAAATATCACCAAAAGAACCTTCAGGCTACTCTTCAAGGCCATACATCCAGGTATTTAATAATAATGAATTTGTTGCAGGACTGAGTATCCTTGACCTGATATTCAATATGGGACCCGAGGCATCGGCCTGTTTATAAAAAAGGGGCTGTTTTTACAGCCCCTGAATCCGAAGTAATTCAAAGTATTAATAGCCAAATTTATAGCCCATGGTAACAGTAAACATATTCCTGGAACTGGTCAGACCAGCGACTGCTGATTCTGAAAAAGTATTATAAAGGATATAGTCCTGGGTATTCCTGAGATTTGTAAAGCCAAAGTCGATATTAATATTTTGTTCTCTGAAGCCGGCACCGACTGATATGGATCTATGGAACATGTCATCATTCTCTTCTCCTATCTCAAATACCTTTCCATAATAACCATAACCTCCCCTGAGATAGAACTTGTCCATCCGGAATTCGCCGCCCACACGTATATTGCTTGCCTGTTTCAGGGTATTCTTTATTTCGAGGTTCTTCTCGCTGTAATCATAATTATCACCTGTCTCAGAGAATCTTGCTGTGCTGTAATCAATAAACTCATAATCGAAGCTCAACAGTGCCATTTTCTTGAACTGGTATGCGAATCCTGCCAGAGCTCTGAAGGGAGTTGTCAGTGAGTAATTATACCTTACAGGGTCATTTTCAAATTCATAATGACTATCGTCGGTAAAATTTGAACTTATGTTATCATAAAAATATTCATCGATCCTGTAAATTGTTGGTGAATGGAATGCAAGGCCGATCCTGATACTTTCAGTTGGTTTTATGATCGTTCCGATCTTCAGGGAGATCCCTGTACCCGTATTTTCAAAATGTTCAGTATAGGTGAAATCGCTTAATTCCGAATCGAGGTAATAATCAGCCTTTTCGAGATGCTCATAATGTCCCGTAAATTTTAACCTGCTGATTCCCACTGTGGCTCCAAAGAATATCTTATTTGAAACATTGCCTCCCACAGAAAAAGCATGTTCACCCATAAAGCCTTCATTTGTTATTAAGCGCCTGATATTTTGCCCATAGTCTGAGGAAGGATTATCGCCATAGTTTGAAAATACCGTTCCAAATGATTTCGCTCCTGATCCGGTAATGGTATCTATAATCCATGCATCATATGCTATACCTGCTGCACCGGTAATATCAGTATAATAGGTTCCGTTACTTGCATCAGCCCAATAGTCAGCCATTGAGCTTGTGGTTGATGTTCCCTGGATCCTTGTTGATGAGTTCAGGTTACTGGTCTTGTTGAATGAATACCCGAAATTGAGTGAAAGCAGGCCGCTTGACCCGCTGCCGGAAATAATATTACTTACAATACCTGCCTGCCCGAGGTTGAAATTATACAGGTAATCCTTCGAGATCCCGTGGAAATTGGCTGAAGTGTTATTATGAAGCAGCTGAGGTGACAGACTTATTTCAGATGATCTGAATACTCCGAGCCCGGCCGGATTCTGACTCAGTGTTGACATATCTCCGCCCAGAGCTGTAAATGCCCCGCCCATCGACATAAACCTGGCTGTTCCTGTGTAGAACAACTGCGAATATCGTAAAGCATCATCGACATTCTGGGCAAATATTCCCGATATTGTCAGTAATGTTGCTGTTAATATGAATACTAATCTTTTCATTTAATTTGCTTTTTTTTATTGAAGAGTATACCTGCACTCTTATTTAGAATGAATTGAAATTAACGTAATATTTTTTTTAAAACTATCTTCTTCTGCTGCCGCCGGATGAAGAACCTGACGATGAACTTCCAGAGGATGAGGAACCGGAAGATGAACCGGAAGATGAACCAGAAGAACTGCTCCTGGAAATTGATCCGGATGATCCTCCGCTATATGATCTGCTTCCTGAACTGTAAGAAGAGGATCCTGATGAATATGATCCGCCACTGGAGCTTCTTCTTGAAGGGACCGAATAGCTTCCCGGGCTGCTGTAAGAAGAACCTGATCTGCTTTGAGCAGGTGAATATGAGGAAGAGCTTCTTCCGCTACCTGATGGACTTTGGGTGTTACGCTGAATAGTATTTGGCCTGTTCGTATTTACAGGGCTGGTTTTTGTGTTATTATACTGGTTGGTGTTTGAATTTACCCTTGTATTATTATATGAAGGCCTGGTACTGATCTTCGGATCGCTGTAGCTGGGAGTATAGCTCCGGTTTACTGAATTATATTCAGGACGAGTAGTGGTTGCTGGTCTGCGCGACTGTGTCCCGGTTACGCTCTCACTGCCTGATTTAACACCTTCCTGAGTCATTTTTTTCTCGGTGCCTGTTACAACCCGCTGAGATCCTGCAACAGGTGCAGTTGATCTTCTGGAGTCTGTCGAAACCACCTGAGTTCCCGAACCTGGTCTCGCTGTACTGGCAGCACCCGATCCGGTTGCAATATCTGTACTTCTCCTTGATGCAGAACCTGTGGGTGAAGAGACACCACCGCCACCACTCCATCTGGTTGAGAGAGTACTGGGCTTTTCCCTCCTTCCGTATGTCACGTTTTTACCGTCATTGAAGCCACGGGAATAATAGTTGCCATAGTAGTAAGGTGAGTAGTAAGAACTGTAGAACGGACTGTAATAATATCTGTTAAAGAGACCTCCGTAGTAATAACTGTTATAAAATCCTCCATAACCATAGGAGAAAGGACTATAGTAATCGTAATAAAATGGATCATAGCCATAATAATACGGGAATCCACTGTAGAAGCCGTAGCCGAACGAAGGATACCAGCTGTAGTAAAAAGGATCTCTCCAGTATGGATAGAAGTAATTACCGTAAAATCTGTTTAACCTTCCGGCATAAGAGTAATTATCATAATAATTATAATTATAGTAATTATCGCTAAGCCTTGCATCGTCATAGTCGACAGCATCGGAGTATTCGCCGGATACCAGTGTATCAGCTGCATATATGTTATCATAGTATGCTCCGGACTTCAGGTCGCCTTCAGAAATCCGCTGGCTTTCCGAAGTGCTAACCCTTGTTACAGGCTGGTCTGAATTCTGATAATACAGATCATCATATTCAGTTCCTACATAAAGCCCCGATGAACACGAAGCAAGCGTAAGAAGTGCAAGTCCGAATATGTAATACAATGCTTTCATTTTATTTATATTTATTTCTTTTTGTTTATTACTTATCTTACTTACAAATTCTGTACCAAATGTTTTAATTTATCTTTTTGCGCTTCAGCTTTTTGCTTTTTAGCAAATTTAATATTTTTTATCAAACCTGCAATTTAATTTTAAAATGATCCTCGGATGAGGAATAGCCTTTTTCCGCCGGCCATCATTGCCGGGATAGACATCCTCAGCGGACCGTGCTTTAACTGGCATGGCGGCAAGCAGCAGTACTGATAAGATCCCGATATAATATTTGCCTTCATGATGAACTTCGTTTTTTTTTAATCTCCAAGTTTTAGCTATTTTTACGAACCAATTTTTTGTTAAACCATTTAATTCAAATAACATACCAAGCGATGGCGAAGTTCTTAACTAACAGGGAGGAGAATTATGCACAATGGTATAACGACCTGGTTATCAAGGCCGATCTTGCTGAAAACTCAGCGGTGAGAGGATGCATGGTTATTAAGCCCTATGGATATGCGATCTGGGAGAACATTCAGTCACAGCTCGATAAGATGTTTAAGGCTACCGGACATGTCAATGCATATTTCCCCTTGTTTATTCCAAAATCATTCTTCAGCAAGGAAGCTGCTCACGTTGAAGGCTTTGCCAAAGAGTGCGCTGTTGTGACCCACTACAGGTTAAAGATGGATCCCGACGGTAAAGGGATTGTTGTCGATCCCGCCGCAAAACTTGAAGAAGAGCTTATAATCCGTCCGACTTCCGAAACAATAATCTGGAATTCTTATAAAAACTGGATACAATCTTACCGGGACCTCCCTATTCTTATAAATCAATGGGCCAATGTCGTGAGATGGGAAATGCGTACAAGGCTCTTTCTCAGAACCTCTGAATTTCTTTGGCAGGAAGGCCATACTGCTCATGCCACCCGTGAAGAAGCAGTTGAGGAAACAGATAGAATGATCAATGTATATTCTGATTTTGCCGAGAATTATATGGCTCTTCCTGTAATCAAAGGGTATAAAAGCGAAAATGAGCGTTTTGCAGGCGCCCTCGATACATATACAATAGAGGCGCTGATGCAGGACGGCAAAGCTCTTCAGGCGGGAACAAGTCATTTCCTGGGGCAGAATTTTGCAAAAGCTTTTGATGTTCAGTTTACCGACAAAACCGGTAAACTTGACTATGTTTGGGCGACATCATGGGGACTATCCACAAGAATGGTAGGAGCTTTGATAATGGCTCATTCCGACAATCGCGGACTGGTTCTGCCTCCGAAGCTGGCACCACTCCAAACAGTCATTGTCCCGATATATAAAACTTCAGATCAGCTTGAGAAAATTTCTGAAAAGGTAATAATAATCAAAACTGACCTGGAGAAAGCCGGCATATCGGTCAAGTATGATGACAGGGAAAACTATAAACCGGGCTATAAATTTGCAGACTATGAATTAAAGGGAGTTCCTGTCAGAATCGCCATAGGTCCGCGTGATATCGAAAACAATACTGTTGAGATTGCACGAAGGGATACACTTGAAAAAGAGACCATCCCGGCTGGCGAGGTTACAGCCCGTATTTTAAGACTCATGGAAGATATCCAGATAAATATATTCAACAAAGCACTGCAATTCAGATCAGAGAATACATTTCATATTGATAAGTGGAGTGATTTTCTGGAAATAATTGATAACCAGGGAGGTTTCATAATGGCTCATTGGGATGGAACCTCTGAAACCGAGGAGAAAATCAAAGAGGAAACGAAGGCAACCATAAGATGCATCCCTTTTAACGCCCTTGAGGAAGAGGGCAAATGCATTTATTCGGGAAGAGCATCGAAAAGACGGGTATTATTTGCCAGGTCTTATTAAGCCCGGCAGGATCATATTAAATTTTAATTACTAATTTAGTGGAGTGTTAAATCAAAATCACTGAATCATGTCGGAACTGGAAGATAAAAAAGCAGCGATAGTTGCAACTCTTAAGCAAAAATCTCTTCTTAAGCAAAAAGTATATGATAACACTCTCGAGTGGTTCAGCGTAATAAAGGACATTCTCAAAAACCTCTCAAAAGATGTAAATGTCAGTCTGGGAGGCATGGATCCCAGGATAAAAATGGAATACACCGACAGAAGCAACTTTGATGCCCAGTTAAAAGTCGCAGGCGATATATTGCTTTTCAGCATGCATTCAAATATCTTTCAGTTCGACAGGGAACATCCTGCATGGAAAACGCCATATATTCAGAAGAACAAGTTTAATGCATATTCAGGTATCATAAACATCTACAATTTCCTTTTCGATTCATTCAAATATTCAAGAATGGATGATCTTGGCTACCTTATTGCCAGGGTATTTATAAACCATGAAAATCAATATCTTGTTGAAGGTAAAAGACAAATGGGAATGCTCTTTTCCAATTACGGGAACGAGGAAATGACCAGATCCTCTTTACAGGTAATAATCTCAACGGCAATTCAGTATTCCCTTGAATTTGATCTTCTCGTACCGCCATATGATACGGTTAAGATTGCCACTGTGGGTCAGGCAGAAGCAAAAATTCAACACTCAAGGGTAATTACAGGTAAACGTCTTGGATTCCAGTTTAACTCTGACGATGTGTTGATCAAAACTCCTCATGAAACCTGATACCGATAATAGAGGAAATCATCGCATATCCAGAAGACTAATCTATTTTCCGGCATTTCTTTTTCTTTGCAGTATATCATACACCCAGGAAACAAATCTACTGGATTCCCTCCCTGGAATATCAGATAATGTTTCTGCTCTGAATCTTGAGAATATTAGATTGTTCATAACCGGACCAGGCATATCCCAGGAATCAAGAACTATACCTCCTTTCGGCTCGGAGGATGATAAGACCCTGATTTTCCTTGACTCTTTAAAAAGCAGGGCATCCAAAACACTGATTACCAGGAAACTCTATGATTTTGTGATCATCCCGCCTGAATCTGGATCAGGAAAAAAGATCACTGGTTCAAGCCTTATCAGCTTTGCTGACTACTCAGGTCTTAGAATCCGTAAAATTGAAATTAAACGGCTGAATGTCTTCGGCTCAAATATAAACAGTCCTGATTTTTATGCCCCGAATAAAATTGAAAGAGTGCTGAATAAAACCCATCTTAATACTAATGAGAGTATCATAAGAAAGAACCTGCTTTTTGGTGAAGGAGATACGATCTCGCCTCTCATTTTCAGTGATAATGAGAGATTTATCAGGCAGCTTCCGTATATCGACGATGCCAGGATTCTGGTTGTGCCCATTTCAGATGAGGAAGCAGATGTAATTGTTGTGACAAAGGATATTTATTCACTTGGCGGTAAATTAAGCTTCACCGGATTTGACAAAGGATCACTATCGGTTTTTGAAAAGAACATATTCGGAATGGGACATGAATTCGGGATTGAAATACCTTATGATTCGGAATTTAATGATTCGCCGGGATTTGGGGTGAATTACCAGATAAATAATATCCTGAAGACCTTCTCAAACCTCGATGTATATTATTATGATGGTCTGGGAAAGAAAACCTACGGATTTGACCTGAGCCGGAAGCTGGTCAGTTCAACCACAAG
>Ga0079037_100002324_pt1 | contig 10390 bp, 8 predicted proteins | sample Mud3Dept4metaG_FD_71479 | JGI IMG/M metagenome (GOLD analysis project Ga0079037, IMG submission 71479) | Freshwater wetland microbial communities from Ohio, USA, analyzing the effect of biotic and abiotic controls - Mud 3 Core 4 Depth 4 metaG | ecosystem: Environmental > Aquatic > Freshwater >... | reverse complement strand
ATGACGGTGGTATCAAGTATTTTCATTTCCAGGTCTGCTTCCAGTGTTACCAGATTTTCACGCTCATCCTTTAAGGTGTTGTCATAATCTGTCCTGTCAAGCTTTGCTATATAATCGCCCTTCTTGACCATTGTCCCTTCCGGAATTATATCCTGGATCTTAAAATGCATCACCCTCATGTGATCCCCTCCTCCGTGGCCCTGAAAACCGCCTCTTCCCCCCGGACCAGGTCCGCTACTTTGCTGAATCTCGGGCCCTTTGATATCAAATGATTTCTCGGCCAGTAATTCCCCGGAATTTGATACAGTTATTTCAAAAATACCTTCCTTAACCTCGGCAAAAGTGCTGACTTCGTCCTTCCTTGAAACCAGTTTATTAAAGATAGCCAGAGCTATAATAATAAATGCAACTACAATGCCGGTTGTAATTAAAGTTCTTTTCATCTCCTAAAATCTAATTTTACCCAGTTTCATACCTAATAGACCATTTCAAAAGCAATTTATTCCATTTTTTCCAAATAAATCAATTCTTCACCGTCTTTCTCATCCAAATTTCAAGTTACCCGGAATACAAACACCCTTTTTCTTGACTTTCCAGATTATTTGTCATAAATTACACCATAATCCCAAAATTATTTGCATGATGAAAACAAACCTTTTCAGATTTATTTGGATGGTACTTATTCCGGTTTTATTACTTTCATGTACCACAAGCACTTCAACATCAAAGCTTATCAGCATTGAAGATTACACCTTCGCACGCTCGGGTGATGGCGACCAGCTTATTCCTGTCGATGATCCGGCTGTTTTTAAAAGAGGCGAAGCTGTTCATCTTGTCCTTCAGAATGTCGGCCCCTTTAAGAAAGACGCTTCCGGGCTTAACTGGTTTGATCTTGATATGGAAATCATCGGCCCGGATGGCGAGGTTTTATTATCACAAACAGGCCTTCTCGGTGATGGAGGTCATGTAGCCCTCGAAAATAACAAGGCTGAAACACCCTTTGCCACTTGCACTACCAATCCTGATGTAGCTCCCGGAGTGTATAAATTCAAACTGACGATCTACGACAAGATCGGAAGCGGAAAAGCCACCCAGACCGCATCTTTTACACTGGAATAGACTCCCTATTTTAAAGTTCCCTGCCCTGACGGTAACGCCGCTTACCAAAAGCTGAAAATAGTATGCGGTGTTGCAGTAGAGTTTTTGTTTCCTGTCCATACGGATAAAATCATTCATTAAAATCCGGACAAAGGCAGAATCAGGTAATCTTTTTATGAAATGTAAGAAGCCAGAGATGAGATCTGAGCATTGAGAAGTACATTATTGTTTACAATCTGAACAAAAGAGTATCTTTAAAATCAAATTTGCACTGCCTTGCTGAGATCATTTGAACAATGAGTGAAGAGAGCCACTATAAACTTGTAAGCCGGTTAAAGCCGGGGAAGATCATTATTCCCATTATCCTCGGACTGGCTGTGGTAGCGTGGTTCATTTCCAGGGAGATCAATTCGGATATTCTGAGTAAACTGCATTTTACATGGAAATCGGTTTTCTGGCTGATCATTGCATGGCTCTGCATGATAGGCAGAGATCTTGGATATATTATCAGGATCAGGGTGTTGTCGGAATATAACCTTAAGTGGATACAGGCATTCAGGGTGATCATGCTATGGGAATTCACCTCGGCGATCACCCCGTCCACTGTGGGAGGAACGGCTGTTGCGGTGGTTTTTATCCACAAGGAAGGAATATCTGTCGGGAGAAGCACTTCAATTGTTCTTGCCACATCATTTCTCGATGAACTCTATTTTGTGATAATGTTACCCCTGATACTGCTCATTGTGGGAGGAGATATTCTCTTTACCACTTCTCTCCAGGGAACAGGTATCGCCCTGTTAAACAACCTTATGATCGTAACAATTATCGGATACACTATTATTTTAGCCTGGGTCCTCCTTGTAGGTTACGGACTTTTTGTTGACCCGGATAAGATCAGGAAAACCCTGATTTACATTTTCAGGCTGCCTTTGCTGAGAAGGTGGAAGGAATCAGCCGTCAGGGCTGGTGATGATATTGTATCAAGTTCTCATGAACTGAAGAAAAAACCGTTCTCATTCTGGTTAAAAGCCGGAACGGCAACCCTCCTCTCATGGACCTCGAGATACTGGGTCATAAATGCAATTCTTGTTGCATTTTATGCTGTCAGCGACCATTTGCTGATATTTGCCAGGCAGCTGGTAACATGGATAATGATGATCATCAGTCCGACTCCCGGAGGAAGCGGTTTCGCAGAATTGATCCTGGGTCGCTATATTACGGATGCCATACCTGCAGATCCTGCTTATACCGGAGGTATTGCTCTTGCCATTGCCATAATCTGGAGAATTATCACCTATTACCCCTACCTGATAATCGGAGCTTCAATTGTGCCGGGCTGGATCCAAAGAAAATTTGTCAAACCCTCAGAGAAAAAGAAATAGTTTTTATACCTTAGTTTTTTCGGAAACAGATCATAGCATAATCTTTTTATGAGTGAAGAGATCCTCAAAGCCCTGATGGAGTTATTCGCGCTTATTGTCAAGCAGGACGGGGGCATGATAATGGACGAGCGTGATTATGTTTCAGGATTTCTGACCAAACAGCTGACAAGCGAAAATGTCAGGGAATATTTAGCCCTTTTTGATGAGCATGCCGGACCTGTCAGGGAGAAGTCAGACGAAAAGGAACCTTCAACTCCATCTGTCAGAGACTCTGTTAAAATTCTCGGGATCTGCAAAAAAATCAACCGCACTCTGACCCAGCAGCAGAAAGTAGTCGTCCTGATGCGTTTGTTTGAACTGGTGAATTCCGACCGCCGGTTCACTCCGCAGAGAATGAATATAATAAACACGGTTGCTGAAGTTTTCAGGATATTACCCGACGAATTTGCCTCAATCCAGCAGTTCGTTATGAATGATGATCCTGAAAAGCTGAAAAATCCGGCAATACTGATTCTCAATCCTGAGGACAAGGAGTGCGAGATCTGTAAAAAGATGCTCACAGGGTACCAGGATACAACGATCTGTTTTTTAAGGATAGCCAGCGTCGACCTGTATTTCCTCAGGTATAAATCACGGGAACAGCTCAACCTTAACGGACTTCCAATAATCTCAGGCCAGGTTTACACCTTTGCAAAGGGCGGATCGTTAAAATCATCCCAGGGGTACGCAATATATTACAGCGATATCAGCTCAAGCTTTCTTTCTGATATTATTATTCACAAGCTATCCTTTAAGGTTGAAAATCTGAAATATAATTTTGTCGAGGGATATCCTGCGATTGATGATATCAGCTTTTCGGCCGAAGAGGGAAAGCTGATCGGCATACTTGGCGGAAGCGGTTCCGGGAAGACCACCCTCCTGAACCTCCTGTGCGGAATCCAGAAGCCATCAGGCGGATCTGTCAGAATAAACGGGCTTGATGTCATCAGGGATGAGGCAGCATTGGAAGGAGTGCTCGGTTATGTACCGCAGGATGACCTCCTGATTGAAGACCTTACCGTTTTTGAAAACCTGTATTACGCTGCCTGCCAGTGTTTTAAAGGAAAAACCAAAGCTGAGATCACTTCCATTGTTGACCGTACACTGATGAACCTTGGCCTGCACGAAAAGAGGGACCTGAAGGTTGGCTCCCCGTTCAATAAGGTGATAAGCGGAGGCCAGAGAAAAAGACTGAATATTGCACTTGAACTTATCAGGGAACCGTCAGTTTTAATGCTTGATGAACCGACTTCCGGACTTGCTTCACGGGATTCCGCAATCCTGATGGACCTGCTCAGGGATCTGACACTGAAGGGGAAGCTTATTTTCACTGTCATACATCAGCCATCATCCGAGATATTCAAGATGTTCGATAAGATCATCATACTCGATCAGAATGGCTGTATGGCATATTTCGGGAATCCGGTCGACGCCGTGATTTACTTCAAGACTCTCGATGCCCAGATTAATTCAAGCGTGGGCGAATGTCCTTCATGCGGTAATGTAACAACCGAATCAATATTCAATATCATCGAAGCTCATGTTGTGGATGAGTTCGGTAAATACACTGAAAAAAGAAAGGTCAAACCCAAAGAGTGGGCAAATATCTTCAGACAAAAATATCCTGTCGCTGATGTGCATGAGGTTAAAGAAGCTCCTCACAGCAATCTTCAGAGACCGGGATTGCCAAGACAGTTCGGGATATATTTCAGCAGAGACATCAGAAGCAAATTAGCCAACACCCAATATGTTAGACTTACACTCCTTGAAGCGCCGGTCCTGGGATTCATTCTTTCGTTTATAATCAGGTATATCCCGGATCCTGATTCGAACATTTACGTTTTTGCAGAAAATGAGAATATTCCCATTTATATCTTCATGAGCCTAATTGTAGCTCTTTTTCTTGGATTGACTGTCAGTGCGGAAGAGATTTTCCGCGACCGCAAGATCCTGAAAAGAGAACATTTTCTGAATCTGAGCAGAACAAGCTATCTTACTGCAAAGATCACAATCCTGATCCTGATCTCAGCCCTGCAGTCCGTATTGTTCCTGGCAATAGCCAATCCGATACTCGGTATCAAGGGATTAATTTTTAATTACTGGATGGCCCTCTTTACAACATCCTTCTGTGCAAATATGCTGGGACTCAATATCTCATCCTCCTTCAACTCCGCCATAACGATTTATATTGTAATTCCACTGATTATCATTCCGATGATGGTTCTCAGCGGGGCAATGTTCCCTTTCGATAAGCTTAACAGACAGATAGGGAATGTTGAAAAAGTACCGCTTATAGCTGAGCTTATGCCAACCAGGTGGACCTATGAAGCCCTTATGGTAACACAGTTTAAAGACAACAGGTACAGCAGGGTCGAATTTAACAGGGAAAAGGAAACATTTTACATGCTTCAGAAAAAGATCAGTGAGGCTGATTTCAACAAAGTGCACAGGATCCCTGAACTGAAAAAATCACTTGAGACCAGCCTTGCCGAATACAGAAGCAATCTCAAAAACCATACCACCGGTGAAAAACAAAAGGATGAAAGGCCGGCTCCGCAGTTCAGCAGGCTCCTTCTCCTCAGGAACGAACTAATAAAGATGGCAACACTTTACAACATTCCTGAATTCAGGTATATGAATTACCTCACACCCTATGAGTTCAATCCTGTAGTTGCAGATTCAGTTAAAGCCTACCTTGGCAGGCTGGATAAGATATTCAGTCAGGAGTCCAATTCGGCATATGACAGAAAGGACCGGTTCTATACACTGAATGCCGCAAGCCTGGACCAGCTTCAGAATGAATATTACAATTACAAGCTTGAGGAAATCGTGACCAAATACTATGAACGCAAGAAAATCCTGATTCACGATAATTCGATAATACAAAATATCGATCCTGTCTATCTTGATCCTTACAGGAAAGGATTCTTGTCTTTCAGAACACATTTTTATGCACCTGCAAAATACATTTTCGGTATAAAAACCGACACCTTCATCTTCAACATCTCCCTGGTTCTGCTGAGCACCATCGTGCTCTATCTTACATTATATTACGATCTGCTGGCGAAAGCAGTCAGGTTCCTGGAAGAAATAAGACTCCGAAAGCGATTATTTAGTAACTTGGCAATCTGTTTTTTTATAATTTTGTACTAATCAACTAATCCTGATGAAAGGAAGATCAATTTTATATTTACTGGTTGCACTGGTATTACTGGTTGGATGGTCCTCATGCAGGAATTCACCGAAAAAATCATCGGAATTTGTGTTTCCCGAAGCCGATTCGGTTCCTGTGGGAGAAGCTGAAAAACTAAGTGCCGAAGCAATTGCAGACATTTCGAATAACATGTCCTCTCCTGTTGAAATTGCCAATCTGCTCCAGGTGATGTCCGTACCCTTTTCATCCGATTACCTGGCTTCTTCACTGGATCCGAACAAACAGCAGACTGCATTCGACAAGGCGCTTACGCTTGGGATACTGGGTGCTGATCTTGGTTACCTGAACATGTACGAAAAGACAGGTTCGTCCATCGATATCCTTTCTTCTATCAGGAAGCTTGCTGAGGGAATCAGGGTTGGCCAGTTTTTCGATTTTGAGACAATTAAAAGACTCTCCCTCAACAGATCTAACCTCGATTCACTTCTGTTTCTGTCAATTGATTCATATACGCAGATCGATAAATACCTCCGCGACAATGACCGCGGGCAACTTTCTGCATTAATGATCATCGGGGTATGGATTGAAGCTCAATACCTTGCCACCCAGGTAGTTAAGAAATATCCTGATCCGATGCTCAAAGACCGGATCGGCGAACAGAAGATAATCCTTAACGATCTGATCATGCTGGCAAGTCCTTATTGCAGCCACGATACCGAATTCAATGCCCTGTGCAGATCCCTGCAGGAAATTAAAGATAAATACAGGGATGTAAGAATAACATATACCCTGGGTGATCCGGTAAGCGTTGAGATAAACGGCGCACTGGTCATTCAACAGACCGAAAAAAGCATTGTGGAAATGTCAGATGAACAATTGGAGGGGATCATTGAAGTTACCAGAAGCATTCGTGACAAACTGGTTATAAATAATTAATATGAAGAAATATTTAACTGTACTGTTACTATTGCTGGTTGCTGGATTCATGGCAAAAGGTCAGACAACAGATCCGCTTGTTAGTAATTGCGTAATGAATGCAGGCACTGATGCCAAATACCTGAAAGATTTCAGGGTTCAGCTTGGCAAGGCAGCAGCGGCTGGTGAGCCAAGGTATAAAGCCCAGATGTCGCTCTGGAAAAATACTAAGTACAGGTTTTCCATGTGTAACTCGGAGGATTCAAACGGGAAGCTCATTCTCAGTATTAAGGACAATTCGAACAAAATTGTGCTTTCATCTTTCGATCAGAAAACAGGAAAGATATATCCTTATGTTGATTTTGTATGCAATAAAAGCGGCATCTACCAGCTCCATTACGATTTTACCGGAGGAAACCAGGGATCCGGTGTGGGAGTGGTCTCAATGGTTAAATAATACTTTCAAAAAATATACAACGCCTGTACCAGCAGCACAAGCAGGAAAAAGCCGCTGAAGATTATCTCGGGAATTATCTTTTTCTTTGCAAATACGAAATAATTTGCAAGCAGATAACTTGCCGGAATAGCTGTTATCCATACGAGTTCCACAGAAACTGACGGCAGGAAAAAATATACGGCAAGTGAGAGAAAAAATCCCCACAACAGAAGGTAAAAAGTTTTGCGCGATTTGATTTTTTTGGAATTTATTCCCTGCAGAAGATAAACTGTACTGATAAGCATTATTATTCCTGAATATATCAATACAACAATTGTCAGTCGCTGGAAGGAATATCCCTGAGAATCACCAAAGAGATTTTCCCTGATATCCCCCAGGAGAATACCCGGATCTTTCCCAAGGACATAATACAGACCAAAGATCAGGATATATGGTGTCACAAGACCTATTAATGCACTTGAGATCTCGTTAATGTTTCCTGGTCTAAGCAAAGCAATTCCGATAAGGACAAGGAGCCCAAACCAGATCAGATTTGCATAAAAAAGAGAGCCCAGGCTTATGAGAACAGATGCATCAAAGAAATTAAAGGCAATACCCTGTTTTCTGTAGGAATCCATGATCCTCCTGAAAGAAAGCATCAGGAACAAGGTTGCAGGCAGTACAGGATTAAGCACCTGGTACTCGGGGAAAAGTGCGCTGAACAAAACGTAAATAACTGCAGGCAGAAAAGTCCTCTCGTTAATAAAAAAAACAGAAGTGTTGAAGTTCACCAGCAGGAAGAGCATTATCGAAAGGTTAGAAAATGAAAAAATCACCCCCGGTAAAGGCTTGCTGCCAATAAGAAATTTAACAACACTGTAAAGGGGCATCGGCCTTGTCTCGTATATATTTGGACACGGCAACTGGGGATTCAGAAATGCGCTGATCCATAATAATCCGAAAGTAATAATCAGCAGGAATATGACTCCCGGACCTGTCCCTTTGAAAAACCTTAACAGCATTGCATATTACAAATCAAATCCTATATCCGTTCTGTAATACATTTTATCGAATGATACGAGCCTGGCATTGCGGTATGAACCTTCCAGGGCTTCATTCATTGTTCTTCCCCATGAACTGATGGCAAGCACGCGTCCACCCGATGTTATTACTTTATCATCTGATTTCTTTGTTCCTGAATGGAATACTACACAATCATCAGTCAGTTCAAGTCCTGAGATCTCTTTGCCCTTGTCGAAGTTTCCCGGGTATCCTCCCGATGCAAGCATCACCGTTGCGACAAATCTGTCGTCCGTTTCAAGAACACGTTCTGACAGGTTGCCTTCCGCTACACCCTCAATGAGCTCAAAAAGATCCGATTTAATCCTTGGGATGATAACTTCCGATTCAGGATCCCCCAGCCGGGCATTATATTCAATAACATAAGGATCGCCATCCACATTTATAAGACCGAAGAAAAGAAATCCCTTGTAAACGATCCTGTCATGGGATAAACCCTCCATTGTAGGTTCAATTATTCTATTAACCACTTTTTCCATGAACTCTTTTCCGGCAAAAGGAACAGGAGAGACTCCTCCCATTCCTCCGGTGTTCAGACCTGTATCCGCTGCACCTATTCTCTTATAGTCCTTTGCTTCCGGCAGCAGTTTATAAGACCTTCCATCGGTGACTATGAACACTGACAACTCAACACCCTTAAGAAATTGCTCCACCACTACTTTATTTCCCGCTGCTCCGAACTTGCCGTTGAGCATTGCCATTACTTCATTTTCAGCCTCATCCATATTGTCAATGATAACAACACCTTTCCCTGCAGCAAGCCCGTCAGCCTTAATCACATAAGGCGGTTTCAGAGTATCGAGGAACCCTGAAACATTACCTGCCGTCGATCTGTCGAAAGTTCTGTATCCCGATGTCGGGATCTTATGCCGAGTCATAAAATCCTTTGCAAAATCCTTGCTCCCCTCCAGCCGGGCCGCATTTTTCCCGGGCCCAATAACCGGAATATCCCGGAGATATTGATCGTTAAGGAAGAAATCCGTGATCCCCGCTACCAGCGGGGCTTCGGGGCCAACAACCACCATACCGATACTGTTTTTCAGAACTGCATCTTTTACCTCCCCGAAATTCCCCGGGTCGATTGCCAGATTGGTTCCTGTCTCGGAAGTACCGGCATTACCCGGACCGATAAAAACCCTGCTTACTTTATTGCTTTGTGCAAGCTTCCATGCCAGTGCGTGCTCCCTGCCACCGGAACCGAGGATAAGAATATTCATCTGCCTGAAAAATAAAGTATCCCAAAAATAACATTTCAAACTGAAAAACAAAATCCGTACGGAGCACGGATAGTGATCACTGCAAGTCAGGACAGCTGAATGTGTACCCGCCCCCGACTGACCTATCCAGGAATTCATCCAGGAATACAAGTGAAGAGGAGCCCCGCCTGTCGTGCAATACGATTATTGAACCCGGCCGAATTTTTTGGTTCAGGATCTCAAGTGACTTCCTCGCTCCTCTATTTATGTCAAAATCATATGGCATGACATCCCAGAACATAATCCGGAAGGATTTTCTGAGCCGATGGTACTGACTGAGCCGTAAGAGACCGTACGGGGGACGGAATAATTTCCCGGAGGTGAAACGGGATGCATTAATAATATCATCATAATAATCTCTTGCCGACGTAGCCCATCCGTTAAGATGATTATAGCCATGATTGCCAATAAGGTGTCCGCCCTCTTTTATTCTTTCCACCAGACAGGGATACGTTTCTGCAGCCTTGCCATTGCAGAAGAAAACAGCCCTGATCTTATGCCTTTTAAGGATATCCAGCAGCCCTGGTGTTGATTCCGGATCAGGACCATCATCAAAAGTCAGGCAAAGAATATTTTCAGTTGTCTTAAGCCTGAAGATTGCCTGAGGATAGAGCCAATCTGCAATATAAGGCAGCCTGTAAAGCCTCATAATTATCTATTTGCGGGAATAAAGCTTATCGTAGTAATTATTTATCAGGGTTTCCGTAATTGTTGTCAGGTTGTCATCCTTAAGTCCTGTTGCCATTTTATAGATGTCGAGCAAAGCCTGCATATTTATACCGTTTGGATACTCGAGTCCGAACCTTTCGCCGGTATCTGTTCTTACTGCATATTCAAGGTATTCCTTTGAATTGTTTATAATGTCTCCGATAAGTTTTTCCCCTTCTCCTTTTTCCCCGGCCCTGATAAGTACTTCTGCAAGTCCGATCGTAAAGAAATCATTTGGCAGCTTTTCGGAAGGAACTATTTCAAGTCCCTTTCGGACAACCTTTATCGCTCTTACGGTATCCCCGGTCTCAAGCAATGCTTT
>Ga0079037_100002323_pt1 | contig 10390 bp, 11 predicted proteins | sample Mud3Dept4metaG_FD_71479 | JGI IMG/M metagenome (GOLD analysis project Ga0079037, IMG submission 71479) | Freshwater wetland microbial communities from Ohio, USA, analyzing the effect of biotic and abiotic controls - Mud 3 Core 4 Depth 4 metaG | ecosystem: Environmental > Aquatic > Freshwater >... | reverse complement strand
GACGGCAACCGCTGCCCCAGCTGGGCGTGGCGTTCGCAGGCCGTGGTCAAGGGCGACGACAAGGTGGCTGCGATTGCAGCTGCGTCGATTCTGGCCAAGACCACGCGCGATCAGTTCATGCAGCAACTGCATGCGGATTTTCCGGCCTATGGTTTTGCGCAGCACATGGGGTACGGCACCGCTGTACACTTGGCCGCGCTGCAAACGCATGGTGCCTGTCCACACCACCGGCGCAGCTTCGCGCCGGTTAAACTCGTGCTCGATCAATCAACCCTGTTCTGAAAAGGAAGTCTCATGCAACTTGCGTATCTGCTACATGTGCTGGGTGTCGTTGTCTGGGTGGGCGGCATGTTCTTCGCCTATATGGCCTTGCGCCCGGTGGCTGCCAGCGTGCTCGAGCCGCCGCAGCGGCTGACGCTCTGGGCCGGCGTGTTCGGCAAGTTCTTCCCCTGGGTATGGCTGTCGGTGGCGCTGATTCTGGCAACCGGCCTGCACCTGCTGATGAAGCTGGGTGCCGCGACCCCGCATTACGCTCTGGCCATGCTGGGACTCGGCGTGGTAATGATGCTGCTGTTCGCACACGTGTTTTTTGCACCCTACAAAAAACTCAAGCGCGCAGTTAGCGAAAAGAACTGGCCGGCGGGTGGTGCAGCCTTGGGACAGATTCGCATGTTGATCGGCATCAATCTCAGCCTCGGACTGCTGACGATTGCCGTGGTGTTTATCGGGCGCGCGTTGATTGGCGTTTAAGGTTCGTCCTGCGCAGGGGCGGCCAGCAAGCTCAGCACCGCTTGCTGGATGGCTTCACGCCGCGCCTCGCATTGCAGTTCGGCATGAAACTGCCCATCGCGATACAGATACAGCGTGGGTAAATGAAAGATGCCGAAATAGCGGGCCACGCCGGTGGCTTCGCTGACATCGACTTCGTACAGCGCGCTGACCATCCCGGCCAGTGCCAGCGGCAATAGCTGCTTCCAGCTTCGACATGAACCGCAGGCGGGCGCACTGAACAGCACCACCGCTACACCGGCATTTGCAGCAAGGCGCGCATGAAACGCACCCTCCGCCAGACGTGAAAATGCCAGCGGGGTGAAGGCGTCCGGGCTGGTAGAATCGCGGTTTTCCTTCTGGCTGGCTTTCATGTTGTTTCTCGAACTCTTCGGCTATCTGCTGCTCATCCTCGTGGCGGCAGAAGTCTTTGTCAACGCGCTCGAACACCTGGGCGAAAAACTCAAAATCTCGGAAGGCGTCACCGGCTCGCTGTTCGCCGCAGTCGGCACCGCCATGCCCGAAACCCTGGTGCCGCTGCTGGCGATTTTTGCCGGCACCGGCAACAGCGCCGTCAACGAAGAAATCGGCGTCGGCGCCATTCTCGGTGCACCGTTGATGCTGTCGACCTTGTCGCTGTCCCTGTTGAGTGTGGCTGTCTTCAAGAAACGCGGCATTCAGGGTCACTTCACCCCGGAGAAGACCGGCCTCAAGCGCGATCTGGATTTCTTCCTGATGGCCTTCCTGCTGGCCTTCGTCGCCATGTTCGTGCCGCACGGTAACGGTTGGGTGCGCGGCGCACTCGCTTTCGTCATGGTGATGATTTACTTCATCTACGTGATGCTGACCCTGCGCGCATCGGCCAAACTGGTGGATGAAGGCCATGCCACCGAGGCCGGATCGCCCATGATGCTGACCCGTCTGGGGCTGCCGCAGAACCTGTTCTTCATCGTCGTGCAACTGGCGCTCGGCCTGGGCATGCTGGTTGCCGGTGCCAAGGGCTTCATTTCTGGCGTGGAAGCCGCCGCGCCCATCATTGGCATCTCGGCCTTGCTGCTGTCGCTGATGATCATCCCGATTGCCACCGAACTGCCGGAAAAGGTGAACTCGATCCTGTGGGTCCGCAAGCACAAGGACACGCTGGCGTTTGGCAATATCACCGGCGCCATGGTGTTTCAGGGCACGCTGCTGCCCGCTATCGGCATTTCGCTTACGCCCTGGGCGCCGCAGAAGGAAGTGCTGCTGGGCGTATTGATTACCTTGGTTGCAGCCTTCTGGCTGCGCTGGGCAGCGTTGAATGGCGGCCTGCGGGTGTGGCACCTGATTGTTAACGGTGCCTTGTACGTCACTTATCTGACAGCGGTATTGGTGTAAGTTGGCAGAATAAAAAACGGCGGGTTTACCCGCCGTTTTTTATTGCCTACCTCCGGTACTCAAGCCGATTTCTGAGGTGGCGGTTCGTTGCGAAATGGTGCGTCCAGCTCTTCCATGTAATGGCTGATGGCATCCGTTTCGCGTTCCAGAAAGCGGTCGACCGCCTCGCGGAATTCGGCGTTTTCCAGCCAGTGCCAGGAATGCGTGGCGGTGGGAACGAGGCCGCGGGCGAGTTTGTGCTCGCCCTGCGCGCCGCCTTCGAACACCTGCAGGCCATGCGCAATCGCGTATTCGATGCCCTGCTGGTAGCAGGTTTCAAAGTGCAGCCCGGGCACGTATTCCAGCGTGCCCCAATGGCGGCCGTACAGCCGTTGGCTGTCCTTGATGCAGAACGAGCAGGCGATGGGGTCGCCGTGTTTTTCCGCAATGATGAGCACCAGGCTGTCCGGCTGGGCGGCGCGCAAGGCGTCGAAGAAGGCGCGGTTGAGATGCGGCTCGCTGCGGTGGCGGGCGTAGGTGTCGGCGTAGCAGCGCATGAAATGGTCCCAGTCGGCATCGGTGCTCTCCGGGCCGTCGACCCAGCGGAAGCTCACGCTTAGTTTTTCCAGCTTCTTTCTTTCCTGGCGAATTTTCTTGCGCTTGTCGTGCGTCAGCGCGGCGAGAAAATCGTCGAAGTGGGCGTAGCCGGCGTTATGCCAATGGAACTGGAAGCCGCTGCGATGCAGCAGGGGCGTCGAATTGAGCGCGGCATGATCCGGCTCGGTGGGGAACAGGATGTGCAAAGACGAGCAGCCCAGATCGTGGGTGAGCTTCAACGCCGCCTGAATCAGCGTGGCACGGTCGGCGTCGTTTTTTGCCAGCAGGCGCGGACCGGGCACGGGCGAGAAGGGCACGCAGCACACCAGCTTGGGATAGTAGTTGAGCCCGTGCCTGCGATAGGCGTCGGCCCAGGCCCAGTCAAAAACGAACTCGCCCCAGGAATGATGTTTGATATAGAGCGGCATCGCGGCTTCGAGCTGGCCGTTGCGAAACAGGGCGAGGTGCACCGGCTCCCAGCCGATGTGGGCACCGACGCAGCCAGTGGTTTCCAGCGCATGCAAAAACGCGTGTTGCAGAAAGGGCGAATCGCCAGCCAGCGCGTTCCACGCATCGGCCGGCAGATCGGCCATGCGCGTCACGACGCGGACTAATGCTTCTGCGCTTGCAGCTTGTATTTCTGCGGATGCAGCTTCCGTCTGGGGGGGGTTTGCTTCAAAATGCACGTTTCGGCGAGCTTCCATCAAATACATGAACCTGCATGAATATCAGGCCAAGCAAATATTGCGGTCGGGCAACATTAACACGCCGCGCGGCATCGCTGCAGCGAGCGCAGATGAAGCCGTAGCAGCGGCCACTGAACTGGGCGCGGGCGCCTGGGTAGTGAAAGCGCAAATCCACGCTGGCGGACGCGGCAAGGCGGGAGGCGTCAAGGTGGTGAAAACCCTCGAGGACGTGCGTGCGCTTGCCGAGTCGCTGCTCGGCAAGCTGCTGGTGACTAACCAGAACGCCCCCGACGGCCAGCCGGTGAACCAGCTGCTGGTGGAAGAAACCCTGTCGATTGCACGCGAGCTGTACCTGTCGTTGCTGGTGGATCGCGAGACCGAGCGGGTCGCCATTGTGGCCTCTGCCGCCGGTGGCATGGACATCGAGGAAGTCGCCGACACCACCCCGGAAAAATTGCTGACCGAGATCTGCGACCCGCTGCTGGGCGTGCAGGATTTCCAGTGCCGCGCATTGGCGTTTGCGCTGGAACTGACGGGCGAGGCCTACAAGGATTTCTGCCGCCTGTTGCCGCAGCTGTATCGCGTGTTTCTGGCCAACGATCTTTCTCTGCTCGAAATCAATCCGCTGGTGGTGACCACCGACAATCGCGTGCTGCCGCTCGACTGCAAGATGAGCGTGGACGACAACGCGCTGTATCGCCGCAAGGCGCTGGCCGATCTGCGCGACGACAGCCAGATCGACGCCAAGGAAGCGGCGGCCAATGCGGCCAATGTGAACTACGTCGCGCTCACCGGCAACATCGGCTGCATGGTCAACGGCGCTGGCCTGGCGATGGCGACGATGGACCTGATCCAGTTGGAAGGCGGCACGCCCGCCAACTTCCTCGACGTCGGCGGCGGTGCCACCCCGGAAACGGTGGCGCAGGGCTTCAAGATCATCCTGCTCGACCCCAACGTGCGCGCGGTGCTGATCAACATCTTCGGCGGCATCGTGCGCTGCGATGTGATCGCCGAAGGCATCATTCAGGCGGTGAAGGAAGTGGGGGTGAAGGTGCCGGTGATCGTGCGGCTGGAAGGCACCAACGCCGAACTCGGCCGCACGTTGCTGGCCGAGTCGGGGCTGGCGATCCTGGCTGCAGAAAGTCTCACCCATGCAGCCAAACTCGCTGTGGAGAAGGCAGCATGAGTATCCTCGTCAACAAAAATACCAAGGTCATTTGCCAGGGCTTCACCGGCAAGCAGGGCAGCTTCCACTCCGAGCAGGCGATTGCTTACGGCACCCAGATGGTGGGAGGCGTCACGCCGGGCAAGGGCGGGCAGACGCACCTCGATCTGCCCGTGTTCAACACCGTGCGCGACGCGGTGCGGCAGACCGGCGCCAACGCGACGATGATTTATGTACCGGCCGCGTTCGCCGCCGATTCGATCCTGGAAGCAGCGGACGCAGGCATCGAAGTCATCGTCTGCATCACCGAAGGCATTCCGGTGCTGGACATGCTGAATGTGAAGGCCGCCTTGCGTGCCAACGGCGCCAAGCTGATCGGCCCCAACTGTCCCGGCATCATCACCTCGGGCGAATGCAAGATCGGCATCATGCCCGGCGTAATCCACCAGAAAGGCAGGATCGGCATCGTCTCGCGCTCCGGCACGCTGACCTACGAGGCGGTCTTTCAGACCACGCAACTCAGCTTGGGCCAATCGACCTGCGTTGGCATCGGCGGTGACCCGATCAAGGGGCTGGATTTCATCGATTGCCTGCAGATGTTCGAGGCCGACCCGCAGACCGAGGCGGTGATTCTCGTCGGTGAAATCGGCGGCAGCCGCGAGGAAGAAGCAGCCGAGTACATCCGCTCCAACATGAAGAAACCGGTTGCCGCCTACATTGCTGGCCGCACCGCGCCCAAAGGCAAGCGCATGGGGCATGCCGGCGCGATCATCGCCGGTGGCGCGGGCACGGCGGATGCCAAAATTCGCGCGCTCGAAGCGGCGGGGGTGGTCATCGCGCAAAGCCCGGCGGGGCTCGGTGAAGCCGTGCAGGCTGCGCTTGCGGCACGCTGAAGTTCACTCCATGAAACTCGGCATCGCCCAACTCAACCTGACTGTCGGCGACATCGCTGGCAACGCTGCGCAATTGCTGGCGGCGGCGCGCGAAGCGCAGGCGGCGGGTGCAGCCTTGCTGCTGACCCCGGAAATGTCGATTTGCGGCTACCCGGCAGAAGACCTGGTGCTGCGGGCGGATTTTTGCGCGGCGTGCGCGGCGGCGCTGAACCGGATTGCCAGGGAAGCGCCGCCCGAACTCGCGCTGATCGTCGGCTATCCCGAGCGCAGCGACGATGGTTTGTTCAACGCCGTTGCGCTGGTTCGTGGCGGCAAAATCGAAACGGTGTATCGCAAGCATCATCTGCCGAATCATTCGGTGTTCGACGAGCAGCGCGTGTTCGACAGCGATGACCAGCCCCGCGTGTTCGCCTGCAGGGGTATTAAATTCGGACTCAACATCTGTGGCGATATCTGGGAGCCGGGACCGGCCGTGCGTGCGCTGGAAGCCGGCGCGGACTGGCTGCTGGTGCCGAACGCTTCGCCGTTTCATCTCAACAAGGAACATCAGCGTTATGCCGTGGCGCGCGCGCGGATCATCGAGGCGGGTTTGCCGATCGTTTACGCCAATCTGGTCGGCGGTCAGGACGAACTGGTTTTTGACGGCGCATCGTTTGCGATGAATGCGGCGGGCGAGGTGGTCGCGCAGTGCCCGGCCTGGCAGGCGGGGCTGTTCTATTTCGACATTGCAGGCGACACCTGCGCCGGGCCGCAGCATGTTTTGCAGGAAGAGGATGCAGCCGTCTACGATGCCCTGGTGCTGGCGGTGCGCGACTACAGCACCAAGAATAATTTCAAGGGTGTGCATCTGGGATTGTCGGGTGGTATCGATTCGGCGCTGACGCTGGCGATCGCGGCCGATGCGCTGGGTGCGGACAAGGTGCACGCAGTGATGATGCCGTCGGATTACACCGCCAGCATCAGCGTCGAGGATTCGCGCGACATGGTGCAGCGGCTCGGTGTGCGCTATTCTGAAATTCCCATCAAGCCCGTGTTCGACGCCTTTTTGGCGCAACTGGCAGGTGAGTTTGCGGGGTGCACGGCTGACACCACCGAAGAAAACCTGCAGGCCAGAACCCGCGGCACCTTGCTGATGGCGCTGTCCAACAAGTTCGGCACCCTAGTGTTGACCACCGGCAACAAGAGCGAAATGGCGACCGGTTACGCGACCTTGTACGGCGACATGGCGGGCGGCTTTGCGGTGCTGAAGGACGTGGCGAAAACGCGGGTGTTCCGGCTGGCCCTTTACCGCAACGGCTTGTCCAACGTCATCCCGCAACGCATCATCGAGCGCCCGCCGTCGGCTGAATTGCGTCCCGAGCAGACAGATCAGGATAGCCTGCCGCCTTACGACATGCTTGATGCGATACTGGAAGCTTATGTCGAGCGCGATCTGTCGGCACACGACATCGTCGCGCTGGGGTTCGACGCCGCCATCGTGCGCAAAGTCATTCGCATGGTTGACCTCGCAGAATACAAACGACGCCAGGCTGCGCCTGGGCCGCGCATTACCCCCCGCAATTTCGGCAAGGACCGCCGCTATCCGATTACCTCGAAATACCGACCCGAAGGAGTCTTACCGTGAAAAAAATTGAAGCCATCATCAAGCCGTTTAAACTCGACGAAGTGCGCGAAGCACTATCGGAAATTGGCGTAACGGGTCTGACCGTCACCGAAGTCAAAGGCTTTGGCCGTCAGAAAGGCCATACCGAGCTCTATCGCGGTGCTGAATACGTGGTGGATTTTCTGCCCAAGGTGAAACTGGAAATCGTCATCGCCGACAGCCTGCTCGACCGCGCGATGGAGGCGATCACCACCGCTGCGCGCACCGGCAAGATCGGCGACGGCAAGATTTTTGTCAGCAACATGGAGCAGGTGGTGCGGATCCGCACCGGTGAATCGGGCGAAACGGCTATTTAAGCCGCTGCCGGGGGCTTACCAGAGGCTGTACCAGGGGCGACCTTCGAGATTGACGCCCTTGGCGTATTTACTGTTGGGGAAGTTGAGATTCATCACGCGCAAGGTATCGTCGCGCAGGCCCGTGAGCTGCAGCTTGTCGTAGCACACCACCATGATCGCCAGCGCTTCTTCCAGCGCAGGCGCGTCGGGGTAGTTTTTTAGCACTTCGCGGGCACGGTTGGCAGCGGCCACCCAGGCTTGACGCTTCATATAGTATTTGGCCACGTGGACTTCGTTGCTGGCCAGCGCATTCAGCAGATAGTTCATGCGAGCCCGCGAATCGGCCGCATATTTGCTGTCGGGAAAGCGGGTGACCAGTTCCTTGAATGAGAGGAAGGCATCACGCGCGGCCTGCGGATCGCGCTCGCTCATGTCCTGTTCAACCAGATTGCCCAGCATGCCGAGATCGTCGTTAAAATTGGCCAAGCCCTTTAGATAGTAGGCGTAATCGACGTTAGGATGGTTGGGGTGAAGTTTGATGAAGCGGTCGCACGCGGCAATGGCGGAAATCGGTTCCTTGTCCTTATAGTAGGCGTAGGCCACTTCCAGTTGCGCCTGTTGCGCGTAGCGGCCAAACGGGTAGCGCGACTCCAGTGTCTCGAATAGCTTGACGGCACGCTCATAGTTGCCATCATTGAGATTATCCTTGGCTTCGGAATAGAGTTTTTGTGCCGACCAGCCTGAAGTTTCATCTTTGACCTCGGGCAAAATGCCACAGCCACCCAAAGTAAGCGCGACGGCAAGCAACACGCTGCCGAGCGCCTGATTGAATGTAGTAGAACCGGATAAATGTTGCTTAAGCATGGAAAAAGACACAGAAAATTCGTCTGATGATTATAAGGGATTAAGCGAAGACAGCGTTCGCGAGCTGGTGATCCCGGACGAACAGGGCGGTCAGCGTCTGGATCAGGCGCTGTCGGCCTTGTTGCCGGAGTTTTCGCGCAACCGCATCCAGAACTGGATTCGCGCCCGCAAGATCGCCGTTGACGATGTTTTTCCCTCGACCAAGATGAAAGTCTTTGGCGGTGAGTCAGTGCGGGTCGAAATCGAAGTTGACCCCAACGCCACGCCGGATGCGCCGGAAGCAATCCCGCTCGATATCGTGCATGAGGACCCCATGCTGCTGGTGGTGAACAAGCCAGTTGGTCTGGTGGTGCACCCCGGCAGCGGCAACCGCAGCGGTACGCTGCTGAATGCGCTGCTGCACTGGGTGCCGCAAGTGGCCGAGCTGCCACGCGCGGGGATCGTGCACCGGCTGGACAAGGACACCTCGGGCTTGCTGGTCGTCGCCAAAACCATGAAATCGCATACTGATCTGGTGCGGCAGCTACAGGCGCGCACAGTCAAACGCGAATACCTGGCGCTGGTATACGGTGAGGTTGATCACAGTGGCACCGTCGATGAGCCGCTGGCGCGCGATCCGCACAACCGTACCAAGCGCTGCGTGCACAGCATGGGCAAGCAGGCGATCACGCACTATGAAGTGGTCGAGCGTTTTCCCTCCAATGTCACCTTGTTGCGCTGCAAGCTGGAAACCGGCCGCACGCACCAGATCCGGGTACACATGCAGCACATTGGCCACCCCCTTGTGGGCGACGATATCTATAGTTCCAGTCGCCGCAGCCACTACAAGATTCCGTTCCCGCGCCAGGCGCTGCACGCCGAACGACTGGGGCTGATCCATCCCTTGTTCCATGATCTGGTGCAATGGGAATGCCCCTTGCCACCCGATTTCGAGTCGCTGCTCGCGGCCTTGCGCGAAGACATTCCCTGGGCTGGCTGAAGCTTGGTGGGTTTGCGTGATTGTTCCTGACTGGCCAGCGCCGTCCCATGTCAAAAGTCTGATGACTACCCGCGAAAGCGGGGTGAGTGGTGCGCCGTGGGCAAGTTTAAACCTGGGCGATCACGTCGGCGACGAAGCTGCGCATGTGGCAGCCAACCGCGCGCGCCTGCGCCAGCAGTTGCCGTCCGAACCCGGTTGGTTGAAGCAGGTTCACAGCGCGAAGGTGGTGGAAACCGGCGCAGGCGTGCCGGAAGCCGATGCCTCATTCACCTGTCAGGCCGGAATTGTCAGTGTTGTTCTCACCGCGGATTGTCTGCCGGTGCTGTTCTGCGACCGCGCGGGCAGCGTGGTCGCGGCTGCGCATGCAGGCTGGCGGGGACTGGCGGGTGGCGTGCTGGAGGCAACCGTGGCAGCGATGAATGTGCCGCCGGATGAAGTGCTGGCCTGGATGGGGGCTGCAATCGGCCCGCAGGCATTTGAAGTCGGGGACGAGGTGCGGCAGACGTTTATTGCGCAGCATCCCGATGCTGCTGCGGCGTTTCTTCAACACGCGCCGGGCAAATGGTTGGCCGATATATACCTGCTGGCGCGCATCCGGCTCAATCATGCGGGCGTGCCGGCGGTCTACGGCGGCGGGCGCTGCACCTTCACGGAAACGGACAGCTTCTTTTCCTACCGCCGCGACGGTGTGACCGGGCGCATGGCCTCGCTGATCTGGCTGGAGTAGCCCCTAAAAATCTTCGCGTACCCGCAGGTAACGCGGAAAGCGCGGCACGCTATTTTTCGTCAAATGCTGGTAGCGATAGGTAATGCGGGTGCCGAGCGGCGGTGGCTGGCGGCGCAGGGCGTCGGAGAGCCCGCTGCCGATGCGGAAGCGCTGGCCGTCCGGCATTTCCATTTCCAGCGCGCCGGTCATGCCCGCGTATTTGCCCTTGCCTGGCACGTATCCGACCACCACCGCCTCGGCGTCCTGCCAGGGTTTCAGCTTCAACAGCACATCGTTGCGCCCGGTGAAATAAGGCGCGTCGGCGCGGTGCAGCATCAGGCCTTCTCCGCCTGCCTTGACCACGGCGTCGAGCCGTTGCATCAACGTAGCGCGGTCGGCCACGTGCGTCTGCTCGACGGCCTGCAGCCAGGGCACGCCAGC
>Ga0079037_100002321_pt1 | contig 10392 bp, 7 predicted proteins | sample Mud3Dept4metaG_FD_71479 | JGI IMG/M metagenome (GOLD analysis project Ga0079037, IMG submission 71479) | Freshwater wetland microbial communities from Ohio, USA, analyzing the effect of biotic and abiotic controls - Mud 3 Core 4 Depth 4 metaG | ecosystem: Environmental > Aquatic > Freshwater >... | reverse complement strand
AGCTGCCGGATCTGCTGGGCGCTGCCGCGGGCCCCGGAGTCGGCCATCATAAAAATCGGATTGAAGGAGGGGACTTTCTTTTTTTTGCCGGCCGAATCCGTCACCGCGACCGTCCCCAGCTCGTCGATGATTTCAAAGCCGATGTTCTCCGTCACCTGGGCCCAGATGTCGACCACCTTGTTGTACCGCTCCCCGTCGGTGATCAGGCCTTCCTTGTACTGGTTTTCGATTTCCAGCACTTCCTGGTTGGCCTGGGCCAGAAGATCCTTCTTGCGGGTCGGAATCACCATGTCGTCGATGCAGATCGAGATACCCGCCCGCGTGGCGTACCGGTATCCCAGGTCTTTAAGCTGGTCGGCAAGCAGGACCGTCTTTTTGTTACCGGCCAGGCGGTAGCACTGGTCGATAAGGTTGGCCAATTCCTTCTTGTTCAAAACCCGGTTGACCAGCGGGAACGGGAGTTCGGGCGGTAGGATCTCCATGACCAGGATCCGCCCCACCGTGGTGTTCACCACCTCGCGATGGGCGTTGACGGCCATGCGCACTTTGATCGCCGCCTGGAGGTCCACCTCCCCGGCGTCGTAGGCCATGCGCACTTCCTCCGGGCTGGAAAACACTTTCCCCTCCCCTTTTACCATGGGCTTCTCGCGGGTCATGTAGTAGAGCCCCAGGACGATGTCCTGCGAGGGGACGATGATCGGTTTGCCGTGCGCCGGGGAAAGGATGTTGTTCGTGGACATCATGAGGACCCGGGCTTCCACCTGCGCCTCGATGGAAAGGGGGATGTGCACAGCCATCTGATCGCCGTCGAAGTCGGCGTTGAAGGCCGTGCAGACCAGGGGATGAAGCTGGATGGCCTTCCCCTCGATCAGGACGGGTTCGAAGGCCTGGATGCCCAGACGGTGCAGGGTGGGCGCCCGGTTCAGCATGACCGGGTATTCCCGGACGATCTCGCTCAGGGTTTCCCACACTTCGTCCTTTTCCTGCTCCACCATTTTCTTGGCGCTTTTGATGGTGGTTACATATCCCTTCTGCTCCAGGCGGTTGTAAATGAAGGGTTTGAAGAGCTCCAGGCCCATCTTCTTGGGCAGGCCGCACTGATGGAGGCGGAGGTCCGGACCGACCACGATGACCGAGCGGCCCGAGTAGTCCACCCGTTTCCCCAGAAGGTTCTGGCGGAACCGCCCCTGCTTACCCTTGAGCATGTCGGAAAGCGACTTCAGAGGGCGCCCGTTGGACCCTAAGATGGCCCTTCCGCCCCGCCCGTTGTCGAACAGGGCGTCCACCGCTTCCTGAAGCATTCTTTTTTCGTTGCGAATAATGATCTCCGGGGCGCTCAGCTCCTGGAGACGTTTCAGGCGGTTGTTGCGGTTGATGACCCGGCGGTACAGGTCGTTCAGGTCGGACGTGGCGAAGCGCCCCCCGTCCAAGGGCACTAAGGGGCGGAGATCCGGCGGAATCACCGGGATGACTTCCAGGATCATCCAGTCCGGGTGGTTTCCCGAATCCTTGAAGGAGTCGATGATCTTGAGCCTTTTGGCGATCTTCTTCTTCTTTACTTCCGAAGTCGCCTCGCGCATTTCCCCCCGGAGCTCCTCGGAAAGGTCATTCACCTCCACCCCCCGCAGGATCTCCCGGATCGCTTCGGCGCCCATGCCGGCTTTGAAAGAATCGGCCCCGTACTCCTCCACCGCCTTCCGGAACCGTTCGTCGCTCAGGAGCTCCTTGGCTTTGAGCGGCGTCTTCTTGGGGTCGATGACGATGTAGGCTTCGAAATAGAGGACTTTCTCCAGCTCCCGCAGGGTCATGTCCAGCAAGCTGCCGATGCGGCTGGGCAGGCTCTTCAAAAACCAGATATGGGCCACCGGGGCGGCCAGCTCGATGTGCCCGAGCCGCTCCCGGCGTACCTTGGATTGGATGACTTCGACGCCGCACTTCTCGCACACCACCCCGCGGTGCTTCATCCGTTTGTATTTTCCGCAATTGCACTCGTAATCCTTGGTGGGTCCGAAGATCTTCGCGCAAAACAGCCCGTCGCGCTCCGGCTTGAACGTGCGGTAGTTGATCGTCTCCGGCTTCTTCACCTCGCCGTAGGACCAGGCCCGGATCTTTTCCGGGGAAGCCAGAGAAATGCGGACGGCATTGAACGCCAGGGGCGTTCGCGGTTTTTCAAAAAAGCTGAAAAGGTCTTCCAAGGTCGCTCCTTTTTATGTGTCTTCCCGTTCCAGAAGCTCCATATCCAGGCAAAGGCTCTGCAGCTCCTTCACGAGAACGTTGAAGGATTCGGGAACCCCGGCATCCAGATTGTGGCCCCCTTTGACGATGGTTTCATACATCCGGGTCCGCCCGAGAACGTCGTCCGATTTCACGGTCAGAAACTCCTGCAGCCCGAACGCCGCCCCGTACGCCTCCATGGCCCACACTTCCATCTCGCCCAAGCGCTGCCCGCCGAACTGGGCTTTTCCGCCTAAAGGCTGCTGGGTAATCAACGAGTAGGGCCCCACGGAGCGGGCGTGGATCTTGTCGTCGACCAGATGGTGGAGCTTCATCATGTAAATGACGCCCACCGTGACCTTCTGGTCGAAAGGCTCGCCGGTGCGCCCATCAAAGAGCGTAGCCTGGCCGTTCAGCGGGAGCTCGGCTTCGCGCAGGGCCGCCTTGACTTCTTCTTCCGAAGCCCCGTCAAAAGCCGGGGAAGCCATGAAAATGCCGTGGGCAAGCGATTTCGCAAACTCCCGGAGGTCTTCGTCCTCCAGGCTGTCGACCATCTCGGAAAAGGCCTTGGAGTTGTGAATTTTCCGGATCTTCTCCCGCAGAGCTTTGGGGGCGAACTCCTTCTCCACCACCCGCTGAATCTGCTCCCCGAGCCCCTTGGCCGCCCACCCTAGATGGGTCTCCAGGATCTGCCCCACGTTCATGCGCGAGGGAACGCCCAGGGGATTGAGAACGATATCCATGGGCTTCCCGTCCGTGAGGTACGGCATGTCCTCTTCGGGAAGGATCCGGGAGATGACCCCTTTGTTGCCATGGCGCCCGGCCATTTTGTCGCCGACGGAGAGCTTGCGCTTGATGGCCACGTCCACTTTGACCATCTTGATGACGCCGGGAGGGAGTTCGTCCGCCTTCTTGAGGCGGGCGATCTTCTTCTCAAAGATTCCCTTGATGACCGCCACCCGCTCGTCCAGCTGCTCCCAAATCTTTTCGATGTCAGCCTTCTTTTTGGGGTTCTGAACGTTCACGTCCCGCAGGCGCAGGTCCGAAACGGCCGTCAGGACTTCTTTCGTCAGCTTCGTGGCTTTGGGCACCAGCGTCTTGCCCGAGCGGTCCTCCAGGATCCGGTTGACCGTAGGTTCCCCCACCAGAAGCTTGCGGACTTTCTGGGCGGCCAGATGCTGGACGATCTGAATCTCGTCGTCCTGATCGCGGTGGATCCGGGCGATTTCTTCTTCCTCAATGGCTTTAGCCCGGGCGTCTTTCTCCACGCCCCGGCGGCTGAAGATTTTGGTCCCGATCACCGTGCCTTCGACGCCGGGGGGGACCCGCAGGGACGTGTCCTTCACCGCGCCCGCCTTTTCCCCGAAGATGGCCCGGAGGAGCTTCTCTTCCGGCGAAGGCTGGGTTTCCCCCTTGGGCGTGATCTTTCCCACCAGGATGTCGCCCGGCTTGACTTCGGCGCCGATGCGGATGATCCCGCTTTCGTCCAGGTTCTTCAGGGACTCGTCCCCTAAATTGGGGATGTCCTGGGTGATCTCCTCCCGGCCCAGCTTGGTGTCCCGGGCGATCACCTCGAACTCCTCAATGTGGATGGAGGTGAAGCTGTCGTCCTTGACCACCCGTTCGCTGATCAGGATGGAATCCTCAAAATTGTAGCCGCCCCAGGGCATGAAGGCGACCATGACGTTCTTCCCCAAGGCGAGCTCGCCTTCGTTGGTGGCCGGCCCGTCAGCGATCACCTGCCCCTTGGAAACCCGCTGCCCCTCGTACACGATGGGTTTCTGGTTGATGCAGGTGTTCTGGTTGGAGCGCTGGTATTTGATCAGGTTGTAAATATCGACTTCAGACCGGCTGCCGTTTTTCCCCGGGCCTTCAGCCCGGACGATGATCCGCGAAGAGTCGACCTTCTCCACCGTGCCGTCGCGGTCGGCCACCACGGTGACGCCCGAGTCGCGGGCTACCACGCCTTCCATTCCGGTGCCGACCAGCGGCGCCTCCGCCCGCAGAAGCGGGACGGCCTGGCGCTGCATGTTCGAACCCATGAGGGCCCGGTTGGCGTCGTCGTTCTCCAGGAAGGGGATGAGCGAGGCGGCCACGCTGACCAGCTGGTTCGGGGAAACGTCCATCAGGTTGATTTCTTCCGGTCTGACCAGGGTTGATTCCCCGGCAATCCGGGCGGGAATGAGCTCGGCCGTGAATCTTCCTTTTTCATCCACCGGGGCGCTGGCTTGAGCGATGACCCGGCTCTCGTCCTCCTGGAGGGCGGAAAGGTGCTCGATCTCATTGGTCACCTGGCCGTCCTTCGCCTGGCGGTAGGGGGTGACGATGAACCCGAAGGGGTCCACCTTGGCGTACGTGCTGAGCGAGGCGATGAGGCCAATGTTGGGCCCTTCCGGGGTTTCGATGGGGCAGATGCGCCCATAATGGGTGGGATGAACGTCCCGAACCTCGAAGCCGGCCCGTTCGCGGGTCAACCCTCCCGGGCCCAAGGCCGAAAGCCGCCGCTTGTGGGTGATCTCCGAAAGGGGGTTGGTCTGGTCCATGAACTGGGAGAGCTGGGATGACCCGAAAAATTCCTTCACCACCGCCGAAACGGGTTTGGGATTGATCAGGTCGTGGGGCATCAGGGTTTCCACGTCCTGGAGGCTCATGCGCTCCTTGATGGCCCTCTCCATGCGCACCAGCCCGATGCGGTACTGGTTTTCCAGGAGCTCGCCGACCGCGCGCACCCGGCGGTTCCCCAGATGGTCGATGTCGTCCACCTCCCCGGACCCGTCCTTGAGCTCGATCAGGTACTTGACCGTTTCCAGGATGTCCTCTTTCCTGAGGATCCGGGTGTCGAGGTCGATGTCCAGCTTCAAACGGTGGTTGATCTTCAGCCGGCCCACGCGGGAAAGGTCGTACCGGTCCGGGTTGAAAAAGAGGTTCTCGAAAAATACTTTGGCCGTATCCAGCGTCGGCGGTTCGCTGGGGCGGAGGCGGCGGTAAATTTCCAGGATGGAATTATAAACGGCGTTGGGAGTCCGGTCATGCGGGTTCTGCTTGCGGTATTCCTCGAGAGGACGGGTTTCCCCTTCCTCCATGCGATCGGCCGCCAGGGTGTCGCGCAGCGACGAGGAGACGTTGAGCTGATCGATGAACAGGATTTCCACTTCCTTTACCCCCGCCGTCGCCAGCTCCTCCACCCGCTCGGGCGTGAGCTCGGCATTGGCCGGAATCCAGGGTTCGCCCGTCTTGGGGTTGCTTACCGAATGGGCCAAATACCGGCCGCTCAGATCGTCGGCGGTGATGGTGACCGCCTTGATTTTGGCATCCTGCAGCTTCTTTAGGGCCGGCCGGGTGATCTTTCGGTTCTTCCGGACCAGGACCTCCCCCGTGCTGGGGTGGGTGATGTCTTCCGTAGCCCGCTTGTTCATCAGGAGGTCATAGTCCACATTCTTGAGGATCTTCCCGTCCTGGAAATAAACCTTCTCGATTCGGTAGAAGTACCGGAGGAGCTCCTCCGCCGCATACCCGAGGGCCCGGAGAAGAACGGTTATCGGGAGCTTCCGCCGCCGGTCGATGCGGACATAGAGAAGCCCCTTGGAGTCGAATTCCAGATCCAGCCAGGAGCCGCGGTGGGGGATGATCCTCCCGGAGTAGAGGGGCTTTCCCGTGTGGGTCTTTCCCTTCTCGTGTTCGAAAAGGATCCCGGGGGAGCGGTGGAGCTGGCTGACGATGACCCGCTCTGTCCCGTTGATGACAAAGGTCCCCTTATCGGTCATGAGGGGAATTTCGCCGAAGTAAACTTCCTGTTCCTTGATGTCCCGGACGCGGGGTTTGCCTTTCCGGTCTTCCTCGTCGGTTTCGTAGGTGATAAGCCGCACGATCACTTTCAAGGGAGCGGCGAAGGTCATCCCGCGCTGCCGGCATTCCTCCACCTCGTATTTGGGTTCCCCCAAAGCGTAGCTCACGAATTCGAGAGAGGCGGTTTCGTTGAAATCGCGGATTGGGAAAACGCTCTTGAAAACGGCCTGCAGTCCGATCTCCTGCCGCTCCTCCGGAACCGTGTCGTTCTGCAGGAAGTTCTCGTAAGACTGCCGCTGGACATCGATCAAATTGGGGATGTCCATGATTTTTTCAATTTTTGAAAAATTCAAACGAAAGAGCGCTTGGCCGCGCTTCAAACTGGCCATTCCTGATCTCCTCTCCCCCTGTCGCCCCGCGGGGGGCAAAAGGGGAACGGCTCACAATGGGTACGCGGATACTTTAAAATTGCGGAGAAGCGGCGGTTGCGCAAAAAGGGGGCGAGAGGCGGCAGAAAACAGAAAATTGCTTTTTTCCTACGCCCTGCCTCCAACCCCCTATGCCCCTTCAATATCTGGAGCACAATCCCCGCTCCGGGCGGGACCGACGGACTTCTCAGGCAACCATCATCCTGATTACTTGATTTCGACCGCGGCGCCGACTTCTTCCAGCTTCTTCTTGACGGTCTCGGCTTCTTCTTTGGAAACGCCTTCCTTTACAGGTTTGGGGGCTCCTTCAACCAGATCTTTCGCTTCCTTCAGCCCCAGACTGGTGAGTTCCCGCACCACTTTGATGACCTGAATCTTCTTCTCCCCGGCGGCGGTGAGAATTACGCTGAACTCGGTCTGTTCTTCCGCGGCCGGAGCGGCGGCAGCGCCCCCGCCGGCCGGAGCCGCGGCCACAGCCATGGCGGCCGCCGATACGCCCCATTTTTCCTCGAGCATTTTGGTCAATTCAGCCGCTTCCAGGAGGGTGAGTCCGCTCAATTCTTCCACTAATTTCTGCAAGTCTGCCATTTTTCTTCTCCCTTAGAGATATTTTTGGGGACCGGAAAGACCTTTCCGATCAAGATGGTTGTTCGCTTCGCGCCTTCAGCACCTGCGCCACCTGCGTCCCGGGCGTCTTGACGAGCCGGGCCAGTCCGGTCGCCGGGGCCTGAATCATGCCCAGGATCTTCGCCCGCAGCTCCTGGAGACTGGGGAGGTTCACCCACCCTTGAATGGCTTTGGCGTCCCAAAGTCTGCCGTCGGACGCGGCCACCAGGATCTGCAGCTCGGCGAAGTCCTTGGAATACTTGGCCAGGATCTTGGCCGGCCCCACCGGGTCCTTTTCGCTCCAGGCGACGGCCAGCGGCCCTTCCAGGTGCGGGGTCAGGATTTCCTGGGGCGACCCCTGAATCGCCAGACGGAAGAGCGTGTTCTTGATGATCCGGTATTCCACGCCCGCCTTGCGAAGGTCCCGGCGCAGCTGCGTCATCCTTTCGACGTTCAGGCCGGAGAACCGGGTCAGGATGGCCACCTTGGCCCGGCGCAGACGCTGCTGAAGATCGGCAACGACCTCGCGCTTATCCTCTCGCTTCAAATCTCACTCTCCTTTCTCTTTTGCCCCTTCCCGTGGGGTCCCGAGAGGAAAACAACCCCGGATCCTGGGATCCGATTTCTCTAAGGTTGGATTTCCGTCTCGGTAGGCCGGTTTCCCGCTTAAGCCAGAAGCACCTACGGTCTTGGACGAAATATAATGATGGTCTCGTAAAAAGCCCATCTATCCCGCTCGGAGCGGGATTGCGCGCCTTGCAGCTGGAGCTTTTTACGAAACCATCGGTCAGCTGACTCTTAACGCGGACATCAAAAAATATGGGAATCCCCAAAAATCCGGCCTTTTTGCCGACAATCAGGAAGCCGGCTCACTTGGCCGTCCCGCGAAGGGCGTTGGGATCCAGCTTGATCCCGGGGCCCATGGTTGTGGAGATGGCCACGCTCTTCAAGTAGGTGCCTTTGCTGGACGAGGGTTTCGCCCGGATGATGGTATCCATCAGGGCCATCACGTTTTCCTTCAGTTGCTCCGCGCTGAAGGATATTTTGCCCACGGTCGTGTGGACGATCCCGGTTTTATCCACTTTGAATTCCACCCGGCCCGCTTTCAGTTCCTTGACTGCCCGGCCCACGTCGAAAGTGACGGTCCCCACCTTGGGATTGGGCATCAATCCTCTGGGACCGAGCACTTTCCCCAGCCTTCCCACCGTTCCCATCATATCCGGGGTGGCGATCGCCTTGTCGAAGTCCGTCCAGCCGCCGGTTATTTTTTCCACCAGTTCCTCGGCGCCTACGAAATCCGCGCCCGCCTCGCGGGCCTCTTTTTCCTTCTCCCCTTTGGCAAAGACCAGGACCTTAACCTCCTTGCCCACGCCGTGAGGAAGGGCCACGGTGCCGCGAACCATCTGGTCGGCATGCTTGGGATTGACCCCCAGACGAATGGCCATATCGACGCTCTCGTCGAATTTGGCGTGTTTTCCCTCTTTCAGCAGGGCCATCCCCCCATCCAAGTCATACCGGCCGGCCCGATCGATCCTCTTTCTTGATTCCACATACCTTTTGCCACGTTTGCTCATGTTCCTTATCCTTCCACTATCTCGATGCCCATGGAGCGGGCCGTGCCTTCGATGGTATGCACGGCCGCCTCCAGTCCGGCGGCGGTTAAATCTGGAAGCTTGGTCTGGGCGATCTCCCTGACCTGGGATCGGGTCACCTGCCCCACCTTCGACCGGTTCGGCTCTCCCGATCCCTTCACGATTCCCGCCGCCTTTTTGAGAAGAACCGAGGCCGGAGGGGTCTTGGTGATGAAGGAGAAGGAGCGGTCGGCGTAGATCGTGATGATCACGGGGATAATCGTGCCTTCCTGAGCCTTCGTCTGGGCGTTGAAGGCTTTGCAGAACTCCATGATGTTCACTCCGTGCTGGCCCAGGGCCGGACCGACCGGAGGAGAGGGATTCGCCTGTCCCGCCGGAATCTGCAGTTTTACCATGGCAATAACTTTTTTAGCCATTGGGTTCCCTTTCTTCTGTTCCTGGATGGCTTCGTAAAAAGCCGGATAGCGGCGCGCCGCCGGACGCCGCTACAAACCAAAACCTTCCTTAATTCTTTTTGACTTGCGCAAAATCCAGTTCTACCGGGGTGGATCGCCCAAAAATGCTCACCAGGACGCGGACCTTTCCCTTCTCGAGGTTGACGGCTTCCACGAGCCCATTGAAATTCGAAAAGGGGCCGTCCACCACCCGAACCTGGTCCCCTTTCTCGAAGGTCATGCGGTGCTTGGGCCGGAGCAGGCCCTCGCTCATCTGGTTCTTGATCTCCTCCACCTCAGGGTCGGGGATGGCGGTGGGGTTGGCCCGGTCGCCCACAAACCCCGTGACCTTGGGGGTTTCCTTGACCAAATGCCACGTCTCGTCATTTAACTCCATCTTCACGAGGATGTACCCGGGAAAAAATTTCCGGGATGAGGCCTTTTTCTTCCCCTTGATCATTTCAATCACTTTTTCCGCGGGCACCAAGATCTCGGAAAAAAAATCCTCCTTTTTGGCCGAGCGGATCCGCTCTTCGAGGACGGATTTTACCTTGTTCTCAAACCCGGAATAGGTATGAACAACGTACCACTTTTGGGCCATTCGGATTTTCCTTTTTTACTCCAAAAAGATCTTGATCAGGCGGGAAAGGCCCAGGTCTACGATTCCCAGGAAAAAGGCGACCAGGAAGACCGTGACCAGCACCACGGAGGTGGAGGCAATGGTTTCTTTTCGCGAAGGCCAGGTTACTTTCTTCAACTCTACCCGCACTTCCCGGAAAAACTGTTTGGCTTTCTGCAAAAATTCTCTGATTTTTTCCATGTCCGCTTCCCGAGACGAAACCTTTTCCTTCCTGGCAGGCCAGGAGGGATTCGAACCCCCATCACCCGGATTTGGAGTCCGGTGCTCTAGCCATTAGAGCTACTGGCCTGCGGCGGTAAAATTTTGGGGTTGTGCGCTGATGCGACTGCCGATAGAAGGAGGCAAGGCCAACGACCCGGAAGTTCTCCTTCGCCGCTCTTACTTGGTCTCTTTATGCGGAGTGTGGGTGCGACAGAATCGGCAATACTTCTTGAACTCCAGTTTGTCCGGCGTCGTCCGCTTATTCTTCGTCGTGGTGTAATTCCGGCGCTTGCACTGCCCGCAAGCCAGGGTCACAATTTCTCTCACGATAAACCTCTATAAAGAAGCGATCAGCGCTCGGCTTTCAGCCGTCTCCGGCAGGTTGTTCGCTGAACGCTGAGCGCTGTATTTATTCGATGATATCCGAGATGACGCCCGCCCCTACCGTGCGCCCACCCTCCCGAATCGCAAACCGCAACTCCTTCTCCATC
>Ga0079037_100002320_pt1 | contig 10393 bp, 7 predicted proteins | sample Mud3Dept4metaG_FD_71479 | JGI IMG/M metagenome (GOLD analysis project Ga0079037, IMG submission 71479) | Freshwater wetland microbial communities from Ohio, USA, analyzing the effect of biotic and abiotic controls - Mud 3 Core 4 Depth 4 metaG | ecosystem: Environmental > Aquatic > Freshwater >... | reverse complement strand
TCAATCGCCTTGAGCGCCTCCGGGAACCGGTTATAGCTGATACCGTTCCGAAGGAACCGTACGACCTGCAGGTTCGATTGCGATACGGGCGGCGGGTCCGCTTTCATGGAGCGGTTGCACTTTGCAATCCCTTGATTGAACTTACTATACAAATCGTAATAAGCAGCCCAGTGCTCTTTGTTCGGCTGGTAGCCCAGGATTTCCGCTGCCTCGAGCCAGCCGCTCTCCATCTCCGCGGCGAGGTAGGAGACCCGCTCAGGGGTGAGATTCGGAAATTCACCCCAAGGGGAGTCCATCACATTGTCCATGACCACCCAGGGGATCCCGTAGACCTCTCGCAACCATTCATCGGTTTGTCCCCCTTGGTCACAGTAGAAACTCGAGGCCAGGAGGAGGTCAGGGACCGGGATAATCCCCTCGGTCACAGCTCCTATGCGGATTTTGTTAAGACCACACAAGGCTCGGCCCGGGGGGAGGGCCTTCTCTTCCCCAGCCTCAAGGATCGGGTCAATCCGGTCAAAAACGGCTCCCAAGGCGATATCCAGAATAAACTCAGGGCATACACAAAGGATTTCACCTTTTCCGATCACAGAGATCACACCGCTCAGTCCACCGAGAGGAGGGAAGGAATAGTAGACCACTCTCTTGCCCTCTCGTTTGCTGAGCACCACATCGACCATTCCGCCGATCCACACACCCAGGGCTTTCCTCACTCCCATCAAATCCATATCATACCCTTCAATCACCCGTGCTTCCGCGCGCTGCATGTCCTCAGGCCCCAGGCCCAGAATGCCAAAGGCCTCATCGAGTCTTGGCTTCTCCCGGCTGATCTGCTCATCTTCCCAGCCGCACAGTTTTAAAAGAGCGGAATAGTACATTCCTATTTCCTTTTGATCATTTCGATGAACGTCTCCACACGGGTTCTAAGCGGGCCCGCTTCCTCCTCGTCATAGTCGGACTCGATGACCAGTGTCGAAAGGCCTGTCGCATCCTTCATTAATTTTGGGACCAAGGTCGATTGAACCGTGTAACAGTCCCGGTACATGAGGTTATACCAGACAACCCCGTCCGCAAGGAACTCCTTAGCCAGCCGGATCAGGAAATCGCGGTTTTCTTTGGAGGGTCTGAACCAAGCCGGGGCTATTCGGCGGTGGAAGTAAGCGTCAGCCAGGGCCTCCATGGGGTTTCCAATGATTGCCACATCGTCCCAGTAGTTCCTGAGACCCTCGGCAAAGTGCTCCATCACGACAGCGCCTCCAGCCTCTTCTATGAGGCTGATGATCTTGCTGTCTCCGTAAGCCAGTGTGGAGCCTGTAAGCAGAATCCTTGGCCCTATTCCGGGTGGCGGGGGCTGTTGCTCCAATTCCCCAATCAAGGATTCAAGGGTCTCCACCATGAGATTCTTGTCAAGCCACAAGGAAGCATGCAGGAGCCTGACAAAATCCGAGCCCTTGAGAGGGGAGGAGTCGGTCCTTCGCATGAAGCTTATTCTTCGGAAAAGCTCCCTTTCCCTGTTGCACAGAACGATCGCTTCCCCCAGAGCGACATCCGCAATACTTGCCTCGGTTTCTCTCTCCATTTCTTTTTTGAATGCTTTGATGCCGTGAAGATAATACGTCAGTGCCCGTTCTGTTTTGCGGTGAGGGACGCCGAATCGAAAGATCTTTCCAAGATGATAGAATTCCCAAGCGTCGCCCAGTATTCTCACGTTGTTGTCGGTGATGGGAATGACGAACAGGTCCATGAGGTCATAGACGGGTTCGCCCCCGAGGACCTTGAAACCGATTTGGGAGCGGATGAACGTGTCGTACCAGCGGGGGAGGTAGGCCCCGGCGATCAAAACCGGTTCGTGCTCCCCCCCACGATGAAGGCCCACAGGAATCGCGCCGCTGGCCAGGATGATTTCTTCAGGCACATACCCGCCCGGGTAATAGCCGATGATTTTGCGGCCTTCCTCTTTGAATCTTTCCAGTTCCCGGGCTCGGTTTTTTAGGTGAACGTCTATGGCTTCCAGAGCTTTCATTTTGTTCTCCAGCCGATTACTGCTTCAGGCCGAAGTCCTCGCGGATCACCTGGTAACAGTTGTATGAGCATCCTCTGCCCGTGCCTACGCCGTTGTGCGTCGCAGCGGAGCAAAGATAGAAGTTCTTGACCGGGGTTCTGTAGTTAGAAAGCTCCGGGGTTGGCCGGAACCGGTCCATCTGGGAGACGATCATGTCCCCCACAGCGATGGACCCCTGATGCATGTTCGGCCGGCGCAATTCAATGTCATAGGGAGTAAAGACACGGCAGCCGATGATGTTTTCCCTGGTCATGTTCGGCGCATAGATTTGCCACTGTCTGATGATCGCGTCTTCAAATTCCTTCCTCAGCTCTTGCCATCTGGCAGGCGAGAAGAACCGGGTGGGTGCGGCAAACTCTTCTACCCCGATCATATGCTTCCCTTCCGGCGCCCTTGACTTATCCCAGATGGTGTCGGCCCCAACGAACATGAAAAGCTTGCTGCTGATTCCGTTGACCAGTATCTCAGAAAGGTATTGGTTCGCCATGTAATCTGCATTTCTCGGCCCCATGTAAAGTCTGGGCTGAGGCCCGCAATCCGGGTTATAGGAGGCGGCCTTGTACTGGGGCAGCTCATGCATGGCAAGAACAGCCCATATGACATTGTGTCTGTTGTATCGGATGTTCTTGACCCGCCTCACGATCTTGCTGTCGAGATGGTCTTCGCCGATCAGTTGGATCGTTTGAAGGGCGCTCAGGCCGCTCACCACGAGACTCTTAGCCAGTATCTCTGTCCCATCCTTGAGGCGAATCCCCTTGGCCTTCCCGTTCTCCATCAGGAGCTTGACCACCTCGCTGCGCACAAAAAACTCTCCCCCCATCTCTGTGAATGCCTTCTGGAGGGCGTTCGTCACGCTCTGACTGCCCCCTTTAGCGATCGCCGCCGGCTCCCAGGAAAGAACAAGGCCCAGGGAATGAACCAAACCGTGCAGCCCGATGACGTCATCCGGCGCACCGCCAAAAGAGGTCATAGGGGCGCGGATGGACAAGGTCCTCAGCTCTTCGCTTTCAAAAAGCTCATAGGCCAACTGCTGGCTGGTCATAAACTGGTAGATGGGGTCAAAGCCGTCTCTCGGGTCGTCGCACAGCTTCTCCAGTTCGTTTTTCGTTCCCCAGGGAACAGGAGGGCTGAGGCGATACTTCCCGAATGCGGTCTTCCATTTCTTCAAATACCTTCGGAACAGCTCCTCCGCGGTATCGGCGTCCCTCTTTGAAAATCGCCTGATCTCATTGAGCGTCTTCTGCAAATTCTCGTGAGAAACTTCGGTCCTACCTGTTAAAGGGTCAACCACTTTGAGAGCGGAGTACCCGACCAAGCAGGTATCATTGTCAAAGATCATGGCCTCACTTTCGTCAGGAAAGATGTATTCCAAACCCTTTTCTCTCAAATTGAAATCAGCGTAGGCCGGGTGTCCGTAAAAGCGGGTCCAGTTCGCCCCCGGGTTTAAACGAAATCCCGGCACCGGGCCCCCTTCACTGGTGACTGCTCCTCCCAATTTAGACTGAAGTTCAAAGACGCCTGTCTTCATCCCGGCCCGCTGCAGATAGCAAGCCATGATGAGTCCATGGTGTCCTCCACCGGCAACGATTGCATCATAACTCTTGTCGCCCATGTGCAACCTCCTTACTAAGAAGTTACGAGTAACGAGTGACAAGTAACGAGATAGGAATACTTGCACTTGTCACTCGTCACTCGTCACTTGTTACTTGTCACTGTTTCAATGCATTACCCGACCGCCGTCCACTAAGAGGACTTGCCCTGTGATGAAGTCACTATCGTCCGAAGCAAGGAAGATGCAGGCTCCAAGGAGGTCCTTGGGCTGCTGCAACCGGTTCAAAGGGGTCCGGCTGACGTCATATTTTGTAACGTCTGCTATGGATCTGCTGGCTTCGGTATCGGTAAATCCCGGAGCGATGGCATTGATATTGATATTGTGAGGGCCCAACTCTATGGCCAGGGACCTGGTCAGACCGACTACTCCTCCCTTTGAAGCCACATAGTGGACAAAGCCGTGAGACCCTGTGAAGAAGGTCTCCGAGGCAAGGGTGATGATTTTCCCTTTCCTCTGCGCTTTCATATGGGGGAATACAGCCTTGGTGCAAAGCCAGGGCCCCTTAATGTTTACGGCCATCACCTTGTCCCAGAGATCCGGATCAATCTCAAAGAAGGGTTTGCGAACCAACCCGTAAATGATGGCCGCATTGTTGACCAGAATGTCAATCCCTCCAAAGGCTCGAAGGGTTTCCTCGGCCATCTTCAGGGTGTCCCTCTCGCTGGAAACATCGGTCTTGAGTCCTTTTGCCGTTCCGCCCAAGGACTCGATCTCCTTTATCGTGTCGCTAGAGTCGGCAATATCCACAGCCATGATCTTGGCGCCCTCTTTTGCAAGAGCCACGCAAAACGCTCTCCCCAATCCTCTGGCTGCTCCTGTCACGATGGCCACTCGATCTTTGAGTTTCATCTCATCGCTCCTTCTTTTGCTGATTTTTCATGAACCCAATCAAGCCGTCCACCAAGGCTTTCGCTGTTTCGAAGTCTTCTAAGTTTGCGTCGACCTCCTCTATGTCCAAGGGCACTGTGAGGTTTCTTTTCAGTTCCTCCACAACCAGGCGATCTTCCTGCGGGTCATAGAGAACGCTTCCCTCACGATCCAGGGAGGACCAGCCTCGCAGAGGAACAACAAGTTTCAGGGGGCCCTTGGCCTTATTGATCTTTTCCGCGTAAAGCTTGGCGCCGATCAGAAGTTCGTCCCTGGGAAACCGAGCCATGGCCCTCATTTCATCGATGTTGAGAACCCTTCCGGAAGTGGTGTACTTTTCACGGTTGGTTCGGGTAAGCCCGGCCCCTGTGAGGTTCAGGCAGCAAGGGGCCCAGACCTGGGGGATGCCTCTTGCGCCGGCAGCATCCAGCCTCTCCATGTCTGCGGCTCTGTTTCCCTTGAACTTCGCTTCAATGAGCCCTGCAGGGACAATTTCTATGACCCCGTCGAAAAACCCCTGGGCGATGAGGCGATCCATGGCCCGGTCACTTGTCCCGTTGGCGTGGAAAGGATAAACAGCGTAGCCCTTTTCCGTCAGGAGATCTTCCACATATTTGGCGCATTGATCCGAAAATCCCAGTTCTGTGACGGCAATGGAAGGGTAGGGGAGTTTCAGCGCTTTGTAGTCATAGGCTTCCTCGGCCATTCCACACACGGCACCGGCAACTTGGGACAGAGCGTTTTTCACCAGGTCATTCATGCCGGCGATCTCCATGATCAGCTGCATGACGATCAGGTCGGTCGCTCCAAACCATCTTCCCACATAGACCGGCATGGCGGCCGGTGTGGCTATGACTTTGGGGATGCCGAAGGGGAGCTTGGACATCACCTGTGAGCCGATCAAAGCCATGGTCGCCCCTCCCAAGGCCACAATGCCATGGAGGCTTCCTCGGGAAAGGAGGTCCAGGGCTTTTTGCTGCGCACCGGCGGTCATCAAATTGGTGACAGACAAACGATCCCTCGAAGTCGTGAGCTCTTCAAGGTTCTTTCCAACGAGCCCAGCAATCTCGTGAGGGGTGATGTCAGCCTGAAAGCCTGGGTGACCGCCCATGCTCAGATCCATGAGGATGGGTTCGAGGCCCCTGGAGGCGACTCGCTCCTTCAGGAAGCGCAACTGTTCTCCCTTGGTATCGACTGTTCCAAGAATGACAACCTTCTTACCCATGGCTTTTGCTCGTGACCAACTAAAAGAGGTGAACGGGATGTGTATCTTATTTGGCAACTGCGCACAGACGCGCGCCCTCCGCATTGAGGGAAAAGGGAAAAGAGTTGACGCCTGCCGAAATACACCCCATGTTTCCTATTTGTCAACAAAAACTTCTCACAGCCGGCAGGGAGAGAACGCACGGCGGCAGGTCCGTGGGAATGGGTTTCGAATCAAGGGGCCCTTGCGATGACCCCAACAGGTTTTCTGCTCCTGCTCGTCACAGAGGAGATTTTCCCTTCTGGGCGATCATCTGAGTGACCGCAGACACGGCAGCAATAGCGGCTATCCTCCTTTTGTCGTCGGAAATATAGGATAGTTTTTTCTCCAGAGGCATCTCTTGTTCTATGATCCCTTTGATATCGTCAAGCAGAGTGGTTTCCCGTTCAATAAAGTGGGTTTCCAATTCTCCCTTCACAAAGCGCGAGTTTGCCATAACCGCTTTATGAAATGGGATATTGGTCTGAATTCCGACAATGATGTATTCGTAGAGCGCCCGTTGCATTCGGCGGATCGTTTCATTCCGTTCTCTTCCCCAAACGATGAGCTTCGCGATCATGGGATCGTAGTAAGGCGGGATCGTATAGTGGGTATACACCCCGTCATCTACGCGAACTCCGATTCCTCCCGGCGGATGGTAGGCTTTGAGCTTGCCCGGGCATGGAGCGAATTCGTTCAGAGGATCCTCGGCATTGATCCGGCACTCCATGGCCCAACCGTTCATCCGCACGTCCTCCTGCTTCAGGCTCAAAGGAAGTCCTGAGGCAATCCGTATCCCTTCTTTCACGATATCCACCCCGGTCACCATCTCCGTTACCGGGTGCTCGACCTGGACACGGGCGTTCACTTCGAGAAAGTAGAACTTTCCGTCGGAGAAGAGGAACTCCATGGTTCCCGCGCCCTCGTAGCCGACAAACCTGGCGGCCTTTGCGGCGATGGCTCCCATTTCGGCACGCATCGTGGGAGTCACCGCGGGCGAGGGAGATTCCTCGATCAACTTTTGGTGCCTTCGCTGGATAGAACATTCCCGTTCCCCCAGGTGAATGGCATTGCCCTTTGAATCTCCCAACAGCTGGAACTCGATGTGGCGGGGATGGGGTAAGTATTTCTCAATGTAAACATCGCAAAGACCGAAAGTGGTTGTCGCAATGGCCTGAGTGGATTTCAGCGCGCTCGCCAGATCCCCTTCATTGGCGACAATGGTCATGCCGATTCCCCCTCCCCCGCCGGAGGGTTTGATAATGATCGGATATCCGATACCCTCGGCCAAGTCGCCTGCTTGACCGGGATCCAACACACACTCCTCGGTGCCCGGGACCACCGGGACTCCCGCTTTGATCATTTCGCGGCGAGCTGCAATCTTGTCACCCATGAGTTCAAGCACGCGGCTTGAGGGTCCGATGAACTTGATGCCTTCTGATTCACAGGCGCGGGCGAATTTCGGGTTCTCAGCCAGGAAGCCGTAACCGGGATGGATTGCGTCAGCCCCGCTTTGCTTTGCCACTTCAATCACTTTTTCGATATTGAGATAGCTCGCCCTGGCGGGCGGGGGGCCAATGCAGTACGCCTCATCGGCATACTTGGCAAACAAGGCGTCCTTGTCCGCTTCAGAGTAGGCGGCAATGGAAGCGATGCCCATTTCCCGGCAGGCCCGCATGACTCGGACGGCTATTTCACCGCGGTTGGCTATGAGAATTTTCTTGACCATTATTCCACCACCATCAAAACGTCTTCGGGAGCAACCATCTCCCCTTCGTGGGCCCAAATTTCTTTGACCACGCCGCTTCGGGGCGAGTGGACATGCCTCCTCATTTTCATCGCCTCGATAATAGCCACCAGATCCCCCTCCCGGATGGAGGCTCCCACCTTGGCTTCTACGGAGAGGATCAGGCCCGCCATGCCGCAGAGCACAGCTCCCGAGGGGATGTCCTTGGGCCTCTTGGCCGCCTCCGGTTTCTCCGCCTCAGCGGCTGTCGCGGCTCCGGCGCCGTTCCACTTGGGCGAGATCTTCACGTTGAAGACTTCTCCGTCCACTTCCACGGCGAATTCCGTGGGCAACTCCGCAGTGGGGACGACAGGCGCCTTCGGCTTGGCCGCCTGCGGTGCGGGGGCCTTCTTGGGTTCGCCCCGTTTCACGGGTTTGCCTGGGATCAGCAGTTTGAGCAGGAGATCATCGTCGGAGAGGTCCGGACCGATTTCACGGCGCATTTCTTCAATGGGTTTATCGTATCCTGAGGGCTTCCAGTTGATGAATTCCTTGGCCCTTGATAAGCTCATGACCCTGTCCATCACGTTGGGGTCGACCGGGACCACCGGTTCGCCGTAGAGCCCCATCAAGTACTTGATGGCTTCATCCGTGAACCGTTCGTAACGCTTGCCCGAGAGAATGTTCTCTATGGCCTGGGCTCCCACGATCTGCGAATAAGGTGTGGCCATCACGGGATACCCGAACTCCTTGCGGACCAGAACCACTTCCTCTAGGATCTCCTCCAGCCGGTGCTCCATCCCCACCTCCCGCAGTTGCCGGGTGAGATTGGTCATCATTCCGCCGGGCACCTGATGCTCGAAATGAAAGAGGTCATACTCCATGGGCACGCCCATGGGCATCCCTTCGGTCTCGGCAAGCTTCCGGAAATAGGCGGACACGGCGGCCAAGGCCTCCTCATCGATATCCGAGGTAAAGCCCAAACGCTTGGCATTTTTCACAATGGTTTCCGTGGCCGGCAGCGAGGTGCCGTTGGCGAGAGGCGCGACCGCCGTGTGTACGGTCGTAGCCCCTGACTTGATCGCCTCAAGATAGCACAGCGGAGCCAGTCCTGAATTGCAGTGGGAGTGGAACTCCAAGGGCAGTCCCTCGCTATTGTCTCGAATGGTGGTCACCAGCTCTCTGGTCTGCTCCGGGGTGATGACCCCTGAGGCGTCTTCGATCATGATGCGGTCAATCCATTTCTTGGCCTGCATCAGCAGCCGCGTCTTTTGTGCCCAAACCTCCTGGGTATGGACGGGGCTGGAGGTGTACATCACGGCCGGCACAACCTCCGATCCCTCGGCTTTGGCGATACGGGCGAAGTAAGTGAATTTTTCCATCTCATACTGGTAATCACAGATCCAGAAACTTTTGACTCCGTTGGCAACGGACCGCTTGATCCAGAGCGTGATGATGTCCCGCGGGGTGCTCAGATCAAAGGAAGAGAGGCTTCCAATTTGATAAGAGCCTCGAATAGGCGTTTTAGTGATCAACTTGGAAAGGGTTCTGATCCTTTCCCAAGGATCCTCGTTGAGATTGCGCACCTGCACCGTAAAGGCTTGGCTGCCTACCGTGGCGATGGAGAGGTAACCGACCTTGTCCATAGTTTCCGCAATCGGGACCATGTGATCGGTCCTCATTGTGAAACCCCACAGACTCTGTTGTGCATCCCGTAACGTTTGGTCCACAAAATAGATCTTATCGCTCATGATGCCGTGTTTTCCTTTCCGGAATCAAATGGTGTGTTTAGCGTTCGGCTTGACGCGGGGGCGTCTTAGCCGTCCCTTTTTCCACAGGCGGCCATAATGGTATAAATGTTTCCTTTTTGTCAACCAAAAAGTGATTCCTCCGTTCACGACATCCCTCCCGTTATAAAAACAGACGAAAAGACTCTCCCATCGGCAAGGAGTTTCGCGCGCCTCGGCTCCACGCGTAACGGTTTCGTGAAAAGCTCTGAAAAACCTTGCCTTGCGGAACCCGCGCAAGCAGTCAGGCGCCTTGCTTCAGCTCGTTTTGGTTGCGCGGGGTCCAGCGCCCGTCCAGGACGTGATCCGGGGTTAGCCGGAACGAGAGTCAAGAGCGCTCTTTGCCTTTTTGCGAGTCCACCCCGTATTCTTGTCGCCAAAAAATGTGAATTCCAGGATCCAGTTTAAGGATCCAGTTTAAGGTTGACAGATAGGAAACAACAGGGTATATGGTTTCCGCACGGAGAGGAACCGTAAGGTTTTCGATAAAGTTCATTCCAGAACGGAAGCGCAAGATCACAAATGAATGGGAACCCTCATGTAACCTTTGTCTGCGTCAGAAACCGTGTGCGAAGCATCTTTGCGGAGTTCTACCTCGGGGACTTTTTTAGGAAAAGGGGCGAGGCAGCCACAGTGGCGTCCGCGGGATTTGTGCCTCAGATGCTCAAGGATCAACTGAATGAGGCCCGGATTCCTTTGCCGGATCCCTTTTTCAACACGACCATGTCTCGGTGGACTCGGGAGTTCCTGCTTGAAAAGGGGCTCAGGGTTCCGGAAGACTGGCGCTCCAAGGAATTAAGCGCTGAAATGGTCGACCGATCGGATCTGATCATCACGGCGATTGTCGTCCAGAAAGAGGAGCTCTGTGGCCTATACAAAGAGGCCTGCGCCAAGATCTTTGCAATCAGAGAGATGTCGGAAAACGCAGGGTATCTTCTTTCTGAAGATTTCTCGGCGCTCCCTCTCGATCAAAACTACTGGTATTACGCAGAGGAAGACGCGAAGTATGTATCCCGAGTGCTCAGGGAATGGGAGAAGACCCTTGTGAGTGCCATTCCGAACATTACTGCGAGACTGGGGATGGCAAGAATGTAAC
>Ga0079037_100002318_pt1 | contig 10395 bp, 8 predicted proteins | sample Mud3Dept4metaG_FD_71479 | JGI IMG/M metagenome (GOLD analysis project Ga0079037, IMG submission 71479) | Freshwater wetland microbial communities from Ohio, USA, analyzing the effect of biotic and abiotic controls - Mud 3 Core 4 Depth 4 metaG | ecosystem: Environmental > Aquatic > Freshwater >... | reverse complement strand
GTCGATGAAGCGGTTCACGTGCGTGCGGCCGTCCGCCGCTGCCCAGGCGCGACGCAACTCCACCAGCGTGTCCGGGCCGAAGGTCGCGAAAGTCAGGAGACCTCCGGACTTGAGTACGCGCCTGCATTCGACGAACACCCGGTCGGGGTCGTCACACCACTGCAGCATCAGGTTGCTGAACACGATGTCCACGCTGCCGTCCCGGAGCGGCAGCGCCACCGCATCCGCACAGACGCGGCGAAAGCGCCGCAGCAGGGTCTGGCGGCGTTCGGCCTCCTGCAGCATGCCCTCGGCGAGGTCGAGCGCCACGACCTGACTCGAGCGGTAGCGGCGCTTCAGCGCGACCGAGGCGTGGCCGGTCCCGGCGCCGAGGTCGAGCACCACGGTAGGCTCGATGCGCACGAGGTCGAGCCGATCGAGCAACTCTTTCCGCACCTGTGCCTGCAGAACGGCGGCGGCATCGTAGTCGTGTGCTGCGCGGCCGAACGACCGGCGCACCTCGCGGCCGTCCAGCCGAAACTCGTCCGGGATGCCTCGACCGCTACTCATGCCGACTCACCGGGGGTGGCCGCCTTTGCCTGATGACGCGACAGGAATCCGCGCACCTCGTCCAGCACCTCAGGACCGTGCGAGAGAAACGGTGCATGCGCGCTGCGCTCGATCAAGCGGAACCGCGCCGCCGGCAACGCCATGGCGAGTCCACGGCCGGCGTCGGCCGGCGTCAGGCGGTCGTGCTCCCCGGCGACGACGAGCGCCGGCAGGGTGATGCGCGGCAGGGCGTCGCGGAGGTCGGACGCGCGAAGGATCGACAGGCCGGTTTCGAGCGCACGCCGGTCGGGCTTTCCGTGGCTCGCGAGTCGGCTGCGCAGCATGCGCAGAATCCCGGCGGGCCGTTCGTCGCCGAGGGTCTGCAGCGCGAGGAAGTTCTGCACGGTCCGCGAGTAGTCGGTCGCGAGTCCCTGCGCGAAAAGATCGAGGACGGCGCGACGCATGCCGTGCTCCCAGCCATCGCCGGTCACGAACTTCGGTGTCGTCGCGATGAGCACCAACGCCGACAGCCGGCGCGGGTGCTGGCGGGCGAGTTCCAGCGCAATCATTCCGCCCAGTGACCACCCGAGCACCGCCGCACCGCGCGGCACCTGTGGGTACACGGCGCGCGCGAGCCCCGCGAGGTCGTGCACGCCCTCGGCCCATGCGCTGCGGCCGTGCCCGGGCAGGTCCAGGATGTGCAGGCGTGAGTGTTCCGCGAGTTCGTCGAGCCACGGACCCCACATTCCACCGTGCAGCGCCCAGCCGTGCAGCAGCACCAGGTCCGGCCCCCGGCCGCGAATCTCGACGTGCAGGGTCATGCAAGGCGGCCCTCACGCACCAGCGACGCCAGTGCTTCGAGCAGCCGATCGACGTCGTCGCGTGCATGGGCCGCCGAGAATGTGATGCGAAGGCGCGAGCTCCCCGCGGGCACTGTCGGCGGACGGATGGCCGGGACCCACAGGCCCGCTGCGAGCAGCGCGTCACTGGCCGCCAGCGCAGCGGATTCGCTGCCGAGCAGGATCGGCTGGATCGGCGTCGGCGACGGCAACAGACGGATGTCCATCCGCGCAGCTTCGCCGCGAAATCGGGCGACGTGCTCCAGGACTTGCCGTCGGCGCCAGTCCTCTTCCCCGATGACTTGAATCGCGGCCCGGGTCGCGGCGGCCACGGCGGGTGGCAGGGCGGTCGTATAGATATAAGTGCGCGCGTGCTGGACAAGGGTCTCGATCAGTGCCTGCGAGCCGGCGACGAACGCGCCGAAAGTGCCCCCGGCCTTACCGAGCGTGCACATGAGTACGGGGACGTCGTTCTGCCCGAGTCCTGCGGCCTCGCACGATCCGCGGCCGTGCTCGCCGAGTACCCCGAATCCGTGTGCGTCGTCGACGAAGAGCCACGCTGCGTGGTCCCGGCAGGCGGCCGCGAGCTCTCGCAGCGGAGCGACGTCACCGTCCATGCTGAATACACCATCGGTCGCAACGAGTGTCTGGCCGTCGGTCGGGCACGCCAGCCGGGCTCGCAAGGCCTCCGCGTCCGCGTGCCGAAAGCGCGCGAAGCGTGCGCCGCTCGCGAGTCCGGCGTCGAGCAGCGAGGCGTGGTTCAGGCGATCTTCGAATACGCGATCGCCGCGCGCCACCAGTGTCTGCGCGACGGCGAGGTTCGCCATGTAGCCCGTGGAGAACAGCAATGCGCGGGACCGCTGTACGAAAGCAGCCAGCTCCTCCTCCAGCGCATGGTGCTCGCGGCAGTGACCGCTGACGAGGTGCGATGCCCCGCTGCCGACACCCCACGTGCGTGCAGCGGCGATGAAGGCTTCGGTCACGCGCGGGTGGTCTGAGAGTCCGAGGTAGTCGTTGCTGCAGAAGGCAAGGCACTCGCGGCCGTCGACGCGTACCCGCTGGGTTCCGGCGTTTCGCGCGTCGACGATGCGCCGCCTGCGATAACGGTGCGCGGCCTCCTGCGCTGCGAGTCCCGATTCCAGTTGCGCGTCGAACGACGTCATTGGGCGGCGGCGGTCTCCGGCTCGATGCCGAGGCGCGCGAACAGCTCCTCGTCCCGGGAACGTCCCGGGTTCGGGGTCGTGAGCAGCTTCTCGCCGTGAAAGATCGAGTTCGCGCCGGCGAGAAAACAAAGTGCCTGCACCGCGTCGCTCATGTCGGTGCGGCCCGCCGAGAGCCTCACGTGGGACTTCGGCATCAGCAGGCGCGCGGTGGCGATGGCGCGCACGAGTTCGAGCGGGTCGAGCGGCGGCAGCCCGGCGAGCGGCGTGCCCTCGACCTGCACGAGCTGGTTGATCGGCACGCTCTCGGGGTGTTGCGGCAGGGTGGCGAGCGTGTGGAGCAGTTGCATGCGGTCGAGCTCGGACTCTCCCATGCCGAGAATGCCGCCGCAGCAGACGTTGAGGCCGGCGTCCCGCACCGCCTGCAACGTGTCGAGGCGCTCCTGGTAGGTGCGTGTCGTGATGATCTCGCCGTAGAACGCCTCGGACGTATCGAGGTTGTGGTTGTAGTAGTCGAGCCCGGCCTCCTTGAGCTCGCGGGCCTGCTCCGGCGTGAGCATGCCGAGCGTCGCGCAGGTCTCGAGGCCGAGCTCCCGCACCTCGCGCACCATGTCCTTGATGCGGTCGAGCTGCTTCGGCTTCGGGTTGCGGTAGGCGGCGCCCATGCAGAACCGGGTGGCGCCGCTGTCCCTGGCAGCCCTGGCCGCCGTCACCACCTCGGCCACGTCGAGCAGGTCCTCGCGCTCGACGCCGGTGTCGTAGCGGACGCTCTGTGGGCAGTACGCACAGTCTTCCGGGCAGGCACCGGTCTTGATCGACAGCAGGGTGCTGATCTGCACGCGGTTCGGGTCGAAGTGGGTCCGGTGCACGCGCTGCGCGTGGAACAGGAGATCGTTGAAGGGCAGCGCAAACAAGGCGCGCGCTTCTTCCAGCGTCCAGTCCGTGCGCACTTCGCCCAGGCGGGCCAGGTCGAGGGTGGTCATCGGGAAACCTGCGGTTTGCGGCAAGAATGGAGCGTGCCGCCGGCCCGCGAGGGGGGAATGCTCGGCGGCGACGGTCGGCGGGCAGTATTTCGAGGGCCACCCCCGACTGTCAACCAGAAATGCCCATGTCGGTTGACAACGTTCTCGATCGCATCGGCGGCCTGTTGCTGCCGCCACGCTGCGTCCTGTGCGGCGGGCCAGGCCAGCGGCCCTGCCTCGACATCTGCATCGACTGCGAGGCAAGTCTGCCGGCCCTGAACGCGCCCTGCCCGCGCTGCGGAATGCCCAGTCGGCACGGGCCACACCCGCGCCCGCTCTGCGGGCATTGCCTCGCGCGGCCGCCACCTTACGCGCGCTGTCTTGCGCCGTTCGAATATGCGTTTCCGGTGGATGGTCTCGTACAGGCGCTCAAGTACCGGGGCCAGCTGGCAGTCGGGCGGGTACTCGGCAGCCTGCTGGGGTCGAGCGTCCTGGAGCGCGGGCTCCACCAGAAGGTGGACGTGGTCGTTCCCGTTCCACTGCATCCACTCCGGCACGCCGCCCGAAGCTTCAACCAGTCGGCCGAAATCGGCCGTTGGGCCGCGCGTCGAGCCGGACTCAAATTCCTGGATGGTGCCGTCGCGCGTCGCCGGGACACTCGCCCCCAGGTCGGACTGGGGCCTGCCGAGCGCCATGTGAACCTCGACGGGGCGTTCACGTGCGCCAATATATTGCGCGGTCTGCGGGTCGCCGTCGTCGACGACGTGGTCACGACGGGCAGCACCGTCGGTGAGATCGCTGGCGTGCTGCTGGTGGCGGGAGCCATCTCGGTCGACGTGTGGTGCGTCGCGAGAGCGACGGGTCCCGAGCAGGTAGACTCGGGCCACGACGCTGCAACGAGGTCCGCATGAGCAGGATTCGACCGCAAGATACCTCCCCGATGACCGCGGTCACGGAGTTCCTCAAGCTCGAATCCGCGAGCGGCATTCTCCTGGTCGTCGCCGGTGCGCTTGCAATGATCGCCGCCAACACGGCGCTTGCGGACTGGTACGTCGCCCTGCTGCAGGTCCAGTTCAAGATCCAGCTCGGCGGATTCAAGCTCGACAAGCCGCTGGTCATCTGGGTCAACGACCTGCTGATGGCGATCTTCTTCATGCTCGTGGGCCTCGAGATCAAGCGCGAGGTCGTGATGGGCGAGTTGTCCGACGGGGCAAAGGTCGCACTTCCCGCCATCGCGGCGGTCGGGGGCATGGTCGTGCCCGCGGCCATTTACGCCTGGCTCAACTGGAACGACCCGGTCGGCATCCGTGGCTGGGCGATCCCCTCGGCCACCGACATCGCCTTCGCCCTGGGCGTGCTCTCGCTGTTCGGCGAGCGAGTACCGGTCGGGCTCAAGATCTTCCTGATGACCCTGGCCGTGCTCGACGACCTGGGAGCGATCGTCATCATCGCGCTCTTCTACACCAGCGACCTGTCGGTGACCGCGCTGCTCCTGGCCGGCGCGGCCGTCGTCGTGCTGTTCGCGCTGAATCGCCTCGGTGTCATGCGCATCGCCCCCTATGTCCTCGTCGGCGCCATGCTGTGGGTCTGCGTGCTCAAATCGGGCGTGCACGCAACGCTCGCGGGAGTGGTCGCGGCGCTGTTCGTCCCCGCGCGCGACCCCGGGCATCCGGATCATCCGCCGCTGCGCACGCTCGAGCATGCACTGCACCCCTGGGTCGCCTTCGGAATCCTGCCGATCTTCGCGTTCGCCAACGCGGGCGTGAGCCTCGCCGGACTGAGCCTCGGCGACCTGCTGCAACCCATCCCGCTCGGCATCGTGGTCGGTCTGTTCGCGGGCAAGCAGGTCGGTGTCTTTGCCTTTTCGTGGCTCGCCGTGCGGCTCGGGCTCGCTCGATTACCGAGCGGCGTCGAGTTCAAGCACGTCTACGGGGCGGCGGTCATCTGCGGGATCGGCTTCACGATGAGCCTCTTCATCGGCATGCTCGCGTTCGAGAACACCGCGAGTGGCGAAGTCGTCGTGATTGACCGGCTCGGCGTACTGGCAGGGTCGCTGGTTTCGGCCCTGGTGGGGTACGTGGTGCTGCATCTGGTGCTGCCACGGCCTCAGGGCGTAAAGAGGTAGTGCAGCAGCAGGCCCGTGAAGACCACGAGGCCGAACAGGTTGTTGTTGAGGAAGGCACGGAAGCACGCGGACGGATCGCGCCTGCGGATCAGGAACTGCTGGTATGTCGCGAGCATCGCCGCCGCCATCAGGCCGATCCAGTACCAGCGGCCGAGGTCGCTCATCCAGCCGACGAGCACCAGTCCACCGAGGGTACCCGCCTGCAGCGTCGCGATGATCAGCCGGTCCGCGCGGCCGAAGAGTATCGCAGACGAGCGTATGCCGATGACCAGGTCGTCTTCGCGGTCGACCATCGCGTACATCGTGTCGTAAGCGGTGGTCCACAGCACGACGGACAGGAACAGCACCCACGCCTCCGGCGGCACCGAGCCGGTCTGTGCCGCAAATGCCATCGGCACCGACCAGCCGAAGGCTGCGCCGAGGTAAGCCTGCGGGAGCGAGAAGAACCGCTTCAGGAAGGGGTAGGTCACGGCGAGGACGCCGCCGACCAGCGCCAGCACCTGCGTCGGTCGATTGAGCGGGATCACGAGCGCGAGCGCCACGAGGCCGAGCACGGCGAACAGCGCGAGCGCCTCCGCCGTGGACACGGACTGCTGGGCGAGCGGCCGGTCGGCAGTGCGCCGCACGTGCGGATCGAAGTCACGGTCGGCGAAGTCGTTCATGACGCAACCGGCCGAGCGCATCACGAACGTGCCGATGACGAAGATCACGAACAGCTGCTCGTCGGGGCGTCCGTCCCCCGAGATCCACAGCGCCCACAGCACCGGCCACAGCAGCAGCCAGATGCCGATCGGCCGGTCGAGACGCATCAGCCGCGTGTATTCGCGCAGGCGCCGGCGCAATCCCGAGTCCGTCGCGGACCGCGATTCCTGGTCGATATCAGAGAGGTTGCGCATTCGATCCGTGCCCCGGCTCAAACCTTGCCGAAACGCTCGCCTTCGCCGACCCAGCGGCGCAGCAGGGCCGCTATGTTCGCCTGCGGGCCCGCCAGCATCAATGCCGCCGCCTGCTGCACGCCCGGCAGCAGGTCGGCATCCCGCACCAGGTCCGCGACCTTGAGCTGCATGAGACCGGTCTGCCGGGTGCCGAGCAGTTCGCCCGGACCCCGGAGATCGAGGTCCCGCCTCGCCACCTCGAAGCCGTCGTTTGTGTCGCGCAGCACGCCGAGACGCTCCCGGGCGATGGGTGACAGGGGCATCGCATAGAGCAGCACGCAGGTGCTCTCCACCGAGCCCCGACCCACGCGCCCGCGCAGCTGGTGCAGCTGCGCGAGACCCATGCGCTCGGCATTCTCGATCACCATCAGGCTTGCGTTCGGTACGTCGACGCCGACCTCGATCACGGTCGTGGCCACCAGCAGGTCCAGCTTGCCCTGCTTGAACGCGCTCATGACCGCATCCTTGCGGCTACCCGGCATCCGGCCGTGCACGAGGCCGATGCGGACTCCGGGCAGCGCCCCGGCGAGGGCCGCGGCCGTCTCCTCGGCCGCCTGATGGCGGACCGCTTCCGATTCGTCGATGAGCGGGCAGACCCAGTAGGCCTGCCGGCCGGAGCGGCACGCCGCATCGATTCGCGCGACGATCTCGTTGCGTCGCGTCTCAGGCAGCACGACCGTGCGGATCGGCGTGCGACCGGGCGGCAATTCGTCGATCACGGACACGTCGAGGTCGGCGTAGGCCGTCATCGCCAGCGTGCGCGGGATCGGCGTGGCGGTCATCACCAGCTGGTGCGGGTAGCGCCCCTCCGCGAGGCCCTTCTCGCGCAACTGCACGCGCTGGTGCACGCCGAAGCGGTGCTGCTCGTCCACGATCACGAGCGCGAGCCGGTCGAAGGAGACGCCCTCCTGGAACAGCGCGTGGGTGCCGACCGCGACCTGGATCGCGCCAGCGGCTAGATCCTGCGTCAACGCTGCGCGCGTCCTGCCGGTGTGGCGCCCGGTGAGCAACCCGACGCGCACCCCCAGCGGCTCGAGCCAGCCGAGGAAGTTGCGCGCATGCTGCTCGGCGAGGAGTTCCGTGGGTGCCATGACCGCCGCCTGGGCGCCGTGTTCGACCGCGCGCAGCGCGGCGAGCGCTGCCACGACCGTCTTGCCGGAGCCCACGTCGCCTTGCACCAGCCGCATCATGGGCCGGTCGCGCGCGAGGTCCGTCGCAATTTCTTCCCAGGCCCGGACCTGCGCCGCGGTGAGCTGGAACGGCAGCAGCGCGCGGCAGCGCTCCACGAGGTCGCCGCGCTGCGGCAGCGGCCAGGCATCGTCGCGATCCGCGGCCTGGCGCAGCAAGCGCAGGCTGATCTGGTGGGCCAGGAGTTCCTCGAACGCGAGCCGTCGTTGCGCCGCGTGCCGGCCCGTGTTGAGCAGATCGAGGTCCGCGTCGGGTGGCGGCCGGTGGACGTAACGCAGTGCCGCTGCGAGCCGCGGCAGGTGCAGGGCGTCGAGGACGTCCGGCGCGACCCAGTCGCGCAGCCCGCCGTCGGTCAGTTGAGCGAGCGCCAGCCCGGTCAGGAGACGCATTCGGCCTTGTTGCACGCCTTCGGTCGTCGGATAGATCGGTGTCAGGCTCTCGTCCGCGGGCGGGGTCGCACCTGGTACGACCTTGCGATACTCCGGGTGCACGATCTCGAGCCCGCCGGGACCGAGGCGCGCCTCGCCGAAGCAGCGGAGGCGCGAGCCGCGTGCAAGGGATTCCTGCTGCGCCGCGGAGAAGTGGAAGAAGCGCAGGGTGATGAAGCCGGAGCCGTCGGTGAGCCGGCACAGGAGAGCCCGCCGCCGGCGAATCACGACCTCGGCCAGCTGGACCTCGCCCTCGATCACGGCCCGGTCGCCGGGGCGCAGCGATCCGATTGGCACCACGCGCGTACGGTCCTCGTAGCGCAGCGGTAGGTGGAACAGCAGGTCCTGCACGGTGTGCAGGCCGATGCGCGCCAGCGTGGCCGCCAGGCTGGGGCCCACCCCGCGAAGGCCGGTAACCGGTCGCTCGTCGAGCGGCAGCGCCGCCGTTGCCGCCACGCGCTGCCTCCAGGCGTCAGAGTTCGAGAATGCCGTCCATCTCGACGGCCGCACCGCGGGGCAATGCCGCGACGCCGACGGCGGCGCGAGCCGGGTACGGTTCGGCGAAGTATTCCGCCATGACGCGATTGACCAGCGCGAAGTGGCCGAGGTCGGTCAGGAATACGTTGAGCTTCACCATGTCGCCGAGGTCACCGCCTGCGGCCTGCGCCACGGCCTTGAGGTTCTCGAACACGCGCCGCACCTGCGCGTCCATGTCGCCGGCCACCAGCTCACCCGTGGCGGGGTCCAGCGGAATCTGGCCCGACAGGTACACGGTGCCGTGCACTTTGACGGCCTGGGAGTAGGTCCCGATGGCGCGCGGAGCGTAGGGAGTGGAGATGGGGGTGCGGGGCACGGCGGACTCCAGGAGAAGGGGGTAGTGATCAGTGGGTAGGGGGTAGTGTAAGAGGAAGAGAGGGGGTAGTGATCAGTGACTAGGGGGTAGCGAAGAAACGCACCTCGTACGCTCCAGGGTCATCCACCAACGTCAGAGGTTCGCTTCTTCACTACCCCCTAGTCACTGATCACTACCCCCTTTCCTTCAGGCGAGCGTCCTGATCACCTTAAGCACTTCCGGCATGCCACGGACCGCGCGAATCACGCGCGCGAGGTGCTTACGGTCGTGCACCAGCAGCTCGAAGATCAGCGTCGAGGTGTCGCTGTCGCGCTCGACGACCGAGACGCGGTCGACGTTGGTCTGCGCGCCGGCGATCGCCGAGGCGACGTGCGCGAGCACGCCGATGCGGTTGGCGACCTCGATCTTGATCTCGACGTGGAACAGACGGTCGATCGCCGGTTGCCAGGTCACGGAGATCCACTTGTCCGGCTGCTTGCGGAACGTCGACAGGTTGCCGCAGGCCTCGCGATGGATCACGACGCCCCGACCCGTCGACAGGTTGGCGAGGATCGGATCGTTCGGGATGGGGAAGCAGCAGCGCGCGTACGTGACGACCAGGCCTTCGGTCCCGGCGATCGCAAGCGGGCCCGCCGGGCCCTCGCCGGTCGCGTCTGATTCGGCAGGCAGGAGCCTGCGCGCGACGAACGGCGCAATGCGCTCGCCGAGGCCGATCTTCTCGAACAGGTCTTCCTCATTGCGCAGGCCGAACTCGCGTACCACGGCTTCGATGGTCGGCTCGGGCAGCTTGCGCAGCGTGAGCGAGAATTCTTCGAGGGCCTGGCCGAGCAGGCGCCGGCCGAGGTCCACGGCCTCCGAGCGCTTCAGGTTCTTCAGGTACTGGCGAATGGCCGCGCGTGCCTTCGCCGTGACGACGAAGTTGACCCACGAGGGATTCGGCGTCGCGCCCTTCGCCGTGATGATCTCCACCGTCTGGCCATTGCGCACCGGCGTGCGCAGGGGGACGAGGCGCCGGTCGACTTTCGCGGCCACGCAACGGTTGCCGACGTCGGTGTGCACGGCATAGGCGAAGTCCACGCAGGTCGCGCCGCGCGGCATGCGCCGGATGTCGCCCTTCGGCGTGAAGACGTAGACCTTGTCCGGGAACAGGTCGACCTTGACGCTCTCGAGGAACTCCTCCGAGTTGCCGCCCTGCTGGATCTCCACCAGCTGCTGCAGCCACTCCCGCGCGCGGTCGCTGTAGGAGCGTACGGAATCGTCGCCGTCCTTGTACTGCCAGTGCGCAGCGATGCCGGACTCCGCGACGTCATGCATCTGCTCGGTGCGGATCTGCACCTCGATCGGCATGCCGTTCGGCCCGAACAGCGTCGTGTGCAG
>Ga0079037_100002317_pt1 | contig 10399 bp, 15 predicted proteins | sample Mud3Dept4metaG_FD_71479 | JGI IMG/M metagenome (GOLD analysis project Ga0079037, IMG submission 71479) | Freshwater wetland microbial communities from Ohio, USA, analyzing the effect of biotic and abiotic controls - Mud 3 Core 4 Depth 4 metaG | ecosystem: Environmental > Aquatic > Freshwater >... | reverse complement strand
ATTTGGCTGACCGTGATGTCCGGCTCGACTACAGCGCTATAGCCCAAGGTAATGCCACAGGGACATTGGATGTTCTCCGGGGGATGATGACATTAAATCTCACGGAGATGGTGGCCAATACACCATCTGGCTCGCTGCTGATGGGTTCTAATCCCCGCATTGCTGACTCTTATCGATCGGCAGCTAGGTGGATGCACCTTCGTGATGATAGGACAAATCCGACAGAGTTTGTGGAGGTAGTTAAAGCTTTCTGCGAAATCTCAACAGGTTGTTCTAATGCGTTTAAAGCATATTATATGGCTAGTGTGGGCCGTCGTATCAGCTCATCTGGTGCTATCACAGAGGAGCATGTCGGGAAGATCGAAGCCGCTGGGTTGTTGTTAGGGTTTCCTGGATTTGAAGCAGCTCACAATTATGATGTATCCAAAGAGGCGTATGAAGCATCTTCAGACATGGAGAAGGATTACGATAATTGGTATGCCAATCTTAAAAGGGATTTGAGAAGGGAGGGCTATACTGCTGGTGAGCTAGACTGGACACAGCGTATCCTCACAGAACATTTCCGAGGGCATGATAGTATTACGGGGAGAGCATATTTGGATAGGCTTATTGCCCGTGATATTAAGAACGGAGATGGAACTTACTTTAATGGTTTGATGCGGTTATCGGGTCTACCAGATAGAGCAAAAGTGAGAGAGATATACAATAAAGTGGCAGACCCGCGTATGCGCAGCCTTCTTTTGAGAACCCTCGACGAAGTTGATGCTTACTATGCTAAGCTAGATAAAGAGCGAGGTCTGTCTGACGGATCAACCTCTAGGTCTGATTTACCTACCATCGAAGAATTTAGGAATAAATAATGGCAAGTTTATTTAACACAGTGGATGTGGGGAGCCCTCTGGGCTCCTCCGTCACCCCCGCATCTCCTGTTGCAGACCAGAGTGCTGAAATACTTGTAGGTGCGGCTAGCACTCTTGCTAAGGGTGCCTTTGCTGCTATCGAAGAGAACGCTGCATCAGCCCGTGCTCAGGCCACACGAGATTTGAAAGTGGCTGATGAAACTGAGGAGGGGAGAGCTGTAGCGGCCCTTACCTCTAAACTGAGTGATATTTCCAATGCTGTAGAAAATGGCATGTCCTCTGCTGAGGCTGGGATACGTAAACGTACTGAACTTAACCGATTGCAAGCAGAGAATCCCCGTTGGGCTAATAGCCTACAGAGTTCGTTTAATGCTTTCGGTACGGATGCCGGGGCTGTCACAAAGACAGGTAATCTAGAAGAGCAAGCTTATAAGGACGACTACAAATCAGCTCAATCAGAGGGTAAGATTCCCGCAGGAACTTCCCCAAAAGAAACCCCATATTATGTCGAACTGTGGCGTAAGGGAAAGGGTGCATTAAAAGATATGCAAACCCAAAGTGAAAAGTTGGGTTTGATCCAAAAAGAGTTGTCTATAAAAGGGTCGAGACTCAGCAATGAAACAGCTGCGCTTGCTCTCGAAGAGAAACAGGTTATACGTAAGCTTCAAGTTTCAACAAAGACAGCAGCAGATGCTAACTTACCTGTATTCCGCGCAGAAGTACAGGATATTGTGAGGCGGTCACAGCAACCTGGAGCTGACCGAGTAGCTTTGCAGATGGAGCTGGACAACAAATGGTCAACTATCCAAACTATAATTAGCGATCCACGAGTAGACTCTGCATACGCGAGTGCACTATCTAATCCCTTTAAGACAATCATGGATAATTCTAAAGATGTTATAAACGGAAAGATGGAACTGGATATGTACCAGAACCGTGTGGAAACAGCCATGGCCCAAGCTGCTAATGTTTGGTCGGGTGATCCCGCTAAGTTGATGACAGCATCCCTAGTTAAATATATCCCCGGTTTGGGAAGTAACCCTATCATAACGGGTCAGTTGGCAGATATGGCTTTGCCAGCAGGAGATAAGACCCTTTCTGAGGAGGGCTTGTCTATTTTTGAAGCTAACAATAAAGGCTATCCAGCACGGTTGAGGACGCAAGGTGGAGACGTAACACCAGTAACACAGAAAGTACCAAAACCAGTTAGTCCGTATGAGGAAGCACATAAGGTTGGTTTTGATAACTATTTTAATTATACCAAATCAACACTAACTAGCTTTGTTTCTGGAAAGGATATTGGAGGAAAAGAGGGTGAGAACCAACTGCATTATAATGTTGGGCAAATTCTGGCTGGCTATGTGAAACACCAATCCGCAGTGGATGAGCCAGGAGACCTGAAGGAAGCTGCTGAATTTGTTGCAAGCGATACATTTAGACAGTATGTAAAGAAAACTGGCGGTATCCCAGGTGGTAGTGCAGCACAGGACGGTTTGAAAGAGTTGTTTAGTCAGCATTATGTTAATGGTGCTGAACGCGCTATCCGGAATGAATTCCTTTCTATATCTAAGATTGTTACAGATCAGGTCGGTAGTACACAGGTGGGTGATGGAGAAGTAAATCCCCTAACCCAGGCCACTGGTGTTGGCGTCAGGGAAGTATCGCTTCCTGGGTTGGTTGAGTTGACATACTCCGGAGGAAGACCTGTATTTAAGACTAGGCAGGATGTGCAACTTAATCGTCAGGAAAGAGATTTCGTTGATTCACATCTTAAGACACTGAACGATAAACCCGCTAAACTGTTGCAGCAGATAATCCGTATCAATTCAAATATCACAGGGGTTAGCGAACAAGAAGTCTTCCGTGATATCTACAACAACATACTCCAAGACGCATCGAATGAATAACAGTGATAATGTAGTATTTGGGGCAACCGTATTCACCAGTTTGGCGACAACTATTATGTCTTTCTTTAACGCCAATGCAGCCGGTATAGGTGCTATCTGTACAATGCTTACCTTCTCGGTATACGCTACTCTTAGCATAATTAAATGGAGGATTCTTAGAGATGCCAAGCTTCAGCAAAGGGTCACAGAGGATATTGTTGACTTGTGATAAGCGTCTTCAGAGTTTGATGAACGCTTGTATTGAGGAGACGGATTTCTCCATCATTTGTGGGACGAGAGGAAAGAAGGAGCAGGATGCTGCTTACGCAGCAAAGCTTACAAAACTAAAGTATCCCCACTCCAAACACAATAGGCTGCCTTCCATGGCTGTTGATATCGCACCCTACCCAATTGATTGGCAGGATGTACAACGCTTTAAGGACTTGGCTAAGATTGTTCTGCGGAAGGCTAAGGAAATGAAGATACCGATTAGGTGGGGCGGAGATTTTAATTGCAATGGAATCGAGGATGATAGCTTTGTAGATATGCCACATTATGAGATTAGGGGTTAGTATGCCAGTACACAAGAAAGGGAAGGGATACCAATGGGGAAATAGCGGTAAGGTGTACACGGGGAAGGGTGCTAAAAAGAAAGCTGCTGCTCAGGGTAGAGCAGCTTACGCTAACGGCTATAAAGGGAAGAAGAAATAGTGGACGCCTTTGGAATCCAAGCCATCTCAGATGTTTTAGGAAAGGTAATAGATCGTGTGTGGCCCAATCAAGCAGATGCAGACAGGGCAAAGCTCGAACTGTTTAAGATGCAGCAAACAGGAGAATTAGCTCAGCTAACTTCTGATACAGAATTAGCTAAGGGACAATTGGCGGTGAACACCGCTGAGGCTGGGAGTGAACAGCTCTTTGTAGCTGGGTGGAGACCGTTTATCGGCTGGATTTGCGGGATGGGATTAGCGACGCAATTCCTGGTTGGGCCGCTCTTAACATGGCTGGCTCTACTTAAGGGTGTTGATGTTGTCTTCCCAGAACTTGATATGGGAACGCTCATGACGTTGTTACTGGGTATGCTAGGATTAGGTGGTATGAGAACTGCCGAGAAATTACAAAAGATGAAGGGGAGATAGATGGGTCATTTAAATTTTAGTTGGGAAGCGCCGACAACCAAGGAAGATGGGAGTGGTTTAACGAGTCCATTAACATACAACCTCTACGAGGATGGTGTTAAGATCGTTGGAGACATTGCAGCTACAAACTTTAGCTTGACAATGGAAGGAAAGGAGTATAAGACCTATTCGTACACAGCAACAGCTGTGGATACAGTAACAGGTTTGGTATCCCGGCATAGTCCTGCTCTGGAGGTAGCTTATCTGCCCCCAAAGCCACCAGCTGGTTTGCAAGGATCATTCAGTTCCTGAAGAACCTATTTAAGAAATAAGAATAGCCCCGCTAGTGTTAAAGCTAGACGGGGCTTTTTATTGCCTACGATTTACGTTTAGGTTTCTTAGGCGGATCTATCTGGTGTTCAAAGAACCATTCGTCTACAGCATAACCGTTGTTGTCACTCCCGGCCATCCTATAACAATCATATCCGTACTGTTCACTCCTAGCTACAATAAGCCCAGCGTAGAAGCCCCCACAGCACGTTATAGGGGCTCTTAGGGCATAAGTGAATACGTGTGTATAGGGATCAGAGATCGTTGATCCTGGAGCTTCCTGTGAGGTTATAAGAGCTATCTTTGATTCCATTTAGGTTTCCTGTTATATTCCGCAAACGCCGCCGATGCAACTGTCTGTTTCGGCGTAGACAACCCCCTCCATTTGGAGGGCTTCCTTATAACCCACCTTCGTTAATGGTTGCCCACCCCTGCTACCATCGGGATAGAATGTTAACCCCCGTAAGCGCGGAGCATACTTGGCAACGATAGTTGCATAACTCTCCACGAGAGATTCATTGTTATTATCACTACCCCAGCTAGGAATATTGATCGTAGAAGATATAGACATATCCACGTAGTCTTGGACATCTGCTTGGAACTTGATTCTTCGTTCAATATCCTTAGCCAAATCTGAAGCTGTCTCGATACTCTCCGGGTCAAGTCCATATTGATCCACCATCATACGTGCTGTATTATCGATTACGTACTCATAATGCCAGCCATTAGATTTTAGATAACGGCGCTGGTACGCTGTCTCAAAGATGGGCTCCAGACCTGTTGAAGTTCCGGCGAGAATTCCGATAGTCCCAGTTGGCGCTATCGCACGATACGCGATAGGTCTCGATATACCTAGAGAATCACAGAGAGAATTTGCTGCATCTTCAGAGACAGTTCGATACACTTCGAGCCACTGCTTGAGTTCATCAACACATTCATAGCGATACCCACGTTGAAGGAGCCATTCGTGTACCCCCATTAAACCTAATCCTAACCGACGATTCTTTTCCCTTACGGCATATACTTTCTCATATGGGAGTTGTGCTCCGATTGTACCGCATACAAGAAACTTACTAGCAACGTCAACGACACGCTTGAACTGTTCAAGGGAATCGCAGGCAGCCATATTAACAGACCCAAGATTACAAACATCAGAGTCGTCCGCGCTAGTAACTTCAGTACACGCATTGCGTAGGGTTTCATCCTGTTTGTCTCCGAAGTTGAAGGAGAATCCTGGTTCTCCAGTCTCCATTGCTTGTCGAATGTTTCGGATAAAGACCTCAACACTGCTACTTCCTCTCTGTCTAACTTCTTCCAAGAACGCATCGTCATAGTTTAGGCTTATATTCGTCATATCCAGCGGGGCTGGAAAGTCAAAGTTTAATCGTTTGGCGTCGGCGAGTGTGGCTCCGGGAACGACCTCAATAGAATGCCAATCCTTTGCTTGCAGTAGTGCAGCTGCATCGCCATGCTGCCAGTTAAGTGATCCATAAATAGCAGATCGTCTTGATCCGCCCTGCTTAACAGTTCTACCGATCTCGTTAACTGCGTACATAAGCGGGATAGGACCGCTAGCCTCGCCTCCAGTTCTTCGGAGAGGTGCGCCCTTTGCTCTGAAGACAGAGTAGTCAATTCCGATACCCCCACCAGTCATTAAACATTTTGTGGAACGGTTAAGAAGTTCTCCCCATTCCTCCCGCGTATCCTCCTCACCCTTGAGGAGATAGCAATTATTCCAGAAGCGAGCTTGTCTTCCTGCATAGTAGATGTATCTTCCACCGGGGAGGAATTGCATCTTGCATATAGCATGATAGAGGGAGTCTTGCTCATCCTTATGAAGGGCTAAGCTTGTTACGTCTTCAACAATGTCGTGCGCTTTCTCCTCCCAGGTCTGCCCAGGGAATAGGGCATACTTGTTTTTAAAGATGTTCTCGCCGAATGTGTTTTTAAATTGCATTAGATTCCTTATTTTTCTCTTGTTCTACCAATCGCTTTCCAAAGAACTCGATCTTCTCAGCGTCATAAAGTCCGTCTGTATATCCCCGCTTAGACTTACCCAACCTAGCTGCTGCCCTGCGCCAGATGGCTTTGAACGCATTACCTTCAGCATAGTTGAGTTGGAGAGCCTCAATAATGTCGTTACACTCCGCTACATAGGGTTGGGGAAGCACTGTTGGATTTGAGATAACAACAGTATAATAGCTCACACTACCACCAGTATACTCAGGAGTAGCTTTAGAAGGCTCTACAACGCCCTCTGAGCCACGATCTTTATCTATCGTAACCAACCCCGTATGGGTAGTAAACCAGCCATCTCCTATGCGTTCGTCTAAAGCCTTATCCACTCTTATCCTCCGATATTAGCTGAGAGATTGGTACGATTGAGATCGTTAATCCGCCCTCTAAACCATCCTCCGCAATCCTGACATTGAAACCGTTGGAATCGTGACAGGTTAGTAATTGCATAACCCCGCTGTTGGATGTGCGTACCACCACATTTCGGGCAACGTACTGCTTCACCTTCATCTTCATACACCCCTACGTTAGGATGATTGGTCATCCAAGGACGCATCTTGAGATACACCTTCTCCAAGAGGAGGACATCCTTCTTGTTGTAGGCTAACATCTTAGCCCAAGCTTTCTCATCCCCCTTCATACAACCCACCCATAAATCGAAATCTGTCTTTATCTTATTGCCAAAGCCAAGCACACTAGCAAGATAATCAAGCTTGTTGCTAGTGAGACGAAAATGCTTCCTAGCTTCGAGCAATGTATCGACAATACGATAAGAAGATGGGGGATCGAATCCGTATTCAATAAACTTCGCATTAAGTTTCTTAACATCAAAGGATTTCGCATTGTGCCCCACAACAATATCTGCCTCATCTAAGATTGTGTGCATGTGTTCAAGAATGATATACTCTTGCTCCTTATGGTCATCCTCGTGGGATGGGGCACCAACAACAGTAATGCTGCGATCTCCTAGCCACTTGTATGCACAGGATAGGAGATACCAGTCCCTATCAATCTGACTGAGGGATAGATTGTTATCGAACAACCCCCATACATAGCCTTTAATAGCGGCATTCTCTATATCCAACAGCAGGATATTAGCGGGCATAGCCACGCTCACACAGAGTTTGACGAAACATTTCGTAAGTGGGCAAACGATCCTCGTAAGGAACTTCTCCGAAATAGTTTTCAAGGAGTTGTAAGCCATGATCCGAGGTAGCCCCAGCACGTGAGTTATCCTCGTAGATATTAGCCATTACAGCTGCGCGATTAGCTGCTCGTAGCTCAATATCGACTACGCTATTGAATAATGAATAGCCCTTATAATCATTCTTTTTCATTCGTACGTCTCTCTTTTGCTTGTGCTTTTTCAGCATCTGTTTTAGTTTTGTGGCAGGTGTGGCAAAGAGCCTGTAGCTTATCCACCTCAACGAAGAGGCGATCAATGACACTATCCCAGGTAGTGAAACCCACACAGGGATCAATAACAGGGTGAGTGTGATCCACAACGATACCCTTAATTCGCTTGCCTGATTCAGGATCACGTATAGTAGCAGGTACAATAGCGTCACAACCACTACAACGATACTCCCCTCTAGCCACCCTAGCTTGTTTGAGACATTCACTTATTGGCCCCCATCGCATTGATGCACGTCTAAGATTCCCCTTGATGAAAGATTGGAAGCGGGATTCAGTCCACTGCCCACTGTTGCGTGGTTTATCCTTAGCCATCAGTGAGCCACATGGGTGTGTAGTGAATAAGAAAGGATGTAACCCTCATCATCTGTTGTTATACAATATTGTGTAATCTGGGGGTTAGCTGTAATAAAATTAAATAGTGTTGGAAGGTCTTGCATTAGAAGGGTTATCAACAGGCGGTCTCCAGTGTACTGGGTTATTATTCTCGTCTAGTTCTTGTACCATCCAGAGGAGCTGGGCTTGCTCTGATAGGTATTCTTCCCAATTATCCCCTAATTTTCCTTGATAGAGTTGAGACACACATTTATACATATCCCCATCAGTATTACACCCATTGAGATTATCAAAAGCGACAACAGGGCCAGCTTTAGGCAAACCAGGAATGTTATCAACGGTATCCCCTGTTATGAGTTGACTGTAGAAGAACTTAAGGCCAGTGCCTTTGATTTTCTTTGTTGTCTTTTGGGTGACTTCCGAGAACTTTTCGGCGAGTTCAATGTTCCCGATTCGGTCAACCCACTCGGGGAAGAACTCGGGTTGATTACCATGTTCCCAGCCGTAGTGGAATCCTGGGCACATTCGCAAATCTTTGTCCCGCGAACAAATAATAGTGTCTTTAGCTTCCAAGCGTTTACACTGCTCAATACACATTGCATCATCTGCTTCGTAACCGTCTGTAATCGTAACATTAGGGAGGGCAGATAAGTAGGCTCTGAGATTTTCATAATGCCAGGGTTTCTCCTCGTGGCGTGTGCCCTTATAAGGCTTGGTTTTAGCTATAGTAAGTCGGAAGTTGTTATCACCAGTAAGATAGATATGAGAGCTATCAGCTTCCACAGCTCTACAGATCGTTGCCAATTTCTCATCGAATATCTCCCTTACGTAGTCGAAGGAATGTATCTCACCAGTCTCTTTATCCTGACCTGCGAAGGCAGATTCATAAAGGAGAATATCGCCATCAACCAGGGCTAACAAAGATCAGCCCAAGATAGTTCTTCTGGTTTACCATCAACGAGGGAGAAGAAGATCGTATCTTTGATATCTGGCATACGTCTATGTTGTGGTACTGTGTCCACGCAGACATTAATGCTGTCTTTTCCCGTCTTATATTTCAGTTCCTTATCAATTGGGAGGTAGTTGGAATGCCCAACAATCTGATTAACACCGGGAATACAATCAAACTCACGGTTGAAGTCACACCAGTACAAACCACCAATACTAGACCAACCACCACGAGCAACACCTATTTGATTGTGCTGGTTGGCATGGAGATACTCTTCTAATGTACAATTCAAATCCTTTAGAAGCTGGTTGGAAACACCAGCGTGGCTTGCCAACCAGTCATCAATCCAGACGTATGGTTTGAGGATACGCTTAATACGATCTTCCAGGTGGACAACATGACCATGTGTTGCTGTATTGAATCCGCTTGCCCTCATTCCCTCTTCGAGATAGGACAGCTCGTGATTACCCATAAGTCCGATATACTTCTCTGGGTTATCTTCACAAGCATTAAGAACAAGCAATAGAGTTTTAACCTGCTCGTCTATAGAACGATTAAAGCTGTCTAGATAATCCCCTATGAACACAACACGGTCTGGGTATGGGCTATCTAATGCGTGTTGCACTACCTCCCAATTACCGTGTGTATCTCCTACGAATAATATTTTCAATCTTCCTCCTTATCCACCACCTCAAATCGAGCAGCATCCAGCACATAGAACCGTTGATTAGCATACACTGTTACGTATGTCTTATCGCCGGGGATCTCTACAATGCTGTTAGCGATGTACTCCTCTGTTGTGCTGATAGGTGCGCTAATGTTGTTTATATCAATACAACGGATTGTGTCACCAATATTCATTACCAAGGGATATCTCCATCTTGGGTGTTAGTTGAACCCAGACCTGGGGCTTCTTCTTCTGCAACATCCCTTGGGCTGAGCTGGGCTACTGGCTCATTATGCTGTGCATTAGCTGGCAGTCCACCAAGAGCTTTCTGAAGAGCTGATCCATTGTAATTCAGGTTGCTCTGAATCTTCTCTTGTAGCCATTCAGGGAGGCTCTTAAAGATTTCTAAGTCAGGCTCGTCAAGCATGAATACTTTCGGGGAATTAACCAATTCAGGTATAGCCATACCTTTCATAGGTGGCGTGACATTACCAACATTAACGTAGACACCACCGTCAGGCTTTGGTTTATGCACCACGGTAACTGTAACAGGAGCATTAACCACGCGAGAAAAATCACCACCCGTGGCATTTTTTGGATCGATTGTCTTAATTCGTTTAGTGCTTTTAGCCATATCCTTGGAGATATGATTGAGCGTAAACGTTTCGCTAAGCCAGCGAGGTTTTGTAACATCATCGTTACCTTCTTCATCCTTAAGAAATTCTGTACCCAGCTCATACGTAAGCATAAGCTCATGAGCTGGAGCTTTCTCATTTCCTTGGTAAGGTCGTTGTGGCTGTAAGCCAAGGTCAATCACTTGCACA
>Ga0079037_100002314_pt1 | contig 10405 bp, 9 predicted proteins | sample Mud3Dept4metaG_FD_71479 | JGI IMG/M metagenome (GOLD analysis project Ga0079037, IMG submission 71479) | Freshwater wetland microbial communities from Ohio, USA, analyzing the effect of biotic and abiotic controls - Mud 3 Core 4 Depth 4 metaG | ecosystem: Environmental > Aquatic > Freshwater >... | reverse complement strand
GTGAGGCGCACGTTCGGCGTATCGAGCCACATCAGGTCCTCGCCCTTCACGTTGAAGACGAGCGCCTTCGTGTTCGCGCCGTAGCGCCCGAGCGCGTCGGAGTGGAAGAGCGCGTACAGCAGGAACAGCGCGTACGTCGTCTTCGTGGCGACGCCCGACACGCCGCTGATGTTCACGTGAGCCCCGCGGGAGCCGTCGAGGAAGTCCAGGTCCAGGAAGACCGGCTCGCCGTCGCGCGACAGGCCTGCGGGCAGCCGCCGCTCCATCTGGTCCACGTACAGGGCCTCGTCGCGGTCCTTGCCCCGCGCGCGGAAGGCGGGCTGGCCCGGCATCGGGGGGACGAAGACCTCCGGCTCGAACCGCGTGGCGACGACCTGGGCCGCGACGGCCGTGTCGACCGGCAGGACGCCGCGCTCCACGAGGAACACGTCGGTGTCGAACTGCGCGCCCTCGTGCCGGGCGCGGACGTCTTGCACGATCCCGGTGATCCGGACGGGACCCCGCCCCGGAACGGGTGTCTCCACCAGCACGGTGTCGTCGAGCTGCAGGTAGGCGTCCGGTGCCACCCCGACCCAGAACGTGAGCGGCGTCGCGTCCTCGGTGCCGAGGACCATGCCGACCTGCTCCGAGGCCCCGTTCGTCACGGACCTCATCCTCCCTGCCGCGTCAACCAACCGGTGAGGGCGCGACGGATCAGGCCCCGGTGCCCCATCCGATGCTGCAGCCACCCTTCGAGGCCGCCCACCGGTGCGAGGTTCTGAGGGTACCGGGGGTCCGTCGCCCGCCCCGAGAACGACGGGAGGAGGGCGCTCACCCGGCCGGCGAGCCCGGCCGCCTCACCGAGACCCACCCCGGCCCGGACCTCGCACCGGACGAGTCCGGCGTGGTCGTGCCACACGGGGCGGGAAGGCACGATACGCGTGTACCAGGCGTACCGCTCGAGCGGCTGCCCCTCGTAGACGAGCCCGAACAACGGCGTGCGCTCGCCGGGCGCGAGCCTGCCGAGGAGCGCGTCGTGCTCGGGGTCGAGGTAGGCGCGCACGAACCGCTTCACGACACCGATGACCGGCGAGGCCGTCGGGTCGAGGAACCCGAGCCTGCCGTCGGCGAGCACGATCCCGTCACCCTCGGCCGCGGTCCTGGCCGCCATCGCGGCCTCCGCGCGCTGCATCCGCTTCTGGAGCCCGAACAGCGGGGCGTCGGGGTCCGAGCCCGGCTCGGCCGCGGGCTGGTACGCGAGCACCTGGGCTCCGCACTCGACCTCGACCCTGCCGGCCAGCAACCCACCGGCGAGGACCAGGGATCGGCCGACCTCGTACCCGTCGAAGGAGGCGTGCCCGTCGCACCGGACCGCGCCGACCGCGTAGGAGCCGAACAGGCCCGGGGCACGGTGCCCGTCGTCGTCCGCGAGGACCCGCAGCTCGACACGTCGTACGCCGTCGACGAACCAGACCGTGACGGGCTCGGATGGACCGCACGGGATCGGCGCCGACCAGTCCCCGGTCTCCACGGTTGGGTCCGCGCTCGCGGGCGTCTCGTCGAAGCGGGCTTCGTAGCCCATCCCGTGGTCCGGCGACCAGGGGTCCGCGCGAAGGCCGAGCATGCGCGCAGCCTACTCCCCCGGCGCGACACACGGCCCTGACCAGCGGTGATCAGCGGGGAGTGGTCATTTGGAACTATCCGCCATCGGGGGGACTACGCCGGACGGATACCTGCGCCGATACGCCCTGTAGCCGAACGAACCGGAGGAGTCGTTGTTCGGATCTTGGGTACGCCGGGACCGGCGGACGCTGTGGGGAGCTCTCATCCCCATCGTCGTCATCGCCATCGCGGCGTCCCTCCACGCAGCCGCCTCGTCCCGGGCGTCGCTCACGGCGCGTGCGGAGACCGAGGCCACACTCGCCGCGCAGAACCAACTCGCTCCGATGCTGGCGCCGCGCGATCTGGCAGGACCGATCACCGGCGAGCGAGCCGAGGAGCTGCAGGGTCTGATCGACGAAGAGATCGTCTCGACCGGACCCGTCAGCTCGATCCGGATCTACTCGCCGCAAGGGCGGATCCTGTACGACGCGGATCCGTCGGTCGTGACCGTGAAGCCGACGTACCTGCGCGGGTTCCTGAACGAGGTCGCGAACGGCAACCCCCGCAGCGAGGTGCGCTCGGGGGTGCTGCAGACCTACGTGCCGCTGTGGCTGGCTCCGGGTGGAGCCGTGATCGTGGCGGAGATGAGCCAGCCGTTCGGCCCCATCGCGGCCGAGGCCCAGACCCCTTGGTACGCGCTCGCGCTCGTGCTCGGGGCCCTGCTGATCTTGGCCATCATCCTCTACGCGCTGTCCGCGCGAGCCAAGGAGGTCACGCCGACCCTCGGCATCGTGCAGTCCCACCCCGCGTTCCGGGCCGCGGAGGACGCCCGGCTCAAGGCCGAGCAGCGCGCCACCGCCACCGAGGTCGCCTTCAAGGACCTCCAGGCGCAGTTCCGCAAGACCCTCGACGAGCTCAAGGCGATGGAGGCGAAGGTGAAGACGTTCGAGAACCAGACCACCGGCTCCGACGACGAGATCCAGGCGATCCGCGATCAGCTCCGCGACACGGTGGAGCGGTTGCACGAGACCGAGCTCGAGAACAAGACCCTGCGGGAGCGCCTCGCCCTCAGGCAGAGCGAACTCGACGAGCACCGCGCCAAGCTCGCGCAGGCCCGGGAGCGCACGCCGAGCGATGAGCTGGCCGAGCTTCGGCGGCGGGTGGAGCTGGCGGAGCGCTACGCCACAGAGATGGAAGCCGAGGTCGAGCGGATCGAGGCTGAGCTCGACTACACGGCGAACCGCTTCCACATGGCGAAGCTGACCGAGGCGCTCCGTGAGTTCGACAACGACGAGGCCGTCGAGGACGACATCTTCGAGCACCCGAAGGTCATCTTCCAGACCGACCAGTCCAGGGCACGCGGGAAGGTGGGGTGATCCGGATGGCGGACGCGGCGGAGGCCATGGGGTCCGTCGACCGTGACGAGCTCGCCCGCACGATCTCGGTCGCCGGCCTGTCGATCTCGCAGGCCGCGGACGAGCTCCAACAGGCCGCCGAGCGACTGAGCGCCGCGGAGGAGCGGGCGCGCGAGGTGGACGCGCGCGTCACCGCCGCGGAGGAGCAGGTGGGGGCACAGGCCGCCCGGGTCGCCGAGATGCTCTCGCTACTCGAACGCACCCGTGGGGCGCAGAGCGACGCCGAGGAGCGCGCCCGTGACTCCGAGCAGGCGACCCAGCGCGAGGCCGAGCGTGCCCGGCGGGCTGAGGAGCAGCTCGAGGTCGAGGCGGAACGGGCGGAGGCCCTCGAGCAGCAGCGCGCCCTCGCCGAGGACCGAGCCAGGGCCGTGGAGGAGCGGATCCGGGAGCTGGAGAGCGCCGAGGAGCGCGTTCGCTGCCTCGAGGAGCAGGTCCGGGAGCTCGAGGCTCCCGACGAGCGGATGCACGCCCTCGAGGAGCAGGTCCGGGAGCTCGAGGGCCGGCTCGGGGAGGCGGAGCGCAAGCCGAACGTCACCGTGATCCTCGACGACGAGCGGAACGCCCTGCAGGAGGCCGTCGCCGCCGAGGTGCGCCGGCCGCTCACCTCGATCCTGGGGATCACGCTCGCGCTGAAGCACACGGATTCCGGCTCCGTCGAGGGCCACGACATGATCCGCCAGCTGGCCACGAACGCGCGCAAGCTCGACCGCCTCGTCGGCGAGATGCTGAACATCGACCGGATCGCCGCGGGCACGTTCACGCCGAACCTCCGGCGGACGGACCTCGAGGCGCTCGTGCGTCGCGTCGTCGACGAGTCGCCGGACCTCGCGAATCGCGACGTCGAGATCCAGACCGACCACGTCGCGATCCAGGTCGATCCGGGGCTCACCGAGCAGATCGTGGAGGCTCTGCTCGCCAACGCCGGGCGAAGGACCGTCCCGGGAAGCTCGGTGTGGGTGACGGTGACCCCGACCGAGGGCGGTGCCGTCATGGCGGTCGACGACACGGGACCGGAGATCCCCGCAGGCTTGCGGCAGGCGATGTTCGCCGCGGTCCAGGACGAGGGGTCTGACGGACAGCGTGTTCGAGGGGCGACGGGCCTGTCCCTGCTCTCCAGGCTGGCCGAGGTCCAGGGCGGGAGGTGCTGGGTCGAAGATCGCGAGTCCCAGGGCGCATCGTTCCGCGTGTTCCTGCCCGACGTCGCGGCGAGACGGGACGAGCCCGCCGAGGAGACGCGGGAGGAGCACCCTCGGCTCGTCGCCGCGGACGACGAGGACCAGGAGATGGCGGTCTAGGCGGGAAGCCACACCGCACCCGATCGACGCCCCGGGTCCCCGCCCGGGGCGTCGATCGCGTCAGGCGTCGAGCGCCTTGAGAAGCTCGCGCGCGATGACGATGCGCTGGATCTGGTTCGTCCCCTCGTAGATCTGGGTGATCTTCGCGTCGCGCATGAGGCGCTCGGCGGGATACTCGCGGACGTAGCCGTAGCCGCCGAGGACCTGGACCGCGTCCGTCGTGATCCGCATCGCGGCGTCCGAGGCGAAGCACTTCGCCATCGCCGACCACATCGTCATCACCGGATCGCCCGCGTCGCAGAGCGAGAGCGCCTTGTACACGAGCAGCCGCGAGGCTTCGAGCTGCATCGCCATGTCGGCGAGCATGAACGACACGCCCTGGAACTCGGCGATCGGCTTGCCGAACTGCCGGCGCACGGCTGCGTATCCCGCCGCGACGTCGAGCGCCCCCTGGGCGATGCCGAGCGCCTGCGCCCCGATGAGCGGCCGCGAGTGGTCCAGCGTCTTCATCGCGATGGTGAACCCACCGCCCTCCTCTCCGATCAGACGGCCGGCGGGGACCCGCGCGCCCTCGAGCACGACCTCGCGCGTCGGCGAGCCACGGATGCCCATCTTGAGTTCCTTGCGGCCGAACGAGACGCCCGGGTCGTCGGCCATCACGAGGAACGCGCTGATGCCTTCGGAGCGACGAGCCGGGTCGCTCGTCGCGAAGACGACATAGGCCTGGCTGACGCCGGCGCCGGTGATGAACCGCTTCGTCCCATCGAGCACGAAGCCGTCGCCCTCACGCACGTACCGCGTCGTGAGCGACGCGGCGTCCGAGCCCGCCTCGGCCTCGGTGAGCGCATACGACATGAGCAGATCGCCTCGACAGATCCCCCCGATGCATTGGACGCGCTGTTCCTCGGTCCCGGCGAGCAGCAGCGGCACCACTCCGAGCTTGTTCACCGCCGGCACGAGCGCGAGCCCCGCTGACACACGCGACAGCTCCTCGACGAGGATGCCGAGCGCAAGCGCCCCGCCCCCGGATCCGCCGTAGGCCTCGTCGTAGCCGACCCCCGTGAGCTCGTGGTCGACGAGGACGCGGAAGAGGCCCTCGTCCCAATCGTCGGTCTCGTCGAGCCGAGCCGCGTGTGGAGCGATCTTGTCGTCCACGACCTGCCGGACGAGCTCGCGGAACTCCCGCAGCTCCTGGGGGAGCTCGAAGCGCTCGCGCGTGTCCATCGCCCGCCTCCTCAGCCGAGGGCACGCAGGATCAGGGCATCGCCTTGTCCCCCGCCCCCGCAGATCGTCGCGGCGCCGAGCTCGACCCCCCGCCGCCGCATCTCGAGGGCAAGCGTGAGCACGATCCGTGCCCCGCTCATGCCGATCGGATGGCCGAGCGCGACGGCACCGCCGTTCACGTTCACGAGCCGGTCGTCGAACCCGAGCATGTGCGTGACGTTCAACGCCACCGCGGCGAAGGCCTCGTTCACCTCGAGCAAGCCGAGGTCCGTGACCGTCATCCCGGCCTTCTTCAGGGCGACCTCGGCCGCCGTCGCCGGGACGGTGTGCAGGTACGCGTACCCGCCGGCCGTCATCCCGTGCGCGACGATCTCCGCGAGCGGCTCGAGCCCCAGCTCGTCCGCCCGGTCCGCGCTCGTCACCACGACGGCGCACGCCCCGTCCGAGAGCTGCGAGGCGTTCCCTGCCGTGATGGTCCCGCCTTCTACGAACGCCGGGCGGAGACCGGCGAGCGTCTCCGGCGTGGTATCCGGCCGGATCCCCTCGTCGCGCCCGATCACGATCGGGTCGCCGTTCCGCTGGAGGATCTCGACCGGCACGGTCTCCTCGACGAGCGCCCCGGAATCCCAGGCGAGGGCGGCCCGCCGGTGTGACCCGGCGGCCCATGCATCCTGCTCCTCGCGCGTGATGCCGAGCTCCGCATTCACGCCGTCCGAGGCCTCCCCCATCGACATCTCGGTGAAGGTCGACCACAAGCCGTCGAACGTCATCGAGTCGACGATCTCCGAGTTCCCCAGCCTCGAACCCTCGCGTCCGTTCCGGAGCAAGTAGGGCGCGTTCGTCATCGACTCCATCCCGCCGGCGACGACCGCCTCGACCTCGCCGGCACGGATCAGCTGGTCTGCGAGCGCGATCGCGTTCATGCCCGACAGGCACACCTTGTCGACGTTGAGCGCGGGGATCTCCTTCGGGATCCCGGCGGCGATCGCGGCCTGCCTCGCCGTGGTCTGCCCCGTACCTCCGCGGAGCACCTGGCCCATGACCACGTAGTCCACGCTCCCGGGCTCGACCCCAGCGCGCGTGAGCGCCTCGCGGATCGCGACCGCCCCGAGCTCGGCGCCCGAGAGCGATGCGAGGCCGCCGCGGAACCTCCCGATGGGCGTCCGGGCGCCCGCGACGATGACCGACGGAGCCATCTCCGATCCCTTCACGTGACGGAACGGCTCAGTCTACGCCGGGTGGGTGGAGGTCCAGAACTCCCACCCATCGAGGTCGGGGACCTCGAGCGCGAGCGCGCCGAGCGTCGAGCAGATCTGCGTGCGGTGATCGTTGCCGTGGTGGATCGCCTGGAGCAGGAGGAGGACCTCGGCGTCGTCGGTGTCGGGGTAGTCATCGCGTCCGGCGATGCGCGCGTGCAGCGTCCCGGCCTCCAGGCGGTCGAGCGCATCGCCCCACCGACGCTCGTGCTCGTCGAGGTCGCGCCGGAGCTCCGCGAGCGGCGCCCCGTCACGCTCCTCGTACGGCGGCGGCGTCGGATCTTCGAGGCGTTGCAGGTAGCGACCGTCCGCGTCGACGAGGTGGGTGAGCGTGACCAGCATGCCTCCGTACGTCCCAGGGATCGCCGTGTCGAGCTCAGCCCCGGATAGCGACTCGAGGCGATCCACGAGGGCGCGCGTGGCCCAGAGGTGGTGCGCGAACATCGCGCGGATCACGTCGGAGGGGGCCGTCACGCCGCCTAGCTCCGAGACGACACGGCGATCTCGATCGTCTCGACGATCTCCTCGCCCACGAGCTCGTCCCGCGCGATGAGGGCGTCGCGGAGGGCGACGACGACGTCACGGTTCTCCTCGAGCAGCGCGGTCACACGGGCCCGCTGGGTGTCGAGGATGTCCTCGACACGCGCCTTGCCGTCGGTGTCCGAGAGCACCCGGCCGACGAGGTTCTTCGTCCCGATCGGCCCCTCGGCGATCGCGTCGTAGCTGATGAGCGATCCACCCATCCCGAAGGATCCGACCATCTGCGCGGCAAGGGTGGTCGCCCCTCCGAGGTCCGAGGCGGGGCCCGTTCCCGACTCACCGAAGAAGACCTCCTCGGCGACGAGCCCGCCGAGGGCGATCGCGATCCCGGCCTCGATCTCGGTGCGCGTGCGGGTGAACCGTTCTTCCTCGTCCCCGTGCGCGAGGAGGCCCAGTGCCTGCCGGCGCTTGATGATCGACAGGACCTCCAGCCGCCGACCCTTGCCGAGGAAGTACGCCACGGCCGCGTGTCCGGCCTCGTGCGTGGCCACCGCGACCCGATCCTGCTCTGTGTACGTGACCTCCTGCTTGAAGCCGAGCTCCTCGGTGAGCTTCGCCTCGTGGATGTCGCCGATGCTCATCTCCCGCCGGCCGTTGCGCAGGGCCACGAGCAGGGCCTCGTCGAACAGGTGCTCGATCATCACCGGCGTGTAGCCGAAGGTGTCGTGGGCGAGCCGTTCGCGCGCGGAGTCATCGTCGAGCTCGGCGTCGTGCCTCTTGCGATCGAAGAAGAAGTCGATGAGGTCGCGGCGGCCGTGCTTCGTCGGCAGGTCGAAGTACAGGCGGCGGTCGAACCGACCCGGGCGGAGGAGCGCCGGGTCGAGGTTGTCGGCTCGGTTCGTCGCCGCGATCAGCAGGATGTTGTTGTACGAGAGCCTGGCGGCGGGGATCCGGCGATGCGGCGGCAGGTATCCGTTCACCCACTCGATCATCCCGGCCTTCATCCGGCTCCGCCAGGGCGGCTGGTCGAAGGACTGCATCTGGATCAGCAGCTCGTTCACCATGCCGCTTCCGCCGGGGCCAAGGAAGCCGGACGCGACACGCCCCAGCCCCGTCCCGTCGGGCGAGGCGTTCATGCCCCCCCGCTCACCGCCGATCGCATCGATCTCCTCGATGAAGCCGATCGCGCCCCCCTCTTTGCGCGCCAGCTTCCGGAGCGTCTTGAAGAACGACCGGATCCGTGCGTTCGTCATGCCGAACCACATGGACTGGAACGCCGGAGCGGAGATGAACAGGAACGGCACCCCGGTGTGCTTGGCCATGGCCTTCGCCAGGTACGTCTTGCCCGTGCCGGGTGGCCCCTCGAACAGGATGCCGCGGCGAGGGTTGCCGCCGAGCTCGTCGCGGAACGTCGCGTACCCGAGGAACACGTCGAGCGTGCGCGCGACCTCGTCGACCTGGGTGTCCAGACCCCGTACCTCGTCGAGGCCGACCTCGATCTCCTCGGGTCGTACGACCGAGTGGGGCGAGCGCCCGCTGAAGAGCGGCATCGCCATCATGAGGAAGATCGCGACGAACAGGAGCATGACCGGTGCCCAGATGATCGCCTCAGGACCGAGGTGGGGAAGCTCGAACGGGTTGTCCGTCAGGTACCGGTACCACAGGTACCCGTCGAAGAGCCCGAGGATCAGGACCAGGCGGAACAGCCGCTTCCTCCGGGTCCTCTCTCGGACCTTCGAGACGTCGGCGCGGCCAACCGCCTGCATGTCCGTCCCGTGCAGGACGGCAGCCGTGGACCTGTTCGCTGACTTCACGCAGCCTCCGGGTAGGTCGGGCGGGCCCATCGTACGGAAGTGCGGGGGACCCCGCATCAGCCCTTCGTACTACACGGGACCGTTGCGAACGGCGGCGATCGGCGGTGCGAGCGGGCCCCCGAACGGCTATCGTGCGCCCGTGGCCAGGAAGAAGCTGCCGCCGGTCGACCGCGAGCAGGCCCGTACCATCGGAGCCCTCCTGCGCGGGCTGCGGCGGGCGGCCGGGTTCCGAGCGGTCCAGGACGCGGTCGCCGACCCGAGCTGCCCCGCTGCGAGACAGACGATCTACGCCTACGAGCGCGGGGGGCTCGTTCCCTCGCTCGCCCAGTTCCTCGAGCTCGTTGAGTTCTATGCGCTGAAGGCCGAGCTGGGCCCGGACGCGAAGCCGCTCGAGGACCTGCGATCCCAGGCCGTGGTCGCCGTCGTGACCGCCCTCACGATGCCGACGTACCACATGACCGAGGCCATGCGGCTCATGGCCCGCCTCCAGCCCCCGCCCTCGCCGAAACGGAAGCACCCGGTCCCGGGGTAGCCGTCGTGCTCATCGACGTCGACCACGTCGGCATCGCGGTCGCGGACCTCGAGACCGCCGTCGAGCACTACCGGCGGGCGTTCGGCGTCGAGCCGGCGCACCGCGAGGTCGTCGAGGCCCAGGGCGTCGAGGAGGTCCTGTTCCGCGTCGGCACCTCGTACATCCAGCTCCTCGGCGCCCTGGGCCCGCAGACGCCCGTGGGCCGTTTCCTGTCCTCGCACGGTCCCGGCGTGCACCACGTCGCCTACCGTGTGGACGACGTCGCGGCCGCGCTCGAGCACCTTCGCGCCGAGGGCGTCCGGCTCGTCGACGAGGCGCCCAGGCCGGGCTCGCGCGGCACGAGGATCGCGTTCGTGCACCCCTCGGGTATGGGAGGCGTGCTCGTCGAGCTCGTCCAGGAGCCGTGACCGATCCGGCCGAGCTGCCCGAGTGCGAACGGCAGCTAGGGTGAGACGTGAACGCTGGTGTGCCGACGGACCGCCCTCGCGAGGGAGCGGTCGAGCGTCACGAGCCGCGCACCGAGGGCTTCGGCGAGCACGACGTAGGTCGCGTCACGGGCGGACACGTTGTCGCGGAGCTCGAACACGCGATCCAGCATGCCGGGGTGCAGGTGCCTCGCGAGTGGGAATGCGACGTAGTCGGCCAGTGCAGCTCGCGCGTCGTCCTCCGACGAGAGGCCCGCGCGGACACGACGGGCGAGGCCCGAGACGACCTCCGTGTCGCAGATCGCGGGGATGTGGAAGGCCTCGCCGGCGCGGAAGACCTCGTCGAGATCGACGGGCGGTGACGGCTGCGCGAGGAACTCCAG
>Ga0079037_100002313_pt1 | contig 10405 bp, 8 predicted proteins | sample Mud3Dept4metaG_FD_71479 | JGI IMG/M metagenome (GOLD analysis project Ga0079037, IMG submission 71479) | Freshwater wetland microbial communities from Ohio, USA, analyzing the effect of biotic and abiotic controls - Mud 3 Core 4 Depth 4 metaG | ecosystem: Environmental > Aquatic > Freshwater >... | reverse complement strand
GGCTCGCTCGGGCTGGTCGAGTTCGACGAGGTGGACGAGACCAACCTCCAGCGCCAGGTGCTCTACGGCGACCCGGACCTCGGCCGGCCGAAGCTCGAGGCGGCGCTCGAAAGGCTCGGCGAGGTCAATCCCCACGTCCGCCTCGAGCCCCACGCCGGGCGGCTCGGGCTCGACAACGCGCGCCGCCTGGTCGCGGCCTACGACCTCGTCCTCGACGGCTCGGACAACTTCCCGACCCGCTACCTGGTCAACGACGCCTGCGTGCTCGAGGGCCGGCCGGACGTCTGGGGCGCGGTCTTCCGCTTCGACGGCCAGGCCTCGGTCTTCGCCGCGCCCGGCGGCCCCTGCTACCGCTGCCTCTTCCCGGAGCCGCCGCCGCCCGGCGCGGTGCCGTCGTGCGCCGAGGCGGGCGTCTTCGGCTCGCTGCCCGGCATCGTCGGCTCGATCCAGGCCACCGAGGCGATCAAGTGGATCACCGGCGCGGGCGAGCCGCTGGTCGGCCGCCTGCTCGTCTTCGACGCGCTGGCGATGAGCTTCCGCGAGGTGCGGGTGCCGAAGAGCCCGGATTGCCCCGTCTGCTCCGGGCACCCCACCCAGACCGGCCTGGTCGCCTACGACGAGAGCTGCGCCCCGGGCGCGGAGGAGGACTTCGACCTCGCGCCGCGCGAGCTCGCCCGCCGCCTGAAAGAGGGCGAGGCGCTCGAGCTGCTCGACGTCCGGCTCGCCCACGAGCGCGATCTCGCGGTCCTGCCCGGCGGGCTCTGGATTCCGCTCCAGGAGCTCGCCGACCGGACCGGGGAGCTGCCGCGCGACCGCACGCTCGCGGTCTACTGCCACACCGGCGGCCGCTCCGCCGTGGCGGTCGAGTTCCTGCGCCGGCGCGGCTTCCCGCGCGCCGTCAACCTGGCCGGCGGGATCGACGCCTGGAGCCGCAAGATCGACCCCTCGGTGCCGAGGTACTGAACGGCGACGGGGAAGCCGGGCGCGGACCGCAGCGCCCGGAGGCGAGGTTCGAGAACCCGCGCGACCCCCGCCCGTAAGAGAGAATGCAACCCCCGGACGGGCGAGGTGTGCCGGCCCGTCGCATCCCGTGGAGGTGTCGGAGCGTGATGACCGAGAGGTTCCCGTCCCGCCGGCTCGCGGCCGCCGCCGCACTGGCGCTCGCCGCCGCGATCCCCGTCGCCGCCCAGCAGGCCGCGCCGGAGGTCGCCCAGGAGGCCCGGCCGCAGATCAGGGCCGAGGTGCCGGTCGAGGAGTTCACCCTCGCCAACGGCATGAAGTTCCTGCTCGTGCGCCGGCCCGAGCAGGCCACCGTGATGTCGGGCTGGGTGGCCCACGTCGGCTCCGCCAACGAGCGGCCGGGCATCACCGGCGTGGCGCACTTCTTCGAGCACATGATGTTCAAGGGCTCGCGCGCGATCGGCACCACGAACCTCGAGCGCGACCTCGAGATCGTCGCCGAGCAGGAGCAGCTCCAGGACCGGATCCGCGCGCAGTACCGGATCCAGCGCGAGCGCTACCGCAAGGGCGAGATCGACGATCCGTTCGACCCGGCAGCGCGCACGGCCGAGCTCGCCGATCTCGAGGCCCGCTTCCAGAAGCTGGTCGAGGAGCAGCGCGCGCTCATGGTCAAGGACGAGTTCGACAAGATCTACACCGAGGCGGGCGCCTCCGGCATGAACGCCGGCACCAACCAGGACTCGACCTTCTACTTCGTCACCGTGCCCGCCAACAAGCTCGAGCTCTGGTTCTGGATGGAGTCCGACCGGCTCTCGCAGCCGATCTTCCGCGAGTTCTACTCCGAGCGGGACGTGGTCCAGGAGGAGCGCCGCCTGCGCGTCGAGTCGACCCCCACCGGGCCGTTCGACGAGCAGCTCAACGCCATGTTCTGGACCTCGCACCCGTACAAGTGGGAGACGATCGGCTGGATGTCGGACCTGAAGACGCTGTCGCTCGCCGACGCCCAGGAGTTCTTCGACACCTACTACGCCCCCAACAACCTGACCGCCGCCCTGGTCGGCAACTTCGACCCGGCGCGCGTGCGCGAGCTCGCCGAGCGCTACTTCGGCCGCATCCCGCGCGGCAAGCGGCCGGTTCCGGACGTGGTCACGCTCGAGGAGAGGCAGCTCGCCGAGAAGCGCATGAACGCGGAGTGCGACTGCCAGCCGCAGGTCGCGATCCAGTTCCACGCCGTGCCGTTCGGCCACAGGGACTCCTACGCGCTGGCGGTGGTCTCGGGGCTGCTCAACGGTCAGACCGGCCGTCTCAACAAGAGCCTGGTGCTCGACAAGAAGATCGCCGCGTCGGCGGCCTCCTATCCCCAGGCGCAGCGCTATGCGGGCTCCTTCGGCGTCTACGCCGAGACCCAGGGTGAGGCCACCCCGGCCGACCTCGAGCGCGCGATCTGGGCCGAGATCGAGCGCCTGCGCGACGAGCCGGTGCCGGCCGAGGAGCTCCAGAAGGTCAAGAACCGGGTGCTCGCCGACTCGTTCCGCCGGCTGCAGAGCCCGTTCTACCTGCTGCTCCAGCTGCTCTGGTACGACGGCCAGGGTGACTGGCGGTACCTCAACGAGTCGGCCGGCCGCACGCTGGCGGTCGAGGCCGCGGACGTGCAGCGCGTGGTCGCGCGCTACCTGACGCGCGAGAACCAGACCGTGGCCACCTACCTGCGCAAGGCGGGCAGCGCGGCGGAGCCGGTGCCGCCCGAGCTCGCCGGCCTGCCCGACGCCGTGCAGAAGGGCGTCCTGGCGCAGCTCAAGCAGGTCCGCGCCGCGGAGGATCCCGCCCAGCTCGAGCAGCTCCTGAGCACGCTCGAGCAGCAGAAGGGGGCGGTGCCGGCGGAGATGAGGCCGGCGCTCGACCTGATGGAAGCCGCCGCGCGGGAGCGCCTCGAGACGCTGCGCGCCGCCGCCGAGGAGGGCACGAAGTGAACGCGCACAGCCTTCGCAGCCTCGCGCTCGCCGCCGCGGGAGCGCTCGTCCTGACCGCCTGCGCGACGGCCCCCGCCGGCAAGGGGCTCCCGAGCCGCCCCGAGAAGCTCGCCTTCGGGCCGCTCGCCTTCGAGGTGCCGCGCGCCGACGAGCTCCGCCACGAGCTCGCCGGCGGCGTGGTCGCCTACGTCGTGCCCGACCGCTCCCTGCCGCTGGTCGAGGTCACCCTCCACCTGCGCACCGGCGACTTTCGCGAGCCCGCCGACCGGCCCGGCCTCGCCGCCCTCGCCGCCACCCTGGCGCGCGTCGGCGGCACCGCGACGCGCACGCCCGAGGAGTTCGACGAGCGCGCCGACTTCCTCGCCGCGCAGCTCGCGGCGAGCGCGAGCGCGACCGGCACGCGCGCCTCGCTCAACGTGCTCTCGATCTCGCTCGGCGACGGCCTCGACCTGCTCTTCGACATGGTGCGCAATCCGCGCTTCGACGAGGCGCGGCTGGCGATCGAGAAGGGCAAGGCCCTGGAGGCCATGAAGCAGCGCAACGACGACGCCGGCGACATCCAGGGCCGCGAGTGGGACTGGCTCCTGTACGGCCGCGAGCACTTCTCGACGCGGGTGGCGACGGCCGCCCAGCTCGAGTCGATCGGGCGCGCCGACCTGGCCGACTTCCATCGCCGCACCTGGGGGCCGGAAGGGATGGTGATCGCGGTCTCGGGCGACGTCGATCCGGCGGCGATCGTGGCCGAGCTCGAGGCGCGTCTCGCCGGCTGGCGCGCGGCCGAGCCGGCGTCCTGGCCGCCCGCGCCGCCCGCCTTTGCGCCGCGTCCCGGCCTCTACCACGTCGAGAAGGAGATCCCCCAGGGCAAGGTCTCGATCGGCCACCTCGGCCTGCGCGTCGAGGACTGGTCGGACCCCGAGATCTACGCCCTGATGGTCATGAACGACGTGCTGGGCGGCGGCGGCTTCACCGCGCGTCTGATGAAGCGCGTGCGCTCGGACGAGGGCCTGGCCTACGGCGCCTACTCGGACTTCGGCCTCGGCGCGTTCTGGCCGGGCAGCTTCGAGATCAGCTACGCCTCGAAGAACCCGACCGTCGCCCTGGCGGCCAAGATCGCGCTCGAGGAGGTCGAGCGCATCCGCCGCGAGCCGGTCTCCGGGGAGGAGCTCCGGGTGTCCAAGGCCTCGTTCGTGGACACCCTGCCGCGCGGCTTCGAGTCGGCGGCGAAGATCGCCGCCACCTTCGTCCAGGACGACCTGATCGGGCGGCCGCACTCGTACTGGTACGACTACCGCGCGCGCATCGAGGCGGTGGACGCGGCCCAGGTGCTCTCGGCGGCCCAGAAGTACCTGCGCCCGGACCAGCTGGTGATGCTGGTGGTGGGCAAGTGGAGCGAGATCGAGCCGGGCGACGCCGAGGGGCGGGCGAAGATGGCCGAGCTGGTGGGCGGCGCGGTCGAGCACCTGCCGCTGCGCGACCCGCTCACCCTCGAGCCGCTGCCCTGAGGCGGCGGCGCGCGCGGCACGGCTCGGCGGGCGTCGCCGTCTTGAGCTAGCGTCTCCGCCATGGAACGGCGCGCTGCCTGGGTCGCCGTGGCGCTCGCCGCCGTCGTCGCGGTGACGACCTGGCTGCGCGCGCCGGCACCGGCGCACAGCGACTTCTGCAGCTACTACGCCGCGGGGCTGCTGACCCGCGAGGGCCGCGCGGCGGAGGCCTACGACGCCGCCGAGCTCGAGCGCACCCACCGCGCCCTCCACGACGTCGGCCGCCGCGCCGGGCCGTTCCTCTATTCACCGCTCCTGCTGCTGCCCTCGGCCGCCTTCGCGACGGCGCCGCTGCCGGCCGCGGCGGCGGCCAACCGCGCGCTGGGCGCCGCCGCGATGGGCGCCGGGCTCCTGCTCGTGCTGCTCGCCGTGCCCGGCCTCCGGGACCGGCTTGCGCTCACCGCCGCCTTCCTCGTCGCCCACACCAGCTCGGTCCAGCTCGGCTACGAGAACTGGACCACGATCCTCTTCGCGCTGCTCGCCGGCGCGGCGCTCGCCCTGCGCCGGGAGCGGCCGCTCGCCGCCGGACTGCTCGGCGCCGGTGCCGTCCACCTCAAGGCGTTCGCCCTCTTCGCGCTGGCTCCGCTCGTGGCCGGCGCGCGCCGGCGGGCGCTGGCCTGGACGGTGGTGGCCGGGGCTCTCCTGGCGCTCGGCTCGGCGCTCGTGGTCGGGGTCGAGCCCTGGCGGCGCTTCGCCGCCCAGCTGTCGGGCGCGGGCGACGCGGGCGTGACGCCCTACTACAACAAGTGCTCGCTCGCGGCCAACCTGGCGCGCCTGTCGAGCGAGCCGCGCGAGTGGGTGGCCGCGCGCGCGCCGGTCGAGAGCCTGCCGGTGCGCGCGGTGTTCTGGGCCGGGCTGCCGCTCGCCGCCTGGGGGGCCTGGCGCCTGCGCGCCGCCCCGGAGGCGGCGTTCGCCTTCGGTCTCGCCTGGACGCTGCTGTTCGTGCCGCAGATCTGGGAGCACACCGAGCTGCTCCTGTTCGCGGCCCTGCCCGCCCTGCTGCCGCGCTGGCGGCTCGCGGCGCTCGCCCTGCTCGCCGCGACCTTCTTCTACGCCGGCCTCCAGCAGCAGCTGCTGCGCGAGGTCCTCTCCGGCGCCCGCCCGGCGGCGGCGCTGGGCGCGCTGCTCTGGTTCTACCCCTCGCTGAATCTCCTGGTGCTGGGCGCGGCGCTGCAGAGCGGCGCGCGGCGCGCGGCCGGGGGGCGCGCCCGTGCCCGAGCTGCCTGACCTCACGGTCTACCTCGAGGCGCTCGCGCCGCGCGTCGTGGGCGAGCCGCTCGAGCGGGCTCGGCTCGCCTCGCCCTTCCTGCTGCGCACCGTGGCGCCGCCGCTCGCCGCGTGCGAGGGCCGGCGCGTGACCGGGCTCGGCCGGGTCGGCAAGCGCCTGGTGCTCGCGCTCGAGGGCGAGCTCTTCCTGGTCCTCCACCTGATGGTCGCCGGCCGCCTGCGCTGGCTCGCGCGCAACGCCAGGGGGCCGGGCCGGATCGTGGCCGCGGCCTTCGACTTCCCGCGCGGGACGCTGGTGGTGACCGAGGCGGCGAAGCGCAAGCGGGCCGCGCTCCACGTCGTGGCGGGCGAGGCGGCGCTCGCCGCGCTCGACCCGGGCGGCGTCGAGCCGCTCGAGGTCGCCGACGCCGTCCTGCGCGCGGCGCTCGCGCGCGAGAACCGCACGCTCAAGCGCGCGCTGACCGACCCGCGGCTGGTGGCGGGCATCGGCAACGCCTACTCGGACGAGATTCTGTGGGCGGCGCGCCTGTCGCCGTTCGCGCGCACCGGCCAGCTCGACGACGCGGACTGGGCGGGCCTGATCGAGGCGATCCGCACCACGCTGCGCACCTGGGTGGAGCGATTGCGCGCCGAGGCCGGCGGGCGCTTCCCCGGCAAGGTGACCGCCTTCCGCGAGGGCATGGCGGTGCACGGCCGCTTCGGCGCGCCCTGTCCGCGCTGCGGCGCGCCGGTGCAGCGCCTGGTCTACGCCGAGAACGAGGCGAACTACTGTGCGCCGTGCCAGACCGGCGGGCGCCTGCTCGCCGACCGCGCGCTCTCGCGCCTGCTCCACGGCGACTGGCCGGCGACGCTGGAGGAGCTCGAGGAGCGCAAGACCGCCGCGCGCGGCGGGGGCGCGGAGGCCGAGCGTGGCTGACCGCCGCCTGGCGGCCGCCGGCGCGCTGCTGATCGGGCTCGGCGCGGGCTTCGCCTGGCTGACCCGTCACCCGGAGACGCCCTGGCTCGACCGGGCGGCTTCCTGGCCGGTGGTGGGCGGGCTCGCCGACCGCTTCCGCGCCGCGTGGCGAGCGCCGCCTCCGCCTCCCGCGGCTCCGGAGCCGGGGGGCGTCGAGGTGATCACGATCTGGCTGCCGCCGGTGCCGCCGGCCGAGGGCCCGGGGCGGGCCCCGGTCGCGGCGCCGGCGACGCTGCCGGTCCACGACCCGGAGCCCCGCGCGCCGATCGACCGCAGCGTCGAGCCGGTGCTGCCGCTCCCGGCCCGTGTCGCCGACCCCGGGCGGCTCGCGCGCGTCGCGGCGCTGCTCGGAGCGGAGGCGCGCGCGACGACGATCGGCCCCTACGGCTTCCTGGGCGACCTCGACCCGCCCGAGCGCTGGACGCTCCTGGCCGGTGCGCTCGACGCCGCCTTCGCGGCGCGCACGGGGCTCGCGCCGCGGGGCGAGCCGGCCGAGACCGTCGTGGCGGTCGCCGATCCGGCGACCTACCGGGAGCTGGCGCGCCTCGAGCCGCGCCTGGCGGGGCTCGACGCCGGCGGCCACGCCGCGGCGGGCCTGGCGGTGGTGCTGGCCGAGCCGGGCGCGCCGGAAGCGGCCGAGGCGACACTGGTCCACGAGCTGACGCACTTCGTGATCCGGCGCGCGGTCGGGCCCGCCCTGCCGCCCTGGCTCGACGAGGGGCTGGCCGAGGACCTCGCCTGGACGCCGTTCGAGGCCGGGAGCGCCGGTTTCCGGCTCGGCGCGCTCGCCGGCTCGGCCCGGCGCGAGGGGATGCGGGTCGAGATCGCGGGCGCCTGGGCCGCCCTCGAGAGCGTGGTGGCCGCCCACGCCGGCGGCCGGCTGCCGCCCGTCGCGCGTCTGGTCGAGCTCGACTGGGAGGGCTTCGTCGGCGGCGACGAAGCCGCGCTGCGCTACGCGGAGGCCTTCCTGTTCGTCCGCTTCCTGCTCGACGGCGGCGATCCCGCGCTCGCGGAGGGCTTCCGGACCTTCCTGGCGCGCGTCGCCGCGGGCGGTGCGACCGATCGGGCCGCGCTCGAAGCGGCCCTCGGCGCCGAACTCGAGGCGCTCGAGCCCGCCTTCCGCGCCTGGGCCGCGCTGCGCAAGGCGACCGCGGTCGATGCGGCGGTCGCGGCGCTCGCGCGGCCCGGCGAGCGGGTGGTCCCGGCCGGCCCCCGGCCACTCTAGCCGGGCGGGGAGAGCGGCTCCTCCTCGCGCCAGGCCTGGCCGCCGTCGGCGTAGCGCTCGAGCTTCCAGATCGGGGCCTCGCGCTTGACGCGCTCGAGCGCGCGCCGGGCGGCGACGAACGCCGCCTCGCGGCGCGGGGCCGCGGCGGCGATCGCGATCGACGCCTCGCCGGCCGCGAGCGCGCCCAGCCGGTGCACGACGCGCAGCGCGAGTCCCTCGTGCTCGGCGGCGAGCTCGCGCTCGATGCGCGCCAGGGTCGCCTCCGCCAGCGGCTCGTAGGCGGTGTAGTCGATGCCCGTGACGGCGCGTCCGAGATGCCGGTCGCGCACCGTGCCGAGGAACAGCACCGTGGCGCCGCGCGCCGCAGAGCCGACCTCGGCGGCGAGGGCGCCGGAGTCGAGCGGTGCGCGGGTCAGGTGCATGGTCGGGCCGCGGCGCGCTCAGCCGCCGGAGACCGGCGGCAGCAGGGCGACCTCGCAGCCCTCGCGCAGCGCCCGCTCGGGGCGCGCGAGCTCGCCGTCGACCGCGAACGCCAGGCGTGCGGCCCGCGCGGCGAGCTCCGGGTGCCGGTCGCCGAGCAGGCGCGCGAGCGTGCCGACGGTGGCGCCGTCCGGCACCTCGACCTCGCTCTCGGCGGCACCGAGCGCCTGAGCGGCGGTGGCGAAGGCGAGCAGGCGGATCCTCATCGGGGGCGATGGTAGCGCACCGTCGCGCCGGCACGCTCCGGTAAGATCCGGGCCAGGAACGACGGAGGAGGTGGCGTGGCGGTCCTCGAGTCCGGTCTGCGGCAAGACGAGGAGTACCAGCGGCGCCGGGCGCACTGGCTCCGGGAGGTCGAGCGCCTGGCCGCCGAGGAGGCCACCCTGGCCGAGGGCGGCGGCGCCAAGGCGCAGCAGCGCCAGCGCGAGCAGGGCAAGAGGACGGCGCGCGAGCGCGTAGCGGCCCTGTGCGATCCCGGCGCGGAGTTCCTGGAGCTCGGCCTGTGGGCCGCCCACGGTCTCTACGGCGAGTGGGGTGGAGCGCCCGGCGCGGGCGTGGTCGCCGGCCTGGGACAGGTGCACGGCCGCGACGTGGTGGTGGTCGCCGACGACGCCACGGTGAAAGCCGGCGCCAAGTTCCCGCTCGGCATCAAGAAGGTCCTGCGCGCCCAGGAGATCGCGCTCGAGAACCGGCTGCCGATCGTCTACCTGGTGGACTCGGCGGGCGTCTTCCTGCCGCTCCAGGACGAGATCTTCCCGGACCGCGAGCACTACGGCCGCATCTTCTACAACAACGCGCGCCTGTCCGCGGCCGGGGTCTTCCAGTCCGCCGCCATCGTCGGCTCGTGCGTGGCGGGCGGCGCCTACCTGCCGATCATGTCGGACGAAACCCACATCGTGGAGGGGATCGGCTCGATCTTCCTCGCCGGCGCGCACCTGGTCCAGGCCGCGATCGGCGAGCGCATCGACAACGAGGCGCTGGGCGGGGCGGTCGTGCAGGCCGACATCTCGGGCGTGGTCGATCACCGCCACGCCGACGAGGCGGCCTGCTTCGCCACCATCCGCTCCCAGTTCGAGAAGCTCGCCGCCGCGCCGCGCGCCCCGTTCGCGCGTCGCGAGGTGCGAGCGCCCGCCCACGACCCCGAGGAGCTGATCGGCCTGATGCCGGTCGAGCGCACCCGCCCCTACGACGCCCACGACCTCGTGGCGCGCCTGCTCGACGCCTCGGAGTTCGACGAGTTCAAGCCGACCCACGGGCGCACCCTGGTGTGCGGCACCGGCTGGATCGAGGGCCACGCGGTCGGCGTCGTCGCCAACCAGCGCTCCGTGGTCGAGCGGCGCACCGGGCTCGAGCCCAAGGACAAGGAGCTCCAGATCGGCGGCGTCATCTACTCGGACTCGGCCGACAAGGCCGCGCGCTTCGTCGAGATCTGCAACCAGAAGAAGGTGCCGCTGCTCTTCCTGCAGGACGTCACCGGCTTCATGGTCGGCTCGCGCGCCGAGCGCGGCGGCATCATCAAGGACGGCGCCAAGCTGGTCAACGTGGTCGCCAACTCCGTGGTGCCGAAGATCACGGTGTTCGTGGGCAACAGCTACGGCGCCGGCAACTACGCCATGTGCGGCAAGGCCTACGGCGCGCGCTTCCTGTTCGCGTGGCCCTCGGCGCAGATCGCGGTGATGGGCGGCGAGCAGGCCTCGCGCACGCTGCTCTCGATCCAGCTCAAGAACCGCGGCGACGAGGTGAGCGAGGAGGAGAAGGCGGCGCGGCTGGCCGACATCCAGAAGCGCTACGCCGACGCCATGGACCCGCGCTACGCCGCGGCCCGGCTCTGGGTCGACGCGCTCATCGACCCGCGCGCGACGCGCCGCGTGGTCGCCCGCTGCCTGGAAGCGTGCGCCGCGAACCCCCACGTCCCCGAGTTCCGGACTGGCGTGCTGCAGACGTAGCGGCGGGCAGGCGGGAGGCCCGCTGGCCGTCGATTCTCGACGACGTGCCCGGCCTCGGGCCCTTTCGGGGGGTCCCGGAAGCGCCGGAGAGACGCTCCCGC